>ENA-UOWO01006615-UOWO01006615.1-activated-sludge-metagenome-genome-assembly--contig:-NODE-6615-length-11783-cov-4.095498_pt1 | contig 11783 bp, 8 predicted proteins | sample MGYA00238148_ERZ761564 | MGnify/ENA primary metagenome ERZ761564 (study PRJEB28885, sample SAMN05720194) | activated sludge metagenome | isolation source: Anaerobic digester | place: USA...
ACCTAGAGGGCAAGTTGATTGACCTCCAAAAAAACCTCAAGGATAATATTGATGCACACCTAGAAAAAATTGCAGCTGAAAGGGGCTATGATTATGTCCTCATTAAGGGTTCTGGTGGAGGAGTTCTTTTCGGTAAAAAAACATTGGACATCACCGAACAAACCATCAAGGAATTGAATGAAATGCATGCTGCTGGTGGTAGTAAGTCTGCTGATATTGTGAAAGAAGTAATCAGTGATACAACTGAAACTAAATAAACATATTACAAACATATAAAAAAAGGAATCCCAATTTTGGGGTTGCTTTTTTTTTGTCCTTAGTTTTTAAAATCATCATTCCCTTATAACCATCAGTCGCTAAACTCGTATTGAATGATTGCTTTTCTTTATTAGTTATGATCTGTTATTTTGGAAACAAACCTTGAATTATCTAGAAATAAGAAATCCATGATTATTCAGAGATTGAAAATTTCGCTTCAAAAACATGAAATAACCATGGATTTCAATAAAATATATAGTACTATTTACGATTAATTACCTTGAATCGTCTGTATAATAAAATACACAGTGACGCCAACTAAAGCTATTATTTGACAAAACAACATAAAAGCTAGGGCACCATTATTTTTGGTCCAGTTTATCAACTTACTCATTATTATTAAAATAAATAAAATACATTAATCACCACCGCTAAGGTGTTTATACACAAGTGGAATAAACTTTTGAATAGTTGCCTGATCAAAAGCTTTCCAAATATGGACATTGATTAAATCGTAAGTTTCCTGAAAAGGATATAAAGGTAATTGAAAGATTGGAAAGCATCTGGTACATATCTACCTACATTTACAAGCGTGCAGTATGATGTACTTGCAAGCAGTAAACTGTTATCGTAATTGAATGTAAAGTGCTTTCCAGAGGGAGATGAAGAATCAAATTCGTGTTTAAATAGAGATATATTGTTGCTCTCTTCTTTTAAAAACGGTATGGATGAAGTATGATCTGGAGCAAAAACAGTAGCCAAAATCTGGTCCTTCCCATTTTTTTCCAAATTAATTGAATGATCAAATGACCAAATCACTGTACCAAAGAGTACAATGAAGAACATCATAAAACCATTTTTAAATACTTGCTTCATATCTGCTGCAAAGCTACGCTAAGAAAATCCACATTTTCTTTATTTAACCTGATATTATTTTGTTAAAACTTGGAAAGACTGAATTTGACTGGGAATGGATATTTCTTCGCTTATGGTTAAGAAATGAGTAGAGGTCGGTTATGCTCAAAAAAAAGGAGCGGTTGAAACAACCACTCCTTTTTAAGTACCGAAGGCGGGAATCGAACCCGCACGCTGTTGAAGGCACTGGATTTTGAGTCCAGCGTGTCTACCAATTCCACCACTTCGGCAAATGCGTGTGCAAAAGTATACTTTTATTGAGACTCTCAAAATTTATTTAGAAAAAAATAATCAATATTTGATAAAAATATGGCACCCGTGAATTTACATTTGCGCTCTATATCTGTAAAATGAACCTTCAAGGCTTATTCGGTCGAAAAAATTTATCTGGAGATACTATAGCCAAATTTAGTACCTTATTCTTAGTTTACAGCATATTCATCCTATGCACCTACGTATTGTTTCAATTCATTAAAGTCAGTGCATATCCATTAGCTTATACCCTTTTTAAGATATCAACCATATTTTTTGGAATGTTTTCGCTTGGCTATGCCATATTTCTACTTTTCCATAAAACCATGATATGGATGAGGATTCTGCAATTGGGTCTTTTGATCATCACCGTTGCTTACTTGGTGGTATCCATACAATGGAACCTCAAACAAGATTGGATCGGCGTGTATGAAAATCAATTTATTTTGATTTTTGCTCTTGCTACAGCTTTTTTGAGTTTATCACACAAACTCAATTCAATAGGCACTTCAGGTATTCACCCTGCTATTCTTTTTGTATTATCTTTTGTAGTGCTCATCAGTCTGTCCAGTTTTGTACTTTGTCTTCCTATATCAACTGTCAATGGAATCAAAGTATTGGATGCTGTTTTTACGGCAACGAGTGCAGCAACGGTCACAGGATTGGCAGTATTGGATACGCAAACTGAGTTTACTATGTTTGGAAAAATTGTGATTCTTTCTACCATTCAGTTAGGTGGATTAGGGGTTTTGACTTTTACAAACCTTTTTTCTTTGTTGTTTAAATCATCCACTTCCTTTAAAAATCACCTCATATTGGGAAGTATGATCAATGAAAATAACTCTGGTAAAGCATTTAAAACCTTGACTAGATTGATTGGCATCAGTTTAATGATTGAAGCAATAGGCGCATTATTAATTTACTTCAGCATTTTAAACGACCCAATTCAAGGTTCAAAGACCTTTTTTGCCATCTTTCATTCCATCTCAGCTTTTTGCAACGCAGGATTCTCAACCCTAAGTCAAGGCTTATATGATGAAGGAATCAGAAACAACTACCAACTACAATTTATCATAATGTGGTTGATCATCACTGGAGGTATAGGTTATAACATCATGATCAATCACTTTTCCATCATCAAATCTCTTTCACTCAAAATGCTTTGTCGGTTTAATGTGATCGACAAAAAACATTTCCGTTATAGAAGAAATTTTGAGCTCAACTCATACCTTGTATTAACAACGACCAGTGCTTTGTTGGTCATAGGAGCCATTGGTTTTTACTTTTTAGAAAGAAATGGTGTTTTGGCTGACCAGACAACAACCGGAACCATCGTATCTACTATGTTTAATTCTGTGACCCCAAGAACGGCGGGGTTCAATAATATTGACATGAGTTTATTGGGTCCTCCTACCCTACTTTTTCTCATCATTCTTATGTGGATAGGTGCATCTCCAGGATCTACTGGTGGTGGTATCAAAACGAGTACTTTTGCGATCAGCGTATTGAATCTATTAAATCAAATAAGAGGAAAAGATAATACTGTTGTACGCTGGAGGCTCATCTCCAGACAAGCTGTCAACCAAGTGAATGCGACGATTTTACTTTCCGTTACAGGAATTACCATTCTCAGTTTCTTTATGGCAGTATACGAGCCAAAAATAGATTATGTGGATGCTTTATTTGAAGTAGTTTCTGCATTCAGTACCGTTGGGCTGAGCGTTGGTATAACGCCAAGTCTGGGAATTGAAGGCAAAGTTATCATCATTATTGCCATGTTTTTGGGAAGAGTAAGTTTTCTTACCTTCCTCATAGGAATTTACAGGCAAGTATTTGGTGAAAGTAAGAGAGCCAATGTCTACTATCCAGACGAAAATGTTTTTATCAGTTAAAAAATATATGTAATGCCAAACATGAAAATTATTGTCGTAGGACTAGGTAACTTCGGCTCCAGTTTATCGACTTCTTTGATGGACGAAGGCCATGAAGTAATAGGAGTTGACAATAATCTTGACCGAGTTGAGCGGATGAAAGACATTTTGACTTATGCAATAAAGTTGGACGCCACTGAACTGTCTGCCATCAAAACGATTCCCTTTGATGTGGCAGACTTGGTTATTATTGCCATTGGCGAAGACGTAGGTGCTTCCATCACCGCATTGGCACAAATCAAAAAAATATTTGATGGCAAAATCATTGCAAGATCCATCAATGAAATCCACCACGCAATTTTGGAAACCATCAAAATTGATGAGATTGTCGAGCCAGAAGCAGAATTTGCAACAGAACTAGCTAAGAGAATTGCCTTGCGTAAAATCATAAAATCGATGAATCTTCCTGGTGCATATGAGATTGCAGAAATACCCATACCAAGTTTTTTGGTTGGCGTTGCCTACAAAGATTTATCTGCCAAACTCACTTCTGGCGTTCAGGTAATTACTACGATAAAGAAGCGATTAAAAGAAAATATTTTCAAAGCAAGTACCACAGAATTAGTGACTCAAGGTACGCTCCCTCCAGATTATATCTTTGATGAAGAAGACATAGTACTTCTTTTTGGCACGAACAAAGACATAGAAAAATTTGCCAACGGATAGAATTTTTATTCGATTCCAGATCAAATTAATATTTCATTTCGAGTAAACTTGGCAGCCTTTTTGAATACAGTTTAGTATAATCAACTGCTATGTCAAATCTGATGATTCGCTGCTTTTTTACATGCTTTTTACTTTGTATGTGTAATGCCATTAATGGTCAAAATGTTATACAATTATTTGACAAACAAAGGTCTATCAGTCATCTGCGGGCAGGACAAAGTGAAAGTTTAAAAATCAATAAAAGCAGTTTGAATTCGCTCATTGCGAATCGTCCACAAAGTTTCGACTGCACATTTCCAGGACAAAAAAGCCGTCAGAATCTTCAAAAATATGCCTTACTCAGCAAAGGTTTCTACGTATCTGACGATAAAGGTCAAAAATATTTTCCACAATCTGACATCATGGTTTATCACAGCAGTGATGCCAATGAATTGATCACCTTGGTCATTTATGAAGAGCAAGTTTCTATTTTTTACAGTGATGAAAGCGGGAACCACTCCATCCTACCCACTAAGGGCGAATCTTATACACATTTGATTGAAGAATCATTCATAGATGAAAATTTTGATTGCAAAGTAATTGAAGACCAAGTAGACCAAAAGGTAAACAGATCAATGAACAAACGCTCTGCCACTGAAAATGAATGTGTGGATATTTACCTAGAAATCGATCATCGGGCGTATCTGAATAAAGGTTCGTCTATTCCAAATACCACCACTTGGGCAATCAATTTGATGGCTCAGGTAGCACTACAATTTAACCGCGTCAAGATTCCATTAAAAATATCTGGAATAAAGATTTTCACAAGCGTAGATCCGTATGTTTCACTCAATGATTCTACGACCAACAACATGGAACAAACCTTATATGAGTTTAGGGACAGCATGAATAGGCAAGGTTTTAATGGTCGATTGGCACACCTACTTTGTGGAAGAAGTATTGGCGGAGGAATAGCTTATCTAGGTTCTCTTTGTAGCAATTTCACAAACGTGGCTGTCAGTGGAAATTTAAATTCTGGTGTGACCGCATATCCTACTTATTCTTGGAATGTCAATGTCATTGCGCATGAGCTGGGCCATAATTTTGGGTCCTCACATACCCATGACTGCGTTTGGAATGGAAATAATACAGCCATTGATGGTTGTAGGGCTCCAAATGGTTGCCCTTCTCCTCCACAACCGCCCTCAAATATTGGTGGAACCATAATGTCTTATTGCCATTTGACCGGTTCTGGAATAAATCCAAAAAATGGTTTTGGCCCTCAACCAGGTGCCCTTATTTATGAACGATTCAGTAATGCAACTTGTGAATTATCAGCCGATTGTAGTGGTACACCACCGGTCAATGATTTATGTTTTAGCGCAATTTCGCTTTATTCAAATCTGGCATGTAATATTTATGAAAGTAAAATAAGCGATGCAAATCCAAGTAATGGTATCAGCAATTCAGCTTGCAATGCAAATAATACTTTACCAGATGTTTGGTTTACTACTATCCTTCCTGCTAGCGGAATCACACATATTGAAACCAAACAAATTGACTCTGGAACAGAAGATTTAATTTTGGAAATTTACAAAGGTGATTGCTTTGGCCTGACTTACTATAGCTGTGACGATGATGGTGGAGATGGCAATCATGCAAAGGTAAGTTTATCAGATCATTTGTTGTATGGCGACACCATATACATCAGAGTCATCAATAAAAGTTTAGTCGAGGGAAATTTTGGAATTTGCATACAAAATGACAACGCTGTTTGTGATAGCTTAGTCCTACAACAATTGAAAAACTTTTACAATGCTCTAGGTGGCAATAGCTGGACAAATAACACGGGTTGGGCGACCGGAATAGCAAATAACAATTGTGATTATTGTTCTTGGTATGGCGTTCAATGCGATGAAATTGGAAATATTACTGCTATTACCTTGCCGGGAAATAACCTGACTGGCACCTTGGCTGATACCCTTGGTTTGCCTTTTTCAATTAAAAACCTCAATTTAAGTAACAACTTTATTGATGGTAAATTGCCACAAGAATGGGATTCGCTCAAAATTTTAAAATTTCTGGATTTATCAAACAATGACATCCAGGACACTTTGCCAAACTTCTACAAAGACCATCAAAAACTTTGTATGATCAATTTATCACACAATGGTTTTTACGGAAGTTTGCCATTATATACTGGTTACATTCCGTCCTTAATATCTTTTGACGTTTCAGACAACCAACTTGAAGGATGTTTTGAAAGTTCATTATTCAATTTATGCTCAAAGACGCTCAATCTATCCCAAAATCAACAATTGGTTTATGGCGGGAATACCGTATTTTTCTGTCAGGAATTTTCCGGTGTAGATGGCGATCAAGATGGTTTTTGCAAAGATTTTGAGGACTGCAATGATTCAAATAATAAGGTCTATCCCAATGCACCAGAAATCTGTGATAATTTGGATAATGATTGTAATTCTGAGGTCGACGAAGGAGTTGGAGGCACCAACATAAATATAAGCCCCACCTCAGTTTGGACAGACAGTACAAAATGGTCACTCGGACACCCACCACTTCCTTGTGAAATAGTGATAATCGGTGACGGGACCAATCCTACTACTGTAAACCTTACAGGTGGATATGTGGAATTAAATACCATCACTCTGGCAGCTAATGCAACTTTGAATGTGCAGTTACAGGCAAACATCAGTATTGTCGGAGGACCAAGTATCATCAATCATGGCAATATCAATGTTTTTGGTGGTTTATATCAATATTCTCAAGACAGTACCTTCGGAATTGCACTTGAAAATTTTGGAAATGTAACAGTTGAAACTACGGGCAATCTCAATTTTTCCACTGCCAACCTTTATTACATCCTCAATCATCCTGGAGCCATGATTAGAAATAAAAACTATTTTGGGCTTAGCATGTATGATAAGCCGCCTACGTACGGAATTTATAATATGGGAAGTATCATTAATGACAAAAATTTCAGCATTTATGGCATCCACAATGTACCCTATTTGGTGTTATCCAATAATGCCATTATGCAAAACAAACCAACAGGCAATATAAATTTCTCCTACTCAAGGAGCTCCATTGGAAGTATTGTATCGCGCCCTAAATTAAATACGTTAAACGACAGAAGAGACTTACAACTACAAAAAAAGGAGAACAAAAAACCTGAAACTGCCGATTAAGAGTTTGTTTTGGGTTTATTGAATCTTTTGAAGGGTCTTTTTTTATTATTCCCATTTTGGCCTCCCGAAGATGGCCTTTTGGGTCCACCATGATGACCACCTCCCTCTGCGCGTGTTCTGATTTTCCATTCAGGACTGATACCAATTTCTGGAGGGAGATTCATTTTGTAGATCTCTTTATCAATCAATTTTTCGATTTCAGAAAATGCATACATGTCTTTTTCATTGATCAATGTGATGGCAACTCCAGTAGTTTCAGCTCTTGCAGTCCGTCCTACTCTGTGGACATAATCCTCTGCATGCGGTGGTACGTCATAATTGATTACTAAATTTATATCCTTGATGTCTATACCTCTACTGATGACGTCTGTACCAACTAATACATTAATTTGACCTGAAGCAAACTGCTGCATCACCTCCTCTCTTTCAGTTTGTTGGTAATCAGATGAAATTGCTCCTGTTTTAAAACCCTTTGATTTCAGAGCTCGCACGATGGTTCCTACATTGCTTTTTGTCGAGGTAAAAACAACCACTTTTTGCAAATATGATTTTTCTTTTATCAATTGTGCTATGAGCGCTGGTTTGTGTTCATCTCTGACTAAGTAGGCAGCTTGCAAAACACCTTCTGCTGGTTTTGATAAAGCCAAATTGATTTGTGCTGGCTCATGCAAAAGCTCTTTGATCAGTTTTCTGATTTTATCTGGCATGGTAGCAGAAAACATTAGGTTTTGCCTTTTCTGAGGTAATGCTTTTGCAATGCGAACAATGTCCTCTCTAAAGCCCATATCCATCATTCTATCTGCCTCATCCAAAATAAAGTGGGTGACATTGGAGAAATCAAAATGACCTAAATTGAGATAGGAAATCAATTTACCGGGTGTAGCTACGATGATGTCAGCACCTCTGGTCAAAGCTGTTTTCTGTTGATCCCATTCCGAGCCATCACCTCCGCCATAAATGGGTATACTGTGTAAGCCCAAAAAGTAGGCAAATCCCATAATTTGTTGATCGATCTGAAGTGCTAATTCTCTTGTAGGACAAACAATTACCACCTTTGTACCTTTTGAATTGGAATTAGCCAACATATGCAACGTGGGGAGAATATAAGCTCCGGTTTTACCTGTGCCAGTTTGTGCACAAGCGATCAAGTCCTTACCTTCTAAAATAAGTGGAATGGCTTGTTCTTGAATTGGGGTGGCATTTTCAAAATTCATGTGTTCAAGTCCTTCAATCAAACCTGCATGCAGACCCAATTCTTTAAATGTCATATTTTATCATTTGCCTCAAAGATATGTATAAAATTAATAAAATATGTATCAGGCACATTTTTACTTGTTTGTAACGTCCGTTTTGCCTGTCAATTAAATTTAGCTTTTGTTGATTATTAGCATTGTCATAAAATACTTTAATGTTTATATTTTTCGTTTTATGAAGTTGACGGCACATAAATACAATTGATGATAATATTTCCTAATTTTATACTGAAATTAAACTCCATTATATTAGAATACAAAATTATACCTTTTGGTAGGCAGCGGTTTGGGTCTATCGATTCGTTATCCTGCAATGAATCTAAGTATTAAAAATTGGAGCAAACTTATTGCTTTGGCATTACTCATGACATCTACTGTGGGTTGCCAGAAAGATGATGCAACATTTACAGTGCTCAATGTAAATACTGGTCTTACCGTTTCTTTGGACCAAACACTCACTGAAAATGGCGGAATACCATCTGTCATAATTAGTACTACCGATCAACAAGATTGTAGTAATGCCAAGTTTATGTACACTACATCAGTGTTCAATAATCACTCAGATCTCAATCTTACTGGCATCACCTTGAATGGAGAAGCGTGTCAGTCTGGTAGTGCCAAAATTACCACCTCACTACTTTTAGATAAATTAATCACACTAAACAATTTCACTATTTCTTTGGGTTCAGATGCCAAGTTTCCCGGTTTAGTAACTATCGTAGGGCAAAGGGCTAAATTGTCCATGCAGAACCAAAAAGGCATTGTTTCAAACAACAATGAAATTGTTTTGATAGAAAGTGGTGTCTATTGGGGTTCAATAGCGCTCGATAAAAGTTTGGACTCTACTGCGGTTTGGTCAGCTCAGAAACTCATGAAAGATATCTCCATCAAGGATTTTACACCAGAATATGGTGATTATGGATTTTTTACCTATGGCCAAGATGGTGTGTCAATTAAAAAAGACAATTTTGAGGGAGCTTCGACCAACTTTATCTTAAAGATAAATCCTGTGCATTCCAAAGATCTCATTGCAAACTTGCAGAAAATCCCTGGAATCAAAGCAAAAGTATATGGATTTAATGGCAGTAAAATCAGTTGGTAATTAATTGTTTATCAAACTTTTAGCGTTGGCTATAGCCGCCTCTGAAGGTTTAGCACCACTCAACATTTTAGCAATTTCCATCACCTTATTTTCTTCATCCAACAATTTGATTGCTGAATTTGTCCTTTTACCATCTTCTTGTTTGAAAACAAAATAATGGTTGTCGGCTTTGGCTGCAATTTGGGGTGAGTGGGTAATGGTGATGATTTGGTGTTTTTCACTGAGTTGTTTCATAATTTCCCCCATTCTGTGCGCTACTTCTCCGGATATTCCTGTGTCTATTTCATCAAAAATCATTGTGCTCAAGTGCATCGCGTTGGCAATAATTGACTTTACAGCCAAAGCAAATCTGGAAGTTTCGCCACCAGATGCCACGTCTTTCAATCGTTGTAACTTTGAACCTTTGTTTGCAGAAAAGAAAAACTCCACCTGATCTTTCCCAGTGTCTAAAAATTGTGGTTGGCTTTTTATTTCTACTTCAAAAGTGGCTCCAGCCATAGCCATTTCACTCAAGACTTTCAAAATATTGGCCGTCAAGCCTTTGACTACTCCTTGTCTACTTTTAGTGAGGGTAGATGCAAATTTTTCAAGATCCTGCTCCATCTTTTGAATTTGCAATTCAAACTGAGTGATTGTTTCATCAGAACCATCTATTTCCTTGATTTTCAGCTCAATGCCTTCTATTGTATTCAGCAGTTCTTCACTTGTATTAGCTTGATGTTTTTTAAACATTTTATGAATGACAGCCAACCGTTCTTGTACGAAATCTATGCGTTTACCATCATATTCTGTGCCTTCAAATATGCGTTCTGCGTCATTGGCGATATCTTTCACTTCTTCCAAAATCACAACCAATCGATCATGTAAGGCAATGAAACGTTTGTCTTTTTCTTGGATAGAGGCAGTTTGTCTAACCATTTCTTGTACAATGCTTATCACAGAAGGCTCTTGTTGTTCCAGACCGTTGCTCAAAAGTAGTGCCACTGATTTGATTTCTTCGTTACTTGATAAAACATCAAGTTCCTCTTCCAAACTTTCATATTCGCCCTTCTGCAATTTGATCTGTGAAAGTTCTGACAACTGATATTTTAAAAAATCAAGTTCTTTGGATTTTAAATCTCGCTCAGAAATCAACTTTTTCAAACTAGTGACTTTGGTTCTATATTGTATCAATAAAGCTTGATAATCCCTTAAAACCTGAGCATTGTCAGCCAAAGCATCCAAAACTTTAATTTGGAAGGAAGTTTTGTAAAGATCTAGAGTATCAAATTGTTGGTGCAAGTCAATTAAACCATCGCTTAATTGTTGAAGGATATCAAGCGTTGCTGGTGAATCATTGATAAAAGCTCTTGATTTTCCAGTTGGTAAAATTTCTCTTCTGATAATTAATTCATCAGCATATTCCAAGTCATTGTCTTCAAAATAATTTTGCAAACCATCTTGTGTGATATCAAATTTGGCTTCAACAATGCATTTATTTGTTTCGTCTGCTAGTACTTTTACATCGGCTCTTTTACCCATGATCAAGCCAAGTGCCCCTAACATAATTGACTTACCGGCACCTGTTTCACCTGTGATGATGTTTAGTCTCTCTGAAAAATCGATTTCCAGCTCATCTATCAAAGCGTAATTCTTAACATATAGTGACTTGAGCATTTTTACTTAATTATTAGCATTTAAAATTAATTGATGGAGTCTATTTTACCATCAACCATAAAATACCTTTTATTACTCATTTGAGCAAGCTCTTCGTTGTGTGTAACGATGACAAAGGTCTGATTGAAATCGTTTCTAAGTTTTATAAATAATTCATGCATTTCTCTGGAGCTTGTATTGTCAAGATTACCTGTGGGTTCATCTGCCAAAACGACCTTGGGTTGATTGATCAAAGCCCTGGCCACAGCCACCCTTTGTTGTTCTCCGCCTGAAAGTTGATTGGGTTTATGGTCCATCCTGTCAGTTAATCCAAGATAGTCCAAAAGTTCCTTTGCCTTGCGTTCAACCACCTTCTGGTTGGTTTTAGCTATGTATGCAGGTATACAAACATTTTCCAGAGCAGTAAATTCATCTAATAAATGATGAAATTGAAAAACAAATCCTAAATTCTGATTTCTATACTTTGCAAGAGACTTTTCCTTCATCGAAGTAAGCACTTCACCATCAATTGACAGTACTCCTTCATCTGGCACATCCAAGGTTCCTAATATATGGAGTAAAGTAC
>ENA-UOWO01006617-UOWO01006617.1-activated-sludge-metagenome-genome-assembly--contig:-NODE-6617-length-11780-cov-12.301151_pt1 | contig 11780 bp, 9 predicted proteins | sample MGYA00238148_ERZ761564 | MGnify/ENA primary metagenome ERZ761564 (study PRJEB28885, sample SAMN05720194) | activated sludge metagenome | isolation source: Anaerobic digester | place: USA...
ATATCCCTTTGCCTCTTTTTTTGCTTGGCTCAAAATTCGGGATGACTCATGTTTTGTTTGTATAAACTCCATTATTAGGATTGTCTTTCTCCATTTTTGTAAATCTTCACCTTGTAAGGCAACGCAAAAAAGTCTATTTTTTTTCAAAAAACCTATTAATCAACTAATTAAGTAGCGACGAACATTATGCAAGAATTGTAGTTTAATTAAATGTACTGATTTATAATTGATCCATAAATTCCTATGCAGCTCCTGATTCCCTTAGTTGAATTATTGAGTCGCCATCGATTAAAAAATCACATCCCTACTTTACTCAGAGTCAGGCGGAGTAGCATCCTGTTTTTTACAAAAAACATTCAAACAACAAAGTCAGATCATCTTGGAAAGCTGTTGGGTCTTCAAACCCATCACTCAAAAGCAATATACTTTATTTTGATTATGAGTTTTTTATAACTCAAAATTGCTCAACATTCGTTCACACCAAAAAAAATCCATCTGATGAAAATGTTCATGTTCCTCACTTGCTTGTGGTTTTGCTTGCTTGGTCATGAAACTCAGGCTCATCACCATAACGCCACCATCTACGCTGCAGACCTTGTTGATACAACGCTACAAAACATTGAGAAAAAAATCTATCGCTCCTTTGTAGCATCTACTCAGGAAACCAACCTAAGTACCTTGCTTGCGCAGCAAAAACGCCTGGAAAAGGCGGTGGAAACCAAGACGCAGTTTGCCGATTACTGGTTGGCCTACTCCTACTACTACAAATCGGTGTATCACTTGCAGAAAGATGACGAAAAAAACGCCGAAATCAGCATCAAAGAAGGAATCAAAATCCTGGAACAGAAAAACAGCAAAAATGCTGAGGATTTGAGCCTACTGGCCATGCTGCAAAGTTTTTCCATCCAGTTTACATCAGGAATGAGCGCCGGAATCATTTCGGGGCGTGCCAAGAAGAATGTACAAAGTGCCTTGGAAATGGATCCGCAAAACTTACGCGCACACCTTGTAGCCGGGCAGCTCGATTTTTATACCCCAACTATTTACGGCGGGGGTAAAAAGGCAGAGGAGTATTTCAAAAAAGCCATTTCCTTGGCGGATCAAAAAGTGAAAAACAACTATCTGCCAAGCTGGGGAAAATCAACCGCCTATACTTTTTTGATCCATCACTATTTGGACAAAAAGAACATGGATCAGGCTGCCAAGTACCACAAAGAAGCTACGGCATTGTATCCCAATGATCATCAACTGGCTGAGTTAGGTAAAAAAATCAAACTTTAAATGTTCCTTGGGTGAATCCCATCCAAGCCCCCCCTAAACACAAGCATTATGGTAGCTCCTCGACTACTATCAATCATCATGCTGAGCCTTTTCTGCTTGCCTGGCAGCATATGGAGCCAAAAAACCATTGCTGGCACAGTGAAAGATAAACGTGGTCAGCCCATCTTCGCAGCCAACATATTCCTCAAAAACAATCAGGAAATCGGAGTTACTACGGAGTTGGACGGCAGGTTACTGTTGCAGGTTCCTCAACTTAGGGACACCCTGGTCATATCTTATCTTGGCTTCGAGGATGCAATCATCCCCTTGCATAAGGAAATATTGGCACTAGAGGTCAAACTACAGGAAAGCACTAATGTATTGACTACCCTGCAAATTGAGGCCAAACGCCCCGTTGCACAAGAGTTTGCCTTGGTGGAATTGAGTAAACTTGATGTATATACCATTCCATTCTCCTTTGCCGATCCACTCAAAGCCACCAGCATTCTACCTAGCTCAACCAATACCGACGAATCGGCCAATGTCTCACTCCGGGGCTCCAGCAGTGAACGCGGAATAGTGGTACTGAATGGCGTGCCCATTGCCAATCCTGTGCGCGCTACCAACCTGGATGGCAACGGCTTTTTCAGCATTTTCAATCCTGAAATTGCTGAAAAAGTCAGTGTCTACGCCAGTAACCCATCCCTGGCTTACGGCAATGCGACCTCTGGCATGGTTGAAATTGAAACTGCAGAACAAGTGGAGGAAAACTTCACACAAGCTTCTCTGGGCTTAGCCAACTTTGGCCTGTTTCACGGCCGTAAATTGGGTAAAAAGAACCATGTATTCGCCTACACCAACAATCAGTATTCGGATGTCTTTTTGCAAGTCAATACAGGTAGTTTTCCACAATTGCGCAGCTTTCGTGTCAATGATGCTGGCATTTTGTGGAATGCCCAGCTCAAACCCAACATGAACTTGAGTTGGTATGCTTACGGATTAAGGGAAAACAATGCCTTGCAACTCAATCTTTTTGGTCAGCAAGACGCTGCCGAGTCGATGGCTCGGCGACACTTTCAAGTAGCTAAATTGCATTGGTACAATACCGCCTGGGCTTTTACCGTCAACGCCGCAGGTGATTTCATTCGGAATGAGTTCCGCTTTGGCAACTTGGACAACCGGGAGCGAAGCCAGCGTTGGTACGGGTCATTCAATGCACGTTACAATGTGATCAACAATTGGTACCTGCAGGGAGGAGTAACCTCTGAGCACACCCAGTTGCGCCTTCAAGGTCAAGTAGCGGAGCGGCCCTTTAACTTTGCAGCAGAGGCTCCCACCCGTTCCCTGAATCAAGAACGCAGCAACAACAATACCGAGCTTTACCTGATCAGTAGAAGCAAGTGGTTTGATAAAAAATTCTCATTCATTACGGGTCTACGCAAAAACATCCCTACCTCTGCCCTGCAAAATTCATATTTTTCGCGGCAGTACATCGTGAAGTATAATTTCCCTGACAAACATGCCATTGCTGCTACCTTCGGCAACTACAATGGTTACTTCAATCCCGATCTATTTAACCCGGAGTTCGTTCAGGTAAGTGCACGCCAAGGGGCGCTCGAGTATGAATACCGCAGTAAGAAGCTCGAGCTCAATGCAGCGATATTTGGCAAAACCGAGACAGGCGCATTGAACCAACTCCTACAATTGGCTAGCTTTGCAGAACAACGCATCCAAGGACTGGAGTTGCTGTGGAAGTACCACTGGAGTCCACGCTTTGAATGCTGGCTTTCTAGTGCTTACCTCAACGTAGAAAACCGCAACGCCGAGGGGCTAAACTTTCGCGGCAGCAACGATCTGGATTATTTCCTCCGTCTTTTCTTAACTTACCAAGATGAACAAGGGTGGAATGCCTCGGTCGCCTGGGTTCATCGGCAGGGCTTGTGGTATACGCCTATTTTAGGCATCAGCAGTGATCCTGCTTCGGGAATCAATCGCCCTGTTTTTGGTGACGCCAATAGCGCACAGTTCAACAATTACCACAACATTAGTCTGAATTTGAGCAAAATGATCAAAACCAAGGCGGGGTCTTTGCTCTGTTACGCTACCTTGAATAACGCTTTTAATTTTCTCAACGCACAAGGTCAACGTTTGAATGCGGCTTTCACGCCCATTGGGTTTGAATATTTGCAACAACGTTCCGTATATCTTGGGGCAGTATACAAATGGTGATCTGGCCTTTCGTAGGCTGTAAATTATAAAACGATTCGAAGTTAGGCATAAAACTTTCAGCGAGGGTTGCCCCTCGCCTCCAGTCCATTTGGTTTTGTGGGAACAAGAAATTTGGTTACACTTTGATCTTTTTCAACAAATTAGCGTTTTTGGGATACCTTAGTTTCCAGATGTGTTTGGGGGCTTCTTCACCCAACAAAAATCCGTACAGGCGCAATTGCTCTACATTGTCGCAGATGACCTTGAAGATACCAGCCAATGGAATCGCAAACACCATACCGGGCAGCCCCCAAAGCATGCCACTGAGCAACAAGGCAATGAGTGAACTGAGCGGGTTCAGGTTCACGCTTGAGCCGACAATTTTGGGCGTGATGAAATTGTTTTCCAAAAACTGGACGAAAATGCACACCCCAAATGCGCCAACTGCGTACATCACAGAATCTTTGGTCACCAGGGCAATGGCAACGGGTATCAGACTGCCAATCATCACTCCCACATAAGGAATGATGTTCAGTACCCCGGCAATGAAGGCCAACAATACGGCGTATTTTAAACCCAAAAACAAAAAGCCAATGGAGTTCAATACGGTCAGGATCAGGATGACGATGACCATTCCCTGCAGGTATTGTTGAGAAACCCGTGAAATCTTTCGAATGATTGTCAATACGTTTTCATGCTTACCTGGGGCCATAAATTCAATCGACTTCTTGAATTTTTCTCGATACAACAGCAAAAAAAACATAAAGAACGGGATGAGCGCTAGCCCAGCTACCGCTGCACCCGTTGCAGAGAATATGTTCATGGCACTACTTGCGCCTTGGTCAATGATTTTGTCGGTTTTTTCGCTGAGCCAAGTGGATTGTGCTTCTCGGCTAATCTGGTAATGTTGTTCAATGTAGGTAGAGATCTTCGCCCCTTTTTTCTCTAAAGCTTCTTGCATCATCGGTAGATCATCGGCAAAAGACATGATCTGCCAGGACAAAAAACTGCACAAGGTAAATACGCCCATGAGCACCACTAGAACGCCAAACAAAGCAGACAACAACGTGGGGACTTTCCACTGCTCTAGCTTAACCACAAGGGGAAGCATCAGAAATGCAAACAACATGGCGGAAATCAGCGGAATGAGCAGTGTTTGGGCCCAATAAAGCCCGCCGAGAAGCAAAGCTATAAACAACAGGAAATAAGCTGCACGTACGTAAAATGGAGGAGGGTCGGCGGACGTAAAAGACATAGGAATGCAGTTGATGGTTAGTGAATCGGTATGTTTAAGACTCTAAAAAGCCACCCGTCTCGTGCGGGTGGCCTTCAAAAAGCTACTGTGGTGCAAGCTAGTCGCTCAGACATTAAGTAATGAATACCTAACTTAATGCTTGAGGCACTAGTTCTTGTTTGTCTTGAGGTCGTTCGCGATACGCTCCATGCGGTATGCAACGTCATTTTTGAATTCAGCCCAACCTTCTTCGATGTTTTCGCCCACCTGGTTGAGGTCTTCTTGAATGGCCAGACGGTCGCGTTCAAGTGCACGACGGCGCTCTTCCCAACGAATTTTTTCTTTGGCGGTGGCTTTTTCCATTTTTCTATCGAGTTCCGCGATCGCCTGATCGATTTCGGCTCCTTGTTGACGCAGCTCGACGGCCAGGGCATCGCGCTCGATACGCAGTGCTTCTTTGGTGTTCTGTGCTGCATCTTTAAGGTTTTTTCCAGCTTGGTCAAGCTCTTTTTGGGCTGCCGTTTCTTTGTTGTTCGGTTGACAAGCGCTGAATGACCACAAACTGCCCAGTATGAGCACGAGAATCAGGATGACATTTTTATTTTTCATTGGAATAAATTTTAGATGAATAGAATTGGATGAACGGTAGGAATTGAATCCGCATTCGTTCTTACACATCGATGCGTTTGCGGCCAAAAAGTAGGCTGATTATAAACACCGCGATGGCCAGGAAGAAAAGGATTTTAGCGAATCCCGCCGCACCTGCGGCAATGCCTCCAAAGCCAAAAATACCTGCAATGATGGCAACGATGAGAAAAGTGAGGGACCAACGTAACATGGCAATTTGATTTTAATGGTTAGCAGATATTCTATCCATCAAAAATGTCATGCCTGTTCTGGTATGCTGAAAAGAGGAGACAAAGTGGGGAATAGTGTAGAAAATTGTAGACTTGAAGGAACTGATCAGGATTTTATCCAAACCGTAAACTTGGCGCCTTTCCCCTCTTCTGAGTGTACTTCTATATTGCCGCCATGCAATTGGATGATGCTGAGGGCACCAGCCAGGCCAAGCCCCACGCCATTGGGTTTGTTGGAAAAATAAGGCTCAAAAATGCGGTTTTGTACCTCCCGAGAAATACCTGGGCCATTGTCGAGGATGGAGATGCCGATCTGGTTGTGCACTTTGCTGGTGCTGATGGTCAGTTCTCCCCGCCCGGCTTCCATGATTTCAATACCGTTGATGATGATGTTGAGTAGCGCAATTTTTAGTTTCTCTGCATCAACGTTTGCTACATTGACCTTTGGGTCAAAGTGTTTGGTCAGCTGGATATTTTTCAAGGCAATCCGATCGGCGGCCATTTCTATGGTTTGATCCAGCAGTTCGTGCAATGAGACAGGGCGCAAGGTCAGCTGGCCAGGGTTACTGGTTTGTAGCAATGCCGTGACCAGGTGGCCAATACGTTTGCTGTTGCGCCCAATGATTTCGAGGTAGTCTTCCAATTCGGTGTCCTGGTTTTCCAGCAGTAATTGATTGGTCGCGAGGTCGATGTTGGTCAGTGGATTGCGAATTTCATGCCCTAGTGTGCGCATGAATCGCCCGGTAGCGGCAAGTTTTTCTGCCCTCAATAGTTCTTGTTCGGTTTTTTTGCGTCGGGTAAGGTCGTGAATGATGCATTGTAGGGTGAAGGTATCTTCTTTACCGGGCATACGAAGGCAAGTACATACGATAACACAAATGCGGTGCTTCCCATTGGCCGCTACCAGTTCTACCTCCAAATCTGGAATACCTTCCCCTTGCTCAATTTTCGCCCAAAACACCTCGCGGGTGAGTTCGCTGCGAAACAAATCGGGCAAGGTTTTGGTCAAAAATTCACTGCGGGAAAAGCCCAACATTTTAATGGCAGCTTCATTTACATCTGTGAATTTGCCCTGAGCATCCAAAAGACAAATGGCATCCAGTGAACGTTCAAAAATACTGCGGTACTTTTCTTCACTTTCTTGCAGGGCTTGATGGACTGCGGCACGCTCCAGAGCATACCGAATGCTGCGCTCCAGTTTGGGGGAATCGAGTTCGTGTTTTTCCAGGTAGTCCGCTACGCCCGAGCGAATGGCTTGTACATCTACTTCCGTATCCCCTTTACCCGTGAGCAAAATGATCGGTACCCGCAGGCCCAATTCCTTGGCCACCCGCAACAAATCAAGTCCGGTGCGAAACCCGAGCAAATAATCGAAAAAACAAAGGTCAAAGTTTTTTGCAGAGAGTAAATTCAAGGCCTGGTCGTAGGAAGGAGCCCAAGAAATTTCAAAGGATTGCCCCGTGATCCCGTGTAAATACTCGGAAGTCAGGAAAAAATCGTCTTCGTCATCATCAACAATTAAAATAGAAAGTACCCGGGCCATAATTATCTTTTTATGCAAAAGGCAAAACAACGGTAAATATTGCACCTACTCCTTTTTCCCCACGGGCTTTGATTCCTCCCCGGTGGTTGTCTACCACTTTTTTACAAATGGCCAGCCCGATTCCGGAGCCTTTATATTCTGAGAGGCCGTGTAATCGCTGAAAGATGTTGAAAATTCTTTCGGCGTTTTCCTGGTCAAACCCGATCCCATTGTCTTCAACTTCCAACACACAATAATCGATATCTGGCAACAATTCCAGTTCAGGCATTGCCGCGGCTTGTACTTTGTAGTACCGCAGCTGTATAACCGGCGGGACATCTACCCGGACAAATTTGCAAGCATTGTCCAGCAGATTTTGAAAAAGTTGACGCATTTGAGAAGGTATGGCCGGGATGACTGGAAGGTCGTGGGGAATGTCCAGTGTAATATTGGGGTGATCCGTTAAATTGTGGTCGGACAATACTTCCTGTAAAATTTGTCCCAAATCCGTTGGTATCAACTCTTCCGTATTGCGGGTTGCCCGGGAATACGACAACAAATCGTCGAGTAAGCGTTCCATCCGCTGAGCAGACACCAGAATACGTTCGAGGTAGGTTTTACCTTGGCCAGTCAGCACTTCGGCGTAACGATCGGCCAGCAATTTTCCAAAGGATTGAATTTTGCGCAAGGGGGCATGTAGGTCGTGGGAGGCTACATAAGCAAAGTTTTCGAGGTCCTGATTCGAGCGGTCGATGCGTTTGTTCAGCAATTCCAGTTCCCTTTGTTTGCGGTTCAAGGCTGTCACGTCTTTGATCAGTAAAACCCCGGTCAAATTGTTGGCTTCTGTTTCGCGGTTTCCGGCAGAATAAAGGGAGGTCGTGTAAAAGTTGCCTTCGATTTCGTGTTCAAAGTCGTTGCGCTTGTCCTGGTTAAATATTTCATTGATGTGGCTCTTCAAGAAGGAGAATTTCCCGCTATCGATGAGTTCGTTCAGGTTTTTACCTATAAAATTCTCTTCGTCGTTAAAGCGAACGTAACGGGGACTACCTTCCGTAAGAATGATGTTGTAATCTTTGTCAAAAATAAAAATCTCATTGTCAGACAGGGAATTGGACAGTGCCTGGTAGAGCTTGAGTGTCCGCTCATTGGTGTTGACTACCTCTTTTTGCGCAGTCACATCCGCTACGGTCAGGATCATTTTACTTTCGTGCTGCACCCGGTTAAGGGTCAGCCATTTCATGGAGTCGGCCAGAAAAAAATCGGATGTAACGGCATCCTTGGTCAAAAGTGCTTCAACAACGTCAAAGGGGAAAAATGCATCAATAGAAAGTCCTCCTGGTACAGCGATGTTCAACATTTGGCACGCCGAGGGGTTGGCATCCCGACAAATCCAGTTTATGTTTTCAGCGGATGTGTAGACAGATTCAAACAGGAGCAGTCCAATCGGCGATTCGCGAAAAATGTGTACATATTCATCCGTCATATTAACCCTATTTGATGTTGTAAATGCGCAGCTTGTTGTACAAGGTCTTTCGATCGATCCCCAACAATTGAGCTGCTTTGCTCTTATTGAACCGTGTTTGATACAACACTTGCATGATCATTTGGTATTCTGCACCTTGCGAAATTGATTTCAGGTCGGTGTGTGCCGGAATAGCAGGGGTATCCGGTACAGGCGTTGGCAATTGGTTAGCAGCAGGTCTGATTTCCGGAATTGGAGGCAGCATCAACGACTCTACTTTTTCTACTGGTTCCAGGTCTTTGCCCTCCTCTATCCCCAAGCGCTTGTAATAGGCTATTTCAAAAGGCAGCGATTTGGACTCCACCCAGGGGCCATCGGTGAGCAGCGTGGCACGCTTGATGACATTTTTGAGTTCGCGGATGTTCCCGTACCAAGGGTAATCCATAAAAATCTGCTCCACTTCGGCCGTAAATCCTTTGATTTCTCGGTTGAGTTCTAACGCCGTTTGACGCAAGAATTGCAGGGCAAAAAGGACAATGTCTTCGCGTCGCTCGCGCAAGGCAGGCATCTCAATGCTGAATTCATTGAAGCGATAGTAGAGGTCTTCCCGGAATTTTCCTTTCCGACAAGCATCGATCAGGCGTTCGTTGCTGGCGATGATGATGCGCACATCCAGGGCAATTTCTTTGGTTCCGCCAATACGTTTCACCCGACGCTCTTGTACTACCCGCAACAGCGATACTTGCACATCGTAGGGCAAATTGGCTACCTCATCAAGGAAAATTGTACCGCCGTTTGCCAATTCGAAATGACCAATTTTGGTCTGTAAGGCCCCGGTAAATGACCCTTTTTCATGGCCAAAAAGTTCGCTGTTGGCCAAATCTTTAGAGATAGCCCCACAATCCATGGCCACGAAGTGCTGATTTTTACGGGAACTGCGATCGTGGATCATGCGGGCAACAGATTCTTTGCCCGCGCCACTTTCACCGTAAATGATCACGCTGTAATTGGTGGGTGCCACAAGGTCAATTTGTTTGTACAAAGCCTGTGCAAGTGGGCTCTGCCCAATGATGTACCCATTGTCGACGGGTACATTCGACCGTCTGGGTTTAACGGGTTTGGTTTTTTCTATCTCTTCGTTGCTCGAATTGACAGCTGCGTATACAGTGTCGTTTTTGGGCCCCACCAGTGCTCGCTGAATGCTCAGCAGGATTTCGTCAGGAACGATGGGTTTGGTAATGTAGTCCAGCGCACCTTGTTTCATCACATTGACCGCAGTGCGGATATCAGAATATCCGGTCATGACCAATACTGGAAGCGCGGGGTGGTGTTCACGAAAGTGTGCCAATAGTTGAGTGCCTTCCATATCCCCGAGCCTGAAATCAGTGATCGCCAAATCATGTTCATGAGCTTCAGCAGCAGCGATACCCGCAGCCCCACTGTGGGCGACCATGACCTCGTACCCTTTGCGGCTTAAGAACCGCTGGAGCAGCGTACATAGGTCCAGATCATCGTCTATTACAAGGATTTTTGCTTGGCTCATACTAGTTTTCGCATTTTAGCTGAAGGGATGTGTAAAATTTCTCGGTATTTGGCAATGGTTCGGCGCGCCAGTAGGTAACCTTGTTCCGCTAGTTTTGCCACAATTTCCTGGTCTGAGATAGGGTGCTGTTTGTCTTCCCTAGCAATAATCGTTTCAATACAATCCATAATTTCTTTGTTGGTCACCAGGTTGCCATCTGCTTTGGCCATGGCCTGATTAAACAGCGATTTTAAATGAACAACGCCAAAATCCGTTTGGGCATATTTGGAGCTGGTCACGCGTGAAATGGTTGAAACGTCGAACCCGGTTTGTTCCGCAACATCTTTCAAACCCATGGGTCGCATGCGCTTGGGGTCTCCAGATTCAAAATACTCGGGTTGTAAGTTTACGATGGCTTGCATCGTCGAGAGCATGGAATTTTCACGCAGGCGAATCATGTCGAGGAACCAAACTGCCGAATTGAGCTTGGATTTCATGTACTGCACAGTGCCTTGTTGGGGTCCGGCGGGTTTTGAAGCGCGCAGCTGGTCCAGTTTTGCCATCATTCCTGGGCTGAGTCGCAACTCCACATTGCTGTTCAGGAGGGCAACTTTAAACGTGTCGTCCTCCGTTTTTTCTACAATCAACTCTGGAATGATGTTTTGATTTTTGTAAAGCTGGCGCTCATCCGAGTCGATGGGTTTGGGGTTGAGTTTGGTGATGAGTTCGATGGCATCCTTTACCTCTGCGGAGGTAATGCTCAGCGCCGCTACAATGCTTGGATAATTCCGCGCAGCCACGTCGTTGAGGTGTGCGTTGACAATGCGCCAGGCGCTGTGAATATGTGGGGTACGGTTGGATTTGGCTTCGATTTGCAGCATCAAACATTCCCGCAGATCGCGAGCGCCTACCCCCGTAGGTTCAAGGGATTGTACCGTATCCAATTGGGCTTGCAACTCGTCGTCTGACACCAATATTTGGTGTAAAAACGACAAATTATCGGCAAGATCCTCCAATGGAATGCGCAAGTAACCATCGTCGTCCAGGCTGTCTACGATGTAATTGGCCACTAAAAGTTCACGCTCGGAAAGTACCTGAGCCGTCAACTGTTGGCGCAATTGTTCGCGGAAATCATTTTGCTCGACCAGATTTGTCAAAAAAGGGGACTCTTCAGCAGATTTTCGTTCAACTACGCTATGGTAATCCGGGGTATGATCATCTTGTTGGTAGCCTTCCAAATAACCACCCCGCTCGTCTTCGATGCGGGTATCGTTTTCTGGGCTGCTTTCAGTCGGGGTTTTTAATTCTACAGCGGAAGCACTGGCTTCAAGGATCGGGTTGTCTTCCAGCTCATCACGAATTTTTTGCTCCAATTCCAAGGGATTGCATTGGATGAAGTTCAGCAATTGAATTTGCTGAGGAGACAGTTTCAACAACTGCTTTTGACCGATTTGCTGATTTTGGCGTATCATTACCAATAGTCTAAAAAAAATGTACCAGTCATTCAAACTCCTCAATTCGGGGAATATTGTAGAAAAATATTTACAATTTGGGGAATGACATTTTGGGTACAACTTATGTCTTTTTAATGACGTTGTATTTTCAATTCTCAGCGACTAAACTCCATAAACTGTAAAAATACTTTCCCTCACCTATTCTCATTTGATTGGATGCGATCCTCAATAGTTTATCTTTTTGTGGGATTTTTTGTATCG
>ENA-UOWO01006624-UOWO01006624.1-activated-sludge-metagenome-genome-assembly--contig:-NODE-6624-length-11777-cov-5.636666_pt1 | contig 11777 bp, 14 predicted proteins | sample MGYA00238148_ERZ761564 | MGnify/ENA primary metagenome ERZ761564 (study PRJEB28885, sample SAMN05720194) | activated sludge metagenome | isolation source: Anaerobic digester | place: USA...
TATCTATTTCCTTTCGAATATCTTTTAATATCATCATTACTCTAGTATGCGGATTTATAGTATTTAAATATTCTAATTTTCTTTCAAAATTAGTATTAAGAAAATCCGCTATAATATCAGTTAATTTACTAATACCATCTTCTTTATTAATTTTAGCAAATATACTATTACTAAAATAAGGTACTAAATTAATAAAATGATCTAATTCATATAATAGCTTTCTAATTAATGTTTCTTCATCTCTTTTTTCTATAGCATACTTTGTAGGGTTACTTAATTTAGCATCTAAAATATCTGTAAGATCTTCATATGGTAAATAGTTAGTAATATTTGTTCTACTAATACCTTCAATAATTATTTTAATCTTACCATCTGGTTTCTCAAAGTAATGAACAATTTTTGATATAACACCAACATTTGGTAAATCAGCTACATCAATAACTTCTTCTAAGTATTTTTCTGGAGACACCAATACGACATACCCATCATGCTTTTCTCTTGCCAAATTAATTATTTTAATATCAATATCACTATTAATTTCAATCTTTAATTCAGTATGTGGAAGTACCACTATTTCTCTTAAAACAATAACAGGTAGATTTGTTTTATTCATAATGCCCTCCATAAAATAATACCCTTTATTATAAAGTAATAAAGATAAATGTCAATAAAATTAGTAATAAAAAACATATAATCTCTATATGTTTTATTTTAAAATATAAATATTACTTCTTCTTACTTTCTTTAAGTATTTCTATTACTTTTCTTACCATTAGATCATATTTAATCATATCTTTATTACCTAAAGCTTTAAGCAAATCTTCTTCAGACATATTATATTTATTACTTTGTAATTTAATCTCACTTTCTACTTCTTCATCAGTTGCATCTATTTTTTCTAGATTAAATATCTCTTCAATAGCAAATCTAATCTTAACTCTTTTTTCTGCTTCTTCATGTAATTTTGATTTAATATCTGCTTCAGTAGTATTTGTATATTGATAGAATTGTTCTAGAGTTATTCCTTGCATTTTTAATGCTTCTTCTCTTTGTTTCATAATTCTATCTATTTCTTCATGTACTAATTCATGTGGTAATTCTACTTCTGTTTGCTTTTCTAGTTCTTCTAATAATTTATCAACATATTTATTATCTGCCTCAACTTCTAATTTAGTTGATATTTCTTCTTTAACTAGTTTTTTAAATTCATCAATATTTTTAATATCAGAAAGACCCATATCTAAGAAAAATTCTTTATTTAATTCTGGGATCTTTTTTTCTTTTACTTCATTGACTTTTACTTTAAATACTACTTCTTGTCCTTTTAAATCCTCTTTAGGATAATCATCTGGAAATTTTAATTTAATATCTTTTTCATCATTTTGTTTTAATCCTATTAAAGCTTCTTCAAAACCAGGAATAAAACTACCAGATCCTATTTCAAGAGAATAGTTTGTTGCTTTACCTCCATCAAATGGTTTTTCATCTTTATAACCATCAAAATCAATAATTGCAACATCTCCATCTTTTATTTTTCCATCTTTTACTACTAACTCTGCATATTGTTTTTGAATAATTTTTATTTCATTTTCTACATCTTCATTTGTTACTTTTATTTCTTCTTTTTTTACATTTAAATTCTTATATTTTTTAATCTTAACAACTGGTTTTGTTGTAATTATAAATGCATATGTAACACCATCATTATCTAACTTCTTAATTTCAACATTAGGTCTTATTATTGGTTCTTCTTTAATACTTTGTAAAGCCTGCGTATACGCTATAGGTAATACTTGCTCTGCTGCTTCCATATATAACCCTTCTTTACCATATTTTTTTTCATATACTTCTCTTGGTACTTTGCCAGGTCTAAATCCATCTACTTTAATATTCTTTATTACTTTATTAAATGCATTTTCAATTGCACTATTCCATTTTTCTCCACTAATATTTATTTCTACATTATGAATATTTTTTTCTTTTGTCATTTGTTCCTCCTTAAGACTCTTTTGTATTATACAATAATATTTTTAAAAAATAAAGAAATATTATTAATAATAATATTTTCCTTTTTTAAATCCCTTTTTTAATAATAGTTTAAATATAAACTTTTCGATACACCGATTAAATAATGTCATTTTCTCATCAATTTTTGATATTGGATCAACAAGTATTGTCTTTATTTTCATTTTGTTACCACCAAATATATCTGTTACCAGTTGATCTCCAATAGAACATACTTCATTGTTTTTTAATTTATATTTTCTAATTACTTTTCTATAATTATAACTTAATGGCTTACATGCTTTACCAATATAATTAATATCATAATAATCAGAAAATTTTATTAGCTTCTTCTTATTAATACTATTTGAAAATATTAAACACTCAATACCTAAAGATTTAATTTCTATAAATAGGTTTTTTAATTTTTCTTCCAAAATCATTTCTTTAGGTGGACATATTGTATTATCTAAATCAAATAATATTAACTTTATACCTTCCTTTTTTAATAAATTATAATTAATTGAGTATATATCCTTAAAATACTTATTAGGTTTAAATATATTCATAATTATTTCCCTTTGTATGAAGATTTAGTATGCAGGTAATTATGTCTTTTATCATATCTTCCATTTGATAAAAATATATCATTAAGAGTTTTACTTTTTTTAATAAATTTTTTAGATATCATAAATAGTATTATTACAAATGAGAACAGTGGAATAATAATAAATACAATATACGCTAGTAAAGACCTTGTTGTATGAGGTAAATTACTTATAAAATAATTATATGCCCCATGAGTTAAACATGCGATTGTAATACCTAAAAATATATTTAGAATCTTGTGAAATATATCTTTAGAAAATTTTGATAATGATAAGAAGTAACCAAGTAATATACCACACATTACATGTACTGGAATAGTTGTTACATCTCTAACTAAGGCCGTACTAATACTTTCTACAAATGTGCTTTCATTAAATGCATACATAGTATTTTCAATTGCTGCAAAAGAAAGAGCAATAAAACACATATATACAATACCATCATATATTTCATCATATTTTGTACCAAAATATACTAATGACATAAATAATAATAATTTACAAAACTCTTCTATTGCTGCATGACCAAATACATATTGTATTGTGCCAGGTATTGATATATAATCTGGAGTATATTGATTAAAAAATAGTACTAATCCAATTGTAATAAATCCAGATAATAAACATAAAACAATATTGGGTATTGGTTCTCTATTTTTAGTATCAGATATTAATACTCCAACTAATATAAAAATTGCAGGTATTAATGAAATACCAAGTACAATAATATTTTCATAAAAATAATAATTATTATCAAAAAAATTAAAATTCATAAATTACTCCTTTTTTACATCAACAGAAAACCAAAGTTTAATATTAATAGTTTTATTTGTAGCTGTTCTTACTATTACTATTTTATATAAAAAATTGTGATAAACTTTTACGTTATTAGTAATACTACCATCCTTATATGAATAATTACTTATTCTTGTATAAAATAATGGTTCCTTTTCATTTAATACTAGCATAAAACTAATTAAACCAATTACTATATTAATTATAATAAATATTAAAAAACCCGTAAGTAAAGTTTCAAATATATAATAATAAAATGATTTTTCTTTTTTTTCTTTTATAATATAATTAACATTATTATTCATAATATTCCTCTACTAATCTTTTCTACAATATCATTTTATCACAAATGATTTATTTATTACAATAAAAAGTATTTTTCAATACTTTTTAATCAAATATTCTTGTTGGTTCATCATTATCAGATTCATCATTTTCATCACTATCTTCTTCATCAATTTCTTCTTCATTAATTTGTTCATCCATATCCTGCTTTTCTTCTTTTAAATCTGGTTCTTCATTATTAAATATTTTAGTTTTTTCCTCGTCTTCTTTTTCCTTTACTTTTGGTTTTGAACCTTTTTTTAAAATATATAATAATATTCCTATTGTGATTGCAATTACTATTATTACTCCAATTAATATCTTACCAATTATATTGCTACTTTGTGTAGTTACGCCTTTACTTGTAGTTGTTGTTGTAATACTATTTAATCTAATTTTTAATGTATATGTTGTAGTTGTCTCTTTATCCTCTGCTGTAACAACTATTCTTATTTGTGAACCATCTTCTAATATATTTGGTTGATCAACAACTACAGTTGCTTTATCACTTGCTGTTTCATATTCTAAATCAAATTCATCTAAATCTTCTTGACTTGTATATACTAAAGTATAAGTGGTTTTACCAGGATCAAAAATAAGATCTGAATAACCAGTAACACTTAAACTTTTTAATGCTGCTTCCTCTGATATTTTAGCATTTCTATATGCAATTATTTCATAAACTTTTACACTACCAGACTCTGAAGTTACAGTAATAGTTATATAATTATTTTCTTCTGCTACTAATACTAATGATCCACTTACTTTATACGTTGCTTTAGTATCATCTAATATAGGAGTTAATTTTAAATATGTAGTTGAATAAGGTACATTAAGTTCATAGTTTAAAACTTCTGAATTAAATGCTGGAGACAGTGTTAATATTTGATTTGAGTTATCTTTTACAGTCAATAACTCTAAATCATTGTTTGTAGATTCTTCCTTAAGAATACCAACATTTAATGTTGGATTATTTGAAGTTAATATGCTTATATTTGACCCTGCTTTTGATTCAGTTACTGTATATTTTATTTGTGTTGATGAGGTTTCTGTAATACCCCTAAATTTTAATAATGCTAATCTCATACTATGATCTATTACAACTTCTGATGTATTTACTTGTATTGAAATATTACCATCACTTGTTTTACTAACTGTTAATCCAGCTACATCTGCTGTTGCAGACACATATTCTAACTTAGTAGAATCATATGTTAATGCTCCACTTAAATAAGTTAAATAGTCATTTGAATCAAACCCAGCAATACTAGTCATGGTTAAAGCAACTGAAAGTTCATCATCAACATAAAATGTTGACGGTGATGATAAATCAAAATTAACCGTACCACTTGCAAAAGTAACTATAGGAAATAATATAAATAAAAATATACTAAATAGAAAACTAATAACTATTTTTTTCATATTATCCTTCTTTCTTAATAACATATATAAGTGCTCCTAAAAGACCAAATGATATAGTACTTAATCCAATAATAATATATGGGTTTCTTTCATATGCTGTTGTACTGGATTTTGTAGTAGTAGCATTTTTATCTTTTATTTTTATATAATATGTTGTTGTTTCTAACTTATCTTTTGATGTAACCACAATACGGACTTTTGAACCATCTTTTAAATTAGTATTATTTGTTATTGCAAATGTTGCATCTGGATCAACTGTTTCTACAACTATTTTTAATTCTGGTATTTTATTTGAAATATATAATGTATATACAGTTTTATTTTTACTGAACTCAAAATCATCAAAACCTTCAATAATCATTGATTTTAATTTTGATTTATCAGAATTAGATGGATTTCTTGTAATAACAATTGTATACGTTTTTGTATTACCTGCTTCTGCTGTTACAACAAGAGTAATTGTTTTATCACCAACAGTGGTAAGAGCAGTAGTTCCTGTACCAGTAATTGTTGCTGATGAATCATTTGGTGTTGCTGATACAGCAACTGAATCTATTTCGTAATCAACTGTTGCTGCATAACTTATAGTACTAGCTGCAAATACAGGAGTATAAGTTATACTATTATTATCAGAATCTTTTAATGATAATGTTTTTAGATTAGCATCAGTACTTTCTACTTCACCAACAACAACCTTTAAATTATTAGAAGTAGTTGTTGTAGAAGGATACTCACTTGCTGGTTTGTTACCATCTTTGTCAGTTAACCCATTTGCATTTATTTTATAACTAACATTAGTACCTGTAGTTGGAGCTGTGGCTCTTAATACCACACTAAATAGTACACTATCTGTAAGTATACCATTTGTTGCAGTAGCTTCTATAACTATACTAACCTTACCAGCAGAAATATTAGTACTAGTTACTGTAAACACACCAGGAGATGATGTTGTAACTGATAAGAAAGATAAATAATTAGTATTAAAAGATAATTCACCTTCTATTTTTTTAATTCCATATCCGGTAGGCCAAGATGTATTTGTAATTTTACCTGTTATTGTTACATTCTGATTATCATTAATTGTTGCATCTGTTGATGCAAGTTCAAAACCAAGTGCACTTATACTTTTTATTCCTAAAAAAAATATAAATATAAAAGTCGTAAAAAATAGTAATGTTTTTCTCACATCTATACCTCCCTATTATGTTTATCATTTTATTACAATTTTATGTTTATGTCAAATAAAAAACATCTTACGATGTTTTAAAAATCTTCATTAATAGTCTTTTTTCTTGCCTTAGCATATTCATCTTCTTCAGCCATTTTACCTTGTACATTTATATTTTTAGGTGTACACAAAAATATACCATCACCTAATTTCTGTAATTCACCACCAATTGCATATAAAGTCCCACTTACAAAATCAATTATTCTTTTTCCTTGATCTGGTGTTACTCTTTTTAAATTGACTACAACTGTATTTCTTTTTTTCAAATAATCTGCTATTTGTTGAGATTCGGAAAAAGCCCTTGGTTCAAGTAATATCATTTTACTACCTTCACCTGTTTCTTCTCTAAATGCCTCTTCAGTTGATAAAGTATAAAACTCATCTTCACTTATAGATTTATCTGAACCAACTGCAGAAAATATTTTTTTAAAAATTCCCATTATCACACCTTCTTTTTAGTCTACTTATATATTGTATCATATATTATTAATATTTTAAAGAAAAATATTATACTATACAAATTTTATTTTTGAGCTTATATATTCATCAATATCATCTACACTAATAACTTCTTGTATCATAGTATCTCTATCTCTAACAGTAACTGTATTTTTACTTAATGTATCATCATCAACTGTAATACAGTATGGCGTACCTATTATATCTTGTCTTCTATATCTCTTACCAATATTGCTTGTATCATCATAAGATATTTTAAAACCTTTTGACAATTTTTTTAATAATTCTTCTGCTTTTTCTCCATGACTTTTTTTAATAAGTGGTAATATTGCAAAATTATATGGTGCTAATGAAGGTTTAATACATAATACTTCTCTAATAGAACTATCATCAAGAATCTCTTCTTTATATGCTTCACAAAGTATAGCTAGCATTGTTCTTCCTACACCATATGTAGATTCAACAACATATGGAACATATTTTTCATTTGTATCTGGGTCAAGATATTCAAGACTCTTTCCACTATACTCAATATGCTTTTTTAAATCGTAGTCTGTTCTATTATGAGTACCATTTATTTCTCCCCATCCAAATGGAAATAAATATTCTATATCACAAGCTGCTTTAGCATAAAATGCTAATTTATCATGATCATGATATCTTAAATTTTCTTCCTTTAATCCTAAGTCAATATAAAATTGTTTACCATACTCTTTATAAAAATTATAATACTTTTCATCTTCACCTTTTTTACAAAAAGTTTGAAATTCCATTTGTTCAAATTCAATTGTCCTAAATATAAAATTACCAGGTGTTATCTCGTTTCTAAATGCTTTACCAATTTGTCCAATACTAAATGGTAATTTTTGTCTCATACTTCTTTGTACATTTAAAAAATTAACATACTCACCTTGTGCATTTTCTGGTCTTAAATATACAACACTCTTACTATCATTTGTAACACCTCTATGCGTTTCAAACATTAAATTAAAGTTCCTAACTTCAGAAAAATCATTACTATTACATTTTGGACACTTTATATTATTATTTTTAATAATCTCATTCATTTCATTAATATCTAATTTATCAGTATTAATTGATGAATCATAATTTTGTATTAAATTATCTAATCTGTGTCTGGTTTTACATGATTTACAATCTATAAGTGGATCACTAAATGAATCAATATGTCCTGATGCCTTCCATACTGTTGGATGCATTAAAATGTCTGAATCAAGTTCATATGCATTTTTTTGCTCATCAATAAATCTTTTTCTCCAAGCATTTTTAATATTATTTTTTAAATTAATACCAAGTGGTCCATAATCCCATGTATTTGCAAGACCCCCATATATTTCACTACCTTGAAATATAAAACCATATTGCTTACACAAATTAACTATTTTATCCATATCAACATTTTTCATAATGCCTCCGTATATATCTATTACTGTCTTAATTCTACTATTAATAACACTAAAAATCAACTTATTTTATATAAAAAATCCTTTGATTTTAAATAAAGACCTGTGTATTCTAAATAATAATTATTAATAAATGAATTAATTTCATTTTTAACATCATCACTTATTTCTAACTTACTTATTTTTGATATATCCAAATATTTAAACATTTGTATTATTTTAATTGTTTTTTTATTAACAATATACTCGCCATCAATACACTTTGGACATACAAATCCTCCATGTTTTACTGATAAAGTAACTACTTCTTTATTACCACATAATACACATTCATTTAAATTTAATTCAATTCCTAAATATTCTAAATATTTTATTTCCAATATATTTGTAATAATTTTAGGATCAAAATTATCTTCTATTTTTAATATACTACTAATACATATGTCATATATACTACTAATATAAATAGATTGTTTTGCTACTTGAGAAGTAAGTTCTAATATATAATTAATATATGATAGTAATAATAAATCTTTCTTAATATTTCTTAAAGAATTAATAATATCAATACTTATTAATATAGATAATTTATCCTTTTTATAATATAAATTTATATTTCCATATGTAAATTTTTCTGACATAGATCTTAATTGACTTTTTATTCTTCTTGCTCCTTTTGCCATTACTCCAATTAAACCATGTTCCTTAGTAAATATATTTAATATTTTACTAGATTCACTATAATCAACACTACTTATTACTATACCCTCTAGTTTTTCAATCAAAATATATTACCCCCTTTAATCTACTTCGTAATAGCCTAAATCTAGCAATTTATTTTCTTTACTTCTCCATTTATCAATAGTTTTAACATATAAAGCAAGATATACCTTCTTATCAAACATTTCTTCAAGTTCTTTCCTTGCTAAAGTACCTATTTCTTTTATCATGCTACCATTCTTACCTATAACTATTTTTTTTAATGAGTCTCTTTCAACTACAATCAATACATCTAATTTTAATAAATCCTTTTTATTTGAAAATTTTTCTACCACACACGCTATATTATGAGGTACCTCATCTTTTGTTAAGCTAAATAATTTTTCTCTAACTATCTCACCAGATCTAAATACTAATGATTTGTTAGTAATTTCATTTTCATTATAGTATTTATCTCCTTCACTTAAATATGTTTTAATAACCTCAATTAGACGTTTGGTATTATCCATCTCTTTTGCAGAAACTGGAATTATTTCACTAAACTCATATAAATTTTTATATTCATCAATCTTTAGCAAAATATTTTCTTTTTTAATTTTATCAATTTTATTTATTACTAAAAAAACTGGTTTATTGATCTTCTTTAATAACTCAATTACAAACATATCACCTTTACCAAGCTTTTCAGAAGCATCAACTAAGAAAATAACTATATCTACATCTTCTATAGAATAATATGCTTGTGTATTTAATTTTGTACCAAATTTATCTATAGGTTTATGAATACCTGGAGTATCAACAAAAATAATTTGTGATTCTAAATCATTATAAATACCATGAATTGTATTTCTTGTTGTCCCTGCTTTTTCTGTTACAATTGCTACTTTTTCACCAACTAAACTATTTATTAATGTAGATTTGCCTACATTTGGTCTACCAATTATCCCTACAAAACCTGTTTTCATAATGCCTCCCATATAAGTATTATCTTAGGTAAAAATACTATTATACCAATAATTACTGATAAAATTGCTGAAACAAGCACAGCACCTGCTGCTGTATCTTTTGCTATTTTAGCGTTTATATTATATTTTACCATATATATATCAGTTACTCTTTCAATAGCAGAATTAATTAACTCAGAAACTATAACAAAAGTAATACTTAGTAATACAAAACACCATTCAATTATACTTATTTTAAATAAAAAAGAAAAAACAATAACAATAAAAGACACAAAAAAGTGTATAAAAAGATTTTGTTCTCTATTTATAAACTCTTTTGCATTATTCATATTATTTACCAAATATTACATTTACTATCTTTGTACCAAAAACTGCTAACCACATTCCAAATGCAGTAAGTGATGCTATAAAAACTGCTGCTGATGCTGTATCTTTTGCTATTCTTGCATATTCATTATATTCTTGTGTAACCATATCAACTACTGCTTCAATTGCTGTATTAAATAACTCAGCAACCATAATAATAGACATCATTACTAAAATTATTATCCATTGCATAGGTGTTGCATTAAAAGTAATACCTGTAACTATTACCAATATTGTAGCAATTAATAGTATTGTTAAACTTTGTTCATGTAAATATGCATGATGTAATCCATCTAATGAAAACTTAACACTATTAATAAATCTCCTAATTCCTGATTTTTTTAAATTGTGGGTCTCAACATAACTTTTTTTTGCTTCTTTTGAATTCATTTAATATTTCCTCCTGTAATTCAAACATTATTTTCTCATCATTATCATTTTCATGATTATAACCAAGTAAATGTAGTATACCATGAATAATAAGAAAATATATCTCATAAATTATATTAAAATTATTTTCTTTTGCTTGCTCTACTGCTTTATCATATGAAATATATATATCACCTAACAATCTTTTATTATAATTTATAGCATCTTTATTATCTTCAAGAGCAAAACTAATTACATCTGTTGTATTATCAATATTTCTATACTCTTTATTAATACTTCTCATTTTAATATCATCAATGAATATTACATTAAATACCACATTTTTTATTTTTAAATACTTTAGACAGTATTTAATATAGTTATTAATTTTTTTTATATTTATATCATATTTATTATAATTAAATACTTCATAGTAATTCATTTAATAATTCCCCAAAACTTAAATCCAGAAAGGTATAATGTTATTACTGCAATTAAAATTATAGTTATAAAATTCAAAAATGTTTGAGATCTAAATGATCTTGGTAACCTATTACTTATTGAATGAATTATTTTATATAATATATATCCAAGTATTCCACCAATAATATTTAATATAACATCATCAACATCTGCTGTTCTACCTATTTTATATTGAGCAAACTCTATAGTAATAGAAGTTAATACAGTAATAATTATAGGGAGATATATTTTCTTTGTTTCTAAATAATATGTAATATACATACCAAATGGAATAAATAGTATTACATTACCAAGAATATTTTTAAAGAAACCAGTTGATAATAATTTGTATCTAAATATTTCTTTAAATGGTACAAAGTTACTAGTATTATAGTTTACATCTTGAAATGTTACTACATAATAAAGTAATAATATATACAAAATAAAAACTAGTTTTAATACTTCTTCATACAATACCATCTTATCTCTATGAGTATATAGGTATGCTATTCTCATTAATATTAATATAACACTAAAAATAAATAACATTGGCCATACACTACTAATTGCTTTATTAAACATTTCAATGTACATATATATGTTTCCTATTCTATTACTATTTTACACTCTT
>ENA-UOWO01006626-UOWO01006626.1-activated-sludge-metagenome-genome-assembly--contig:-NODE-6626-length-11775-cov-4.186519_pt1 | contig 11775 bp, 11 predicted proteins | sample MGYA00238148_ERZ761564 | MGnify/ENA primary metagenome ERZ761564 (study PRJEB28885, sample SAMN05720194) | activated sludge metagenome | isolation source: Anaerobic digester | place: USA...
CGCTGATCGGCACGTCCACCAACATTCTGGTCGACGGGGTGGCGGTGGATGCGGGGCTGGAGCATTTCAGTCTGTTCGAGATCGCCCCCCTGGGCATTGCGGTGACCATCGCGGGCGGGTTGTTTCTTGTGCTGTTCGGCAATCGGCTGTTGCCGGTGCGGCACTCGATGGGGGTTCTGCTGAACGACCGGCGGAAGATGAAGTTCTTTACCGAAGTCGCGGTGCCCGAGGACAGCACCCTGATCGGCCAGCCCGTTCTGGACATCGACGTGTTCAAGCGCGACGGAGTCCGGGTGATCGACGTCTTGCGCGGCGATGCCAGTCTGCGGCGGGACCTGGGGTCGGTGGTGCTGGAGCCGGGCGACCGGGTGGTCCTGCGGACCGAAATGGCGGAACTGATGGGCCTGCACGCGCGCACGGACGTGCATCTGGTGGACAAGCTGTCGTCGGTCAAGACCGAGACGGTCGAGGTGCTGATCGGCCCCGGCTGCCGGATGGAGGGTCAGCGGCTGGGCGATTTGCGCCTGAGGCGGCGCTATGGCGTCTATGTGCTGGCGGTGCATCGCCGCAACCAGAACATCGGGCGGCAGCTGGATGATTTGGTGGTGCGGATCGGCGACACGCTTTTGCTGGAAGGCGCGGTCGAGGATATCCAGAAGCTGGCCGCCGACATGGACATGGTCGATGTCAGCCGCCCAAGGGTGATGGCGTTCCGGCGGGCGAAGGCGCCGATCGCGCTGGCGGCGCTGGCGGGGATCGTGGTCCTGTCGGCGTTGAACCTGGCCCCGATCCTGCCGCTGGCGCTGATCGCGGTGGCGGTGATCCTGATCACGCAATGCGTCGACAGCGACGAGGCGTTCAGCTTCGTGGACGGGCGGCTCCTGGCGATGATCTTTGCGATGCTGGCGGTGGGCGAGGGGCTGGAGCAGTCCGGCGCGGTGGCGATGATCGTGACCGCGGTCGCGCCATGGCTGGAGGGGCTGGGGCCGTTCGCGCTGATCCTGGCGGTCTATCTGATCGGGCTGATCCTGACCGAGTTCCTGTCGAACAATGCCGTGGCGGTGATCTACACGCCGATCGCCATCGAACTGGCGGAAAAGCTGGGCCACGACCCGCGGCCCTTTGTCGTGGCGGTGATGTTTTCCGCGACCTTGGCTTTTGCGACTCCGGTCGGGTATCAGACCAACATGATGGTCTACGGGCCGGGGGGGTATCGGTTCAGCGACTTCACCAGGGTGGGCCTGCCGCTGAACATCATCGTCATGCTGGTCAGCTGCGCGCTGATCCCGCTGATCTGGCCATTGTAGGAGAGAACGCATGCGGTGGATGGTTTTGGTGCTGGCCCTGTCAGGCTGCGTCGGCGCGGCTCAGCCGCCGGTCCCGCAAGCGGCCCGGCTGTCGTCCGAAGTGCTGACGCTGACGCTTGCCGATGGCACGGTCTGCCGGGCGGACTGGGCCACCGCCCCGGTCGGGCGGCTGGAGCCGTGCGGGCCGGGCTTTGGCTATGCGGTCAACCTGGTCCAGAACCCCAACCTGCTGCGCCAGTTGTTCACCGGGCTGACCGCCGCGCTGGGGGCCGAAGGCGCGGTGCCGCCGATGGCCGAGGTGGTGATCACCGATGCCACCGGGCGGGATCATGTGTTCGTCTCGCCTCCGCCTGCGGATCTGGCGGACGACTAGGGCCACAACCAGGCTGGGGTTGCGGTTGCGGGCAGCGCTGGTGTAGAGGACGCCATCACTTTCAGACCGGAGTTATGGGGTCATGGCAGGCCATTCCAAGTGGGCGAACATCCAGCACCGCAAGGGCAAGCAGGACAAGCTGCGCTCGAAGATGTTTTCCAAGCTGTCGAAGGAAATCACCGTCGCGGCCAAGATGGGGATGCCCGACGTTGACATGAACCCGCGTCTGCGTCTGGCCGTGAAGGCGGCAAAGGCGCTGTCGATGCCGAAGGACGTGATCGACCGCGCGATCAAGAAATCCCAGATGGGCGACGGGGCGGATTACACGGAAATCCGGTACGAGGGCTATGGCGTCAACGGCATCGCGATCATCGTCGAGGCGCTGACCGACAACCTGAACCGCACCGCGTCGAACGTGCGGTCGTATTTCAGCAAATGTGGCGGCAACCTTGGCACCACCGGCAGCGTCGCGCACAGCTTTGACCGGGTGGGCGAGATTTCCTATCCCGCCAGCGCCGGGTCTGCCGATGACGTGATGATGGCCGCGCTGGACGCAGGCGCGGACGACGTGGAAAGCGACGAGGACGGCCATTGGGTCTATTGCCAGGTCGAGGCCCTGTCCGAAGTGTCGGACGCTCTGGAAAAGGCGCTGGGCGAGTCGACGGAGTCGAAGCTGGTCTGGAAGCCGCAGACCCTGACCGAGGTCGATCTGGACACCGCGCAGAAACTGATGCGGTTGGTGGACCTTCTGGAAGAGGACGACGATGTGCAGACGGTGACGCACAACTTCGACGTCCCCGAGGATGTGGCGGCACAGCTTTGATCTGACGCGCCCCCGGTGGGTGGGGGCGGAATTTTCAAAAATTCCGCATCGGAGCCTTCAAAGGCTCCGGTCCGATTTCTTTGAAGAAATCGGGGCCTGGCGCTGCCGGTCAGGTTCTCGCCCAGGGGCCGTGCGGGGCGTCCAGCCCGTCCAGCCGCTTGAACCCGTGCAACCCGAAGAAATCGCGCTGGCCCTGGATCATGTTCGCAGTGCCGCGCGCGGTGCGCATCAGGTCGAACCAGGCAAGGCCTCCGGACAGGGCGGGCAGGCCGTGACCGTTCAGCGCCCCGCTTGACACGACCCGGCGCAGGGACGGCAGGCTGCGGCGCAGGTGGTCGGCGAAGAACGGGGCCAGCATCAGGTTGCGGGCGGGGTCCGTTGCCAGCGCGGTCGCCATGTCGTTCAGCATGGCCGACCGGATGATGCAGCCTGCGCGCCAGACGCGGGCGATGGCGGGCATGTCCAGGGCCCAGCCGAATTCGCGCGCGGCGGCGGTCATCATCGCAAAGCCCTGAGCGTAGCACAGGATCTTTCCGGCGATCAGCGCGTGTTCCAGGTCCTCCAGCGTGACACTGGCCGTTTGCGGGCCGGGTCCATACAGCGCCTGACCCTTGGCGCGTTCGTCCCGGCGGGCCGAGACGTTGCGGGCCATTACGGCGGCCTCTATCACGGGGATGGGGGCGGCAAGGTTCTGCGCCTCGATCGCGGTCCAGCGGCCGGTGCCCTTTTGGCCCGCGGCATCGACGATCATGTCCAGAAGCGGGCCTTTGCCGATGGGATCGGTGGCGGCGGCGACGGCGGCAGAAATCTCCACCAGGTAGGATTTCAGCGTGCCCTGGTTCCATTTCGCGAAGACCGGGGCGATCTGCGGCGCGGGCATGGCCAGGCCGTCGCGCATGACGCCGTAGACCTCGGCGATCATCTGCATGTCGGCGTATTCGATGCCGTTGTGGACCGCCTTGACGAAATGCCCCGCCCCGGATTCGCCCATTTGGTCGGCGCAGGGGGTGCCGTCTTCGGTCCGGGCGGCGATGGCGTGGAAGACCGGGGCCATGCGCGCCCAATCTGCGGCGGTGCCGCCTGCCATGATCGCGGGGCCGTGGCGGGCGCCTTCTTCGCCGCCGGACACGCCGATGCCCATGAAGCGGAACGGCAGGCTTGCGGCAGAGCGGCGGTTGGTGTCGTGGAAGTTGGCGTTCCCGGCGTCGATCACCAGGTCGTCTTTGTCCAGAAGCGGAGCAAGGGCGGCCAGCATGTCATCGACGGCGGGGCCTGCCGGGACCATCAGGATGATCGCGCGGGGTGGGGCCATGGCGGCGACAAGGTCGGCAAGGCTGTCGGTGGGGGTGATCCGCACGGCAAGGTCCCCGGCATCGGCCTTGAAGGCATGGGTGACGCTGGTCGTGCGGTTCCAGACCGCGATGGGAAAGCCCTTTTCGGCGATGTTCAGCGCCAGTGCTGCGCCCATGGTGCCAAGGCCGATCAGGCCGGTTTGCGGTTTGGTCATGGTTGCTGCACGCCCTTGCGATTCAGGATCACGGAGTAAAGGCTGGTCGTCGCGGTGATGAACAGCCGGTGTTTGGCCCGGCCCCCGAAGCAGAGGTTCGAGACGACCTCGGGCACCAGGATCTTGCCCATCAGGTGCCCGTCGGGCGCGATGCAATGCACCCCGTCGCCTGCCGAGGACCACAGGTTGCCGTCGCTGTCGCAGCGGATGCCATCGGCGCAGCCCTGGTCGATGGTGTGGAAGATGCGCCCGTTGGTGGGCAGGCCGTTCGCCATGTCGAAGGCGCGGATGTGCTGGGGGTCCTGGTGCCCGACCCGCCCGGTGTCGGCGACGTAAAGGCGGGTGCCGTCCGGGCTGAAGGCCAGGCCGTTCGGGCAGGCCATGTCCGAGATCACCGCCTGCAGCCTGCCCGAAGGATCAAGCCGGTAGACCTGGCAGGGCAGGTCCTGCGGGGCCTTGAAGCCTTCGTAATCCGAGGCGATGCCGTAATGCGGGTCGGTGAACCAGATCGCGCCGTCGGGGGCGACGATCACGTCGTTCGGGCTGTTCAGGGGCTTGCCGTCGAAGTGGTCGGCAAGGGGGGTGATCGTGCCGTCCCATTCGGTCCGGGTGACGCTGCGGGTGCCGTGCTGGCAGCTGATCAGGCGGCCCTGGCGGTCGCGGGTGTGGCCGTTGGCGTAGTTCGACGGCTGGCGAAAGGTGGTCAGGCCGTCCTCGGTCCAGCGCAGGATGCGGTTGTTGGGGATGTCGGAAAAAAGCAGGCACTGAAGATCGCCGAACCAGACCGGCCCTTCGGCCCAGTCGAACCCGGTCGCCAGCCGTTTGACGGGCGCGTTGTGCAGCACATAACCGGCAAAGGCCGGGTCGTGGATTTCGAAGAATGCGGTCATGGCGGGTCCCTTCGCCCGGCGGGCAGCCGTGTGGACAGCGGTCTTGACAGCCCGTGTTAACGGTAACACGAACAAGCATCGCCCGTCGCGCGGCGGCTTGCAAGGGGAGCGGGAGATGGCCTTGGAGATGTTCGACCTGACGGCACGCCGGGCGCTGATCACCGGATCGTCGCAGGGGATCGGCTTTGCGCTGGCGCAGGGGCTGGCGGCGGCGGGGGCTGCGGTGGTGTTGAACGGACGCGACCCGGGGCGGCTGGCGGCGGCGGCGGCGCAGGTGCCGGGGGCCGGGGTGCTGGCGTTTGACGCGACCGACCATGACGCCGTCCGGGCGGCGGTGGACGGGTATGAACGCGATATCGGGGCGATCGACATTCTGGTGAACAACGCCGGGATGCAGCATCGCGCGCCGTTGGAGGACTTTCCCGCCCTGGCCTTCGAGCGGTTGTTGCAGACCAACATCGCATCGGTTTTCCATGTGGGACAAGCCGTTGCACGGCACATGATCGCGCGGGGGCGGGGGGCGATCATCAACATCGCATCGGTCCAGACCGCGTTGGCGCGGCCCGGGATTGCGCCCTACACGGCGACGAAGGGGGCGGTCGGCAACCTGACCAAGGGCATGGCGACCGATTGGGCGCGGCACGGCTTGCGCTGCAACGCGATTGCTCCGGGTTATTTCGACACGCCTTTGAATGCGGCGTTGGTCGCGGATGCCGAGTTCTCGGGCTGGCTGGAAAAGCGCACCCCGGCGGGGCGCTGGGGTCGGGTCGAGGAATTGCAGGGGGCGTGCGTCTTCCTGGCCTCGGACGCGGCGTCGTTCGTCAACGGGCATGTCCTGTATGTCGATGGCGGCATCAGCGTGTCGCTGTGACTGTGCGGATCGTGGTCATGGGGGTGTCGGGCTGCGGCAAGTCCAGCGTGGGCGAGGCGTTGGGGCGGCAGTTGGGGATACCGTATCGGGACGGGGATGATCTGCACGAGGCTGAGGCGGTGCGGAAGATGCGGCTTGGCGTGCCGTTGACCGACGCGGACCGCTGGCCCTGGCTGGACCGGGTGGCGGGGGTCCTGGCAGGGGATGCCCCGGTCATCGTCGGCTGTTCGGCGCTGCGGCGGGTCTACCGCGACCGGATCCGGGCGGGGGCGGGGGGCGCGGTGACATTCGTGCATCTGGCGGGCAGCCGTGAGGTGATCGCGGGCCGGATGGCGGCGCGGACCGGGCATTACATGCCGCCCAGTCTGCTGGACAGCCAGTTTGCCACGCTGGAAGCCCCCGGTCCCGACGAGGCGGTGACAGTGGACATCGCCTTGCCGCTGGCCGAGGTGGTGGCGACGGTGCTGGCGCGGTTGGGCTAGGCCCTAGACCAGCACGGCGGCCGCCTTGGCGCGGATCGCGGCGGTCAAGGGGCCAAGCGCGGGGGCGGCAAGTCGGGTGAACTGCCAGTGCAGGGCCACGTCCAGCGGGGTGTCGGGGACAAGCTCTGTCAGCCTGCCGCTGGCAAGGTGGTGTGCGACCAGGGGTTCGGGGTTCAGACCCCAGCCAAGGCCGGTCAGGCAGGCATCGACAAAACCCTGGGACGAGGCAAGGCGGTGGCTGGGAAAGCTGGCCCTTTTGCCTGCCACGCCGATCTGCCGGGTGACCCAGCGGTCCTGCAACTGGTCCTTGTCGGAAAAGGTGAGGGCGGGGGCTTGGGACAGGGCCAGCGGCGTGACGCCCTGCGGGAACCAGCGCGTGACATAGGCGGGCGAGGCCGTGGCGCGGTAGCGAAGCGCGCCAAGCGGGTGGGTGTCGCAGCCCTGCAACGGGCCGGGATGGGCGGTGATGGCGGCCACGACCTCGCCCCGCCGCAGCCAGTCCTGGCTGACATCCTGATCGTCGATCACAAGGTCGAAGAGAAAGCCGTCGGTCGCCGCCAGCGCCGGGATGACCCAGGTCGCCAGGCTGTCGGCATTGACCGCAATCCGCAGGGTGGCGGGGCCTTGGGTCAGGTTGGGCAGGTCGGCGCCGAGGGTGGTTTCCAGAAGCGCGATTTCATCGTGGTGCCGGATCAGGCGCAGGCCGGTCGGGGTGGCGGTGCAGGGCTGGCCCCGGCGGATCAGAAGGGTGCCGGTCACCTCCTCCAGCGCCTTGATCCGCTGGGAGACGGCAGACGGGGTGACGTGCAGGTCGGCCGCGGCAAGGTCGAACGACCCGCGACGGTGGACGGCGGCAAGGGCGGCAAGTTGGGCGAGGTCGAGCATTAGCCGGGCTAATCCTGCGTCAGGAAGATTACGTTTACTGTGGCGGGTCCGGGCCGTAGGTCAAGGCTTGAGGCGTCGGGTGGGTGGTGAGTGGGAAGCCACCGGCGGGGATATTTGGGCCAGAATGAAAGCGCGAGGGGCAGGGATGGCAGAGCGGGACCTGGGGCGGATGTTGCGGGGGATGGAGCCGGTGTTGCACGCGGCGCCCTACGGGTTTGCGGTCTGGGCGGGCGGGGTGCTGCCGTTTGCGGCCTTTGCCACGGTGGCCGAGGCGGAGGGACTGACGGTGGTGGCCTTGCTGGCAGAGATGCAAGCGGCGGGGCTGGGCTCGGAGACCTGGGCGCGGATCAGTCTGACGATCCACAGTGACCTGGGCGCGGTCGGGCTGACGGCGGCCTTTGCGACGGCGCTGGCGGCAGAGCGGATCAGTTGCAACGTGATCGCCGGGGTGCATCACGACCATCTGTTCGTGCAATGGGACCGGCGCGACGCTGCGCTGCGGGTGCTGAAGGCGCTGGCCGATGGTTGAAGCGCCCGTTCTTCAAGCGGTGGTTCAGGGCTATCTGGTCGCGATCAGCCTGATCCTGGCCATCGGGGCGCAGAACGCGTTCGTGCTGCGGCAGGGGCTGCGCCGCGAGCATGTCGCGGCGGTGGTGGCGGTCTGCGCGGTGTCCGATGCGGCGCTGATCGCGGCGGGGGTGGCGGGGTTTGGCGCCTTGTCACGGTCGGTGCCCTGGATCGGCGAGGCGATGCGCTGGGCCGGGGTGGCGTTCCTGCTGGTCTATGGCGCGCTGCGGTTCAGGGCGGCAGCCAAGGGCGGCGAGGCGTTGCGGCCATCCGAGGCGGGATCGGCTCCGCTGGGGCGGGTGGTGGCGACGGCGCTGCTGCTGACCTGGGCCAATCCGCATGTCTATCTGGATACGGTGGTGCTGATGGGGTCGATCTCGGCGCAGTACGCGCCCTATCAGGCGGCGTTCGGGGTGGCGGCGGCGCTGGGCAGCCTGAGCTTTTTCACCGCGCTGGGGTTCGGCGCGCGGCTTCTGGCACCGGTCTTTGCCCGCGCGTCGGCCTGGGTCTGGCTGGAGCTGGGCGTGGGCGCGACGATGTGGGCGATCGCGGCGGCCCTTGCCTTTGGCTGAGCCTTCCGGTCAGGTGCGGCGCATGCGCGTTGCGACTGACCTTGGCCGTCCCGTCGAAGGGGCGTTGTGGATGCTGTTGACCACGCTGGCCTTTGTCGGCGTGAACGGGATCGTCCGGCATCTGGGGACAGACCTGCCGGCGGCGCAGTCGGCGTTCATCCGCTTTGCCTTTGGGCTGGTGTTGTTGGCCCCGGCGATCTGGCAGGCGCGGCGGACGCGGTTCCCTGTTCCGGTCTGGTGGCTGTTCGGCTGGCGCGGAGCCTTGCATGTCGCGGCGGTGATCCTGTGGTTCTATGCCATGGCGCGGGTGCCGGTCGCGGAAATGGCGGCAATCGGGTTTTTGAACCCGGTGGTGGTGCTGGTGATCGCGGGGCTTTTGCTGGGCGAGGGGCTGGGGCGCGGGCGGGTGGTGTCGGTGCTGGTGGCGCTGCTGGGGGCGCTGGTGGTGCTACGGCCCGGCTTGCGTGAGGTGTCGGTCGGGCATCTGGCGCAGCTGGCGGCGACCTTGTGCTTTGCGGTCAGCTACATCTTTGCCAAAAGGTTGAGCGGGCTGGCCCCGGCCTCGGTTGTGGTCGCGGTGCTGTCGCTGACGGTGTCGGTCGGACTTGCGCCGATTGCCTGGTGGGTCTGGGAGCCGGTGACGGGCGCGCAGCTGGGCTGGCTCGCGGGGGTCGCGGCCCTGGCGACGCTGGGGCACTATGCGATGACGCGGGCGTTCCGGGCGGCACCTTTGGCGGTGACGCAGCCGGTGACGTTCCTGCAGATCCTTTGGGCGGCGGCCCTGGGTGCGCTGGTCTTTGGCGAGGCGGTGGACGGGTTCGTGCTGCTTGGCGGGGCGCTGATCGTCGCGGCGGTCAGCCTGAACACCTGGGCCGAGGCACGGCGGGGCCGCATTCCGCCACAGCCGACACCTTAGATCGGGTAGGGTGGGTGATATCACCCACCTTACGCGGCGTCTCAGTTCCAGGCCTGGGGCACTGGCTCGGTCTCGAAGATCTGGTCGAACGGGGTGTCACCGAACGCGCCCTGATCGTACATCACCCGGCTGGTATAGCTGCCCCAATACAGGCCCGAGGGCGCGGTCATGTGCCAGTCGGTGATCATCTCGACGGTGAATTCGACCGGATCGCCCGCCTTGAGGTCCCCCAGCGCGGCGGGCTCGTTGGCCAGAAGGCCGGTGAAGCTGCCGTCGTCCCGCCGGGCAAAGGGGCTGACCCAGACATGTTCGACGTCCATCCCGCCGCCGTCAGTGGTCGGAAAGCCGACCTTGATCAGCGCCACGTCAACGCCATTGCCGTCCGCGTCCAGCGCGTTGGCAAGAAACAGCGGCAGGGTCGCCCTGGCCTTGGCGATGGCCGCGTTCATCTGGGCATCATCGGTTTCGTAATTGATGATCGGGTCCTGCGCAAAGGCGGGCGCGGCAAGGGTCGCCGTGGCAAGAAGCGCAGGGATCAGCAGGTGTTTCAGCCTCATTCCAGTTCCACCAGCAGATCCTTGGCGTCGATCTGCGCGCCGGGCGTGACATGGATCGCCTTCACGGTCGCCTCGCGGTCGGCGTGGAGGCCGGTTTCCATCTTCATCGCCTCGATCGTCAGCAGAAGGTCGCCCGCCCGCACCTTTTGCCCCGGTGTCACCGCCAAGGAGGCGATGGAGCCGGGCATCGGTGCGCCGACATGGGCGGGGTTGCCCTCGGCCGCCTTCGGACGGGCTGCGGTCTTGGCCTTGACGGCGCGGTTCGGCACGCGGATCACGCGGGGCTGGCCGTTCAGTTCAAAGAACACCCGGACCTCGCCTTCGTCGGTCGTTTCGCCCACGGCTTGCAGCCTGATTTCCAGCGTCTTGCCGGGGTCGATCTCGGCGCTGATCTCGTCGCCGGGGTTCATGCCGTAGAAGAAGGTCAGCGTCGGAAGCACGCGGACCGGGCCGTACATCCGGTGCCGGGTGCGGTAGTCCATGAAGACCTTGGGATACATGAGGTAGCCGTTCAGGTCTTCGTCATCCACCGTCTCGCCCTCGGCCTCCTCGGCCCCAAGGCGCAGGTCTTCGGCCAGTTTCGCGCGGGCGGCTTCCAGATCGACGGCGGGAAGGTGCAGGCCGGGGCGGTCGGTGCTGGGCTTGTCACCCTTCAGGACCTTTTGCAGGATCCCCTTGGGCCAGCCGCCGGGGGGTTGGCCAAGGTTGCCTTTCAGCATGTCGGCCACGCTTTCGGGGAAGGCCACGTCCACGGCGGGGTCTTCGACCTGCGCGCGGGTCAGGTTCTGCGCCACCATCATCAGCGCCATGTCGCCAACGACCTTGGAGCTTGGCGTGACCTTGACGATATCGCCGAACATCTGGTTGGCGTCGGCATAGGCCTGGGCCACCTCGTGCCAGCGCTCCTCCAGCCCCAAGGACCGCGCCTGCGCCTTGAGGTTGGTGAACTGGCCGCCGGGCATTTCGTGCAGGTAGACCTCGGACGCCGGGGCGGGGATGCCCGATTCAAAGGCGGCATACTGGGCGCGGACCTGTTCCCAGTAGTTCGAGATTTCGCGGATCGCCTTGATATCCAGGCCGGTGTCGCGTTCGGTGTTCTTCAGCGCCTCGACGATCGACCCAAGGCAGGGCTGCGAGGTGCCGCCACTGAAGGCGTCCATCGCGGCGTCCACGGCGTCCACGCCCGCATCGCAGGCGGCAAGGATCGTGGCCGCGCCCGCGCCGGAGGTGTCGTGGGTGTGGAAGTGGATCGGCAGGCCGACCTCTTGCTTCAGCGCCTTGATCAGCACGCGCGCGGCGGCGGGTTTCAAGAGGCCCGCCATGTCCTTGAGGCCAAGGACATGCGCCCCGGCAGCTTTCAGGTCGCGGGCCATGGCGACGTAGTATTTCAGGTCGTACTTGGGGCGGGCGGGGTCCAGAAGGTCGCCGGTATAGCAGATCGTGCCTTCGCAGACCTTCCCGGCCTCGTTCACCGCATCCATCGCGACGCGCATGTTTTCGACCCAGTTCAGGCTGTCGAAGACGCGGAACACGTCCACTCCGCTATCGGCGGCCTGTTTGACGAAAGCCTGCACCACGTTGTCGGGATAGTTGGTGTAGCCGACGCCGTTCGACGCGCGCAAAAGCATCTGAGTCATCAGGTTCGGCATCGCGGCGCGCAGGTCGCGGAGGCGCTGCCAGGGGCATTCCTGCAAGAAGCGGTAGGCGACGTCGAAGGTCGCGCCCCCCCAGCATTCGACGCTGAACAGCTGCGGCAGGTTGGCGGCATAGGTGGGGGCCACGCGGATCATGTCGATCGAGCGCATGCGCGTCGCCAGCAGCGACTGGTGCCCGTCGCGCATCGTGGTGTCGGTGATCAGGACCTTTTTCTGCGCCTTCATCCAGTCGGCGACGGCCTGCGGGCCCTTTTGTTCCAAGAGGTTGCGGGTGCCCATCGCGGGCTCGGCCTTCAGCGCGGGGGGCTTCGGCGCCTTCGCCTCGGCATGGGGTTTCGGGCGACCAGCGGTTTCGGGGTGACCGTTCACC
>ENA-UOWO01006629-UOWO01006629.1-activated-sludge-metagenome-genome-assembly--contig:-NODE-6629-length-11767-cov-5.336236_pt1 | contig 11767 bp, 10 predicted proteins | sample MGYA00238148_ERZ761564 | MGnify/ENA primary metagenome ERZ761564 (study PRJEB28885, sample SAMN05720194) | activated sludge metagenome | isolation source: Anaerobic digester | place: USA...
CCGTTTTCAGACACAACCTCTATGATCTTCTGGATATCTCTCAACTGCCTGTTCTCGCCCAGGAGATCCGCCAAAAGATCATAGAGGTTGTGTCTGAAAACGGCGGGCATTTGGCCTCGAACCTAGGCACGGTCGAGCTGATTATCGCTTTGCACTATGTCTTCAACGCGCCCAGGGACAGCATCCTCTTTGATGTGGGGCATCAGGCCTACGCCCATAAAATCCTGACCGGAAGAAAAGACAAAATCAACACCATACGACAATTCGGCGGGATCAGCGGCTACCCCAACAGGGATGAATCGCCTTACGACCCGTTCACGACCGGCCACGCCTCTAACACGATATCCCTGGCGGCCGGGGTCGCGGCGGCCCGGGATCTGTTGGGCGGGAATGAGAAAGTGATCGCCATTCTGGGGGACGGTTCCCTGACCGGAGGGCTCGCCTTTGAAGGGCTCAACAATGTCGGACAGTCTCAAAAAGACCTGATTGTTATCTTAAATTCAAATGACATGAGCATCTCCCCCAACGTGGGGAGCCTCAGTAAATATTTGAATAAACTTATCTCCCAGCCGATTTATAATCGGGTCAAGGACGCGGCGCATCGTTTTGTCGAAACCCGGCTGCAGCGCATGGGGCCGCGGATGATGAAAGTCACGGAGCGGTTCGAAGAATTCCTCAAAGGCCTTATTGTCCCCGGAATTTTCTTTGAAGAACTGGGGTTCCGATATTTCGGCCCCCTGGATGGGCACAACGTGCTGTCCCTCACGGAGACATTTAAAAATATCGCCTCCCTGAAACTGAAAGAACCGATCTTCATTCACGTGATCACCCAGAAAGGCCATGGCTACCCCCCTTCCGAAAACAACCCTGTCGCTTACCACGGCGCATCCCGTTTTGACCCCAAGACAGGCACGTTCAAAAAGGCGGAAGACCCCGCGAAGATGAGCTACACCGAGGCCTTCGCCGGAAAACTTTTGGAATTAGCCCGGCAAGACGACAAAATCGTCGCCATCACCGCCGCCATGTGCGAAGGGACCGGTCTGCAAGAGTTCCGGAAACAATTGCCCAAAAAATTCTTTGATGTTGGGATTGCCGAAGCGCACGCGGTGTGCTTCGCCAGCGGGCTGGCGCACAAAGGCTTTAAACCCGTTGTGGCCATCTACTCGACTTTTCTGCAACGGGCTTACGACCAAATCCTCGCCGACGTGTCCATGCAAAAGCTGCCGGTCATTTTTGCCCTCGACCGGGCGGGGATCGTCGGGGCGGACGGCATGTCCCACCAAGGGCTCTTTGACATCGCGTACCTGCGTCATGTCCCGGACATGGTCGTGATGGCGCCCAAAGATATTGCCGAATTAAAAGACATGCTCGCTTTCGCCGTTTCTTTAAACCAAGCCGTGGCGATCCGTTATCCCAAAGAAGACGTCCTCGTGGAAAACGGCCTGCCCCAGGAAAAGCTGGTTTTAGGAAATCCTCAAGTGATCAAAAACGGCAACGATATCCTTCTCTTGGCCTTAGGGAGCATGGTCATGCCTGCGCTGCAAGCGGCTCAAGAGTTAGAGAAAGAAGGCATTTCCGCGGAAGTCGTGAATGCCCGGTTTGCCAAACCATTGAACCCTGAGATATTTATAAAAGAAATCTCCAAATTTAAAAAAATCGTCACTCTGGAAGAAGGGGTCAGGGAAGGCGGATTTGGCAGCGCCATCCTGGAATTACTGCACACCCATCCTGAGTACAAAAACGCCATTGAAATCAAAGTGATTCATCTCCCCTCTGAGTTCCTCAAGCACGGCGCCCGGTCGCTGCTTTTAAAGCATTACGGCGTGGACGCCGCAGGAATAACAACAACAATCAGAGAATTTGTTAAAACCTCTAAAAGCGGGAAAATATTGAACTGGCTTTCCTCTGCCATCCCGACGAAAACCTGAAAGCTTGGGATCTTTTTATCAGGGGAGCCTCTCAGCGATCTCTTGGACACCGCCGGTCAGGAATCGCAAGGAACGGGCGCCATGAAAAAAGCCGTGATTATCGGTTCGGGTTTAGGCGGCTTAGCCACAGCCTTAAGGCTTATCACCGCGGGGTATAGCGTCACGATCCTGGAAAAAAATAAAACCCCGGGAGGCCGGCTGAATCAGCTTAAGCTTGACGGATTCAAGTTCGACATCGGGCCGTCTTTCATGAGCATGACCTATGAAACCGAGGAACTCTTCCGAAGCTGCGGCATCCCCCTCTCCCTGGAGCTAAAGGAACTCGACCCCCTGTACCAGGTGTTTTTTGAACATCAACCGCATCCTTACAGAATATGGAAGGACCTTTCCATCCTGGAAGAGGAATTCGCCGGCATCGAACCGCATCTCAAAACAAAAGTCGAACGCTACCTCGCCCAAGGCCGGAAAATATTCAACAACACCGAAGCCCCCCTCATAAAAAGCAATGTTTACGGCCTTACGGATTTCTTGGGCAAAATAGCCCGCCGGGACATCACCCTCCTCCCCTATCTTTTCAGGAACATGTGGCAGGAAGTGGAGAGAAACTTCTCCTCCCGGGAAGCGAAAGTCATATTCTCCCTGGTTTCCTTCTTCCTCGGCGCGACACCCTTTGAGACACCCGCGATCTATTCCCTCTTGAATTACGTTGAATTCCGCCATAACGGGTACTGGGGCGTTCAGGACGGGATGTACCGCATCATCGAAGAACTGGAAAAAATCCTCAGGGACAAGGGGGCAAATTTTATATTCGAAACAGAAGTCAAAGAAGTCTTGGAGGAAAATAATAGGGCCACCGGGGTTAAGGACCAAAACGGCCGCAGGTGGGAAGCCGATGTCTTTGTCTGCAACGCCGATGCGGCCTCTTTCCGCGGCCTGATTCTAAAAAGGCCGCAATACAGCCCGTGCCGCCTGGACAAAATGCACTGGGGTTTCGCGCCCTTCACGATTTATTTAGGCGTTCAAGGGAAGATCGAAAACGCGATGCAGCATAACTATTTCCTCGGCAATAATTTTAAAGGGTACGCAAGGAAATTCCTGTCCTCATCGGCAAGCCCAGAAAGGCCGTATTATTATGTCAACGTCGCCTCAAAGGCCTGCCCCGGTTATGCCCCTCCCGGCTGCGAAAGCATTTTAATCCTCTGCCCCGTCCCGGACCTGCGCTTCAAAAAGAACTGGACAGACAAGGACAATTTCGCGGATAATATCATCAACGATTTTTCAAAAAGGGTCCATTTCAATGTCATGAAAAACACGCTAACCCGGAAAATCCTCACCCCTGAAGACTGGGAATCGATGTTTAATCTTTACCGCGGCTCGGGATTAGGGCTGTGCCACGGGCTATTCCAGATCGGATACTTCCGGCCGAAAAACAAAGACGAAAAACTGGGCAACTTTTACTATGTCGGAGCTTCGACCGTACCCGGCACGGGCCTGCCGATGGTGATCGTCGGGTCAAAGCTCACGTTCGAGAGGATCATCCAGGACCATGGACCTTTATCTTAAGACCTGCCACCGGATCAGCCGCCTCCTGACCAACCGCTACAGCACCTCTTTTAGCTCCGGGATCAAAGTTTTCCCGCAGGAAACGCAACAGGCGATCTATGGCCTATACGGATTCGTGCGCGTAGCCGACGAGATCGTGGACACTTTCCATGATTATGACAAAAAAAGGCTGTTAGAAAAATTCAAAGAGGACACCGCCGAAGCCATCCGCTCGGGCGTTTCCACGAACCCCATCCTGGAATCCTTCCAGGATGTCGTTCATAAATACAAAATTGACCAAAGCTATGTCCAGGCCTTCTTGACCAGCATGGACATGGATATCACCTATAAGACGCACAGCCAGGAATCCTACGAGCGCTACGTCTACGGGTCCGCCGAAGTCATCGGGCTGATGTGCCTGGAAATCTTCTGCAGCGGGGATGATGCGTTATTCCGGGACTTGGAGGTACCGGCTAAAAAGTTGGGGGCCGCTCTCCAGAAAACAAATTTCCTTCGGGATATCAAAAACGATCTGGAGGAGCGCGGGCGGATTTATTTGCCCGGGATCAAAGACAGGCCAAGCATCGACGAAGAGGCCAAGAAAAGAATGGAGGCGGAGATCGCAGAAGAATTTAAAGAAGCCCTCCCGGGCATTAAACGGATGCCCAAGGATTACAGACTCGCTGTGTACTCTGTATACCTGTATTATGTCGCCCTTTTTAAAAGAATCAGGAAACTCCCGGTCGCCACCCTGCTCAGGGCAAGGATCCGGATCTCTGATTTTCACAAATTGCTGCTCCTGCTCAAGGGCTATTTTATAGTCCACATCCTCTGGGGGGGCTTCCGTTTAAAGAAACGGGGGCTTCAGGGGGGACGCCGGACCGGCCATCTTCACCGCGTTAACCCCGCGTCTTAAAATATTCCCAGGAAACGATCGTTACCGTGACCAGGCTGAATCCAAAACATAAATCCTCGAAGGGGATGCTTCCCAGGCGGTAGCCCAGGAAAAAACGCGGCTCGTATAAAACAATCCCAGCCCCTGTCAGATACCCGTTCACCAGCAGCTTCAGTAAAAAGATAAAAGATAAAAACACATAAAATTCATTTCGCCGCAAGACCCTCACCCCGCTGATGCGGTCCCACAGACACGTCATCAAGACAGAGGCGGCGGCTAAAATGGTGTATTCTTTCATTTGAGTTTATTTTTATAAAAATTAACCACTTCCCAAGTAAAAAGGCAACAAAAAGGGATAACGATAAAAAACAGCCACTCTTCGACCGGAAGGTTCAAAAACCAGGCCCCGGCAATCCCTTCCGGGTTAAAATACCAGTGCCCCCGGCGGGTGGCCAACACATCCCAGGCCCCGAATATCAGCACGATAAGCCCGAGGGTCAGCATCAACGCCCTTTTATGTTGATAAAATCTCAAGGGAGGATAAAAGCTCAAGATAAGGGGGCCTATCCCTGATAAAAAAAGAATCATAAAATATTTTGACATAACAGCAGACCTTTATAACGGGCTCAAAAGACGGGCCCCGGCTTCACGCAAACCCTTAACTTGAAAAAAAGCCATGGCGCGGTTCATAAAAGTGACTTTTAAAATACGGCTAATTCTGACTTAAAGACATTAAAATCTTTGACCTGCTGCGCGTTAAGGCGTCGGCTTTGGAGCATAAAATCAACTACCCTTGATTGAAACTCCCGGTCCAGGTCAGTGTAATCCCTTTCTTCCAAAAGACGGAAAATTATTTTGACGTCTTCATAACGTTTTTTCGGTATACCAAAAAACGGGGGTAGATGGTGCAAAGAGGAAAACCTTAAAAAATAGGTTTCCAGGTCGGCGCCTTCCGCTTGCACAGACTTATCGAGATATTTCAAACAGGCCTTAAGGTACTGCAGTTTTCGGGTGGGCAAGGCAGAAAATTTCGCTTTAAGGCCCTGAAGAGCCCCGTAATAAGCCATAAGAGCGGGAGGGAAATATTCAGGCTCACCGGGAATTTTCTGGCGCATATAGGCCAGCAATTCGTCCACGGAACGCTCGTTCTCCAAAGCTTTTTCAAAATTATTTCTTAAATAAGACCGGACCTCCCGCTCCCGGGGCGGGAACAGGATCCGCCCGGAAGAAGCCGGCCCTTCTGCGCATAACAAAAAACCCAGGCAAAAAATAATGACACACCCGCTAACCCGGCCCGCTTTTGCCAAGACGACATCCCCCCTTTTCTGCGCCCGGATTGAATCATGGCCGCCTGTCCCGTTTTAAAGATGCAGCAGTTCCCTCAAAAGGCTGCTAGAGGCTTCGTCCACTCTGGTAAAATAAATCGCCAGCCCTTCCCCCGCCACGACCCGTGACACGCGCGCCAACCCTTGAATAAGCCGGGAGCCATCCCCCGGGAATCGCTGGATGGAAAAGCCGACTTCATCATTCATGTCCAGGTAAACACTATTCTTCATCGCGATAAACGCGCTTTTGAACGAAAGGTCTTTCAATTTCCCCTGTAACGAAAGCTGCGACCCGACACTGATCCGCGCCGGGAGGTTCAGGGCGACACGCCCCTCCCGTCTCCGGTCATTTTGTTTCATGGTCATTCTCCCCTTTTCCCGAGTGCCTAGAGGTTTTTCAACCTCCATAATAATATGGCTCCCCGCCTCTGTCCACAGTTAAAACTTCCGCGCCAGCCGCCCCCCATCGGCCCAAGCCTACGGGATAAATTTGTGCAAAAGCCCAGTTATGTTATAATATGGGCTATGATTAAAAAACCTATCCTCATCATCGTTATTATCATCCTGATCGCTTTTTCCGGATTTTATTATATTAACAATATTTTTCTGCCGGTCCAATTTAAAGAAATTGTTTACGAAACGGCCCAAAAAACTTTCAACCAAGACGTCAAATTCGCCCATATTTATTATCACCCCTTCAAAGGCTTCATTGTCAAAGATTTTGTAATCTTCCGGAAAGACGACCCGAACCTTCCGCTTATGCACATTAAAGAAGCGCGCTTTAAAATCCTTTTTGCCCCGCTTCTTCAGCGCCAACAAATTATAATCCCTACCGTGACGGTTAAGCAGCCTTTTGTCCATATTATCCGCTATCCGAATGGGCTGTGGAATCTTTCCGATCTGCTCCAAACGAGAATCAGTTCCGCCAAGAGCCCTTTTCCTGTGCTGCTCGGCAGGATCCAGATCAGCGGCGGCCAGGCTGAAATCAATGACTTGAAAACAGACCCGAACCTTAAAATTCTGGCGGATAACGTCAGTGCCGATTGCCGGTTATCTTTGAGCAAAGGGATTGAATTCCAGCTCAAAGCCCAATTAGGCGGGCCAACGGCGATGGTCTCCCTGCGGGGCCGTTTTAATCCCGCGCAAAAATCCTGGCAGGGGAATGTTACGACATCCAACGTTGACACCCTCCCTGTGCTGAAAATGTTCATCCACACAGAAAAATTCCGCCCGGTCCGGGTGGCCATAGCGGCAGCGGATCTTAATGTGTCCGGAGCCCTGGGAAAAGCCTGGCAGGTTACCGGATCTCTGTCCGGGGACTTGGACATCGGCGTCCACACCCACGTCATTAAAGGGACGCTGGCCTTGCAAAACGCGGACTTTAAATATGCCGGCCAAACATTAAATTATCGCGGCGGCATCGTTCTTGACAAAGCGGAAATTTCCCATGACAATCAAAAAATCGTGCAGGGGAATATCTCCCTGAACGCCAAACCGCTGGTCTATTCCATGACGGAAGACAGCCTCGTTATCCAAGGGGACCTCCAGCTCACTCCGGGCTACCTGAATCCTTCCGCCCAGACCTCCTTGTCTTTCAGCACCGCCCGGCTGAATGGTTTCCATTATCATCAGGAACTGTACACCAATATCCTGAACGGGGAGGTGTCGGCCTCAAACGTTAAAATTCTGGCGCCGGGCCTGGCGGTCAACACCGAAGCCCTGTCCTCCCCCATCGTTTTCAGCCGGAAAGGACAAAACGTGGACGTGACGTTTTCCCCTTCATGGCGCTCCGTTTCGGCCCAAATGAAACAAAAAGAAATTTCGGCAGAGGCTTTGCAGTGCAAATTGTCCGTGCTCCAAATCGTTGACAGGAATTTCAGTTTAAGCACGACAATTGAAAGCACACAATTAAATGCGGGCTTTGTTGATGAAGATGATAATTTTCTGCTTTCCGGCAACCCACAGGTCGAACTCACGGTCCAATACTTCCCGGACGACCCGCAACCCTGGGTCTGTGTCGGGAAAGCGCGCCTGAATAAGGCTTCTCTTTCCGGCTTGCCTCAAGCCGGCCCCCTGACCGACATCAACGGGGTCGTTGAATTCACGCGCAACCGGATGAAGACGTCCAACCTGTCCTTCGAAGCTCACGGGACTCCTTTGTTCCTAAGCGGCTCCCTCAGCAATTTCGATAGCCCGTTTATCGGCGTGGTCGTCAGCGCGAAGGATTTCGACTTGGCTCTGCTGAAAACTTTTTTTAAGAAACAATTAGAAGATTTCAATGTCTCTCCGGAAGGGAAAGCCGCGGTTGAGGTCAGCTTTACCGGCCCCACCGCCTTCCCGGAAGAAGCCCAGCTCGAAATCAACGCCCATCTTAATGGCGTGCAAGTCCAGTCTCCCCGGTGGCCAGAACCCGCAACCGGAATTTCCGGATTTCTCCGGTATAAAGACGGCACGCTGCACTGGACCGACCTATCTGTAACGTATTTCAAGACGCCGTTCACCCTCAACGGGGAGATCAGCCAGTTCGACCGCCCCCTCATCGCGACCACGGTCTTAGCCCCCGATTTGCAGGCGTCTGTCAAACTGAACGTCAATAAAGACACCATCGGAATCGACACTTTTGCTGGAATTTATTATCAATCAAAATTCAACATCAACGGCCAGGCCTTCCTGAAGTCGTCTGCTCCGGTCCATTTAAACCTCAAGACGGCTTTCTCCATCAATTTGGAAGATTTGGAACGCATCAACAACCCGGCGTTACGGGAAAAAGTCGCGCCGCTGGCGCTCCAGGGGACTGTTTCCGGGAAGGCCCTCTTTGACGGCGACATCAGAGACTGGATGGCCGGCGTAACGGATCTCAACGTTTCCGGGACAAATTGCTCGGTGGCCGGCATAGCGTTCAACCGTGGCAATCTTATCGTTCAACGCACCCGCTCCACGCAAAGCAAAATCAATTTTTCCGGCACACTCTACGGCGGGGACCTGACCATAAACTCCCTGCTTGACATCTCGGAGCCAACCTTCCCCGGAAAATTTTCTATCACCATGAATCAGGTCGACCTGGCACAGGTGTGCCAAAATCCCCGGTGGGGAAAATTGAACCTGGCCGGGACACTGTCTTCCCGTCTGCAGGCGGAAGGCCCCCTGCTCAAGTCAGAAGGAATTACCGGACAGGGGTCCCTGGCCATTCTCAATGGCCATCTGTGGACGCTAAGTTTTCTAAAAGGGCTGGGCAAACTCTTGTTCATCCCCGAGCTGGAAAACGTTGTGTTCACGGAGGGGCGCGCGGACGTCACCATTAAAAACAACCGGATATCGACAGAGAACCTGCTCCTGCAGAGTAAACAGATGGAACTGCGGGGCAAAGGATGGATTGACAGGAATAAAAATATTTCATGGGATATCGTACCGAGACTCTACGAAACAGAAATCCTGCGGTCGGATTCGCTTAAAAAAATTCCAACGGCCCTCATCTCCCAGACGGACGGGTATATCAACATTAAAATTAGAGGCACAATGGATAACCCGGTCCGCACTGTTGAAAATTTTCCAACCAGACTCCTCAAGAAAACAGCGGAAGGGATTCTGGAAGGCGTGCAGGGAATCTTTGAAGAAATCCTGCAGTGATTCCCCTCTCACACAACAAGGTTTCTAATTAATATAGCGTTCAAGCAGAATTTTCAACTTTTTTAAAGCTTTGGCCCGGTGGCTCAACCGGGATTTAACGGCCGGATCCAGTTCACCGAAAGTTTTCTGATAACGGGGAACAAGAAAAAGGGGGTCATATCCAAATCCGTTCGTGCCCCGGGCGCGGGCCGCAATAGAACCGGCGCAAGACCCGCTCACCACCGCCACAACCCCTTGGCCGTCGGCGAGGGCGATGCAGCAACGGTAACGCGCCTGCCGTTGGTCAGCGGGGACGCCCCGTAATAACCGCAGGACTTTTAAATTGTTTTTCCTGTCATCTGCCAGCAGCCCGGAAAACCGGGCGGAATAAACCCCCGGACGGTTATCCAAAGCGCGGATCTCCAAGCCGGAGTCCTCCCCCATGGTCAACGTCCCGGTCACCCGGGCGACCGTCAGCGCCTTTTTTAACGCATTGCTCTTAAAAGTGGCGCCGTCTTCCACAACCGCCGGGATGTCCGGATAATCCGCCAACGACGTGATCTTAAAAGGCATCCCGGCCAAAAGGGCTTTAATTTCCCTCATCTTTCCTTTGTTCGTCGTCGCAATAAGTAATTCTCTCATGGATATGTGCCAGTCTGCCGCTCATCTGCCAAAGGACCGAAGCGGCGCGCGCGATCGCCCCTAAGGCAAAAGCGCCCCCAAGTGACGTTTTTGAATCCGTATCAGGTCTTGAATCCCCTCCTGAGCCAGGGTTAACATCTGGCCGGCTTGCGCTTTTGAAAAAGGTTCCCGCTCCGCTGTTCCTTGCACCTCCACAAAATCACCCCGGCCCAGCATAACGACATTCATATCCACATCCGCCCTGGAATCCTCTTCATAATTCAGGTCTAAAAGCAGCTCCCCCTCCACGATCCCGACGCTGACCGCAGCGACGTAATCTTTCAGCGGGATGTTTTTGAGGACCTTTTGTTTTTTCAAACGCTTCAAAGCTAACGCAAGCGCGATGAACCCGCCGGTGATCGCGGCCGTCCGGGTCCCGCCGTCAGCCTGGATGACATCACAATCCACTTTAACCGTGCGTTCGCCCAACTGGCCCCGGTCAACCACCGACCGCAGCGACCGGCCGATCAGCCGCTGAATCTCATGCACGCGGCCACCGGTGTCGTTGCGCTTAATCCGGCTTGAACAGGACCGCGGCAGCATCCCATACTCCGCTGTCACCCATCCGTTCCCGGTATTTTTCAGAAACGGCGGCACTCCCTCCTCGACCGTGGCTGCGCAAAGAACCCGCGTCTGGCCGGATTCAATAAGGCAGCACCCTTCCGCGTATTTGGTGTAATTTTTTACGACTCTAATCTTCCGCAACTGTGTCCGGGAACGCCCGTCAGATCTCATGCAACCCCCTTTCATCAAAACGCCGCTTAAATTATTTCTTACCCGCGCCTCTCGTCGCCCGGCCTTGATATTCAGCCGTCACCGTGGTGGTAATCCCTCCGCGCGGGTTCATCACCGCCGCCACTTTGGCCCGCCGGGGATGGCACGCTTTCACAATATCATCCAAAATCCTGTTCACCAAATGTTCATGAAAAATGCCCAAATTCCGATAAGCGACGATATACATTTTAAACGATTTGAGTTCCAGACACCACTGCCGCGGCTCATAAGACACCCGCACCGAGGCAAAATCCGGCAACCCGGTCTTAGGGCAGATACACGTGAATTCGGGTATTTCAAGGTCAACCAGATACGTCCGGTCCGCGTACTGGTTCTCCCACACGTCAATGTCAGGTAACGGTATGGTCCGAACACCGGCCTGCAGCCCTTCGTATGCGCTTTTTCTCTTCATCCTTCCGCCCCTCCTTCCCGATGATCTTTACCGCAAATTCATCAACGTGTGCCATTGCGGCAGGACCCTGACGTTAGAAATAATTTCCAGACAACAATCCTGATACTCCAGGCATCGCTCCAAGGCACCCGCCTCCCGGTCTTGAGAACACGGCTGAATGACCATCAAAAGGCCCGCATCCTGGCGCGCGATCAGTTCCGCAGCTTTAATCATATCGGCTTTGTCCGTTGTCCGTGAAACAACGGTCTTGATAAAAACCTGAACCGGCCTGTTTTGGGCGATGTGTAGAAACTGTTCGTGCTCCCTCCAATACTCCCGCTCGCCGGTTGAACTGGGCAGTTTAATATCCATAGCAATAATATCCACATCCGGGATAACGGCTTCAAGCTCGGCAAATAAAATCCCGTTCGTGTCAAGATAAACCGGCATGCCGGATTTTCTGAATCGGGGCAACAGATTTTGAAGAAACGGCGCCTGTAAAAGGGGCTCCCCTCCGGTCAGGCTCACTGAATGACAATGCCCCCATAAAGACACTACTTGCTGAAAAACCTGTTGTGTGTCCTGTTCCGGGGGCCGCGCCGCGTGTTCCGGGAGAGACTGCGGC
>ENA-UOWO01006631-UOWO01006631.1-activated-sludge-metagenome-genome-assembly--contig:-NODE-6631-length-11765-cov-7.275320_pt1 | contig 11765 bp, 9 predicted proteins | sample MGYA00238148_ERZ761564 | MGnify/ENA primary metagenome ERZ761564 (study PRJEB28885, sample SAMN05720194) | activated sludge metagenome | isolation source: Anaerobic digester | place: USA...
CTTCTTCCTTTATCCTTAATCGTTCTTTCTTCAAATAAAATATCTTTACACCCAGCGCGTTTATCGAAGCTGACTTACATTTTATGATTCTGAATTACCGGCTCTTTTTCCTTAGCATTAGTTTATTCTTCCTGTTTCAAAGCGTGAAAGCTCAAAACACAGGAAATGTTGCCATCGGCGAATGGCGCGAACATCTTCCTTTTAGCCGAGGAATTTCTGTCTGTCAAAACGATAAGTTCGTTTACTGCGCGACTAATAACGGAGTTGTTATTTACAAGAAAGATGATGGTACAACCGAACGACTTTCTCGCTCAACGGGTTTGACCGACATTAATCTTTCCTGTGTCAATTACCATGAGCAATCGAGCACCTTGGTTATTGGATACAAAAACGGAAATCTCGATTTAGTTCGGAATAACGAAGTGGTTAACGTGGGCGATATTAAACGCTCAACCGTTGTTCAAGGCGGGAAAACCATCAATGCCATTCGATTCATCAACGACCGAGCATACTTATGCTGCAATTTTGGAATTGTGGTCTACGATATGACCAATCGCGAAGTCCGCACTACGCTATATCCTTCTTTACTCAATCCCGACATTCACGATGTAGTTTTTGATGGCGTAAATACAATCTATGCAGCTACCTCAAAAGGGCTATTTTCTGCCGACATCAATAATCCTGCATTGCCCTATTATGTTGCTTGGACACAAGATCCAGTTATTGGTACTGTGCCACTCAATAATCTAACTTGGTTCAATGGAGCAATCTATACTTCTCGGTATGTCGACAATGCACAAGATCAAGACACCTTGTACCAATTAAAGGACGGTCAGCTGGAAGTGTTCCGAACAGGTCAAACAATTCATTCCATAAATTCTCGACCTGAACGTATGGTTTATACGACCAATTACGGAGCTACAATGGTCGATTCAGGTAGTTTGTACATCGAAAATGTGCTTTCTTATTCGGATATATTATTGCCTCCATCGCCTTTAGATGCGGTGATTGATTTGGTGGATGTGAAACGCGTTTGGATTGCAGACAAAAATCAATGTCTGGTTAAATCACAAAACGTCTTTATCAATACTCCTTTCTCGGTTGAAGGTCCGCCAACATCTAATGTTTTTCGTTTAGCATCATCCGCAGGAAAAGTTTGGGTTGCTCCCGGAGCATGGGATGTAGCCTATTCACCTTTGTATTCGATTGATGGTGTTTTTGAGTTTGATGGTTTGAATTGGAAAGACTATAAACTTAATTATGGTTCTGATTTCATTCGGGACATCGTTTCAATTGTAATTGATCCCGCAGATGCATCGCATGTTTATGCCGCTTCTTGGGGTGGCGGAATTGCCGAAATTAAAAATGGTTCAATCGTTCAGCAATATGCAGCAACTAATAGTGGGCTAACGGGAATAGCCAATTATCCCAACGATATTCGTGTTTCTGATCTTACTATCGATAAAGACGGAAATCTTTGGTCAACTTGTTCTTCTTCTTCTAAACCTCTTGCCGTTAAAACCCCCGGAGGAGAATGGAAAAACTTTGCATTTAACAACTCGGTAAACAACCAGTTTCTCGGGAATATGTTGGTTGATAGCTCTGGACTTAAATGGGTGATTGTACAAGAACGCGGTTTGCTCGTTGCAAACTTCGATGGAACGACGCTAGAAGGCTATAAATTCCTAAATGATCAAGTTGGAAATGGTGCGCTCGCAAGTTCTTCTGTGCTTTGCTTAGCTCAGGATTTAGATGGTCAAATTTGGGTGGGAACAACTAAAGGAATTAGTGTCTTTTATACGCCCGAAGCTATTTTCCAAGAAGGTTCTACTGGTTGGGATTCTCAAACCATCATCATTAGCCAAGATGGATTTAACCAATATCTGCTAAAAGAAGAAGAGGTTACAGCTATTGCAGTTGATGGAGCAAATCGTAAATGGATTGGCACCAAGAAAGCCGGAATCTTTGTCGTTTCGCCCGATGGAACACAACAAATTGCCGAGTTTAACTCCGAAAACAGTCCGCTTTTAAGTAATAACGTAACAAGCCTTTCCATAAACGGTGAATCAGGGGAGATTTTTATCGGAACGGATCTCGGTATTTGCTCCTACCGAACAGATGCGAGTAGAGGAGGAGATAAATTCGGACACGTTTACACATTTCCTAATCCTGTTGAACATGGCTACGAAGGTCCAATTGCTATCACTGGATTAGTAACCGATGCCGATGTAAAGATTACCGATGTAAGTGGCAACCTTGTTTTTTCAACGGTAGCAAACGGCGGAACTGCCATTTGGAATGGGAAATTATACTCAGGACAACGCGCTGCAACGGGTGTGTATTTGGTATTCTGCACCAACGAAGACGGTAGCCAAACCAAAGTAACCAAGTTTCTTTTCATCAACTAAGTATGTTACTTGCCAGTCAGGCTATTGTATTACATACTTTCCGACATGGCGATTCATCGGTTATTGCTCGAATGTACACGCGCGAACGAGGATTAGTTTCATTTCTCATTCATGGAGCAAAGAGCAAAAAAGGAGGAAACAAAACAGCTTTATTGCAGCCTTTGAGTTTGCTCGAAGTTCAAATGCAACTCAAAGAAAACCGTGGCTTGCAGCAATTACGCGAGATGCGGATTGATTTTCCCTATTCAGGTATTCCTTTTTCAACCGGCAAAACTGCGCAGGTTCTTTTTTTGGCTGAAGTGCTTATTCACACTATTAAGGAAGAAGAACAAAACGATCAACTCTTCGATTTCCTGCGCGATGCCTTGATTCTACTCGATCAAACACCAAGCGAACTTCCCGATTTTCATCTGAAGTTTTTACTCGAATTTTCTCGCTTTCTAGGTTTCTATCCAGTAGAAAATTACTGCGAAGCAACGCCCTATTTTCAGTTTACCGATGGCGTTTTTCATCACAGTCCCAATTCAACTTGTTTCGATTTACCTACCAGCGCAGCCCTCAACCAACTCATGATTACGGGTTTTGGTTCCTTGCAAACGGGATTGTTTAATCGCCCCATGCGCAGACAAGTTTCTAGGAAATTACTCGAGTTTTTTCGCTGGCATTTGCCTTCCATATCCGGACTTCAAACGCCCGAAGTACTCGAAGAAGTTTTCGGGTAGAAGTATTTTCGATATCGGTGGATGGGTTGTTCAAACCCAACAAAACTCAACCAAGCAAGAATTAAAGTTGCACTCAAAATGAGCAGCGGATTCATCACATACACTTGCCAAGTTGATTCGGCGTAGCCAGATGATTTGAGCAGTGGAATGGCAAAGGTGAGCACAATGCCGTGGAAGCAATATAGTCCAAGCGAAAGCTGTCCGAGATAACTCATGCGCTTGAATTTTCCGAGTTTAATGGGAGAATGAAGTGCAAAGCTCTGTTCGAGGATGATGAAACAGAAGAACGCACCAAAAATGAGCTTTTCCAAAACGACCATAACTGGCGATTGAAACCAACGGAAATATCCAGCAGTTAAGACGGCAAGTAGCAGATATACGACAATAATATGTCTCTTAGATAATCGCTCTATTACACGAATGAATCGTCCATTATCAAATGCCAATTGCGCACATAATGCCCCCAATCCAAAATTGCCCAAATAGCTGATTGTATTGAAATACAGCCTTGGTTCGTCTGACAAATTCATCGCCCTAAAAACGAGTGAAACGACTATCATTCCTCCGCTCACCCAAAGGATGTTTCGATGCAGAAAACGCAAGACAAACGCCCAAAAAACATAGAATTGTTCCTCTACAGCAATCGACCAAAAGAACACGAGTAAAAAGAGAAAATTTTGTCCGTGAGCGGCAATCCACCAGTTGGAAACAAATAGGAGGAAAACTTCCACAGGTGGCAGCGTGCTTATTCCGAGTTTATCACCCCAGAAATAAACAAATCCGTACGTTCCGCCCACTAATACTAAGTACAAAGGCCATAAACGCAAGCCTCGCCTAACCATGAATAAACCGGGCTGGAAACTGCCTGTTTGCTGCCATTCTTTGAGCGCCAACCAAGTCAGCAAGAAACTCGAAAGCACAAAAAAGTAATCAAGTCCGAGAAATCCAGAACGGATATTTACAGTAGCGAGATGATAGCCAAATGATTCTTGAATAGCAGGATTCGTCGTAAAGAAACAATGCGCCAGAAAGACATGGAAAAACCCAAGAAAACGCGTCGAGTCGAGGTTTTCAAAGTAGTTCGATTGTTTGGCAGTGCTAGTCATTGGCGTGTTAGCCTTTTCACAAATCGTTGAATGGAAGCTTCCGGAGACAAACTAGCTCCGTCGAGTAAAAAACTGACAAATTCTTTCGCCTGAAGCGGAGCCATCAATACGCCTTTGGTGCCTAAACCATTGAAGATTCCCAATGCTTGATGTCGCGGATGAAGACCGATTAGCGGACGACGATCGAGCACCGTTGGACGAACACCTGCTTCATGCAATACAACGGTAAAAGGAACTTGAAGAATGTTGCGAAGTTTCTCTTCTAAATCCAGTCGTTTATCTTGAGTCGGATTTGGGTCGGTTGTGCCCCATTCGTAAGTTGATCCAACCCGGAACATTCCATCACCAAGCGGAACACCATAAATGCTTCCATTGAAAATTTCATGTTTCAATTCAGGTGCATAAATCACGAGCACTTCACCCTTTGCTGGATTAAATGGAAGATCATTAAACCACGGATTTTTCGTAGCTCCAACACCTTCACAAAAAATGATTTTTGGGGCTTCTATATCTTTATAAATCACTCCGTCGGGAGAAACTTCTAATGCGTCATAATCGAAAATTTCTTCACGTAAAATGTTCTTTTCCAGGAACTTTCTTCTAACCGCCGATAACCAAGTGCGTGTATCGATAAATCCTGCTCCGGGAACATGAGCGCCACCAAAAGTTTGCTTGAGCCAAGGCTTTTCGTCTGCTGGTTTGGATTCCTCCAACATGCCAACAAACTCAGGATCTTTGCTCACATCAATCCAAGATTTTCTTTCCGCTTCACTTCCGTGTATGCGATGTAACCCGATTGGATAAAACAACCGAACGCCAGTGAATTCTTCCTGTTGGGCGTAAAACAGATGGGCTTCTTTTAAACTTTCTTTTGCTCTCCAACCAAGTGTAATTCGTTTAAAAACTACCGCATTGAATAATCCTGCTGCAACTCGCGATGAATTGTGCTCATCGAAAACATCTATCACCAACACTTCTGATCCTCTCGATATTAATTCCAGCGCCAATGTGGTGCCGGCAATACCTTGACCTATTATCAAAAAGTCGCACTTCATGGCACGAAGATAAACCGATAAATGAGTTTTTTCGTTTGAGGTCAATTTCAGGAACCTGTTTACATTTGGCCGTGCTTCGACTACTCTCATACATACTCTTAATTCCCTACTGGATCTGGCTGATTCTGGTATTTCTGTGTTTTCTGGTTTCCTCTAGTCTAATAGGACTTATCCTTATTCCAACCATTGGAAAACGAGCTCATCAGCCAATGATGATGGTGTATAAATTTTGGTCAGCAACATTCTTCTTTTGTGCCGGAATTCGCATTAAAACCATCAACCGCGAAAAACTTTTTGGAAATCTACCTTGCATTGTAGTGAGCAATCATGGCTCTAACCTCGATATGTTCATTGGTACATACAGTCTTCCTTTAAGTGTGAAACCTTTAGCGAAGGTTCAATTGAAAAAAATGCCCTTGCTCGGGTTTTTATTTGCCACAGTTTGCGTGCTCGTTGATCGTAGAAGCAAGGAAAGTCGCGATAAAAGTTCACGCGCCATGATGAGTGAAATTCTAAGCGGAAATTCGATTTTTATCTTTCCTGAAGGAACGCGCAACAAGAGCCAAGAACCACTCAATGAGTTTTTCGATGGTGCTTTCCGCTTTGCGATAGAAAGTCAAAAACCACTTGTGGCAATGTGCAGCATTAATGCTAGAAACATTACTCCATCAGATAATTACGCTGTTCGTCCGGGAACAATCACCATCAAGTTTTTAGGTCCGTACGAAACAACAGGCTTAACGAAAGAGGATTTACCTGCTCTCAAAACCAAGATTCGGGAAGAAATGTATCAGGTTTTGAAAACCGAAGACCCGATGTTTAAACACTTGCTATAAACGGCCGCCTAAGACGAATGATTTCTTGATTTTCGAAACCTGTCCATCCAAAGTGAAAGCATCTAACACGAAAATGTAAATCCCCAATCGGGCTTTTTCATTGTCCTCGTTGATTCCATTCCAAGAATACTGTCCTGAAGTTCCCAGTAAAATTCCTCGACCGATGTATTTTACTAGTCTTCCGTTTGAGTCGTAAATACTCAATGTTCCAGTAAATCCGGGTGTGTCGAAAGCATAAGCGAAATTCACGACATCCTCATAACCATCACCATCAGGAGAAAATACTTCGGGCGAAATAGTTACCGAACCGGGTTGAGAAGTCACAACTTCACTGTATTGCGAGTTTCGGTATGCTGGAGTAGCAAATCCTGCTGCTGAAGATGCAGAATTCCAATTAGTAACATCCAATGCCGGACGATCATAATTAACGCGTTCCAAACTCACCCCATCTAAATTATTCAGCAAAGCAAAATGCATCGAGGTGTTGTAATTCATCCGGTCAATAATGGCATTATCACTCACACGACTCAAGGCAAGTGTGCCATCATCATTATTCATGGTTGGCATTGAACTCATTTGAATAAATCCGCTTGGATTCGTGGTCGAATAAAAGTTTTTCACGCCCGAAATATCATCGGTCAACACCAAATATTCACCAGGGAAAAGCAAATAACCATCGGGAGCGATGAATTCTAAATCGATTGGAACTTGAACAAGCGTATCGTATTGACTGAGTTGAAGGCTTGCCAGATCGATGATTTTATTAGAACGATTGTAGATTTCTACAAAGTCACTGGCACCATCTTTTTCGTTACTGAGCAGTTCATTGATAACAATGTCGTTTGCTTGCGGAATTTGAGGAATAGCAAATCTTCCGGTTGATTGAACATCGAAAGCATTTCCAGCACAATCAAACAAATCACTCGAAATACTTATCGTGTATAGCACATCCGTTTGTAATGAGGTAGTCAAGGCAAGTTTTACCGACTTAAAATCGGGCGAATATGTTTCGATGTAATTGGGTTGACCGATTCCTTGATCAATGGTGTATGAATTCAAATCCTGTTGACTGCTCAAACGAATTGATTCGGTAAAAAACACTCGAATGGTATCGACTGCTATTACAACAACTCGGTCGATTTTAGGTGCTTGTTGATCACTAACATTGGAATAAACACTATTTATTTTCCCTGGAGAACCGCCCCAGTTATTGGAAGAAGCAATCCAGTTTTCAGCTCCAGCACAAGGTTGCATCGGACTAATTTGTTCGAGCGAATATCCACCTTCGGACTTAACAGTATTTTGATACCATGAATCCGCATAAGTAACAGACGAAATCACAACTGTGTCAGGATTGTAGAGCGTTAATCTTGCTCCAGTATTGGTGAGAGCAGGAAAGGATGTTATTCCAACAACAGCTATCGAATCGCTGTAATATTCTAAACCATCAGTTCCTGTTAGAACAATAAAACTATCGGGTTGAAGAATACAAGCAGGAATAACTTTGCGATTGGTTCCCGCTTCAATCATCCAGTTTTCTAGGTTGATAGGAAAAGCTGTCCGGTTAGCAACTTCAATAAATTCAACCGATGGCAAACCCGCCGATGGATCTGGATCAGCCATTATCTCATTGATAACTACATCGTATGGTTTTGGGCGATAATAGATAAATGGAATCTGCTGAGGATTCATGTCATTTCCCGACAAATCCTCAATTGCCGAAACCGTTAACTGATAGGTGATTCCTTCTTGAAATGCAGGGATAAATGTTAGGGTAACTTTTGAAAATGAAGTCAAGGAACGGAATGCGCTAGAAGGCTCTCCAATACTTGAATTCACTAAATAGTTGGCTGTTTCTTCGGCGGTTGTTTGAGATACACTTTCCGAAAAGCTAAGTTCTAGAGCATGATCCGAAAGCACCTTTATCGATTGAACAACTGGCGGAATATTGTCTACGATGATTGGTCCTACATAGAAATTATCGGCAAAGTACTTTTGTCGGTTTGAGCTCGAATACCGAACTACCAAACCAAAACTTAACGAAGTGGTATAAGTCACATCCTGACCGGTTCCAATCAACTCATACAAAGCTCCGGTTCCGTTGTAATCGGCGTATAATGACCAGTTTCCGGCAACATCGCGCGTAACTTTTACTTTTGTTGGATTGGTGCTACTGCTATTGATAACACCTGCAACACCAGTTATAACGTACGATTCAATGCCAGCACCATCTTTACGAAAAAGAGCAACTTCGTCGGGTGTGCCTCCAATCCGTACAAAATAACCGGTGTTAGCGCCTAAAAGATTAGCATCACTTGAGGTAAGAAACACATCCATCCGATTGTTGGAGGAAGTTGAAACTTTCGGATTAACTAAAAATTCCCATTGTGTATTGTTGATAGAAGTGGAAGGTGTACTAAGATAAATCTCGCGATTCGAAAGTGAAGTGGTATCACCATTACTTTGAAGTTGAAAGGTGCCATCTACCAAAAATTCACTAGCATTTCCCGACCAAACGGGGTTGGAGCTGAAGTTTCCATCAGCAAAATCATCTTGCAGCTGGCTATATCCGCAATACGAAATCAGGACAAAAACAATCGTAACCAGTTGTTTAAACATATTTTGCATAAAATGAGGAACCCTATTGTTTACTTTTACGGAATTCTATTGGTTAAAGAAACGAAACTTCTACTGTAAATGAAAGTCGCTGTTGTTGGTGCCACCGGACTGGTTGGAAATAAAATGCTACAAGTCTTACAGGAACGTAATTTTCCGGTAACGAATCTGATTCCAGTTGCATCTGAGCGCTCAGCAGGGCGGAGGATTGCGTTTCAACAAGATGAGTGGACTGTCCTCACTCCAGAAAATGCCTTATTGCTACAACCCGACTTAGCTTTGTTTTCGGCTGGCGGAAGTACTTCTCTCGAATGGGCGCCACGATTTGCTGAAATTGGCTGTACCGTTATTGATAATTCTTCTGCCTGGCGGATGGATCCAAGCAAGAAATTGGTCGTTCCAGAAGTCAATGCACATGTGTTAGAAGCAAGCGATAAGATTATTGCCAACCCTAATTGTTCGACGATTCAAATGGTGGTTGCATTGCAGCCGCTTCATCAGAAATATAAAATCAAGCGCATTGTCGTTTCGACCTACCAAAGTGTTACCGGTACTGGATTGAAAGCCGTGCAACAACTCATCAATGAGCGTAAAGGAACATTGGGAGAACCTGCTTATCCACACCCAATCGACCTAAATATTTTACCTCATATCGATTCATTTCTCGACAATGGTTACACCAAGGAAGAAATGAAAATGCTCAACGAAACCCGTAAAATTATGGGCGACGATAGTATTCGAGTGACAGCTACAACCGTTCGTGTTCCTGTTATTGGCGGGCATTCCGAATCAGTGAATGTGGAGTTTGAGCAGGATTTCGACTTACAACAGGTGCGTGAATTATTAGCTGCTGCACCAGGTGTTATTGTCGAGGATGATGTGCTACACAATCGTTATCCCATGCCAATCAACGCGAATAATCGGGATGAGGTTTTTGTGGGAAGATTGAGACGAGATGAGAGTCAGCCGAATACGCTCAACATGTGGATTGTGTCGGACAATCTAAGAAAAGGAGCAGCAACCAATGCGGTACAGATTGCTGAATACCTGATGAATAAAGGTTGGCTAACTGCCTGATTAGGCTTCTACAACAGGATCTTCCTTTTTCTTTTCGGTAAAGAAGTGCTTTTGATAAAATAGGAAAATCACTGCACCAATACTGATGGAGAAATCGGCCACGTTGAAAACCGGACTGAAGAAGATAAATTCCTCGCCAGCATAAACAGGTGACCAAGAAGGGAAATGTCCTTCAAACAATGGGAAGTAGAACATATCTACTACTCGCCCATGTAGAAAAGTACCGTAAGCACCTTCGGTGGGGAATAAACTTGCTACTTGTCCAAAGCTATCGTTGAAGATAAGTCCGTAAAATGCGCTATCAATGATGTTTCCGATGGCTCCAGCGATGATGAGCGAGAAGGAAACTTGAAGTCTGGGATGAAGTTTTTTCTCTTTGGAAGCTTTGAGCAAATAATAGCACATGGTTCCAACCACCACAATTCGGAAAAGGCTCAGGAAGAGTTTTCCAAATTCACCTCCGAATTCCATCCCAAATGCCATCCCGTTGTTTTCTACAAAGGTGAGATAGCACCAATGACCTGCCACCTGAATCGACTCGCCGAGCATCAGATTCGTCTTGATCAGAAACTTAACCGTTTGGTCAATTGCTAAAACAGACAGTAAAATAATCAGGGATTTCTTCACGGGAAAAGGTCAAAAAAAAGCCCCGCGGCGTGCGCGGGGCCGAATAGGTTATTGTTGATTTTTAGCTTCTATGCTAAGTGTTGCATGCGGTACAATCCGCAAACGTTCTTTCGGTATTAATTTACCGGTAACTCGACAAATGCCGTAGGTGTTGTTTTGAATTCGAATGAGAGCAGCTTCAAGATTTTCGATGAATTTCTTCTGACGAGCAGCTAATTGACCGGTTTCTTCTTTTGAAAGTACATCTGATCCTTCTTCCAATAATTTGAAAGTAGGTGATGTATCATCGGTTCCGTGATCGTCTTTATTCGAAAATGCACTTTTAAGCAGGTCGTAGTCTTTACGGGCTTCGTCCAGTTTTTTCTCAATGATTTCCTTAAACTCCTGCAACTCTTCCGGGTTATAACGGTTTTTTTCCTGTTGGTTCATAGTCCGTTCAGTTTAGAGATGGTGATAAGCGTGGATATTTCGTCCGTAAGTTCTACTAATGTTCCTCCGGAAGCCGCGCCATTATTGACAATGGTAAGAGATGCTCCAAGGGTTTCGGCGCAAATATAGGTTTTATTGTTTTCGATTGCTGCAGTCAATGCAGGATGGTTTTGCACAATGATTTCAATAGTGTCGGTAACCTCTAAGCCGCTGACCTTGCGCAAGTTCTGTATCTTATTCACAAGTTCGCGAGCCAATCCTTCCTCAACCAAGCTTTCCGACAAGGTCACATCAAGCGCAACTGTATACGGTCCTTCGCTCGCTACCAACCAACCTGGAATATCTTCGGTGAAAATCTCCACATCTTCTGGACTAAGCACAATTTCTTGTCCTTCGACATCAACCGCCAAACGACCTTCGCGCTGCAATTCATTGATTTGCGGCGTGTTTAAGGTATTTACGACAGCGGCAATGCTCTTCATCAACTTACCGTATTTAGGTCCTAATGCTTTGAAATCGGGTTTGATTTTTTTCTCAATCACTCCGGCATCATCTCCTACATACTCCAATTCTTTCACATTGGTTTCGGATAAGATGAGATCTTTAACGGCATTCAGTTGTGTTTTGATATGTGGATCGATTACCGGCACCAGTATTTTTTGCAAAGGCTGACGAACACGGATGTTTACCTTCTTGCGCAATCCCAATATCATAGAGCTATAGCGCTGAGCGAGCCCCATTCGTTCTTCTAAATCCGAATCAATAAAATCCGAATTAACTGCTGGCCAAGTACTCAAATGAACTGAAACCAACGATTGATTTATTTCATGCACATGCAAGTTGCGGTATAACCATTCTCCAAAGAAAGGTGCAACCGGACTAATCAACT
>ENA-UOWO01006632-UOWO01006632.1-activated-sludge-metagenome-genome-assembly--contig:-NODE-6632-length-11765-cov-4.400256_pt1 | contig 11765 bp, 9 predicted proteins | sample MGYA00238148_ERZ761564 | MGnify/ENA primary metagenome ERZ761564 (study PRJEB28885, sample SAMN05720194) | activated sludge metagenome | isolation source: Anaerobic digester | place: USA...
CATTGAAATTGTTTGAGTTCCAAGGTTATCAGAAGGAGCTACATCAGTTCCATTAGGAGTAATTGTAAAATCAACATCTGTATCAGAAGTGAAAGTATTTGCTCCAATATTAACTTCAGCAGATTGGAATTGCTCCAAATTACCAGTCCAAGCTTTTGATGCAACAGTAACACCTGCTACAGAAGCAGTAATAGTTGCAGATGTTAAAGTGTTAACACCTTTATTTTGAACTTTAACTTTCAATTGAGAAACATAACCACAAGTAGAAGTTTCACCTGTGTAACCATTCATTACCGCATCGATTGGATTTGTACAAGCACGAGCGTTAGCAATGTGAGTTGCAACTGGCCAGTAGTCACCTACTTCAGATGGGCTAATATGCCAAACACGACGGCTAGGGCATATCATATATAATGTTGGAAAATATCCAATTTCAAGAGCATTTGCTGCAGCAGCATCATCTACCATTGGGAAAGTAGTACCAGCAGTCCAGTCACCTTGAGTGCTTGAACCAGAACCACTAATTTCTGCAACTGAAGTTGAACCATCACCTTCAACCCAGAAAACCATCACCTCATTTGTTCCAGATGGACCATATTGGCTGTATAAGTCATCTAGGATATGTGTTTGATGGAAGTTCCAACAAGGGCCACACCAAGTAGCAGAAACATCAATAAATACAGTTTTGCCAGCTGCCAAAAGGGCATCCACGTCATATGTATTTCCGTTTAAATCGGTTAGATTAAGCGTTGGAGCCATAGATCCATTCGCCATCTGACCAAATGAATTAACTGCAAAAAGCGACATTGCAGCTACAAGAGTAGATTGTAAAAGTTTTTTCATAACGAGTTGAGAAATCATTGAACAACAAATTTAGTTTTTTATGAATACAACAAATAATGTTTGTGTTTTTTTTAATCCAGATAATTTACGCATTCAATAAATCAACACAGCTATTAAAAAAACAATTTCATCTCTGCTATTTAATTGAATTAATTTTCTTCCTATCTTGCAAAGAAAAACCAACCATGATTAAAGGAATACTTTCATCGTTTTTCGTTATAACCTTGTTTGTTTCTAGTATTTCAGCTCAGAGTTTAGTTGTAGGCACTTCTAATCCTACTAAATCTGGTGCAGCGGATGAATTTGAATTAGAATTAGGCTTTACGGTTTCAAACCAATCGTTTGAACAAATACCAGTAAAAGTTCGTCGGACAGTATTGTCAGATATTTCTGGTTCATCCAACTTTTTTTGTTGGTTAGCTTGTTATACTGAAGGGACGAGCCTAACTCCAAATCCATTAGTAATTGATGGAGAATCTAGTAGTAATGCATTTAGTGCTCATTTGCGTCCAAATATGAATTCTGGAACGGCACAAATTCAATACACTTTCTTCAATGCTGACAATACATCAGACTCTACTAATGTTATTGTAACCTTTGAAGTTACTCCTCTAGGAATTAAAAATGTAGTTACAGAATCTAGCGTAAAAGCATTTCCAAATCCAGCAGATGATAAATTGACATTGAATTTTAATCGTACAACTAATAGTTCTTCTGCAACTTTAGAGTTGTTTAATATGTTAGGAGTTAAAGTGGCTAGTATTCCAGTAAGTTCTTTAGAAGGAACGGTTGTTATTCCGACTGCTGATTTAAAATCAGGTTTGTATTTCTATTCTTTAAAAGAAGATGGAAAAAATAGTCGCCCTGGTAGAGTGACAATTAAACACTAAAAAATAATTCGAATAATATTTTAAGGCCGGGAATCCGGCCTTTTTCATTGAATGGATATTACAGCAGGTCACTGGATTTTTGCGGCTCTCTTTTTACTAGTATTTATTGGAGTTATCGCATGGAGTTTCCGAAAAGACAGAACTATAAATAAGAAACAATTTGGCAATACTAGTTTTGTAGCATTATTAATTGGAGGCGGTGTATTGTTAATTATAATACTAAAATTTGCTTTAAGGTATTTGAGCTCACACTAAAATGTTCTGCGAATTATAGCCAGTAATTCATTTATCATCATTGCAGTAGCGCCCCAAATATGATGTCCTCGAAAGTCAAAATAGGGCACTTGTATAATTCCTCGATCAGATAGCTCCATGTCTTTATATTTTACAGCATCGATAGATAATAAATCTGAGATGGGCACTTCTAAAACTTGAGCGACTTCTTTATTTGAAGGATTCCAGTTCAGAAAATTTGAACAACTTAATACCGGCTGAACATACATCTTACTTACCGGAATATATAAAGGACTCATTAATCCAATAATATCTACTTCATTAGAAGGAATCCCAATTTCTTCCTCAGCTTCTCTCAAAGCAACTTGAATTGGATCTGTTTCCTTTTCCTCAAATTTCCCCCCAGGGAAACTAATTTGCCCACTATGAATTCCATCATAGGTACTTCGTTCGGTTAACAATAGTTTATCCTGTTCATCGTTAAAAAACAAGTTGACTAAAACAGCTGCCTTTCTAATACTGGGATCTTCATGATTAATATGACTAAGCCTTTCTCTATTTAGAGGAGCAAGCTTATATTGTTCTTCCATTCCAGGTAAACCCAATGATAAAGTTTGCTTTATCTTTTGAATATCAAGTTTCGAGTTTTTCATAATAGCCCTGTTGATATATTAAAATCAGGAACTTAAGAAGATTCCCAAACCTAGTAATTTGCTTGTATCTTTGAAACCCGATGAAATTTGCGAATCCAATCTTTTTCTGGGCATTGCTTTCCTTGCTGGTGCCAATTATCATCCATCTATTTCATTTTCGCAAGTTCAAAACGATCTATTTTACAAACGTTCGTTTTCTTAGAGAACTCAAGCAGGAAACTCAGTCAAGGTCAAGACTAAGGCACTTATTAATTTTATTGTCCCGTTGTTTAGCCTTAACCGCTTTAGTATTTGCTTTTGCTCAACCCGTTATACCATCAAGTGCTAAACAAAGAACAGGCTCAAGAGCGATTAGCATATATATCGATAACTCGTTCAGTTTAGATGCTCAGGCAGAAAGCGGCTCATTACTTGAATTGGCGAGGAAACATGCGCTTGATATTGTTAGAAGCTACAAACCAGCTGATCGTTTTCAATTATTAACCAATGATTTTGAAGGAAGACATCAACAATTATTGAGCAGAGAGCAATTTGAGCAAATGTTGGATGAGTTAAAACCATCTCCCGTTTCTCGCACTTTAACAGAAGTAGTAAAAAGACAAGAAGATCTGGTTAGGCAAGAAAAAATGGATAATGGAATACTTTATCTATTATCTGATTTCCAAAAAAACACATCCGACTTCTCTACACTTAAACCTGATACGGCATTTGATTTAAACTGTATTCATTTAAAAGCTCAGGTGAGTGATAATCTCTCTATTGATTCCTGTTGGTTTGAAACACCCTTTCGTGAACGTTCAAAACCGGATCAATTAGCTTTTCAGATTAGTAATTCTGGCACTAAACGATATGAAAATGTGCCAGTTAAGCTAAATATCAATAAAACCGAAAGAGGCTTAGAAACAATTGGTGTTGGACCTGATTCTACCATCAATTCGAACATAACATATACCTTATCAGGAGCTGGTATTCAACAAGGAGAACTCCGGTTCAATGATTTTCCAGTAACATTTGATGATGCTTTTTATTTCTCCTACTCTCTACCAGAAAAAATAAAAATACTTGTTGTAAACGGAGATGATCCAAGTCCCAATTTGAATCAGTTATATGGATCAGCTCCAGCATTTGAGTTGAAAAACATACAGGCTAACCAAATTGACTACGCTCAAGTTCCATTGCAACAGTTTATCGTATTGAATGAACTTAACTCGTTCTCCTCAGGGATGATTTTGGAGTTAGTGAAGTTTGTTAAAAATGGTGGCTCCCTTGGAATATTGCCTGCATTAGATTCTGATTTAGAAAGCTATCGAGCACTTAACAATGCATTGAATACTGCTGAATATGGAACTTGGCAACAGATTACTCAAAAAGGAGGAAGTATTAATCTCCAACATCCTATTTATGATGATGTATTTGAGAAAAAGCAGGAGAATATTGATCTTCCTTCAGTAAAAAAATATTTACCATTTAAGGTTAAGGGTAATGCTCAAGAAGATGTAATTATCAAATTACAAAATGGTGATTTGTTGTTGGCGTCCTATTCTGTTGGCAAAGGAAAGGTATATATGAGTTCTGTGCCTCTTCAAGAGGAATCGAGTAACCTAGCTCGGCATGCCATATTTATCCCCACATTTTATAAAATGGCTCTATATAGTGAATCAGCATCTAAACTGTACTACACTATTGGTAATGAGGAACCTATTGAATTAAAAAACACCATTCTTTCGGGTGATCAAACACTTAAGATTCGTTCTACAAATGGACCATTTGAGATGATTCCTGAACATAGAACTGTTGATGGTAAAACTCAAGTTTTTGTAAGAAACCAAATAACAGAAGCTGGAAATTACCTCATACAACAAGGAGACTCAGTATTAGCAGCACTATCATTCAACTACAATAGAAAAGAGTCTTTATCAAGCTTTTATTCTGAAGAAGAGGTTTTAACATCTCTTGAAAAAGCAGGATGGACTACTGCACGGGTATTAGATGGTTCATTAAAAGAATTGAAACAAGAAGTTGCACAACTAGATGAAGGTAAGCCACTTTGGAAATTATTCCTTTTATTGGCTCTACTCTTTCTAGCGGTTGAAATAGCCTTAATCAGATTGATGAAATGAAAAATCACTTTGTCTTTAAAAATCTTCAGATAGTTGATTTATCTAGCCCTTTAAACGGACAAACACTAGATATCGAAGTTCGAGATGGTAAGATTAGTGATATTGGTACTTCATTAAAATCAACAGATGCTGAGATTATTGATGTTACAAACTTTTGTATCTCTCCTGGATTATTTGACATGCAAGTTTCGAGTGGGGAACCGGGTGCAGAAGAAAAAGAAACATTTCACACTTTAACTAATTCGGCATTACACGGTGGGATAACAGGCGCATTGGTTATGCCATCTTCGAAACCTGCTACTGATACAAGAGGTCAGATTGAATTCATCCAGAATTTATCGAGAAAAGAAGCAGTAAAATTTCATCCATGTGGTTCCATTTCAGTTGGACTACAAGGTGCTCAGATGGCCGAAATGGCTGAGATGAAGCAAGCTGGTGCAATTGCATTTAGTGATGATAAACATAGTTTAAGCAATACTGTGTTGGTTCACCTAGCTATGCAATACAACAAAATAAGTGGTGGGTTACTTTGTTTTCATGCAGAGGATTCAGCTATGAGTCTTGGAGGAAAGGTTAATGAAGGCTTAGTTAATGTTCAATTAGGTATGAAAGGTTCTCCTTCGATCGCCGAAGAACTTGGTGTTGTTCGCTTACTAACATTAGCTGAATACCATGGTATACGAATACATATCCAAGGAATTTCTTCCCAAAAAGCCTTGGATAAAATTCGAGCTGCAAAAAAATCTGGAGTTCAAGTAAGTTGTAGTACGTACGCACATCACTTGTTTTTTAATGATGAGGTGTTGCACGACTTTGATAGTAACTATAAAGTATGGCCACCGATTCGTTCTGAAAAAGATAGACAAGCATTAATTGCTGGAGTTATTGATGGAACCATCGATGTTATAAGTTCTGATCATCGACCAGAAACAACCGAGCATAAGGATGTTGAATTTGATTACGCTGAATATGGAATTATTGGTCTAGAAACACTGTTTTCTTCAACGTTAACTGCCATTCCAGAAATAAGAATGGATCATCTAATTGATCGAATTGGAAATTCTGCCAGAAGATTACTTGGCTTACCTGAATTGACCATTTCAAAAGGGGCAGATGCTAGTTTTTTCATCTATAAACCTCAACAAGACTGGGTTTATCAAAAAGAAAATATCCAAAGTAAATCAGCAAACTCACCTTTTGTTGGAAAATCACTAAAAGGTAAAATAGTCGGAACCTATACTGCTAACAGCTGGTATTCGTTTTAACGATTCATGAGAAGCCTGTTTCTAATCGTTGTTATTTTATCGAGCTTACATCTTCAAGCGCAGGACTCTGTTCTGGTATCGCTGGAAAAGATTGCCTTCTCAATGTTAAATGACCAAGATGAATCAAAACGTCTTGCATCTCAGGAGCAAGTATCCCATTTGCTCGATTCCATTCTTCAGTCGCCCGATTCTTGGGAAAAATCATTTGAAGGAATAAAAAGTATAGCGGTTCTCACCTCTCCAGATCAGCGTTTCAGAATTTTCAATTGGAATGTGCCTTTTAATGATGGCACTTATAAATTCTATGGGCTGATTCAAATTAAAGCAACACGCAAAAGCTCCTATCAGGTTATTCGATTGACTGATTATTCCAATGAATTATCTAAAGCCTCGAGTAAAAGTTTGTCTGAAAATCAATGGTTTGGAGCACTCTATTATTCTATCCTTGAAAAAAAATATAAGAAGAAAGTATATTATGTTTTGTTGGGATGGGATGGGAATACAGCTTTTAGCAATAAGAAGTTAATCGATGTAATGCAGATAGGTGCTGATAATTCCGTTTCATTTGGTGCACCATTATTTGATGATGGAAAACGACTTCGCCATCGTGTATTTTTTGAGCATTCGGAACGTTGTACTATGTCGTTACGGTACCAAGAAAAAAATGACTGGATCGTATTTGATCATTTGGCTCCTAGTCAGCCTTCGTTAACTGGTCAATATGAATTTTACGGCCCCGACTTTACGTTCGATGCTTTTAAATGGGAGAAAGGGCGGTTTAAGTTTTACTCCGATGTAGATGTTCGGAATGAAGGGAAAAATGAGGGAAAGCAGACTAAAAAACCAGAGCGCGGTTTACAACCCGAAGGAGTGAAGTAATATTCTCAATCAAGTAATTTGATTTCTTCGTCGAGCAATTGTTTCTGATACATTTCGGCATACGTACCATTCATCTCTATTAATTGCTGATGGCTTCCTCTTTCAGCGATTCGGCCATTGTCCAACACGATAATTTCATCGCAATGTTTCACAGCAGAGATACGGTGAGCGATAATACAGGTTGTATGTCCAGACATGATACGCTTAAGATTGGACAATATTTTCTCTTCCGTTTCGGTATCAACGGCACTCAGACAATCATCAAATATTAGAATAGCTGGCTTTCTGATAATGGCTCGAGCAATCGAGATACGTTGTTTTTGTCCGCCCGAAAGGGTCAATCCCCGCTCCCCTACTTTGGTTTCGAATCCATCAGGGAATCAATTATCGATTCGTAGATAACCGCATCCTTAGCTGCTTGTTCGATTTGAGAGTTCGTTTGCTCTGAATTTTCGAGGTTTTTCAGCCCGAATGAAATATTATTGGCTATGGTATCGGAGAATAAGAAAACCTCTTGAGGAACATATCCGATGGAGCTTCTGAGGTTGCCCAGATTTACCTGACGGATAGGTTTATGATCGATTAAGACTTCACCCGTATCGCAATCATATAATCGACTGATTAGAGACGCGATTGAAGATTTTCCTGAACCAGTTCTTCCAATAATAGCCAATGAGCGCCCTTGTTTTAGGGTGAAACTAACATTGTCGAGGGCTTTGATTCCACTTTCGGGGTAGGTGAAAGAAACGTTTCTAAACTCGATATCTCCTTGAATAGGTAAATCAAGAGAAGATTCATTTTTGATGGTAGGCTCTTGACTTAGAAATTCGTTGATTCGAGTTTGTGAAGCTGCTGCTCGTTGAACGATAGCTGTAACCCAACCAATTGAAGCCACTGGCCAAGTAAGCATACTCACATACATGATAAATTCTGCAATTATCCCAGTTGTGATTTCACCCGAAAAAACTTTTTGTCCGCCTACATATAAAGTAATGAGTGTACTTAAACCAATCAATAAAATTATCAGCGGGAAGAACAGTGCATTCGTTTTTACAAGGTCGATGTTTCTTTTCCGGTATTCCTGAGCTTGATCTTGGAAGGCTGAACGAGATAAGAATTCACGGTTGTATGCTTTAAGAACTCTAATTCCAGAGAAATTCTCTTGCACAAAAGAAGAGATGGAAGAGAGTTGTTTTTGAACCGCTTCACTTTTGCGGATGATTAAGCTATTCACCAAATAGATCGTGAAAGCTAAAATTGGTAATGGAGCAATAACATAAATAGTAAGCTCTACATCGATAGTGAGCATACGGACTAAAACCAAGAAGAACAGACTAATTGTACTGATGGCATACATAATTGCCGGTCCAACATACATTCTAACCTGACTAACATCTTCGCTGATTCGAGCCATTAAGTCGCCTGTTTTATTCCGTTTGTAGAAGGCTAGATCGAGTTTTTGATAATATATGAAGATGTCGTTTTTGAGATCATATTCGATTAAACGCGACATGACGATAATCGTTTGACGCATAAAAAACATGAATAGTCCTTTGAGGAGAGCTGTTGCAATAACGATAAGGCCGAGAAGCAGCAACATAGTGAAGAGTTGGCTTCCTAAATTTTCTTGCAAACCAAACTGATTGAAAAGAAAATAAACCGAAACTCCGTCTTGTACCAAATCAATTCCCTTCCGAAGTATCTCGGCTGGATACATGGCGAAAATGTTGGAAATAGTGACAAACAAGCAACCAAGAATGAGTCGAGTTCGGTATTTCCGGAAATAGGGATTAAGAAATTTTAACGATTTCATGAATGCCCTCAGAGGCTTACTGTTGCGGGGTTTGAAAAATCAGCTACTTTTGTGCCCCGCAAAGGAAAGGCGGCTAATCTTCTAGAGGACAAAAGTACCAAATTTCTTCCGCATATTTCCCAAATCAAATTCTTTCAAATTCATCTCTTATGCCCAATACACAGGAACTCACATCTGTAAAGGCCGATGCAAAGAGCTCAGTGATCGAAAGCATGCAGGCTCTAGGTCACGAACAGGTGGTACATTTTTATGATCAGGCAACAGGTTTAAAAGCCATCATTGCCATACACAACACACAGTTAGGCCCTGCTTTAGGTGGGACACGTATGTGGGCGTATAATTCCGAAGCAGAAGCTTTAACGGATGTATTGCGTTTATCGCGTGGTATGTCTTATAAAGCAGCTATCACTGGATTAAATCTAGGTGGTGGAAAAGCTGTAATTATTGGTGATGCCAAAACTCAAAAATCAGAAGCTCTTATGCGTCGATTTGGAAAGTTTGTAGATGGCTTAGCTGGTCGTTACATTACTGCTGAAGATGTAGGAGTTGGTACTAAAGACATGGAATACATTGCCATGGAAACGAAACACGTAACTGGGCTACCTGAATTTTTAGGTGGTGGTGGAGATCCTTCTCCCGTAACAGCTTATGGTGTTTACCTTGGAATGAAATCTTCGGCTAAAGAAGCTTATGGCAATGATAGTCTAGAAGGGAAAAAAATCCTTGTACAAGGTATTGGTAAAGTAGGTCACCACTTAGTTGGATATTTAGCTAAAGAGAATGCAATCATTTATGTGAACGACATCAATGAAGACAATCTCAAAGCTGTATCGAGCGAATATAAAGTTCAAGTAGTTGATTCTGCTTCGATGTTCGATTTGGATATCGACATATATGCACCGTGTGCATTAGGAGCAACATTGAATAATGACTCACTTAATCGTTTGCGCTGCTCAGTAATTGCAGGAGCTGCAAATAATCAGTTAGCAGATGAGACTATTCATGGAGGCTTATGTCTTCAAAAAGGCATTTTATATGCTCCAGATTTTCTGATTAATGCTGGAGGATTGATTAACGTTTCAATCGAACTAGAAGGATACAATCGGGATCGTGCTATGAGTGCGACTGAGAATATTTATGCTGCGGCACAAAATGTTTTCAGAATTGCTAAAGCTGAGAACATCCCAACAATCAATGCCGCTAAACGTCTTGCTGAGCGCAGGATGGAAGATATAGGCAGAATCAAATTATCATTTTAAATTCTTGTATGCTCAATAGAAGGCATATCCGTGAGAAAGTAATGAAGTCGCTGTACGCGTTCTTTCAATCGGATAATAATCAGGTTGTAGTTGGTGAGAAGGAGTTATTTCACAGCATCGATAAGGTGTATGAGGTATATCTTCATTATTTAGTGCTACTACCAGAATTAAAGCATTTTGCAGAAGGCTTTTTATTTGAGCGATCTCAAAAGAGACTGCCGACCCAGGAAGATTTGAATCCTAAGATGAATTTTGTCCAAAACCGCATCATTGCAGCAATTGCTGAAAATGATGAGTTAAGTCAAAAGTCAACGAAGCTCAAAATCTCTTGGGACGGTCAGCAAGAGTTAGTTAAGAAGCTTTATTATTCGTTCAAGGATGATGAAGAATTCCGAAAATATCTTGAAAAAGATGAAGTTAATTTTGAGGATGACAAGGAAATCCTCATGCACATATTTGAGTTATATATTTTTCCATCCGAGTCGCTCTCGCAGTATTTTGAGGAGCGCAGTATTTATTGGTTGGATGATATTGAACTGATGCAAGCTGGAATATTTAAAACATTGAAAAGTATTCCTGAAGTATCGCCCGAAAAATTCAAACTTCAACCCCTTCATAAAGAAGCAGAAGAAGACCGGAAATTTGCGAGTGAGTTATTCCGCAAAACGATTTTACATAGTGAAGATTACTTGCAAGAAATTGCCAAGCGTACTCAAAATTGGGAAATTGATCGCGTTGCCAAAATGGACATTATTCTCATGAAGATGGCTATTTGTGAGCTGACCGAATTCACTTCTATCCCTGTAAAAGTGACACTTGATGAGTACATCGAAATGTCGAAAGATTACAGTAGTCCGCAAAGCAAAACCTTTATCAACGGGATTTTAGATAAAATTGTAATCGAATTCAAACGCGATAAACGGATATCTAAAGCTGGTCGAGGCCTAGTGGAATAATCATCTAAGCAGAAATACCGGTTACTTCCTTAATTGCTTGCAAGAATATAGAGCAGCCTTTGTCGATTTCTTCAATCGAAATGGTCAAGGGAGGTGCTATTCTTAAGCAATGATCTGCAAATAGAAACCAATCGGTTATTAAACCTAGGTCCATGCATTTTGCCATAACTGGCAGTGCTATTTCATTAGAACCTAGATTGATTGCTAAAAGCAAACCTTTGCCTTGAATGCCTTTAATTGCGGTGTGTTGAAGGTTTTGGCGAATTCTTTTTTCTTTTCCTGGGACTTGAAGAATTAGGTCTGAATTCTTAAGAAGATTTAGAACTGCAAGTGAGGCAGCACAACAAACAGCATTTCCACCAAAAGTTGTGATATGTCCAAGAATCGGATCATGTGTGAGCGAACTCATAATTTCTTTTGAAGCCACAAAAGCACCAATAGGTAATCCACCGCCCATACCTTTAGCCATGAGCAGAATATCAGGAATTATGTCGGTTTGTTGAAAGGCGAAAAAAGTTCCAGTTCGTCCAAAACCGGTTTGGATTTCATCCAATATGAGTAATGCTCCAGTTTCATTGCAACGATCTCGTAAGGCTTTCAACCAATTTTCGGGAGGAATAACGATTCCGGCTTCGCCTTGTATTGGCTCTACTAATACAGCTGATGTTTGATTAGTAATCAGTTTTAGATCTTCGAAACTACCATATTCTAAATGTAGCACATCGGGCAAGAGCGGACGAAAAGCCTGTTTGAACGTTTCGCTTCCCATCATGCTTAAAGCGCCTTGTGTACTACCATGATAGGCATTCTTGAATCCTATTAATTGAGTTCTGCCAGTAAAACGTTTAGCAAG
>ENA-UOWO01006636-UOWO01006636.1-activated-sludge-metagenome-genome-assembly--contig:-NODE-6636-length-11761-cov-4.164787_pt1 | contig 11761 bp, 15 predicted proteins | sample MGYA00238148_ERZ761564 | MGnify/ENA primary metagenome ERZ761564 (study PRJEB28885, sample SAMN05720194) | activated sludge metagenome | isolation source: Anaerobic digester | place: USA...
CCTTATTACCTTTATCTACGTTTACCACTAAAGAGGCACTATTAATGAGTCCTTCATCATTTTTTTCAACGATATCAATAATTGGGTTTAGATAAGATTTTTCTTCAAATTGATCTACAATTGTATTTTTTACATTTAGTTTTAGAGCCTCTGTGATAGGTTTTCCTCTAAGTGCATTGAGTTTTTTATCTATTTCTTCTTTATCACCTTTTTTCAGACCCTTGATTGTAATTTCATTCAATCTTGGTTTTTCTACTACATCAATTACTAAAGAGATACTATCACCGTCCATTTTACTTGCAAAAATTTGCACATTTCCAAACAATCCTTGCTTCCAAAGGTTTTTTAGGCATTTCGTAATATCATCGCCAGGCACTGTTATAATTTCACCAATTTTGATGCCTGTTAATGAGCGAATAATATTCTTATCTAAATATTTTGTGCCTGTAATATCTAACGATGTAAGTCTGTATTTTTTAGGTTCTTTGTAATTAACACGAGTAGTGTCTATTTGCTGCGCTTTTAATGGATTTATGACAAACCAAGAACCAAAAATCAAGAGTAAAGTTATGTATTTTTTTAAAGTCATTTGCATCGTTAGTTGTTGGTTAATGGTTGGTTGATTTGCTCACTTGTCATTCCAAAACGTCTTTCGCGCTGTTGGAAATCAAGGATTGCTTTATATAAATCGTTTTTTTCAAATTCTGGCCAGAATTTCTCTGTAAAATATAATTCTGTATAAGCAACCTGCCATAATAAAAAATTACTGATTCTATGTTCGCCACTAGTACGAATCATCAATTCCGGATCAGGCATATCTTTCGTGTATAATTGAGTGGAAATTAGATGCTGGTTAATTTCATCCAATGTAATTTTTCCATCTTTATAATCAATGGCAATTTGTCTGGTAGCTTCGCTGATTTCTTCGCGAGAACCATAACTCAACGCCAATGTAAGCACCATACGTGTATTGTTTTTGGTGGCTTCCATTACTTCAGTTAATGCTTTTCTATTCGATTCTGGCAATGTATGTATGTGACCAATCACATTCAATCTGATATTATTTTTTTGAAGGGTTTTGATTTCTTTTCCTATTGTTAAAAACAAGAGTTCCATCAATGCTGACACTTCCATTTTTGGTCGATTCCAGTTTTCTGTTGAAAAAGCATACAAAGTAAGATACTTTACACCTAGCTCAGCACAACCTTCTGTTACTTCGCGCACCGCCTTCACACCATTTTTGTGTCCAAAAATACGGTGTTTGCCTTGTGCCTTTGCCCATCTACCATTGCCATCCATGATAATAGCCACATGCTGAGGCAAGTTGGCTATGTCAATTTTTTCTTTAAATGATATGTTCTCTGTTGTGCTCAATGTAATTTCGTTCTGCGCTGTTCGTTCTATAATACTTTTGGACATTTTAAAGTGTTAATAGTATATGTTAAACCTATTCCTATAAACAAAAATCTGTCTTTATCTTTGCTTGTTCCACGTTGTTTTCCAGGAATACCTACTTTAGTGGCAGAGCGATCCGCAATATCAGGACCTACATTCACGCCATTTTTAAAATAGTTTACATTTTCAGGTTCTGCATAGTTACCACTTACATCATCGATATAGTCTGTAAAAGTAATACGACTGCTTGCTTCTATGTTGAGTGCCCAATGTTGGTTCAATCCAACTTTTACACCTAAACCGTAAGGAATAGCAAATGAGTATTGATTGTAACCTTTATTTTTGGTAACGATATTTGCTGTCTTTTGCCCTTCGGTGCCAATTGATTCCAATTTATACTTATCGCCGTTGAAGTTGGTATATGGATTATAGTAGAAAACGCTAGCACCCATAAAAATGTAAGGCGTCCAATTTCTAGTATCTCTTTGCTTTATTAGAGAATACTTGAAAAAATTGATTTCATAAGTTGCTGCTACTTCAAAAATCTGCGATTTAAAGCTGAGATTTCTTGCCTGTAAGTATGGATAGCGTTTAATTCTGCTGTCAGCAGCATCTAAAAAACCGTAATTAAACTCAGCACGCACAGCCATTCTATTGCTTAGGTTATATCTATAGAACAAACCAGTCGCCCAACGAGCATTTTTAAAGGAGAAAGTTGGATTCAAATCACCTAAATAAATAGCCGTTCCAGCCCAACCGCCAAACTCATTCTCTTGTGAGAATGCAGACTTGGTAGCCAAGTGCATGGTTATCAATAGACAAATTCTTTTTAGGCTATTGTTAAAAAAGAGTGATTTTAAAGAGGAACAAAGATACAGATTTAACGAACAAAATCGTAATTCAATGTGTTTTGTAAGGTTTTATTAATGAATATATTGCGAAAATTCACATTTTTTAAGTGTCTTTTGAATTAAAAACTGAGCACATCTTTAAAATCTACCAGAAATACCTAATTTAACGATACCAGTATTACCAAATCCAATTTCTGCAAAGCCTGCAATCTTTTTACCAATCCTAATACCAAAAGCATCTACTTGAAACGCAACAAAAAACTCATTGTGTTTCTTTATTTCGTTATTGAAGCCAATATATTTTTGACTAAATATTAATAAACCTACTTGTGCACCAACATACATTTGAACAATTTTTCTGTTAAAATAATGATACTCAATACCAGGCATTATACAGAAAATTTTGTCCTTGGTTTTAAAACTCAACGAATCGTTGTTATTAGAAATATTATTTCGATTGACTTGACTATAAGAAAAATTGGAAGTTACACAGAGTTTATTTTTAAAAATATTTCTTTTATAACCAATATTTAACGCACCTAATAATGGTGGTATAGCTTTGTAAGTACTTATATAATCTTCATCATCTCTAAAAAAATAAGAAGATGGATAATCTGAGCTAAAAATACGACCTAATGCTAAACCTAAACCAGATAACGACAAAAATCCATAAGATGCATAGACTTCATTTTTACCAATACTGTACATTATGTGTATATTGGTACTATCTGGATTTTTGGAGTAAGTAAGACTATATGTTGCTATTAACAGTATGCAATGAAACAGTTTCATGTATAGATATATTTAACACACAAGTTATTATATAACTATTACATTTCAAACATATCTATTCAAAAATAAACTAAAACACTTTCTTAAAATACTCAATAGTTACAGGCAAGCCTTGTTCGAAAGAGTATTGTGGTTTATAGCCTAATAAATTGTGTGCTTTTGAAATATCAGCCAATGAATCTCTAATATCGCCAGCACGTGGCTCGCGATGTATAGAATTAATCGTTTTACCTAAATACTTTCTAATCGCATCATACATTTGGTTGATAGTAAAACGCTCTCCAAAAGCAACGTTATAAGCTTGGTTGTATGCTGCTGCATTATCTGTTGTTAATCCTAAAATATTAGCTTGTACTGCATTGTGTACGAACGTAAAATCGCGTGTTTGTTCGCCATCGCCGTTTACGTAAGGCGCTTCATTATTCAGCAAACTCTTAATAAATAAAGGCATCACGGCTGCATATTCACCATAAGGATCTTGTTTTGGACCAAATACATTAAAATAACGTAAGCCTATCATTTGCATATCATAACATCTTGCAAAAACACTTGCATACACTTCATTGGTAAATTTTGTTACTGCATATGGTGATAATGGATTGCCAATTTTTTCTTCCTTTTTAGGAAGATTGGGTTCATCGCCATATACTGATGATGAAGATGCATACACAAATCGTTTGATACCAACGTCTTTTGCTGCGGTTAGCATATTTACAAAGCCACCTACATTCACATCATTTGATGTAATTGGATCTTTGATAGAGCGTGGCACCGAACCAATAGCTGCTTGATGACAAACGGCATCTATATCTTTTACAGCATTGTTACAATCAGTAGTGTTGCGCAAATCACCTTCGAAAAACTCGAAGTTTGGATTATTTTGAAACTCTTCTAAATTATCGATGTTTCCTGTTGCTAAATTATCGAAAACACGCACTTTTGCACCATGCTGCAATAAATATTCTGTGATGTTAGAGCCGATAAAACCTGCGCCACCTGTTACTAAAAATCGTTTGTTTTCAATTGGTGTTTTGTGTAAGACTTGTTGATACATATTTAGCATTTGTGAGTGCAAAAATACTAAATTAAATCTACGAAACCATCAGCTAGCAAAATAGCATGTACGCCATCGTCATCTATTAAGATTTTATCTACTTTTAAAGTATTAAGCGTGCCGCTTATCCATTTGCTTTGTTCTTGTAATGAGTTAATTTGCTGTTGCGCATCTTCTTTTACTTTCTGCAATTCTGCCTCAAAAGTATATTGTAGAAGTTGATATAACTGGTCTACAATTTGAACATGATAATACCTATCGATGCCTTTTAATACTACATTTTTAGAGTCTAAGACGTAGTTTAAATTTCTAGTTCTTATTAAGAAATCTTCAGCAATATAATCTACAAATGCAGTAGCAGTGATGCTTCCATTTGCCTTTTGTTTGATAAATTTCCATTTTGCATCTACATCAAAAGATAAATTAGCTGCAAGTTGCGAACCTTTATTGAAAAACTCAAAAGTACCTAATGTGATATTATATTTATTGAGCACAACTGCTTCTGCATCTGCTAAAATTTTTGCTTTCTCTAGGTCTTCTTCTGGAACTTCATCCAAAGGAAAAGTTTGATTGCTAAAATGAAAATTGAAGAAATTAGAAACCTGCTCATATGTCATGTGTGCATCAATGACCACATCAAAATCATATTGAAATCGTTTTTTATTAGAAAGTCTATTAGTAAAAAAAACGCTGAGTGTTCTGTCAATGCCACGTTGCATGAGATTCTCGAGCGTGCTGCTAATATGTAAATCTATTTTTGCAGTATCAACTTCAATTTCTACTTTTTCGTTGTAAATCTCAATTGGCTGAAAAGTAACTAGTTGAAGAATTCGATTTTGTGAAAATAAATATTGCTGGACTTGTTTCCAGAAATTATAAAAAATATTTTTACCTAAAACACTTTCGAAGATAGCCATAAGATGCTACAAAGGTACAACTTAGTAATAAGTGATAAGTAGTAAGTGGTAAGTTTTTTACAAACCTAATTTGCCTAGATAAAATTCAAGTTGCCCTTTTTCCATAGGTGTTTCAAAAAAGGCTTTCACATTTTTCTTATTATTGATAATCATAGTAGCTGGAATGCTGCCTTGCCAACGCTTATCTATATTTGGCAACCAAGAAAAATCACTGCTTTCATTTAATAGATAAATAGGTGCCAGCATTTTCATCTTAGTTGCTACTTTCTGTAATTTTTTTACAGCATTTGGATTATCAACGCTAACATAAATAAGTTGCACATTGGTATTTTTATGTTCATCATAAAATTTATTTAGGATTGGAATTTCCATGATGCAAGGACCGCACCACGAAGCAAAAAAGTTAATTACATAAGTAGTATCGCTAGATTTAGTATATACTTTCTTTAATTCATCAATTCTTACAGTTTTAATTTCTTGAGAAAAGGAAGAAGTGAATAAGTATGTAAAAGCAAGAAGAATAAGTAATTTTTTCATCAACTGAAAGATACAAATAGTTTGCCAAATATAACAAATGCATTATTTAACCACTTAATATTGTCTCTAAGAATTTTACTATTCAACATCTACTATTTATTATGTGGTTAAATCAATTGATTTATATTTTCCAATAGTTTTAATTATTTACCTTTGCGAACTCATGCAGCATCAAAAACAAATACAAGGAATTGATTGGATTAATTTCTTTGGATTATCTATAATTTGGGGTTTCTCATTCTTTTTTATTAAAAAAGGCTTAGAGGTTTTCGAACCATTAGAAGTAGCTGCTTTTAGAATGACGATTGCATTTTTTGCATTGTTGCCATTCATCGTATATCATTTTAAAAAATTGAAAATTGATAGAAAAAAATGGAAATATATTCCATTGTTGGGTTTGTTTGGCAACCTAATTCCTGCGGTTATGTTTTGCACAGCCGAAACAAAAATAGACAGTGGTTTAGTTGGTATTATGAATGCGACTACGCCTTTGTTTGCATTATTTATTGGCGCTGCTGTTTTTGGAATTTCATTAACTAAAAATAAAATTTTAGGCGTTTTAGTTGGATTTATTGGTGCTATCATGATTATTTTATCAAAGATAAAAGGCATAGAGAAAGACAGTATTAATGTTTTTATATTATTACCATTGGTAGCTACTATTTGTTATGGTATTAATGCAAATCTATTCAAGAAGTTTTTTCAAAATGAAAATCCTTTGTTTATTGCACTGTTGCAATATTCTGCCGTGGCTGTTATTACCATACCTTACTTACTATTTCATCATACCATTCACAAAATACAACTTGCACCTTCTGAAAGCTGGAACAGTCTTAAATACTTATTGGTTTTAGGTGTTTTCGGCACTGGTTTTGCGCAAGTTGGTTTTAATATTTTAACACAACGTGTTTCTGCTTTGTTTGCTACTATGACGACTTTCGTTATTCCAATTGTTTCGGTATTGATCGCATTTTTTATAGGCGAAAAACTAATGCCAATTCATCTAATAGGTTTAGGAACCATTCTATTTGGTGTTTATTTAGGAAGCAGAACCTAATATCAAGAAGGCTTCTTGGTGGATGTTACATGATTAATTTCCGCATGATTTCGGTTGGTGCCAAATGTTGGACAACCACATTTTTTTGAATTATACGCAGCACAAGAAGTCAATAATATTGATGACACCAACATCAAAAAAATTGTGAATCGTACATTGTAAATTGTAAATTGCATCTTCATTGATTAAAATTACAAAACTATAACGAAAAAAGATGGCTTTAATTTTAGATTGCAGAGGTTTTTCACCAAAATTTGGAAATAATAACTATTTCGCGCCAAATGCTACGATTGTTGGCGATGTTGAGATTGGTAATGATTGCAGTATTTGGTTCAATGCTGTAGTTCGTGGCGATGTTAATTCGATTCGTATTGGTAATAAAGTCAATATTCAAGACAATGCAACCTTGCATTGTACATATGAAAAAACAAAATTAATCATTGGTAATAATGTGTCTATTGGACACAATGCGTTGGTACACGGTTGCACTGTTGAAGACAATGTTTTAATTGGAATGGGTGCGATTGTTATGGACAATTGCTACATCGAAAAAAATGCGTTGATAGCTGCTGGCGCTGTAGTTTTAGAAAATACACGTGTTGAAGCAGGCAGTATTTATGCTGGTGTTCCTGCAAAGAAAGTGAAACAACTTTCTGAAGAAGTTTTTAAAGATCAAAACGAACGTATTGCTAATAATTACCTAATGTATTCAGGTTGGTTTAAATAGTAAAAATTATAAATAGAAAAGCTGTCCAAGTTGGACAGCTTTCTTTTTCGTGGTATTATTATTTTTTAGAATTTCCACAATGCATAGAACAATATGCTAGTATGATAAACTTTTTTATTATCGTCCAAAACAAACTTAGGATTTGTATAATCTACTAAACCTTGTTGAATACGAGCGCCTGCGCCTAATCCTTTTCTTGATACAAATTCAAAACCAACATTTACACCAGCATCGTAAGGTCTGAAAGCTCTTTGTCCATCAGCATCTTTTGGATTATTATCATTTTTTAAAAGATTATTTTTTCTTTCATCAATATCTTTAAAGAATGAATTATCTTTATAATCAACCTTTAATCTTGATTGTACATTAAATGCATAAGAAGCATAACCACCCACATTTAAATTAAATATTTTCTTTCTGCCGATATAAAACTTAACAATCACAGGCATTTCTACTGAATGGAAATTTAATCTATAGAAACTTCTGTTTAATCCAGAATTTTCAATTTTTTGTTGTCCACCTTTATTGGTGTAGTTTGCGCCAATTTCAAAAGCTACTACTTTTGGAAATCTGTGTTCAAAGCTAAAACCAGCAGTACCGCCAATTTTTACTCTATTTTTAGCATCATCATTCTCTTTTTCGATACCCATTGTTGTGATACCAAATCCACCGTTAAAACCAAACAAGTTTTTTTTGTCTGTAATGTCTAACGCAAATGTTTTAGCAATAGTTGCAGTAAGAATTGCTACCAATAAAAGTGTTTTCTTATTCATACATTAATTTTTAGTTGAATTTTCTTTGACAAAAATAATACCAAATGTAGTTAAGAGAAAGTTATTTATATAAAATACTTAGTAATCGGTAGGTTCTAGTGAGTATTTGGTAGCTTTATTATTCTGCACTGCTTGGATTGGCTTTACCGTTGTGGCAAGTCATGCAGCCAACTGTTCCTGAATCTTTGCCAAAATATTTTTCGTTGATTTCGTTGGTCATAGTAATCATTTTACGAGCAATTATTTTTTCATGAACATCATCTGCAGCCATATTTCCTTTCACATGGCAATAATTGCACGAAACATTTAAAGATGCACAATACGCATCCATAATATCATTTATTTGCTCTTTGGTGATATCTTTTGGCAATACCTGTAAGTTCTTGTATTTTGGTTTGTCTTCTTTTGAAATATTGAAAGAAGATAAAGTAAAAACCAATACTAATAAACCAATTACGATGAAAAATTTTTGCTTATTCATGTTTTATAATTTTGATTAATATTACAAAAAACAAGCCAAAGAAAATTAAAGTTTATCTGTAAAGAATGAATTTCCTTTTTCTTTTGAAAACTTTCCATCATTGTATGCTTGCGATTTATTTTTTGGAATCGATAAACTTTTCCATTCGTTTGTGCTTAACATTTTTGCTAAGAAAATGATTTGTCCAATATGATATGGATAATGCGCCAACTGTCTGTTAATGGCTTCTAAAACGGTATGACCTTCATTTCTGATATAAATAATTTTTTCTAAATCAGTTTCACTTAAACTTCCAACGGCATCAAATAAACATTGCCAACCTTTATTCCAAAACACCAATAAATCTTGCCTGTTTGATATGTTTTGTTCAAATTCTGCATCGCGGTTACGCCATTCTTTTTCGCCATCTGTCGTTAAAAAATCTGTCCAACGCGACAACATATTTCCTGCTATATGCTGCACAATAATCGCAATGGAATTGGAATCTTCATTTGGTTGAAAGAATAACTTTTCATCAGCCACTTGTGCCATGGCATCATCGCCTAATTTTTTATAATAAGCGAATAATTTTTTTGTGGAGTTGAGATAGGTTTGCATACTTAAAGTTAAATAAAAAAGACTTGATAAAATATTACATCTATCAAGTCTTTCTATTGGTTATATTAGTTGAAATTAATCTTCTAAAGTAACTTTCATTCTGATATCTTTTGTTGGTCTGTCGCGTCCATCACGAGATTGAACGATAATTTTATCTACAACGTCTAAGCCTGAAACAATTTCGCCAAATACAGTATAATTTTGGTCTAACATTGGTGTTCCACCAACTTCTTCATACACTTTCAATTGTTCTTCTGTCCAAACATTTCCTGTTCTAGAGCCAAGCATTTGCAATTCTGTACGTGTATATTTTTTGCCTTGCACCAAATAAAACTGACAGCCTGAGCTTGCTTTTGCTGGATTTCCATCGCGCGCAGCAGCCAATGCACCACGTTTATGAATCAAATTTTTATTAAACTCTGCAGGAACTCTATAGCCAACATCGCCACTACCTAAAGGTTGACCAGCTACTGCGTTTTTAGAAGTTGGGTCGCCACCTTGAATCATAAATTCTGGAATGATGCGATGGAAAAGTGTAGAATCTAAAGTGCCTTCTTTTACTAATTTAATAAAGTTGGCTTTGTGTAAAGGTGTTTCGTCGTACAAGCGAATTTTGATATCGCCAAATTCTGTTGAAATTAATACATAAGTTGATGTGTCCATTTTTGTTGGTTTTGTCGTGGTTGGTTTTGAATTTGTTGTTTTAGTTGTTGTTGATTTTGTAACAGGTTTTTTTGCAGTTGTTTTGGTAACAGTAGTCTTCTTTACCGTTGTTTTTGTTGGTGTTTTAGATGGTTGCGCAATGGCAGTCAATGCAAAAAATGCAACAGTTAATGTAAAAAATAATTTCTTCATCTTTAATTATAATTTTTTAAAGTACTCAATAATCATGCTCTTTAATAATTTTTCTTGCTGCTGATTATCCAATTTAGGTTTCTCGCGATTGTATTCGAAATGAGGCCAACCATCTTCATCATCATCTAAAAAAGTATAATAATCAGCTTGAGCCAATAAGGTACAAACACCAACATGAATCAAATCTTGTTTTTGTTCTTTGGTAAATTTTACTTGATGTTTGCCTAGCTCGCGATGACCTACCAAAAAGATAATGGTTTGCAAATCAGGTTTCTTCTCAAAACGCTTTTCTAATGTATTTAAAACAGCTTGCCATTCTGCTTCATCATATTCAGTATCTACTACAGGATTTTCCATGCACAAATATAATTATTTACTTTTCACTTACTACTTTAAACTAAAGTCTGTCTTTCCAAAATGGATATCGCTGTTTATGTTTTTCCAATTCATCTTTCGATAGTGTAACAATTTCTGTACCATTTGTGTTTTCTAATAAAGAAAGTTGAGTTCCAGTATAATCAAATGCAGCACTGCAACCGTCATGCTCGTTGTTGTAAAAATCATTTCCAATTCTATTTACACCAATGGTATAACATTGATTTTCGATGGCACGTGCTTGCAATAAAATTTTCCAATGGTGACTTCGCTTTTTTGGCCAATTGGCAACGTATAATTGTATATCAGCATTATCATTGTTTGCACACCATGCTGGAAAACGAATATCATAACAAATAAATGGTTGTATTTTCCAGCCTTTGTAGTCTATTAAAATCTTCTTTTTTCCTTTGGTTAGATATTTTTCTTCACCAACCAAACTAAATAAATGATGTTTGTTGTAATGATGTATATTTCCGTTCGGCTCAACAAATAAAAAACGGTTGTAATATAAATTATCTTCTTTAAATAAGATGCTACCACAAATAGCTGCGTTTTTTTCTTTCGCTTGATGTTGTAACCAGGCAACCGTTTCACCATTTATATCTTCTGCTAAAGTTATATCATCTACACAAAAAGCCGTACTAAACATTTCTGGCAATACAATTATATCTATTTCCTTTTCAATTGCTGAAATAAGATTTGCCAAATTAGAGAGATTTGCTTTTTTGTCTTTCCAAACTAAATCTGTTTGTATGAGTGCTATGGAAATTTCGTTATTCATTTTTTATTTTGTTACTATACTTTCCAAATGATGTGTCAAATGTTGCACATAATCTTCTGCAATAAATAAGGTTGTATTTTTATTAGCTGGATTTACATCAAAACTCATCAAAGCTTCATATTTGCCTGCTGGCATCTTCTCTAAAATAGCAATTATCTGTTTATTCAATAAATACCAAAGTGCTATCAAATCATTCTTTGCACTGTTTTGATAATCATTCATAGCCACCCAATTATCTGGATTATACCTGATGTGTACGTTCTCTTCATATTGCACTCTGATAAATCGCTGAATATTATTCTGTGCAGAATCTATCAAATGTCCAAGTTCTTCTTGCTTGCTCCATTTTTCAGGATTTGGTTTTGAAGAGAATCTTTCATCATCAATATTTTTCAATATAGAATAATATTGTTCCGTTACTTGTTTTAAATTGTTTACAATAGCTATCATAATTTATCTAATTAAACTTTGTGTAGTTTGTACCTTTTCTAAAAAAAATCAATGCACGCATTGAAATAAAATTCTTATCTTTCCTAAAACAAAAGTACAAATGTCAGCTAACAAAT
>ENA-UOWO01006646-UOWO01006646.1-activated-sludge-metagenome-genome-assembly--contig:-NODE-6646-length-11749-cov-5.051223_pt1 | contig 11749 bp, 12 predicted proteins | sample MGYA00238148_ERZ761564 | MGnify/ENA primary metagenome ERZ761564 (study PRJEB28885, sample SAMN05720194) | activated sludge metagenome | isolation source: Anaerobic digester | place: USA...
CAGTTTTTGTCGCCGTAGTTGCCATTGGCGTTGGAGTTGGGTTGGGCTGGCTGTCATTATCTAATAAAGACACAGTCGACCAAGTCATCCAGCCAGAAGTTGAAGTGGTTCCAACTCAAACCGATGAGGTAGAGCCAACTCCCACTCCAGAGCTAGCAGAAGTTGATTTGTCTACCTTAGATCTATTGGTAGTTAATGCCACGACCAAAGCTGGTTACGCAGGTACTATTAAGCAAGCACTCGATAAAGCAGGAGTAAAATCTGCCACCGCTGGTAATGCCAAAGGCAGTTACGAAAGCGAGGCGGAGGGACTAGTCCTTACCGCTGAAGAAGATCAGGCATTGGTGGTATCACTCTCAGAAGCTACCGGTTTAAAACTTGAGTATGCCGAAGGATATGCCACCGAAGACACCGCTGCAAAATACAGCGCTGTGATAGTGCTAACAAAGTAACTTAGAAACTTTTAGCAGCACGTTATAATTCGTGTGTTGACGTGTTGTTGCTTAATTGTATAATTGGCCGAGTTATGTCGTCTGGAATCCACATCTCACTTAATGCAGAAACCCTGTTTCATATAGGTTCGTTGCCTGTCACCAACTCGATGTTTACCAGCTTGCTGGTTTCACTGATGTTACTCATCTTTGCAATTATTTTTAGAACAAAATTTAACGCTCGATCAATTCGACCAACCGGCATCCAAAACTTTGCCGAGTGGCTAGTTGAAGTCCTCTTTGGACTCGTACACTCGGTCACTGGCGACTTGAAAAAAAGTCGCCATTTTTTTCCTGCACTATCAACCTTTTTTCTGTTCATCATTTTAAATAACTGGTTAGGGTTGATACCTGGAGTGGGGACCATTGGTATTACCCATCAGCAAGAAACTTATGAGGAGGTGTTAGCAAGTGAGTCAGAACAAACGTCTTTTTCCGAGATAATTCAACCAGCTCTCGCTGCAACTGAAGAAGTTCACGGAGAAGCAGCGACAGGACCCTCAACGACTCACTCAGTGTTTGTACCCATTTTTCGACCTGGGACCGCAGATTTGAATACCACTTTTGCTCTATCACTGATTTCGGTGTTTCTAATTCAATACTTTGGGTTTAAATACTTGAGTTTTAGTTATTTCAAAAAGTTTATCAACTTCTCGAATCCCATCAACTTCTATGTAGGAATTCTGGAAACCATCTCGGAATTTGCCAGAATTATCTCTTTTGCGTTCCGGTTGTTTGGCAACATTTTTGCCGGTGAGGTTTTAATCGTTGTGATTGCTTACTTAACTAAAGTTCTGGTACCAGTGCCATTTTATGGATTAGAGATTTTCGTCGGTTTTATTCAAGCATTAGTATTCACCATGTTAAGTTTAGTTTTTTATAACATGGCTACCGCAAAATCACATTAAGTTCAAAACAGTTGAGAGTAATAAGTATTATTAGTAAAAAAAAGAAAGAAAGAATATGAACACAGATCTTGCCATTGGTTTACTCATGGGACTAGGCGTCGTTGGACCTGCACTTGCTATTGGATGGATCGGCTCGAGTGGTTTGAGCGCCATCGGTCGTAACCCAGAAGCTTCAAGTAAGATTCAAACAGCCATGATTTTGAGCATCGCTTTTGCTGAAGCAATTGCAATTTATCTCTTAGTTGTGGCTTTAATCTTGAAGTTCGTGTAAGACAGAATCAGAGTTGAGTTGCTGCCCCGCAAGATTAATTAAATCGTAAAGGAGTCACTATGGAAATTCAGCCACTACAGATTATTTTCCAGATAATTAATTTTTCTGTTATCTTGGGTCTGTTAAGCTACTTGTTGTACAAACCTATTCTCAAAGTTTTTGAAGAACGTTCAAAAAGAATTGAGGAAGGACAAAAGGCCGCCCGAGATCTAATTGAGGAGAAGGCAGCGATCGAAGCACTGAAACTCAAGACTCAAAAAAAATTGGAATCGGAAGAAACAAAAAAACTTGAGCAAATTACTACTCAAGTAAAAGAAAAAAAACAAGAGTTGCTTGCGGTTGCTCAAGAAGAAGTAACCAAGTTCGTCAAGGGCGAAGAACAGAAGTGGCAGGTAGAAAAACAGAGACGTATAACTTCGTTGAAAGATGAGTTGGTAAGTTCGATCATCACGGCAAGTGAAAAAGTAATTGACAAAAAACTGACAGACACCGATAAGAAAAATTTAGTCAATGAACAGTTAGACATTGTATTGGCAAGACTATAAGTGCAATCTCAGTTTGTATGCAAAAATTTACAAAAATCCAAGTCAAAGTCACCACCGCCACAAAGCTTGATAGTGATCAAGCGCGCATCTTGCGTCAATTATTGACCGCCAAACTTGGCAACAAATTTGAGATTATCGAGACCATCGACGCAACTAACCTCGGTGGAATCAAAATTCGCATTGGTGATCAGGAGTTTGACCTCACTATCGCCGGTCAACTGAAAAAAATCCAAACCCAAACCCCAATAGTCGAAATTACGACAGCAGCAAAACTGACTACCGAACAAAAATCAAAACTCGAACGGGGTTTGGAGAAACGCTTTGGCGGCGAGTATCTAATCAAGGAAGTAATTGACCCCAGCTTGATTGGTGGTCTAAGTATCAGAATTAACGACCAAGAGTTCGACGGAACAATCAAGACAAAACTGCAAAAACTACATCAACAAATCAAGAACAATTTGTAAAGGGAAGAAATTATGCAATCAGACCAAAATTTTCAAACTCAACTAGCAGAATTAATTAAGCAATCGAACCTCACTCCTGAGCCCGAATCTGTTGGAACTGTAATTGAGTTTGGAGATGGCGTGATCACGGTCAACGGTCTGAACGAAGTCATGTCTGGTGAGTTAATCGACATTGGTCAAAATGAGCTGGGGCTTGCTCTCAATCTCAAAAAAGAAGTCGTGGGCATCGTCGCCTTGGGCAATGCTCAACACGTCTCTGCCGGACAAACCGTTCGACGCACCAAAAAAATCTTGTCGATCGGTGTGAGCGATGCCATTGTTGGCAGAATTGTGAATCCATTAGGTAAAGTAATTGATGGCAAGCCCCAGCTCAAACCCAAAAAATTCATGCCGCTGGAAAAGATTGCGCCTGGCGTAATGGCCAGGCAATCGGTCACAGAACCAGTTCAGACTGGGATCAAGGCAATTGATGCCATGATCCCAGTTGGTCGAGGTCAACGCGAGCTGATCATCGGTGATCGATCAACAGGTAAAACAGCAATTGCTCTGGGGACGATTCTCAACCAAGCAGATCAAAATCTGCTCTGCGTTTATGTCAGTATCGGTCAAAAACGATCGGCTCTGGCTCAAACTGTACAGGTCTTGACTGAGCGTCACGCTATGGATTACACCTGTATCGTCGCCGCAACCGCCTCTGACCCAGCCTCAACTCAATTTTTGGCTCCCTACGCCGGTCAAGCCATAGCTGAGTATTTTCTAGAGCAGGGTAAAGACGTGTTGATCATTTTTGACGACTTGAGCAAGCACGCTCAAGCTTATCGTGAAATCTCATTGCTGTTACGCCGCCCCTCAGGTAGAGAAGCATATCCTGGAGATGTTTTTTACTTGCACTCACGCTTGCTCGAACGCGCTTGCCGACTGAATGCTAAACACGGTGGAGGTTCGATCACTGCCTTGCCAATTATTGAAACTCAAGCTAACGACGTTTCTGCTTATATCCCAACCAACGTTATCTCAATTACCGATGGTCAAATCTATTTAGAAACCGATTTATTTAATTCAGGCATGAAACCAGCTATCAATGTGGGCTTATCGGTCTCAAGAGTTGGCTCTTCGGCTCAGCGTAAGGCTACCAAACAAGTTGCAGGCACGATGAAGCTTGACTTGGCTCAATACCGCGAGCTCGAAGCTTTTTCCCAATTTAGTAGCGACCTAGATGAAAAAACTAAGGCCCAATTAGAACGAGGAATGCGTGTCAACTCAATTCTCAAACAAGGCTGGGACAAACCTTTGAAAATGGAGGAGCAAGTTGGTGTCATCTTTGCTGCCGTTAAAGGATTATTAGATCAGGTGGAAATTCAAAAAATTCAACAGTGGGAAACTCAATACTTAGCTTATTTACACAGCTCGCATCAGGATTTACTCAAGGAAATTGCTCAAGAACAAAAATTGTCCGAGACCATCGAGAGCAAGCTGAAAACTGCGATTGAAAAATTCAACTCTAACCATCCTGAGTTTCAGTTAGTGAAAGAAGCCAATGGCTAATACCCGCGAAGTCAAACAACGTATCAGTACTGCCGGCAATATTGCCAAGATTACCAAGGCAATGGAGATGGTCTCGGCCAGCAAGATGCGCAAGGCTCAACAACAAGCCTTGTCTTCTCGTAATTACACCAAAGCTCTAAATCAATCTTTAAAAATTCTTGCTCCCTTGATTGACGACACTCTCCACCCACTCCTGAAACAAGGCAGCTCTGATCGCTCTCTGGCGCTGGTGATCGCCACCGATCGTGGGCTTTGTGGCAGTCTCAACCAAACACTGTTTAAAGAACTGACTGGCTGGCTCAAAACTCATCCTAATAGCGAGTTAATTACCGTGGGCAAAAAAGCGATGCTTTTTTGCCAATTCTACGGCTTACCTATTTTTGCTCAATTTAACGATCTCCCTGACTCGATATCAATCAACGACATACAACCAATTGTGACGTTGATCACCAACGAATTTATTGAAAATCGCACTCGTGAAGTTGAGTTGTTTTACATGGATTTCGTCAACACATTAATTCAAAAACCATTCCGGACCCAACTTCTCCCGATCGGACAAGTTATGACAACTGACGAAATCGAACAGCTTGGAGAACCAAAAAAAACCGAGTATTTATTTGAGCCAACTCCTCAAGTAATCTTCAATAACCTCTTGCCTTACTACGTTGAAAACACAGTTTATCAAGCATTCTTGGAGGCCAAAGCCAGCGAACACTCAGCCAGAATGGTGACCATGAAAAACGCCAGTGAAAACGCTGATGAGTTAATTGACGAACTGAAACTAATCTTCAACAAACAAAGACAAGCCAGCATTACCAACGAATTACTAGATATCACCACCGCCACATTATCATTAACTAATTAATTGTCTTTACTCAAAGCATATATGGAAGGAAAATATGTCGAAACAAAATAAAGGTAAAATTACTCAAATTATCGGTCCAGTGGTGGACGTCAAGTTTGAAGAACAATTGCCAGCAATTCTCAGCGCTCTAACACTCAAGGCGGCAGACGAAACCACCCTCTACCTCGAAGTAGAGCAACAGCTCTCACCTTTTGAAGTGCGCTGTATTGCGCTTGGTACCACCGACGGTCTTCAACGGGGCCAGGAAGTAAATGACACCGGCGCCCCGATCAGCGTCCCCGTTGGTGAAACTACCCTAGGACGACTGTTTAATGTTGTGGGCGAAACCATCGATGAGGAAAAACCCATAAAAGTCACTAAAACTTCACCAATTCACAAAAATGCACCCGAGCTCGCCGATCAAGAAACTAAGGCAGTGATGCTCGAAACTGGGATCAAGGTAATTGATCTAATTTGTCCGTTTGCTCGGGGAGGTAAAGTTGGTGCATTTGGTGGAGCCGGGGTAGGCAAGACCGTGATTATTCAAGAACTTATTCGAAATATTGCTGAAGAACACAAGGGTCACTCAGTTTTTGCAGGTGTGGGTGAACGTACCAGAGAGGGTAATGACCTTTATCACGAAATGAAAGACTCGGGAGTGCTGAAAAGCACCGTAATGTGTTTCGGTCAAATGAACGAACCACCCGGTGCCCGCTTACGCGTAGCGCTAACTGCTCTGACCATGGCCGAGTACTTCCGCGACGATAAAGGTGAAGACGTACTCTTTTTCTTGGACAATATCTTCCGTTTTAGTCAGGCAGGAGCTGAAGTATCGGCCTTGCTAGGTCGAATTCCCTCGGCTGTCGGTTATCAGCCTAATCTCGCCACCGAGATGGGTGCTCTTCAAGAAAGAATTACTTCAACTAAAAAGGGCTCGATCACTTCGTTTCAAGCTATTTATGTCCCTGCAGACGACTACACCGATCCCGCCCCAGCAACCACCTTTGCTCACATTGATTCAACTATCTCTCTAGATCGCAAGTTGTCTGAGCAGGCTATTTATCCTGCGGTTGATCCGTTGACCTCATCTTCAAAAATCCTCGATCCTAGTGTCGTGGGTGAAGATCATTATCAAGTGTCGAGGGGCGTCCAACAGATTCTGCAGCGTTATAAAGAACTGCAAGACATTATTGCCATTCTGGGAATCGAAGAATTAGGAGAAGATGACAAGCTGGTGGTGTCTCGTGCCCGCCGCGTACAAAAGTTTCTATCCCAACCGTTTTTCGTTGCCGAGCAGTTTACCAGTGTCCCTGGAAAATATGTGTCAATCAAAGAAACCATTCGTGGATTCAAAGAAATTCTCGAAGGCAAACACGATAATTTGCCCGAACAAGCTTTTTACATGGTGGGTGGGATTGATGACGTAATTGCCAAAGCTAAAACACTTTAACCAATATGGCAAATAAAACTATTGCTCTCGAAATTGTTACTCAAGAAAAGGTGTTGTTTTCTGGCGAAGTAGAGTCGATCACCGCGCCTGGTGCTGAAGGCGAGCTAACTATTCTGCCTCATCACGCCGCGTTGTTCTGTCAGCTTGATTTCGGTGAATTGCACTACACCATCGATAATCGGGTGGAAAATCTGATCGTGTCGAATGGTTTCCTGCACGTCACTACTGATAATAAAGTGGTAGTCATTGTTGATAGTGCCAAAACTGCCCGCGACATCAGTCTTGATAAGGCTGAGGCCGCCATCAAGGCGGCCAAACAAACCATGCTTCTTTCCGAAGACAAACGCGAGCTGCTTCTAGCTGAAGCAGCCCTCAAACTAGCCCTACTCGAGATCCGAGTAGCCCAGCGTTCAAAACGCAATAGGCTTTGATCAGCCCTTGCGCTCTGGATTAAGTACGATATACTTATTGAGCGCATGAAAAAATCAAAACCAAGTACTACAAACCAGGACATGACCCAACCAATTCTAGACCAAGTAGAGCTGACCAAAGAAGGCTTAGCTGAACTCCAACAAGAGCTCTTGCAACTTGAAGAAGTCAAGCTGCCTGAAGCAATCGAGCGCGTCTCAACGGCACGAGAGCACGGCGATCTTTCAGAAAACAGTGAGTATCACAGTGCCCGCAGTGATAAAGAGCTAATTGAAACCAGAATTGATGAGATTCAATCAGTTCTAGAAAAAGCAATCGTGGTTACTTCCACCAAGTCCCATCTTAAAGTCGGAATTGGTTCGTCGGTTACTGTCAAAAAAAAAGGTGATAAAAAAAATAAAACATACACTATTGTAGGAGAGTACGAGTCCGACCCACAAGAGAATAAAATTTCAGCCGCTTCACCCTTGGGCAAAGCCTTAATTGGTAAAAAACCAGGCGACAAAGTCATGGTCAAAGCACCTTCTGGAGAAGTTGAATACACCATTATTGAGATCAAGTAATTGACTCAACTTTCACTTTTTAAATAACTTAATTTCTTCGTTTCTGGTTGTTATATAATCTAGAAAACGAATTAATCAATGCAACAACCAAAACAATCTTCCCACTGGCTAGACAAAATTACTCAAGAAATTTTGTCCTGGCAGAAGGAACATCAGATCAAAAAACTTCATGTTGATGATATGAAAACCCCATCCGGCCGGATTCATACTGGCTCACTCCGAGGGGTCTTGCTCCATGATTTAATTGCTAAAGGTCTGGAAGAAAAAGGCGCCAAAGTGACCAGCACCTATGTCTTTAACGACATGGACCCGATGGACGGCTTGCCCAGCTACCTAAATCAAGAGTTTTATACAGAGCAGATGGGCAAGCCGCTGTACCTGATCCCAGCTCCACCGCTTGATCATTGTGGCATCGATTTGACTAAGGCGAGTAAATCAGAATTAAGTGATTTTCAAAATGCTCAGAACTTTGCTGAATTTTACGCGCTGGATTTCATTCACGCTTTGCGCAAGCTTGGCTGTTCTCAACAAATTGTCTGGAGTCATGAGTTGTACGAATCTGGTCAGATGGACGGCGTTATAAAGATAGCTTTAGACAATGTAGATAAATTTCGTCAAATTTATCAACAAGTAGCAGATTATCAGCTGCCCGAGAAATGGTTTCCGTTTCAAGTAATCTGCCCCCAGTGCGGCAAGCTGGGGACCACGCTCGTGACTGAGTGGGATGGAGAGCAAGTTACATTTGAGTGTCAAAAAAACAAAGTCGAGTGGGCACAAGGGTGTGGACACCAAGGCAAAGTGTCACCATTCGGAGGAACAGGAAAACTACTGTGGAAAGTTGATTGGCCAGCGCACTGGAAAGTGATGGGGGTGACCGTCGAGGGCGCTGGTAAGGACCATACCAGCGCCGGCGGCTCCCGTGACATGGCCAACGCCATTTGCAAAAATATTTTCAAGATCACCGCGCCGTTCGACGCACCATATGAGTGGCTGCTTGTCCGAGGAGCAAAAATGAGTTCAAGTAAAGGAGTTGGCACCTCCGCTCGTGAGTTCACTCAGTTATTTCCTGCTGAAGTCGGCAGGTTCTTGTTTGCCAATCGCCACTTCAATCAAGTCATCGACTTTGATCCCAGTTCCGAGTCAATTCCAGATCTGTATGACGAGTACGACTTGGCAACGCAGATCTTTCATGGACAAAAAGCTGGCGATCAAAGATTGGCGAGGGCATACGCCCTCGCCCAACAAACTGACCAACCCAAGTCACTCTTTTTACCCCGCTTTCGCGACGTGGCAGTTTGGATGCAGTACCCAGAAATCGATCTGGTCGAAAAGTTTACCCAACTCAAGGGCAGCGAACTGAATAAAGAAGAGCTAACTCTTTTGAACGAAAGACAAAAATATGCCCAGGTCTGGATGAGTCGCTACGCCCCCAAAGCCTACCAATTCACTCCCACACCAAGCTTGCCCGATCAAGCAAATAGTTTAGCCATTGAACAAGTAGAGTTTTTCAAACAGGTTGTTGCCCTTGTTAGCTCAAAACCAAGCTGGCAGCCAGACGAATTACAACAACAAATTTATCAGTTAGCTAAAGGCTCACTTGGCACCAAACCAGGGTTTGAGACCATTTACCGGGTTTTGCTTGGCAAAACCCACGGTCCCAAAGCTGCCTGGCTACTGGTTAACACCGATCGGGAATTGCTGGAGCAACGTGTAACTGAGCTGGAAAAGTAAACTTCACTCAACGAAAAAAAATTACAGAAAGATCTTAATGTTACCCAAAAGAGAAGAGTCTCAAAAATTGCTAGAAAAATACATTGAAAATCCAGCCTTGCGCCACCACTCAATGATGGTGGCGCAAACCATGGCGGCTTATGCCACTAAACTTGGTCAAGATCCAGATCTCTGGTACCAAACCGGTCTACTCCACGACCTTGATTGGGAAAAGTATCCGGATGAACATCCCAACAAAGCTTTGAAAGAGTTACTCACAGAGTATCCTGAAGAGCTCAGGCAAGCAGTTGCCGCCCACGCACCAGATAGAACGGGCACACAACCCCATACAATTCTAGACAAATACCTGTTTGCCTGTGATGAGTTATCCGGATTTTTGCACGCTTACTCGCTGATGCGACCAGAGGGGTTCACGGGTATGAAAACTTCGTCAGTCAAAAAAAAGCTTAAGGATAAGTCGTTTGCCGCTAACGTCAACAGAGACGACATTGCTCAAGGGTTTTCCCTTATCGAACAAGACCCAGATCAGCACATTGCCTTTCTGATCAACGTATTCCAGTCGGCTTAATTGAGTTATAATTAACTCATGCTTGATATCCAACTCGTTCGTGATCATCCCGAATTAATCAAGAAAGCGTGTGAAGATAAACAGCTTGACCCAAGTGTAGTTAATACCTTAATCGAAACGGATAAAAAACGTCGCGAGCAACAGCAGCTTGTTGACGAGCTGCGTCAACAAGCCAACGCTAATGCCGATAAAATTAAACAGGCTGTCGCCGCAGGCGGCAAACCTGATCCAACTGACATTGAACAAGGCAAAGCTATCAAGCAACAACTTAAGCAAGCCGAGCCTCAATTAGCTGAGTTAGAGCAAGGTTATCACCAGCTAATGATGCGAGTTCCTAACCCACCCGCAGCTGATGTGCCAGTGGGCAAAGATGAAACTGGTAATGTGGTAATCACCACCGTTGGTCAAATCCCACAATTCGAGTTCCCAGTCAAATCTCACCAAGAAATCATGGAAAACCTTGGTTGGCTGGACACCAAGCGAGCGGTCAAAATTGCCGGATTTCGCGCCTACTTTCTCAAAGGCGAAGGATTGCTGCTCGAGCAAGCCTTACTCCGATACGCGCTAAAACTTTTGGTTGAAGAAGGCTTTACCCCCATGTCCGCACCAAGCTTGGTTAACAGTGAAGCAATGTGGGGTACCGGCTTCCTCCCTTGGGGCAAAGAAGATCATTACCGCACTCAAGACGATCAGTATCTGACAGGTACTGCTGAAGTACCTTTAACTAGTTATTACATGAATGAAGTACTAACTGAAAAAGAGCTACCAATTAAGATGTGCGGACTCTCACCCTGCTTTCGCCGCGAGATTGGCACCCATGGCAAAGATACCCAAGGAATTGTTCGCGTTCATCAGTTCAACAAAATCGAGCAGGTGGTCTTAACAATTGCTGACGAAGAGGAAACGAGAAACTGGCATGAAAAAATTCGGGGATTCTCAGAAAAATTACTGCAAAACCTCGGTCTTCCTTATCACGTATTATTAATGTGTACTGGCGATATGGGGGCAGGGCAAAGGAAAAAATACGATCTAGAAACCTGGTTTCCAGCACAAAAAAAGTACCGTGAAACTCACTCTGCCAGTTACTTCAACGATTTTCAAGCTCGCCGCCTAAACATTCGTTATCAGGCGGCGGACGGCACACTCAAGTACGTTTATACGCTAAATAACACCATGGCGGCCACTCCTAGACTCCTGGCCGCCTGCGTCGAAAACTGGCAAACCGCAGATGGTAGCATACAGATTCCTGAATTCCTGAAAAACTTGCTATGAGTAAAAAGTTTTTCTTGATATTAATAATTTTGATTTTGGTATTTTTCTTCCCCAAATATTCATTTAAATGGGGTTCTGGTACTGGTCTAACCAAGGATTGTCTCTGCTTTGGTATTGAAAAAAAGACATCTGAAATTGTCATTGATGGATCAAGTTCTAGAGTATGCTTTGGTTTGGTTCATAGTTGCGCAAGAATAAATCAGTTTTAATATTACTTTTCCCTTAGCAATTGCCTAATTTTCTGGCATAATAGACCCCTATGTTTAAGTTCCTGAACAAAATTTTTGACACTAATCAAAAAACTCTCGATCAATATCAGAAGATAGTCGCCCAGATCAACGCTCTCGAACCTGAGATTAAAGCGTTAACCGACAAAAAACTGGCAGCCCAGACCGAGAAGTTCAAGCAGATGATTGCACAGCGCCGCGAGGCGGGGGCTGGAGACGAAGTAATCCTTGATGAGATTCTACCCGAAGCATTCGCCACCGTCCGGGAAGCCTCGCGGCGCGTAATTGGCCTGCGGCACTTCGATGTTCAAATTCTGGCTGCACTCGGGCTGCACAAAAGCCATATCACCGAACAAAAAACGGGTGAGGGAAAGACTTTAACTGTGACTATGCCCTTGTACCTTAATGCTCTGTTGGGCAAGGGCGCACACTTGGTCACTG
>ENA-UOWO01006649-UOWO01006649.1-activated-sludge-metagenome-genome-assembly--contig:-NODE-6649-length-11745-cov-5.962019_pt1 | contig 11745 bp, 12 predicted proteins | sample MGYA00238148_ERZ761564 | MGnify/ENA primary metagenome ERZ761564 (study PRJEB28885, sample SAMN05720194) | activated sludge metagenome | isolation source: Anaerobic digester | place: USA...
CTTATTTGGTATAAAGTTTTTAATAATATCTAACATATTCTTATTTGTAAATGACTTATTCTCAATTAAATTATAATACTTATTATATATTTTATTTAAATCACTTATTTTATCATTATTAATATTTAATATATCTAGTAGATCTTCATTATATAAATATTCTTCTTGTTTTAATAATTCTTTTGCAAATTTAATAGTAGGTTTTACTTTGTATACATTTAACTTTGATTTTACTTCATTAAATGCTTTATACATAAATATTACTTTTTCTTCATCACTTAATACTTTTCTATAATTATTTTTTGCTAATAATTTATTAATATATGTTTTTATACTGGTAATATTTATATCTTCTTTTCTATTTATTAAATATTTTTTATATTCATATATAGTATTGTTAGGACATAATAAAACAGTATTATCTTTTATATACTTATCTATTATATTACTATTATTACTTAAATCTTCTCTTAATATTATATTAATAATAGTATCACATCCAATCTAATAAAATTATATCATAATATTACTTATTAATAATTAAAAAAAGGCTTATTTTTTAAACCTCTTTATTATACCTTTAAACTCTTCATCAATAAGTCCTTGAGTTTGTTTATCATCAACAATTGCTTTAAGATTATCACTTTTAATAACTATTGAAAATTTATCTTCTTTATTATTTAATAGATAACTACTTGTTACCTCGCTACCACTTTCAAGTGTTTTAGATTTTGAGTATTCAATTAATATATTTCCTTTTACTTTTGCTTCTAAACATTCATTACTTGGAGTTTTTATTCTAACCTTATCAATCAGTTTATTACTATATCTTTCAGTGATCATTGTATATATTTTAAGTGCATTTATAGGGGGTTCAATTTTATATAAGTCTTGTAAAAACTGTCCTTCATTTGGTAAACAAAAAAATTTATCATAACTTCCGTTTACTGGTGTAATATATATAGATAAAAATTTATCATCTTTTTTTATACTATATGAAAACGAATATGGATTATATTCTCTTGTTGCTACTACATCATCTTTTTCGTATATAATAGAATTAGTATATAAATATAATTCAAACATATTATTTGCTGCATGTTTAACCGCTTCACATTCATAAACGTGTTTAATACCATTTTTTGTAACACTTATTTTAGGAGATGGATCTAAGTGATAACCACTAATTACTTCTACATTTAATTCTTCTCCTTTTTCATTTCTGCATCTAAAACTTCCTTTTATAAAATTAATGTCGTATGCATGAATTTTACACCCCATTTCTTCAACTTCTCTAAGAATAAAAGATAGTAAACTCACTTTATCTTCTTCATATTTGACATTCCAAGTTTTAAGTGCAGATCTAAATGCATTGTTTAATCCTTTAATACTATAATTAACACCAATAAATGGTATTTTACCTACTATTGAATTCATATCTATAAAATCTTTATCCATTTTCTCCTCCAATTTAGTTATTTATTATATAGTTTAATTTAATAAAAAGCAATATTTTTTATCTAAATAATTATTGCCATATTTTTTTTATTATGATATTATTTATATGCACGCAGGTGTAGTACAATGGTTAGTACATGGCCTTGCCAAGGCTAGGATGTGAGTTCGATTCTCATCACTTGCTCCAAATTTTTGTATTTTAAAACTCAAGATTAGTTTTCTTGAGTTTTTTCTTTGTATTCTTTTGTCCTAGTATTAACACCATCAATAACTTTATATTCTCTATTTTTATTTTTATTTATTTTATGCAATAATTCCTGTTCTAAATCTATATTTAATATTTCACTTAATCCAAGCAAATAAATTATAATATCCGCAATTTCTTCGCCAACATCATTTTGCTTTTTTCGCCATGATTCATATGCCTCAGATAGCTCACCATATATTAAACAAAATTCTTTGTTAATATCGGTTACATTAAATCCTTTATTCATTTTATTTTGATATACTTCTTTTTGAATTTGTTTTAAATCAATCATTATTTTTCTCCTAGAATATTATTAATTATTTTTCTTATTTCTATAATTCTTTTTTCATAAAAATCAGGATGATCTTTGAACCATTTTATATTAAGTGGGGATGGATGGGGTAATACAATTGCTAACTTATTATTTAAATAATTATTTTTAAATACTAATTCATTAAAATTTTCATTTGGGAAAAAAACTTTTGCTGATTTAGCACCTATAATTATGTATAATTGGTTATTAATATATTGTAGTTCCTTTTTAATCCATATTTCATAGCATATCTTAGGTGGTAATCTATCGTTTCCTCTATTATCTTTTCCAGGATAGCAATGAGATAAAGCAGAAATATAAAAATTGTCAGGATTGTAAAAAGTATCATCACTAATTTTATACCATTCATATTTTAGTTTTTTTCCACTCTGATCAGTAAATGGTTTTAAAGTTTTATGTACAGTTGCTGAAGGGGCTTGACTTATTTGAACAATTTTAGAATTAATATTTCCTAAAAATATTGGATGAGGTTTAAAGCCAAATTTTTCTTTACAAATATCACATTTTTTGATTAAAAATATTAGATCATCAAATTCTTTTTTCATTTTTCTTACGAAATTCCTCTAATTTGGTAATTATTTCATCAAATATAATTTCTATTGGTCTCATCCCATCAATATAAATTAAATTTTGTTCATTTAAGATAGATAGATACGCCTCTCTTACATGTGATAAATGTTCAGGCGATGCTTTAATATTAAATTTTATATCAGTATTTCTTTTAACTGATTCTATTGGGGTAATATCAATAAAGAATCCTATATCTGCTTTTGGGAAAACTGAGTTTATATTACTAATCCATTCTTTATCAATTCCCTCAGCCATTCGATATGCAATAGCTGATGGTACATATCTGTCAAATAATAATAATTTTTTTCTTTCTTCATTACTTAAATTTTTCATTCTAATATATCTATCTGCCGCAAATAAATAAGCTTTTAAAACTGAATCTAAATTTCCTGAATTAGCCATATTTTTTAGTTCCTTACCAATATTAGTCTCAAATTCTTTAGAAATTTGAGATTTAATATCAATTGATTGATAATAGTTATGAATCATATCAATTAAAGTTGTCTTACCACAATTATCCAATCCTTCAAGTATAATTATCATTATAAAGCCTCATTTCTATTACTATTTTATCACAAATATTACATTTTTTTAATTAAAAAAAGTGATTTAATGTTATAATTGACTTATAGATTTTATCAATGATTTTATCTTAAAATTGCTAAGTTATCACTCCAATAAAAAAATACTTGCAATTTAATTCACAAGTATTTATTTATTTACTATTTAACTTTTTAAACTTATTTATTTTTTGACAATTTATCATCAAATTCATTATGTTCATAAATATATAAATCTCTTCCAAATACAAATAAATTTAAATATTCTCCAACTGGTTTATTAACATCAACATCATTACCTAATTGCTTTAATTCTTCTACAAGTTTTAGATAATCAAAATTACTTCCATTAGTTTTACACTTTGGGCCTGGAAATACTGTTACATTTGCATTTCTACTAAGTGACAAACATGATAATAAATTAATAATATCTTCTACTTTTTGTATTGGACTAATATGCATTAAAAAGGTTTGTAAATCTTTCTCAACATATATAGCACAGCAAGGAGCAACATCAAGAGTAAACATATTCTCGTCCTTGTTACTTAAATAATAATGATCCATCCCAACTTCTACTGCTTCTTCTCCAACAAATTGAGAAAACCTCTTTCCAAGAATACTCTCGGTTAAAACTACTTTTGATTTCTTTTTTTCAGCAATAAACATATTAAAACTATTTAATTCTTTTTTTAACTTCGCTAAGTCTTCTTTATTAATAAAATTATTATTATTATTATTCATATATACCCTCCTATTAATATTATAACATATATATTTTTTAAATATAAAAACTTTCTTAAAAAGAAAGTTTTTGTTTCATAAAAAATTATAATTTATACTAAAATGGCATTGCAGGTGTTGTTGTTGTCATCTGGTTAAAATAGTTCATAAAGTCTGTTGCTGCTGCATCAAGAAATACAACAAATATAATAATTATTGCTGTTGATATTGCTGCTACTAATAACATTGCATATAACATTGATCTTGCATAGTTACGACGATTAACATTATATGTATCTTTATCAACTGCAAATACTATCATCATAATTAAACCAATTATTGGTAAACTAAATAATATGTTATAACCAATATATGCCCATGGTGATAGTAGATTGAATTGTAATGTTGGTGTTGACTCTACTGATGGTGTAGGAACAACTGGTGTTGCTGGTTCTGGTACCACTGATGGTGTTTCTACTGGTGGAGTTGGTACAACTGGTGCTTGCTCCTCTACTTTTGGTTCTTCTGGAACACTATTTGGTACTTGTGAATTAAACATATCATTTGGTGTTATATTATTTTCATTATTGTTCACTTATATCCTCCTTATCTTTAATATTAGAATATCATAATATTACTTCTTTTACAATAATATATTATCTTCTAGTAAACTTCTTCCTCCTTTTATGCTTTTTATTTATAAATATTATGGGTATTAAAATAATTAATAACATTAAATACATATTATTTGTTTTATTATCTTTAATGCTTTTATTTAATCTTGTTGTTAGATCTTCTGCATAGTCAGACTTGTCTTTATAACTATTATAGTTTAAGAAAAATGATTTTATATCTTCTAATGTTTTATTATATGTAGTCTTCTTTTTACTGCTAAATATTCCATTAAATATTAGATTTTTATTATCTTTATATAGTTTTTGTAATTTTATTACATTCTTAGGTACTATATATAAGTTTGGTGAAATACTTGGTAATTTATAATTATTAGTTATTTTTTCATAAGAATATGCAATATTATATATATCTTCCTCTTTATTTTTTAAACCCATTATTTCTAATCCATATGGTTGATTATCTTTATCATAACCCATATTAATAGTAAGTGAAGGTACTCCAAGTACTGGAGATACTAATGCTATAGTTGATTTCATTCTAGTACTACTTGTTTTTTCTAAAGATGTTGGATATATAATTACATCTAAATCATATTTATCAAATAAATTATTATAAGAATCATAATAATTTTTTTTAATATTATTATATTTATTTATAACATTACTTGTATTTGCATTACAAAAAGGGGTATATCCAGAAATACTATATATATGTCCGTATGAATTAACTAATTGATTAAAGTTTCTAATTGTACCTGTAGTATTAGTAATATATTTATTAAATGCTGAGCACATTGTCCATCCACCTATAGTAGAATTATAAGTATTATAATATGTTTGATTATACCAATTATCTATATTTACTATTTTAGCACTATTATTTTTTAATATACTTATCGTTTTTTCAAATATATCTTTTACTTCTGTATTCATACCACCAATACTTGTAATACCAATATTATCACCATAAGATAACTCTCTTAGTATTCCTATTGTTTTATTTTCTAATGATGAATTTAATAAACTATCATAATAGTTAATGTTTTTTCCATCAATAGCATCAAGCACAATTGCATTATCTATTACATTTCTAGTTATTGGACCTACTACATCTCTAGTAATATCATAAGCTACTATACCTCTTGTACTAGTTAATCCAAATGTTGTTCTAAAACCTGCTAGTCCTGCTCCTGATGAAGGCATTCTTATTGATGCATTTGTATCTGTACCTAAACCAATAGTAGCAAATTGTGCTGCTACTGATGTTGCTGTACCTCCAGATGATCCATAAGAAGTATAACTAGTGTTATATGCATTTTTTACTGATCCATAACTACTTATTGATGATGATGCCATAAATGCAAATTCACTCATATTAGTTTTAGCAATTACTATTACTCCTTTATCTTTTAATAATTTTATTACATCTGAATCACTTTTTGGATATGAATTTGCAAGGGATTTTGTACCAACAGTAGTTGGCATACCAAATACATCTATATTATCTTTTACTACTATTGGTATACCAAAAAGAAGTGATTTCCTACCATTTTTCTTATACTCTATATCTTTTTCTTTAGCTTCTTCAATAGCTTTTTTATTAATATTAATTATTGAATTATATTTCTTATCATATGTATTTATTCTATCTAGATATAATCTTACTAATGTTTCATATGTTAAATAACCATTGTCAACTGCTTCTTGCAACTGAACAATATTCATTTTAGTAATATCTACAGGTGCTTCATAATAAGCATTAATACTTGTTATATTAATAAAAAAGATAAATATAAATATTATTATATATTTTTTCATAATAACTCCTAATAATATTTTATCATAATATAACTAAAAAAACTGATTACTCAGTTTCATCTACATTATGATATACATTTTGTACATCTTCTATTTCATCTAACATATTTATTAACCTATTAAATAGTTCCATTGTATCTTTACTTGGTTTTACTTTATCAATTGGTATTAGTGATACTTCATCTACTATAAATTCTATATTATTATCTATTTTCTTAATTGATTCTTTTATTTTATATAAATCTTCTGGTAATCCATATATAGTTGTATAATCATCTATTATTACATCTTTAACATCAATATTATCATTAAGTAAAGTTTCTAAAACTTCATCTTCATTTAATTTATCTGTAACTACTACTGAATAATTATTATATGTATGTATTACTGAACCATTTATTCCTAATTTACCACTACATTTTGTAAATGCATTTCTTACATAACTTATAGTACGATTAACATTATCAGTAAGACAATCTACTATTACAGTAATATTTTCTGGTAAAAAACCTTCATATCTTAACTGAGTATAAGTTTCATCTACTCCACTATTTACTTTATCAAGTGCTCTTTTTATTATATCTTGAGGCACTTGTTCTTTCTTAGCTTTTTCAATTAAGTGTTTTAATGTTAAATTACCATTTGGATCAGTACCATGTGCTTTAGCTACACTATAAATTTCTTTTGCATAATTAGAATATATTTTAGCTTTAGCTGCCCCTGTTTTTGCAATTGATGCTTTTCTTACCTCATATGCTCTTCCCATTTTATCACCTTCCTGATACATTTTACTTTATTTTAATAATTATTTCAATAATCTAAAATATTTTGGCATTTTAAAATTAGAATCTACTTTTGATTTATATTCAAATATAAACATAACTAATAAATATAATATTATTATTAGCACTACTATTTCTATAATATTAATAATATTCTTAATAAGATCCTTGTTAATTATTCTATTTAAATCCATACCACAATTTCTACAATAATTATCTGTTTCATCTATTACATAATTACATTTCTTGCATCTTATTGTTTCTTTAGATATTTGTTTTTCAAGATTATTAAAATCTTTTTTCATACTATAAATATTAGTACTTCTTCTAGATAGATAATACATTAATCCTTTTATTAGAATAAATACTATAAATCCAAGTATTGCTATTAATATATATATTTTCAATACCTTTCGTACATCTTCTGTAACTGGTATATTATTTATTCTATAATATATTACATTATATATGTATAGTATTAAACTACTGATTGATATACCAAGTGGAAGAAATATTAAATTCTTCATATTATTACCCCCAATAAAATAAGAACCAATTTATTGGCTCTTATTATATATCTATTTCTATAATTTGTAAATATTATTGATCAATATACTCATCATACGTTACTGATTTATCAATATATTTTCCATCTTCTTTAAACTCTATTATTCTATTTGCTACTGTTCTTAATAGTTCATAATCATATGATGAAAAAAATATTGTTCCAGAAAAAGAGTTCATAGCATTATTTAAAGATGTTATTGCTTCTATATCCAAATGATTAGTTGGTTCATCAAGTATTATTACATTTGCTTTAGTAAGCATCATTCTTGAAAACATACATCTTACTTTTTCTCCACCAGATAGTACGCTTACTTTTTTTAATGCTTCATCTCCAGAAAATAACATTCTTCCTAAAAAACCTCTTAAAAATGGTTCTTCTTGATTAGTAGAATAATTACTTAACCATTTTACAAGTGATTCATCAGTTTTAAAATACTCTTCATGTTCTTTTGGATAATATGATTTTACTACTGTTGTTCCCCATTTAATAGTACCTTCATCCGGCTCTATTTCTCCTGCTAAAAGCTTAAAAAATGTTGTTTTTGCAAGTTCATTTTTACCAACAAAAGCTACCTTATCATTTCTATTAAATATCATATTTAAATTATTTAATACTTTTTTACCACCTACTGTTTTTGACACGCCTTTTAATTCAACCACATCTTTACCGAGTGCTCTTTCTATATCAAAATTAATATATGGATATTTTCTAGAAGATGGTTTTAACTCTTCTAACTCTATTTTTTCTAATATTTTCTTTCTTGATGTTGCTTGTTTAGATTTTGATGCATTAGCACTGAATCTTCTAATAAAATCCTGTAATTCTTTTATTTGATCTTCTTTCTTTTTATTTGATGCTTTACTTTGTTTTAACATTAACTGACTTGATTCATACCAAAAATCATAATTACCAGGAAATAAACTAATCTTTTCATAATCAATATCTAACATATATGTACATACTTTATTTAAAAAGTGTCTGTCATGAGATACTACAAGCACTGTGTTTTTAAATTCTAATAAAAAGTTCTCTAACCATATCTTAGCATTAATATCTAAATAGTTAGTTGGTTCATCAAGTAGTAATATATCTGGATTACCAAATAAAGCTTGTGCTAATAATACCTTTACTTTATCTTCATTAAATAACATATTCATTTTCATATTATGCTTTTCTGTTGTAACACCAAGACCATTTAATAATATTGCTGCATCTGTTTCTGCTTGCCATCCATTTAATTCTGCAAACTCTGCTTCTAAATCTCCTGCTCTTACTCCATCTTCTTCAGTAAATTCTTCTTTAGAATATATTTCTTCTTTTGCTTTCATAATATTATATAGTTTTTCATTACCCATTATTACAGTTTCAATTACATCATAATTATCATATAAACTATGATTTTGTTTTAATACAGACATTCTTTCATTATCAGTTATTATAACATCTCCTGTTGTACTTTCTATTTCACCAGATAATATCTTTAAGAATGTTGTCTTGCCTGCTCCGTTAGCTCCAATTAAACCATAACAATTATCTTTTAAAAACTTAATATTAACATTTTCAAATAATATCCTTTTACCATATCTTAATGATAAATTATTTGTAAGTAACATATGTGCCTCCTAAAAAAATAAATATATTAATTATATTTATCTTTAAAATCTTTCTTTACTGATTTTATTTTTGATCTTATATAAATATTACCAATAATAGATAAAAATAATACCACAAAAAGACAAATAATCAAAATAATTTGCATTTTTTCATCTTTATTCATATCATTGAACTGTTTAATATAATTACCTATTATATTCATATTTTATCCTTTTATTAAATCATCTATCTTATTTAAATCATTAAATGATATTTCTATTTCTTTACTTGTTTTCATATCTTTAATATTAAATGATTTACTATTTATTTCATTTTCACCAAGTACTATTACATATGGTATCTTTTCTTTATCAGCATATTCAAAACATCTTTTAACTTTTCTACTGTTCATTTCTACTATTACTTTATAGCCCATTTGTCTTAATTTAATAGCAAGTTTTAAACTTTCTACTTCTGTATTCATAGGTATTAAATATATATCTATTAAATTACTATTATATTTTTTATCTTTCTTTAATATTGTATATATTGGTTCAAGACCAAAAGATAGTCCAATTGCAGGATAAGTATTGCCATCATCAATAAATTCTGTAATTATCTTATCGTAACGGCCTCCTCCTCCAAGAGCACAATTTAATCTTTTTTTACTATCATAGAATTCAAATACTATACCAGTATATATACTTAATCCTCTAGCTAAATATGGATTAAAATAACACTTATTATCAATATTTAACTCTTTTAAATATTTAAATACTTCAGATATTTCATCAATACCTTCTTTTAAATAATTATTATTAGTATTTACATATTTTTCTTTTAATAAATTAAAATCTATTTCAAAAAGATCAAATAATTTATTAATAATTTCATTATCAATATTTAACTCATTTAATTCTTTTATCATATCAGATTTAGATATTTTATCTTTTCTATCTAATATTGCTATTACATCTGAGATTAATTCATCATTAATACCAGCTTCTATAATAAGACCAGACATTAATTTTCTATTGTTCCAATTAACTATAATATCTATATTTAATTCATTAAATATCTTAATAGCCATTTCTATTTGTTCTACTTCTATTAATCTACCATCTATTCCTACTACATCTACATCACACTGATAAAATTCTCTATTTCTACCAAGTTTAACTGGACCATTTCTATATACTTTACCTATTTCATATCTTCTAAATGGTAACTTTAATTCCTTTTGCATACCAATTACTTTACAAAAAGGTACAGTTAAATCATATCTAAGACCAAGTTTTCTATCCGCTTGATCAGTAATCTTATATATCTCATTTAATATTTCTGCTTTTTCATTATATTTATATTTCAATAAATCATAATAACATATTATTGGAGTCTCAATTGGTAAATATCCATACTTTTCAAAATTAGACTTTAATACACTTATTATATTATTCCTAATATTTTGTTCTTTAGGCATAAAATCAAAACTACCCTTAACATTTTGTAACTTAATTTTTTTCATAATTATTCTCCTTATATTTATTTTTATTATATCATAAAATTAATTATAATATAAAAACTATACAGTTACCTGTATAGTTTACTAACAGGCAACAAGCACTACAAATAGCACTTGTGCCTACAAATTACTTTGTATTTAACAAGTGCAGATTTTATTATGATGCTTTTTATTTAATTTCATCATTATAATCTCTCCCTTTCGTTTACAAATTATACATTTATTTACTATATTTGTCAAATACTACTCAATTGATTTAAGTGATTCTATCATATCTATTTTCTTTAGTTTAAAGTGTGTAAATAGTTCTACTATTTTAGAGAATATTAAAGTAAGTACTAATGAATATATAAAGCTTCTATATTTGATTATTACTTTAAACATAATGTTATCTGTTTCTGCAGTATACATTACATATTTATGTAATAATATACCAAGTAGTAATCCAAATACTATACCTATTAGTGTTAATAAGAATATTTCTCTATATACATAGTTTGATACCTCTTTATCTCTAAAACCAAGTACTTTTAATGTTGCTATTTCTCTTTTTCTTTCATTAATATTAATTGTAGTTAAGTTATATAGTACAATTATAGCAAGTAAGCATGCTGATAGAATCATTAGTAGCACTACATTATTTAATCCATCTAACATTTGATAGAATATTGTATAATTATCTCTAATATAATTAATACTTCCAATATTTTTATCTTTCATTAAAGAATTAGCAACAGTATCTATATCTTTATCATTTATTTTTGCTAAAACCATATCATATTTAATATCTTTATTAAATATTTTTTTATAATAATCATTACTAATATATATATAATGCCGTATATAATTTTCAACAATATCACTTACTCTAAGAATATATAAATTGTTATTACTATCTCTTATTTTAATATTATCACCAATATTAAGTTTTAATAGTT
>ENA-UOWO01006653-UOWO01006653.1-activated-sludge-metagenome-genome-assembly--contig:-NODE-6653-length-11739-cov-6.114516_pt1 | contig 11739 bp, 9 predicted proteins | sample MGYA00238148_ERZ761564 | MGnify/ENA primary metagenome ERZ761564 (study PRJEB28885, sample SAMN05720194) | activated sludge metagenome | isolation source: Anaerobic digester | place: USA...
TCTTGCGAAGTCTGACCGCCATGTGCACCGACGGGGTGTGAAATATGCGGGTTAGTGCCGCCCCCGATGGCCGATCAGGGCGGCGACCCCGAGCAGGGCCGAGGACACCAGCACGATCACCGCGCCGCTGGGCAGGTCGGTGCCTGCCGCGATCAAAAAACCGCCCAGGCCGCTGGCCGCGCCGAACACCGCCGCGAGCGCAAGCACCGGCCCGCAGCCGCGCGTCAACTGGAATGCCGCCGCGGCCGGGTTGCAGATCAGGCTGTAGATCATCAGGCCGCCCACCGTCTGGAAGTTCACCGTCAGCGTTGCGGCTGTCAGGATGAGGAAGCCCGTCCAGACCGCCGTGGCGCGGATGCCTGACGCTTCGGCGTCGGCGCGGGAGAAGAGGATGGCGCGCAGTTCTTTGAAGAAGAGGACGACGTAGATGGCCAGGGCGGTCGAGGCGGCCAGCATCAGGCGGACGTCGCTCCAGCGGCAGAAGTTGAGGCTGCCCCAGAGGAGGCTGCGCACATCGTTGTCGCTCCTGCCCATGATGGCGTAAAGCCCGATGCCGAGAAAGGCCAGTCCCATCGTGGCCGAGAAGAGGAAGCTCAGGACCGTGTTGTCGTCCAGATGGGCGCGTTGGGGGTTGAGCAGTCCCAGCGCCAGGGCGGTCAGGACCGCGCCGGCAAGCGCGGGCACGAGGAGTTGCCGTCCTTCGAGGCCGGCCAGGCCGCCGAAGACAGCGCCGGCAAGCGCGGCGTGGGCGACGCAGACGCCCAGGAAGGGAATGCGCATGCCGACGATGAAGGTGCCGAGCACGCCGCTCGAGGCGCCGGCCAGGGCGCCTCCGGCCATCACGGGAGCCCAGAACACGAGGTCAATCATGGGCCGATCCTCCCGGCAGCACGGCGTGGCGTCCGCCCTCATGCACCGCGCGCAGGCCCGCGCCGTAGAGTTGCGACACGCGCGCTGTGGTGAACAGCGTTTCGGGCGAGCCGGACGCCGAGACCCGCCCGCCTTCGAGCAGGATGACCTTGCGACAGGCCGGCGGCAGAACTTCCAACTCGTGGCAGACGAGGAGGACGCTAATGCGCGTTTGGGTGTGGAGAGACTGCACCGTCTCGACGATGCGCTCGCGCCAGCCCAAATCCAGGTTGGCCGTGGGTTCGTCGAGCAAGAGCAACTCCGGGTCCTGCGCCATGGCCCGCGCAATAATCGCCTTGCGCTGCTCGCCGCCCGACACCTGGTTGAAGGCCCGGTCGGCCAGCGCCGTCAACTCAAGGCGCTCAAGCCATCCATCCACAACCCGCCAATCCTCCGCGGTCAGCGCATGGAACAGGCCGGCGCGCGCGGTGCGGCCGATGGCGGCCACTTCGCGCACCGTCAACGGCAGTTCGCTGCGCACCGGAAGCAACTGCGGCACATAGCCGATCCGGCGGCGCAGACTGGCCAGACCGCGGCCATGCAGCCCGCCCACGTCCACTCCGAGCACCGCGCAGCCGCCGCACGCGGGACGCGCCAGGCCGAGACAGGCCCGGAGCAACGTGGTTTTGCCCGCACCGTTCGGCCCCATGAGCGCGACCACGCTGCCCAGATCGGCCCGCAGATGCTCGATGTCGAGCAGCCGGCGATGTCCGGCACGGACGGCGAGGCTGCGGACTTCAACGGCTGCGCGCGTCATGGCAGTGCCGTGCGCGCCAGGGCCTCGACATTCGCTTCGAGCATGGCGTCGAACGAGACGCGTCCATTGCGCACCAGAGGGAAGTTCTCGAACACGACCACGCCCGCCCCGAGCCGCCCGGCCAAGGCATCGGCCGTCCGCCGGCCCTCGGGGAGGTTGGCGATGACCAGCTTGATGGAGGCGAGCTTGCCCGCCGCGATGGCTTGCTCGATTTCACCGATGCTGGCGGCGTCGGCGGCGCTGAAGGTGGCCACGACATCGAGCCCGAGCCATTCACAGAAGTCGCGCTGCCGCCCGCTGGCGATGACAGCCACGCCACTCAATCCGGCGCCCCTCACGCGGTTTGTGGCGTCGCAGGACAAGGCGTCGAGCCGGTCCGCAATCTCCCGCAGGCGTGTCTCGGCCTCGGTCCGGGAGACCAGTTCGAGCGCGCTCAGCGCATCGGCCATCTGGCGGCAGGCCAAAAGGTAGCTGTCGGGCCGGCCCATCCCGCGCGGAACGCTCACCGCGGTGACACGCAAAGGGGCGTCCGCCCCCTGAAACCTCGCATCGAGGCCTTTCTGAAAATCGAATCGGAACAAGGCGCGGCACTGTCGCAGGGCGGCGATCTGGCTGGGGCGCATGTCGAAGTGCCCCGGGCAGGTGCCGGGTTCGGCGAGCCGGACGATGCTCAGGGCGCCACCCAGCAGGTCGGACGCCGCGGCTTCGAGGTACGAGGTTGTCGTGGCGATGCGCGGGACATCGGCCGGCTGCACGGCGCGGCGGCAGCCCGGCAGGATCAGCAGTCCCAGCGCGGCGGCCGCGCAGATTCGGAGCAGCGGCCGGGTCATGGCGTCTTGAACTGCATTGCCTCGCGCGTGGCGATGCGGGCGATGACGCCGCCTTCCCCCGCGCGCCGGTACCAACTGCGGCTGGCGATCGGCGCGTGGCTGTCCAGGGTCCTGTCACTGTCCGGGCGCGGTCCCAGGCTCCAGAGAACCCACCGCACGGGGGAGTCGGTCCGGTTCGAGTAGTATTTGCCGGACGCGCTGGCGCAATTGGGAAAATCGTCGGGGACCCAGAGCCTGTAATTGCCGCCGACGGAGTCGTTGAGCAGTTGCGGGCCGGGGGTGGCGTACTTGTAAGTGTGGCCGGGGTTGAACGCATCCTGCATATTGGCGGCCAGCCCGGGCTTGCTGCCGCGGGCGAGGTACCCTTCCTGGGCCAGCTCGACGGGGAACTGGCACCAGTGGGCGGACAGATCGCTGTTGCAGTCGACGCGCACGGGCGGCAACTGGCCGCCGTGGTCGTCGGAGTACATCTCGAGCGCGAGGCCGACGCCGTAGAGTTCGGCGTGGACTTTGATGACCCTGGCCTTCTCCTTGGCGCGCGCCAGCGCGGGCAGCAGCAGGCCGGCGAGGCTGGCAATGACGGCCATCACCACCAGCAACTCGACCAGTGTGAATCCCGCAGATCGTTGGTTCGCCGCGCGCATAAGAGGACGTCAGTTCGTCTTCCTCAACCGGTACACCTGCCGCGGATCGGGGGCGGGCGGCACGAGAACCGTGTTCCGGCCATCGATCTCCGCCGGCCTGTTCGTCACCGCCGACCACTCCGTCGAATTCACGTCGGGACGAGACTCGAGCTGGTAAGCCGCGCCGTTGACCGGCCATGTGAGGGCGACGGTGTGGGCGATGCCGAGCAGGGGCGGCTCTTGGGGGATCACCTGCTGCACGAACAGTTCGTACCCGGTGGTGCCCTGGCTGCCGGAACCGGATTCCTGGCTGAAGATGCCGACGGCGTCGAACCGGCCGTCCGGGGCCGGGCCGAGGCTGAAGCGCGGATGGCGCAGCCAGAAGAACCGCCCCTCGTTGTCGGTGACAGTGCAGCGGCGCGCCGCCCAACTGTTCGCGGGGTTCCATCCGTTTGGTGTCACGAGCGTGAGGTTGTTGAGGCGCACCCGCATGCCTTGGTAATGCTCGCCCCCGGCGGCGCGGGTCGCATCAAAAATGGCCGGCCAGGATGCAGGATCGTCCGCGCTGCCGCCCGGCTGCATGACATCGGCCAGGGTGATCACTTCGGGCGCCGGCAGGCCGTAGTCGGGCGTCACGAGCCGGATGTCGAAATTGAAAGCCGGGTCGATGTCGTGTCCTTCGTTGATGTTGCGTTTGCCGCCGTAGAACAGCGCCTGGCGCGCGGTCACCTCGATCAGATCGCCCGCGCGGAACTGCCGCAGGCTCGAGGGATCGAAACCGAGCCGCAGGACCTCCGGCACCCAGGCCTCGTTGCCGTAGCTCAGATCGCTCTCGTGAATCCAGGGCTGGTTGCCGTAGTTCTGCCCCATCCAGCATGTCGTCCCGCCCCGGTCGCCCGGGTCCACGGCCTGGAAAGTCACCTGCCATTCGCCACCCATCCGATACTGGTTGGCCCCGTTGTCCCACGGCAGGAATTGCGGCGTGGCATCGAGCATCTCGTCCGGATCGCACAGCAGCACTCCCCGCAGCGTGAACGGGAATGAGCCGTTCCACGCGCTTGCCCCCGCGCCGTTGACCGCCTGGAGGGCGGCGTGCGTCTCAGTCTGCGCCAGAGCCGGCGCCGCAACCGCGCAGAACGCGATCGCCATGGCGATCCGGCGCGCGGCGGGTGGAAATGACATGACCGTTTTTGATTGCATTCTCGTCTTCCCCAAGCCCTCGATCGCCCGCGGCGCACGCCCGGGACGGGCTTGACTGGGCGCGCGCGCCAGTATTACTGTCGATGCGAACCATGTTATCAGGAACACCGTGTTACGCAACCCAAAAAGAATAGTATGAGCCGCGCTCACGAATCAACGCCGGCCCGCGACCCGCGCGTCGCCTACTTCGACCGCCAGGCCCCGACCTGGGACCGGACCGGACCCGATCCGGACGCGACGATGCGCCGGCTGCATGAACTCGATGGGCGTCTGGGGTTGAAGGCGGGCCACCATCTCCTCGAGGTGGGTTGCGGCACGGGACAGATCACCGGCTGGCTGGCCGGCACGGTGAGGCCGGGCCGGGTTGTGGCGGTCGATTTCTCGGAGGCGATGCTGGCGCAGGCGCGGGCGCGCGGCGTGGAGGCCGAGTTTGTGCTTCTGGACATCTGCGGTGAAGAACCGTTCGAGGGGTCTTTCGACCGGGTGTTGTGTTTCCACTCGTTCCCCCATTTCCGGGACCAGGCGGCGGCGCTGCGGCGGATGGCCCGGCATCTCAAGCCCGGGGGGCAGCTCCTGGTGCTGCACCTGGCGGGCAGCAGCCAGCTCAACGCCTTCCACCGAAGCGTGGGCGGAGCGGTTGGCCACGACCACCTCCCGCCAGCCGAGCGCTGGCCTGCACTGCTGCGGCCAGTCGGGCTCGAAGTCAGGGAGGCGGTGGATCGCGCGGACCTTTTCCTGCTGAAGGCCGAGGCGGGGGCGTCCGCGTCCGGTCGATCAACGCGGTAGGTGGCGGAATTTGCTCGTGCCCGGAGCAGTCGCCGGCCCATTATCGGGCTTGGCTGGCGTGGCCGGCCTGGAACCGCAGCCCGGGTCCGTGAAACGACTCGTCCATTCCGGATCGACGACCATGAAAAACAAGCTCTGTCTCCTCGGCGGCCTGATGCTCCTGGCGATTGTCCCGCTGCGGGCTGCGGACTCCGCACGGCCGAACATTCTGTTTATCTTCTCGGACGACCATGCCGAGCATGCGATCTCGGCGTACGGATCGAAGGTCAATCAGACGCCGCACATCGATCGCCTTGCCAGGGACGGCGTGCGCTTTCTCAATTCCTTTGTCGTCAACTCGATCTGCACACCGAGTCGTGCGACGCTGCTCACGGGGCAGTACTCGCACGTGAACGGCGTGCCGGTGTTCAACCGGTTCGACGGCGGGCGCGATCATGTCGCCAAGCGCTTGCAGGCCGGCGGCTACCACACCGGAATGATCGGCAAGTGGCATCTGGGCTCCGATCCGACCGGCTTCGATCGTTGGATTGTCCTGCCCGGCCAGGGAGCGTACTGGAATCCGGCGTTCCTGGTGTCCGGACGCCGGCTCACGATTCAGGGTCATTGCACGGACATCACCACGGACCTGGGCATCGAGTGGTTGAAGACGCGTCCGCAGGACAAACCGTTCTTTCTGATGCTGCATCAGAAGGCCCCGCACCGGGCGTGGGAGCCCGATGAACGGAACAAGGCGCTTTTTAAGGACAAGGTCATACCGGAGCCCGACACGCTCTGGGACGATTACGCCACGCGCCCCGCGGCGCTTCCCCGCAACCGTCAGACAGTCGCCCGGGACCTGACCCGCCGCGACCTCAAGCTCGAGCCGCCGTCCGATCTCAAAGGCCCCGCCCGCAACCAATGGCTGCAGGAGGTGCCGATGGAACTGACGGTGGACGGCAAGACGCTGACCGGCAGGGACCTTGTCCGCTGGAAGTACCAGCGCTACATGCAGGATTATCTTGCGTGCGTCCAGGGCGTGGACGACGGCGTGGGGAGGATTCTGGACTATCTGGACCAGGCCGGCCTGGCGGCGAACACCGTTGTCATCTACTCGGCGGACAACGGGTGGTATCTTGGCGATCTGGGATTGTACGACAAACGCTTCATGTACGAGCCCGGGCTGCGCGTCCCGCTGCTGGCACGGGGCCCCGGACTCCGGGCCGGCCACACCCCCTCGCAGTTGGTCGCCAACATCGATCTTGCGCCGACGTTTCTCGACCTGGCGGGCCTGCCCGTCCCCGAGTCCATGCAGGGCCGATCCCTCGTTCCGCTGCTGCGCGGCGCGGCGCCGTCCGACTGGCGGTCGAGTGTCTACTACCGCTACTACCACGACCCCGGCCATCATAACACAGCCGCCCATCTCGGGGTCCGCACGGCCACGCACAAGCTCATCCACTACTGGAAACAGGACGCTTACGAGATGTTCGATCTGGTCAAAGACCCCGCCGAGCAGCGCAACCTGCTGCACTCGCCGGAGGACGCCCGGCGCCCCGAAATCGCGGCCAGGTTTGCCGAATTGAAAGCGGAGCTGGCCCGCCTGCAGAAGGAGTTCAAGGACGACGGTCAATACGCCGATCCCGCCACGTGGCCGTCCGACAGTTCGGACGGTCCGTTTGGCGACAAGCAGCCCGCGGGAATCAAGACCGTCGCCGAGGCCATCGCGCTCACGAGGGCCGAGTAGCCCGGACGAATCCCGGAGGGCCGATCCCGCAGTCGCGGGAGAGGCCCTGGTCGGTGAGGGTGATTGTCTCGAGACGGGGCCTCTCCCGCGACTGGGCACACACGTCAACCTTAGGGAGGCTGAGATGCGGAGCTTGCACGGAAGCTGCCTGGACACGAGCGCGTCCGGCAGCGCGAAGCGTCTGGAGTGCGTGTGCTTCAGCACCGCTTTGGAATGGGAACGCACGGAGGGACCGTCGTCGGAAAACGGGTAAACCGCCGCACTCCAAACGCTTCGCGACCTCGGAGCCGAACCGAGCAGAGGCGACTGCCACAACGGACACCGGCCCAAGGAGTTAGACACCCTCGACAGCGCTGCTCCGAGAAACCACTCAGGAGCTTTGTTTAGGTTGACGCGTATGCGCGACTGCAGGATCGGCCCTCCGACGTTTGGTTGCGGCTTTGCCGCGCCAAGATCGATCCGGGCTAGCGGGAGCGGCCGGTGTTGGAAGCGGGCCGGTTTCGGAGCGCGGCCAGTCCCTGTTCGAGAGTCCGAGGCGACACGGTTCCCGCGGTGCCCAACTCCTGGGCAAACACGGAGACCTTGTATTCCTCGATGAGCCAGCGCAACGCATCGCGCTCGCCGCGCACGGCGTCGGATGCATCGGGCGGAATCCGAATGGCATCGAGGGCAGCGATCCAGGGCTGCACACGATCGAGCTTCTCCCGGTCCTTGGCTGGATTCACAGCCGCGCGCTCGGCGCGAATCAGCATCGCCTTGAGATACCGGGCAAGATGGGGGAGTCGATCGAACGGGACTTGTCCGAGGAACCCCGCAGGCACGAGCCGGTCCGCATCCTCCCGCATTCGCGGATACGGCTTTCGGCAGAGAAGGATGGCCTGGCGCAGACGCAGAATCTCGCCCAATCGATCCGAGAGTTGAGGCGCCAGGCCGCGAATCGCGGCGCGGATCGACTCGCGCAGCGCCGCGAAGGCCGCGGCTGTCCGGGGCGAGACGGCGGATGGAGTCAAGAGATGGCGCCGCAAGTTTGCGAAAGCCGTGGGTTCGAGTTCATCGACAGGCCCGATCGTGATGTAAAGGACGCGCCATTGGGCCAGACTGCGCAGGTCCTTTTCGAGCCACGCGAGTTCCCGTTGCAGGCCCATTTCCAGCAGCCGCCGCACGCCTCCCGCGTGCGCCTCGGTCGCAGCCGCGGCGTTGCGAAACAGCCGCAGCGAGACCTCGCCCGCCTCGACGTGCAGGGCGGGGAAGGCCTCGATTGGAAAGCCCGCGACATCCGCGACCTGAATGCGATCGGGCAGGTCCCCGCAGGTCCAGTCCTTCAGCCCGTAACGCTCCCAGCGCGCCACGGCGCTCCGCCACGCCTCGGACTCGATGGTGCTGTCGTTCGATTCGAGTTCGACCCGCAACGCGCGCAGGTCGCGTCCACATGCCAATGGCTGGTTATCGCGTCCCAGAATCTCGAAGCGCGGACGCAGGTGGGCTGGCAGCAACTCGACGCTCCAGGCCGCGCCGGGCACGTCGACGCCGTAGCGCTCCTGGATGAATCGGATCAGGGCCGGGAGAAAGGCGCTTCCGGAGGGCTTGATGGCCTGGGCCATTTCCTTTGCCCGGGGCGCGAGCGGCATCAACGCGCGGCGCAAATCCTTGGGCAACGCCTGCAGAAGATGGAGAATCTGAGGCTCGCGCAAACCCGGCACCGCCCAGTCGAGCAGATGCGGCTCGATCACCTGCGCCAGCGTGAAGGGCAACCGGACCGTCACGCCGTCGCGCTCGTCGCCGGGCGCATAGTCGTAGGCGACAGGAATCTGCTGGGTGCCGACGGCGACGGCATCCGGAAATGCGAGTCCGTCGAACGCGCCGGCGTGTTCCCCGAGCAGGTCCGCCGCATCGAGACAGAGCCACGGCGTTCCCTCGGCCCGGCGCTCGCGCAGGAGATGGTTGAGGTCGGCCACCGACCCCACATTCGACAGCCGTTTCGCGTAGGCCCGGTGCAGCGCTTCGTCCAGATCGGGCACCAGCCGGTGCTGCAATCGGGTCTGCCAAAGCTCGATCTTCTGCCGCAGTTGATGGTTGTGCCACAGGAACTGATAGGCCGATGGCAGCGACGCGAGGTCTGGCGGCGGCGGATCAACGCGGGATTGCCCGGGCGCGGCTTGCTCGCGGCGGTCCTGACCCGCCACCCCGGCCCGCGCGGTCGGCGATTGCGCCGCCTTGCCTTGGACTCGAGTGGGACTCCGGAAGTGATCGGCCAGACCTTCCGCGACCAGCGCCGCGCGGATGAAGATGTCCGTCGCCTCCGCCGGATGGCTCTGACGGTAGGACACCATCCGCTCCGAGACCACCAGGCCGTTGAGCGTCACGCGCTCGAGCGCCGTGACGCGCCCGGCGGTGGGGTCCCAGTGCGGGTCCAGATGGGTCTTGCGGATCAGGTGTGGCGCCAGATCGAGAACCCAGCGCGGGTCAATTTCCGCCACCGTCCGAACGAAACGGCGCGAGGTCTCGACGATTTCGCCGGCCACGATCCAGGCCGGCTGCGTTTGAGACCGGGGCGGGGCTTTCGGCGCGTCCTTGGGCCCCGGTTCGGCACGCCGTTCAGCCCCCCTTTCGAACAGGCCTGAACCTGGGAAAACCATGGCTTCGCGATTTGCCGCCAGCCGATACAGATTCCGTTCCTTCCTCGCCGCCACGTGGCTGAACAGGCCGGTCAGAATCGACCGATGAACGGCGGCGTACCAGGAGTCTGCCGCGCTGAGGGCGGCCTGTTGTTGTTTGGGCTGCGCCATGGACCCCGCAGCCGGCGTCGTGCATTGGCGCTGATCTCGATGTTCGGCGGAGCCAGATGGTGCGGACTCATCCCGCGATGCGGGACGGCCACAGGGTTCATTGGAAGCAAGCGTGTGCGGTCCCTGGGCCAGCGCGTCTTCGAGAGTTTCGTCCCCATCGTCCGGCGCGGCGGGTGCTGGCGGCCCGCCCAGGTGCGCGACGGTCTCGCGGAGTTGGGCGTGGATGTCGCGCCACTCGCGCATGCGTGGGAAGGACAGGAAATGCTCGCGGCAGAACTTGCGCATCTGGCTCTGCGTCTTGAGCGAGTCGAGCGACTCGTGGTAGGCCTCCCACATCCGCACCAGCGTCAGGAAATCCGACCGCGGGTGTTGAAAGCGGCGGTGAGCCGCGGACGCCGCGTCCTGGCGGTCGGCGGGGCGTTCGCGGGGGTCCTGGATGCTCAGGCCGGCCGAGATGATCAGGACCGGTTCGAGGACGCCCTCGATTTGCGCCTCGAGGATCATCCGGCCAATGGTCGGGTCGACGGGCAGGCGCGCCAGCCGCTCGCCCAGGGGCGTCAGGCGCCGGTCGGCATCCAGCGCCCCGATCTCGGCCAGCAACTGGTACGCGCCCGCAATCGCCGCCGGCGAGGGCGGGTGGATGAAAGGGAACTCCTCGACATCGCCCAGATCGAACGCCTTCATCCGCAGGATGACATCGGCGAGATTCGCCCGCTGGATTTCGGGCTGTGTGTAAAGCGGGCGGGCCTGGAACTCCTCCTCGCTGTAAAGCCGATAACAAACCCCTTCGGCAACGCGCCCGCAGCGGCCCTTGCGCTGGTTGGCGCTGCTCTGCGATATGGGCTCGATCGGCAAACGCCGCGTCCGGGTCCGGGCATTGTAGCGGCTGATCCGCCCGAGGCCCGTGTCCACGACATAGCGAATGCCCGGCACCGTCAGCGACGTCTCGGCGATATTGGTCGCAATGACGATCTTGCGCCGCTTCGACGCGGCGAACACGCGCTGCTGCTCGTCGGCGCTGAGCCGGCCAAACAACGGGACAAGTTCGAGCCGTCCGCCACCCGCCTCCCGCAGGGCGTCGCGCGTCTCGATGATGTCACGCTCGCCCGGCATGAACACGAGCACGTCGCCCGAGGCCGAAGTGGCCAGGATGTCCTGGACGGCATCCACCGCGGCATCGACGTACGTCCGTCCGTCCTCCACCCCGTCGCCGTCTTCATCGCCCGAGTCGGCGCCGAACGGGCGGTATTCCACGGTCACAGGGAACAGACGCCCCGAGACGGTGATGATGGGCGCGTCATCGAAGTGCCGCGCAAAGGCCTCGGTGTCGATCGTTGCCGAGGTCACGATCAGCTTGAGATCGCTCCGCTGGGCGAGCAGACGCTTGAGCAGGCCGATCAGAAAATCGATGTTCAGCGACCGCTCGTGCGCCTCGTCCAGAATCACCACCTCGTACTCGCTCAGCACCGGATCGGCCTGAGCCTCGGCAAGCAGAATGCCGTCGGTCATGAACTTGACGTACGTCTCCGGACTGGTCTGATCCGAGAACCGGATTTTGCATCCCACGGCGCGGCCCCACGGGCGATCGATTTCATCGGCCACGCGGCGCGAAAGCGAAAGCGCTGCAACGCGGCGCGGCTGCGTGCACCCGATCTTGGCCCGCACGCCGAAACCGGCCTCCAAACAAATCTTCGGCAACTGCGTGGTCTTGCCCGACCCGGTCTCGCCCGCGACGATCAGCACCTGGTGCGCCCGCAAGGCGTCGAGAATCCCCTTGCGTTTGGCGCTGATGGGCAGTTCGGGCGGGTAGCGCAACTCGGGCAGGGCCGCCTGCCTCCGCGCGCGCCGGGCGATCGAGTCTCGCGCCTCGTCGAGCCACCGCGGCAGGTCGTGCGGCGCGCGCGGGCTCTGCCGGTGGGCTTCGAGCCAGCGTGTGACCTTCCAGCCAATCCGCAGTTGATCGGCCAGCAGACACTGCGGCAGAAGCCGTTCGAGTTCCTTGAGCGAGGCGACGGGATTCACGGAAGCAGCGGCACGCATCGTTCGGTTGAAAAATGAGGTTGAACCGCTCAGGGCGAACACATGCCGTTCACGATCTCCAACTCACTTGCCGAGCAGGCCTCTCATA
>ENA-UOWO01006656-UOWO01006656.1-activated-sludge-metagenome-genome-assembly--contig:-NODE-6656-length-11737-cov-8.630971_pt1 | contig 11737 bp, 11 predicted proteins | sample MGYA00238148_ERZ761564 | MGnify/ENA primary metagenome ERZ761564 (study PRJEB28885, sample SAMN05720194) | activated sludge metagenome | isolation source: Anaerobic digester | place: USA...
ACCAAATGATCTCTTTCGACAATACCGAATACGCTTTCGCTTATAAAAAAGACAAAGAACTTAAAAAGGCCCACTTTCTTTTTTCTTCGATGGGAAAACCCTGGCTGATCAACCTTGGTTTAAAAGTGACGCCCATTGCTATCAGGTGGAACCTGCCTTTTACCAAAACCATCATCCGCAATACTATTTTTCAGCAGTTTGTTGGCGGTGAAACCCTGGATGAAACTGCCGCTGTTGCCAGGCGCCTGGGCGAATACAATGTACAGGTGATATTGGATTATGGCGTGGAAGGCGGTGATGATGGCGAACAGGGTTTTAGTCATTCAACAGAAGAATTTATCCGGGTGATCAACTACGCCGCCACGCAACCCAACATTCCGTTTATGAGCATCAAGGTTACCGGCTTTAGCAGGTTTGCTTTACTGGAAAAGATTGATGCCATGATGAACAGTGAAGAAGGCACGTTGATGAAACGTTACCTGAAGTCTATTGAGAAATTAAATAATGAAGAAAAAGAAGAATGGCACCGGGTAAGGTTGCGGATGCTGCGTATTTGTGAAGCTGCCGCTGAAAAAAAGATCGCCGTATTAGTAGATGCAGAAGAAACCTGGATACAGGATCCGGTGGATGCACTTACCATGCTGATGATGGATACTTTTAACAAGAACCGGGTGGTTATTTACAATACGATCCAGTTATACCGTCACGACAGGCTGCAGTTTTTAAAACATTCTTATGAAGCCGGTCTGGAAAGATCGTTTACCCTTGGAGCCAAGCTCGTTCGTGGTGCCTACATGGAAAAGGAAAGAAACCGGGCAGCCGAAAAAGGGTATGCGTCACCGATACAACCGGATAAGGCAAGCTGTGACAAGGATTATAACGAAGCGGTGGAGTTTTGTATCAGCCATCTCGATAAAATAGCGGTGATCATTGCCTCACACAATGAAGACAGCAACCTGCTGGCCACCCAGTTGCTGCAGCAGAAAAACCTGCCCCTCCATCATCCACAGGTACATTTTTCACAATTATATGGTATGAGCGATAATATTACTTTTAACCTGGCTAAAGCAGGTTGTTCGGTAAGTAAGTATTTGCCGTTTGGACCTATCAAAGATGTAATACCTTACCTGATGAGAAGGGCGCAGGAAAACAGCAGTGTAGCCGGGCAAACCGGGCGAGAGTTGGGTTTGATCGATAAAGAGATGAAGCGGCGGGGGAAGTGATATTGCTGGTAATTGAATGTGGTAGTGGTATTTCTACCTGATCTGGATACCTGCCCGTTTTACAACGCCTTTTTAATCCCGATACTGAACCTCAAATAATCATGTGGCAAAGCTATCCCGCCTTCATCAGCCTTAAGTTTCAGGAAATGATCTTTTCTAACGGAATTTACAAAAGACCAGGTGAGCGAGTTAGTTAAGCTTATATTTTCAGTCAATCGCAAATCGGTACCTATGCCAGCATTTAGTGAAATACCCTGCCAATATCCTTTAGCATAAGTAGCGTCATATTGAGCATTACCCACTTTGTATTTGGCTGCCAGTAAATAATTGGCTGACATACCCGCCAGTAAAAAGGATTTGAATTTTTTATTGTTGATTACTTTGTAACCAATGTTCACGGGAATTTGCAACGTTTTATATGAAAGAAAGTAGGTGTGATTCAGTTCTTTTGTTGCACTAAAATGTGGCGCTGGTAAAGTTGACTGGTCAAGGATGGCAGACGTGTTTAATTTTCTTGCGATGTAACCAACTCCGAAATTAAAAAACAAGCGATTGGTGAGGTTGTATTGAACCGCCGAAGAAATACCCATGTTAAAAGTGGCCATGCGGTGTTTTTCATTCACTATACTCGAATACTGATTTTGGTGAATAGTCAACTCTGGCTGTAGTTGCACCGTAATGTTCCATTTGTTTTGTTTCTGACCTGTTGCTTGAACAACAAGTGTCAATAGTGCTAAGGTTAAAAGCTGTCTCATATGACGGATGACAATGTGAAATATGAAATCGTTGCACTGGGTTTGGGTAAAAAGATTTACTGTCTTTTCGAGGGTCAAATACTTCCTGCTTCAGCATGGCAGTTAAAAGTACAGGTCGTGTTTAAGTTCAATACTTGATGGAGAGGCAGTGATGCGCAAATAGTGTGTTATGCGTTCGTGTTAAATCAACTCAGGTCAAGGTTGCCAGTTGAAAATTTCAAATCGTATTTGAATTGATAGATCCGCCATCCATACCCATGTTTCAACAAACTTATATCATAAGTTCCAACAAATTCCCTTGTCTTGCCCTTTGTAGCGGATGCTTTATAATGTGTAGCTGTAGCGTAGGCAAAAACGGTGGCAGTTGTATCGTGTATATGCACTAAATAGTTTCCTGCCAGGTGATTGATGGAATCAATACCCACAAAACCCTTTTGCCAGGTGTCACAAATTTCTTTAGAGGTTGTTTCCGCTTTCTTGCCCCCAAGCGAAGACATGTCAAAAAACACATCGTCGGAGAACACTTCGTTTTGCAGCTTCTCCCAGTCTTGTGAATCGGTATAGACAAATAGTTTGTTGATTACTTCAACGATTTCGTCACGAATTGAAAAGGTTACCATGAGTTTACTGTGTGATTTCCTACAACATTTATAATCAGGCAATTTACGAAAACATTCAAAACTAAATCGCTCTGCCACTCAACCAAATCCCCTCTTTAATTGTATCTTAGTTAAAAGAAAACATTATGGGAATGCTTCGCCAGGTGGCCGAATATTTATACTTAAAGAAAAAGGACCCCAATGAACCAAGAACGCAGTGGATGAGGTACATGCACGGCATCAACCGCCTCTCCATTTTTATGTTTTTACTGGCCATGATCGTACTGGCAGTAAAGTTGCTAAAAAGATAGGAACTAGTCTTCCTTATGTACATTGCCGGCACCACTTTCGTCGGCCTGTACATTACTGGCACCGCCTTTATAATACACATTACCAGCACCGCTGGCTTTGGCTTTTACTTTTACACTGGCAGATATATGAACGCTCCCTGCACCACTGGCTTCTGCATCGGCATTTTCGCTCAGCAATTCATCGGCTTCAATAACGGCACCTCCACTGGCGTCGGCATAGATATCTTTTGTGCGGCCGCTCACTTCTATATTGGCAGCACCGCTTGATTCAGCATCCACTTTGGGCGCATCTACTTTTGCTGTAATTTTAGCTGCACCTGAAGCATGCAATCTTACTTTGCCACTGCTTTTGATTTCATCCAGTACATTGATGTCAGCCGCACCACTGCTTTCAATTTCATCGAGTGCCGGCACCGTTACATAAGCTTTAAAATGACCGTTGCTGATACTAAAGTTGTTTTTTGCATCTATCCTAAGCATATTGCCTTCCACTTTCACTTTTATGTATTTCATCAGGTTGTCATCGGCTTCTATTTCAACCGATACCGGTGAACCAATTTTTACCTCTACCTCAAAGCCGCTGCCGGCAGATAAAGCGGTGAAATTGCCTACCGGTTTTTTTTCTTTGATGATATTCCCGCTGCCTGTTTCATGCTGGCAGGAAGCTAAAGTGAACAGAACGATGGAAAGGATTGCAATTTGTCTCATGGCTGTTAATTTTTGTAAAGATTGGGAATTAAATAATCTCCGGCAAGCCTTTGGTAAAAAATCCGGTAAACGGGGGCCCGTGCCCGGTGAATGCACCGTTTCAATCATTAAATTGAATAATCAATTATCAATATTTACCTTCGCTGCCATGACGGAAAAAATTTTGATCCTCGATTTTGGCTCCCAGTTCACGCAGTTAATTGCAAGGGCCGTAAGGGAAGCCAATGTGTACTGCGAAATAGTTCCTTATAATAAGCCAATAGAGTACAATTCAGGGTTAAAAGGTATTATACTTTCCGGCTCGCCTTTTTCGGTAAACCAGCCCGATGCGCTGATCGCCGATGTGAAAAACATGGCGGAAAAACTCCCGGTACTGGGTGTTTGTTACGGGGCCCAATTAACCAGCAAAATATTTGGCGGCAGGGTGGATAAGAGTGAAAAAAGAGAATACGGAAGGGCAAAGTTCGAGATCGTTCAGCCGGATATTTTACTGCAAGGCGTATCTCAGCACTCACAGGTGTGGATGAGCCATAGCGATACCATTAAAGAATTGCCCGAAGGCTTTTCTATATTGGGAATCACAGAAAGTATACCCGTTGCCGCTTTTAAACGCAACGATGGATTGCCTTTATACGGTCTGCAGTTTCACCCGGAAGTGTATCATTCCACTGAAGGAAAACTTATTCTCAAAAATTTCTTAACTCATATTTGTGGTTGCAGCCAAAACTGGACGCCTGCTCATTTTATCAGCGATACCGTAGCGGAATTAAAAAATAAGATCGGCGATAAAAGAGTGATCATGGCGCTGAGTGGCGGGGTAGACAGTACAGTGGCGGCAACACTCTTGCATAAAGCTGTTGGCGATAACCTGTTTGGAATTTTTGTTGATAATGGTGTGCTGCGTAAAAATGAATTTGAAGAAGTACTGGAGATATATGCCAAACTTGGCCTGAATGTAAAAGGGGTCAATGCAAGGGAACATTTTTATACCAAACTGGCTGGTAAAACAGATCCAGAGGAAAAAAGAAAAGCCATCGGCAAAACCTTTATTGAAATTTTTGACCAGGAGGCCCATCGTATTGAAAACATTGATTTTCTTGGCCAGGGTACCATCTATCCTGATGTGATAGAATCTTTATCGGTGCATGGCCCTTCAGCAACTATCAAGTCGCATCACAATGTAGGTGGCCTGCCGGATACCATGAAATTATCCCTGGTGGAACCGCTTCGTTTGTTGTTTAAAGATGAAGTGCGCAGGGTGGGTTTGGAGCTTGGCATTCCACATGAAATGCTGTTCCGCCATCCGTTTCCTGGGCCGGGTTTGGGCATCCGTATTTTAGGAGAAATTACCGAAGAAAAGGTACGGTTATTGCAGGAGGCAGATGCCATTTATATTAAAGGTTTGAAAAAATCCAATCTCTATGCAACCGTTTGGCAGGCCGGTACCATCTTGTTGCCGGTAAAAAGCGTAGGAGTAATGGGGGATGAACGGACATACGAGTATACGGTGGCATTAAGAGCTGTAACATCTGTGGATGGAATGACGGCAGACTGGGCACACCTTCCTTATGAATTCTTAGCCGATATCTCGAATGAGATCATCAACAATGTGCGGGGCATTAACAGGGTGGTGTATGATATCAGCAGTAAGCCACCTGCAACGATAGAGTGGGAGTAGGTCGCCCCTATCCCCTAAAGGGGGATTCAGAGTTTGAAGGTGAGGGGAATAGTGAATTCAATTAGGAATGGGTGTACATGTTGTTTAAAGAGCTGTTCATGTTCTTTTAGCTACTAAAGAAATCTGGAGCTTAAAGTTTTGAGGATTTTTTAAAGTGGAGTTTAGGTGTGCGTACCCTTGATTGTTGTACAACAAATGACCAAATGCCCGCCTGTACGGGCAGGCTTAAATACAGAATTTGAATAATAGATAGAGCCTGGCCTCCCTCTCTTTTGGAGAGGGAACGATGGTGAGGCCTGGGGGGCGATGCCGGGGAATAAATTTTTCAACACATGAAGAAACCTTTTTTACTTTTATTAACCTTTTTCAGCGTTTTATTTTCATTGTCATCTGCCGGGGCACAGGGCACCGATAGTATACCCAAAATGAAGACCTACCGGGTAGGCATATTCGCACCCTTATACCTGGATTCTGTTTTTAGTGCCACCGGTAATTTCCGCTATTCGCAGGGTATGCCCAAATTCATTACACCCGCAATTGATTTTGTAAATGGGGTGCAGTTAGGACTGGATTCTTTAAAACTGGACAGCGTAAATATTGAAGCTTACATTTATGATACCCGGTCGTATAAAGAGCCACTTTCGGCACTGATCAAAAACAATAAATTGAACAAGCTCGACCTTTTGATAGGACCAGTGAGGGATTTGGATTTTAAGTTGCTGGCAGATCTGGCCCTCGCAAGAAACATTCCGTTCATTTCTGCTGCCTATCCTAATGACGGCGGTATCAGTAACAATCCTTTTACAGTCATATTAAACTCTACTTTAAAAGCGCATTGCGAAGCCATTTATTCTTTCTTATTGCAGGATCATGGAACCGATCAGATTTTTCTTTGCCGTCAAAAAGGGACGCAGGAAGACCGGGTTGCATCCTATTTCAAAGCGATCAACGAACAGGATGGCAAACCACTCCTGAATATCCAGACACTTAATTTTGATACACTCATTAGCACGGGATTGATCAAGAGAAAACTGGACAGTAACCGGAGCTCCATTATCATTGGCGGCTCTTTAGACGAAGTATTTGCTGTAAAACTGGCTAAAGCCTGCCATGGTATTCCGGATAACTACCCACTAACGTTAATAGGTATGCCCAACTGGGATAATTTTAAAAGTTTTTTCCGTAAAGGCGACCTGGCAGAGTTCCCGGTGTATTTTACCACGCCGTATTACAATAACAAAACGGATGAGTATAGCAGGATGCTTATGAACGCTTATTCAAAAAAGTTAAAAGGCAGACCCTCTGATATGGCTTTTAAGGGTTTTGAATGTGCCCAGTTGTTTGTGAACCTGCTTATAAAACATCCCCAGGATTTTATGAGTCATATCAACGATAAGAATTTTAAAGTGTTTTCTGATTATAAATTTAAACCGGTGGTGGCAAAAACAGATGATGAAATACCCGACTATTTCGAGAACAAGCACCTGAATTTTATTAAAATTTACAATGGCAAGACCAGTAAAGCCTGGTAAGAAACATAAAATGATTCAACCCGAAGCCGAACTATACAGTTCGGCTTTTGTTTTTATGAGGATATGGCTCACAAAAAACCAAACCTGCCGTCGAAAATCTGCATCGTTTGCAACCGTCCTTTTACCTGGCGCAAAAAATGGCAGGCAGTTTGGGAGGAAGTAAAATACTGTAGTGACAAATGCAGGTCGCAAAAATCAAAAACGAAGGATGCCATTAATTGAATTTACAGATAAAGGCCTTTATTGTGCTGCCGGTGGTTTTTATATTGACCCCTGGAAGCCTGTTGACAGGGCAGTGATCACACATGCCCACAGTGATCATGCAAAATGGGGAAGCAAAAGTTATCTATGCCATCATCACACAAAACCTTTGCTGCAGTTGCGATTAGGAGAAGGTAATTATGAAAGTAAAGAATGGGGTGAAACGGTCAACATGAACGGGGTAAAAATTTCCCTTCATCCGGCAGGGCATATCATTGGTTCTTCACAGGTGAGGGTAGAATATCACGGTGAAGTGTGGGTGTTTAGCGGCGATTACAAAACAGAGGACGATGGTATCAGCGGATCATTTGAACCCGTTAAATGCAACACATTTATCAGTGAGTCTACCTTTGGACTTCCCATCTACAAATGGAAAAAGCAAAGCGACATTTTTGATGGTATAAAGAAATGGGTGCTAAAAAACCATACGGAAGGAAAAACAAGTGTGCTCATTGCATATAGTCTGGGTAAAGCGCAACGTATATTGAAGCCCCTGGCTGAAACAGGGCTCCCCATTTTTGCTCATGGAGCGGTTCATAATACACAACAGGTGTTGATGAGTAACGGGTGGTCATTACCTGCCGTTACAAGAGTAGAAGCAGGTTCTCCCAATGACATCTTTAAAGGTAATATTGTGGTTGCGCCACCGAGCGCAGACGGTACACCCTGGATGAAACGTTTTTATCCCTACAGCGTAGGTGTTTGCAGTGGCTGGATGCAGGTACGTGGTAATGCGAGGCGAAGAAATGTGGATGCAGGTTTTGTGTTGAGCGATCATGCAGACTGGGAAGGTTTGATAAGTGCGGTGAAAGCAACCGGCGCTGAAAAGGTTTTTGTGACACATGGTTTTCAATCTTCGTTTAGCCGGTACTTAAATGAGAATGGCATAGCCGCAGACGAAGTAAAAACAAATTACGGACTGGAGGAAGAAGAAGAAACGTCAACAGCAATTACACCCAACAACAATTCAACAATATAGCAATACAACCATGCAACAGTTTGCTGAACTGGTTAACATCTTAGGCACAAGCACTAAAACAAACGCCAAGCTGGAAGCGTTGCAACATTATTTTGCTGCTGCACCCGGTAAGGATAAAGTGTGGGTGATTGCTATTTTCAGCGGACGAAGACCCAAGCGGATCGTAAACAGCACCCTGCTTTCACAATGGTGTCTTGAGATGGTGGACCTTCCCCCATGGCTCTTTGCTGAATCCTATCATACCGTAGGTGACCTGGGGGAGACAATCGCCTTATTGCTGCCTGAGAACGAAATCCTGCAAAATACAGAGGAAAACAACCTTTCCTTTTATTTAGAAAAATTTATTGCCCTCGAGAAAAGGGATGAGCAGGAGAAGAAAGATTTTGTGCTAGATTGCTGGAAGCGGTTTACACTGGTGGAACGTTTTGTTTTTAATAAACTTATAACGGGTGGTTTCAGGATCGGTGTGAGCCAGAAGATGATGGTGAATGCACTGGCAAGATCAGTGAGTGTATCCCCCTCCGTTATAGCGCACCGTATTGGCGGGCTATGGAACCCTGCCAGCATTGATTTTGATGAGCTGCTGAATGAAGCATCTTCCGCACTGGATAGCTCAAAACCTTATCCATTTTATCTTTCCTATGCTGTAGAAGGTGAAGTGGAGGCGTTGGGTGATATACAGGAGTGGCAGGCAGAATGGAAATGGGACGGCATCCGTGGTCAGATCATCAAGAGGAATAACGAACTGTTTGTTTGGAGCCGCGGTGAAGAACTGGTAACAGAAAAATTTCCTGAGTACAATGCATTCAGGGATCTGCTGCCAGATGGCATTGCGTTGGATGGTGAGATTATTTGTATGAGTGCGGATGAAAATGGCATTTTAAAGCCTTTGCCATTTTCTGTTTTGCAAACCAGGATCGGCAGGAAAAACGTTACTAAAAAGCAATTGACAGAAGCGCCTGTTGCATTTATTGCATACGATATCCTGGAACATGACGGAAAAGATTGCCGGGGACAATCAATGACAGAACGAAGGGAACTGCTGGAAGAAATTGTGTCAGGGATCAATCATCCATTTATACAGGTTTCACCAGTTATAGACACAGCGCATTGGGACGAATTAAAAAAGATCCGGCTTACTTCAAGGGATAATAGCAGCGAGGGTATTATGCTAAAAAGAAAAAGTTCAGTTTATGAAGTGGGCCGCAAACGGGGCGACTGGTGGAAATGGAAAATAGATGCTCTTACGATTGATGCGGTAATGATATATGCACAAAAAGGACATGGCCGCAGAAGCAATCTTTATACAGATTATACTTTTGCCGTAAAGGATGGTGACAAATTGGTAAGTTTTACAAAGGCATACAGTGGTTTAACAGATAAGGAATTTGCCGAGGTAGATAATTTTGTAAAGCGGAATGCGATGGAGAAATTTGGCCCTGTACGGACAGTGAAACCTGAGCTGGTGTTCGAAATTGCATTTGAAGGCATTGCTGCCAGTAACCGGCACAAGAGTGGAGTAGCGCTGCGTTTCCCCCGGATCAGCCGCTGGCGAAAGGATAAAAAGCCGGAAGAAATAAATACTTTGGAAGATTTGAAGCAACTGCTGCACCAGTACAATAGCGTAAAATGATGATGTTAAAAAATTGCAGTGTGAATATCATTCTTATTGTTAGTCCATAAATTTGATCTATGAAAAAACTTGTTGTGATGATGCTGGTTGCGGTGGTTTGTTTTGCTTTTTCAAAATTCACCAATATAAACAATGACGAACCTGAGTCTATCCCCGCAAGCAAACAGCGAAGCGGCGATGCAGCGAGGGGTTATGAATACCTTACCACCGGTGATTATTTAAAAAGTGGTATTCCTTACTCCCTTTTTGCGCTGGGTATTCCTAAAGACAGCAATAATTTTTTAAACAGGGCAGGCGTTAATAAAAATATTCCACACGATTTTACAGCGGTCAAAGCGCCAAATGGTGAAATGGTGGTTGCGCCTAATTGTCTTCAATGTCATGCACAAGTATTTGAAGGCAAGCTGGTGATGGGGCTGGGAAATTCTTTAAGTGATTTTACCAAACAAGTGGGTGGCACTGCATTGATGGCGGAGAAATTTCTACAGAATATGAAGGGCGACAATGCCAAAAAATATGAAGCAGCAAAGAATTTTATCAGTTCGATAAAAGCGATTGCACCTGACCTGGTTACAACAACTAAGGGAGTGAACCTGGCAGACAGGCTGGCGGCATTGCTGGTGGCCCATCGGGATCCTGTTACGTTACAGTGGAGCGACAAAGCAATGTTGCCAACAAACTATGATGTGATCCCCTCCGATGTGCCTGCCTGGTGGCTGCTGAAAAAAAAGAACGGCATGTTCTATAATGGATTTGGCCGCGGTGATTTTGGCAGGTTTTTAATGGCCAGCAACCTGCTAACGGTAAGCGATACCACAGAAGCTGCAGAAGTGGACAGGCATTTTAATGATGTGCTGGCCTATCTCAATTCTTTAGAAGCGCCTGCCTATCCAAAACCTGTTGATCATACATTAGTGAACAAGGGAGAAAAAATATTCAGGGCTACTTGCTCCGGTTGTCATGGTACATATGGTAAGGAGGGCAAGTACCCCAACCTGCTGATACCAGAAAGCATAATTCAAACAGATTCTGCCTTGTATACTTCCAATTATTCAAATCCGCAGTTTGTAGAGTGGTTTAACAAAAGCTGGTTTACCACCGGCGATCACCCGGCACAGTTAGTTCCATATCGTGGTTACATTGCACCGCCGCTGGATGGCGTTTGGATAACGGCTCCTTACCTGCACAATGGTTCGGTTCCGGACCTGGAGACTTTGCTTGACAGTAAAAAGCGGCCTGTTTATTGGCAGAGGAGTTTTAGTGATCCTTCTTACAACTATGAGATCCCCGGCTGGCAGTACGAAGCTAAAGAGGCACCTGGCAACAGCGAAGTGTACAATACTACTTTAAAAGGTTTTGGAAATGGTGGCCATACTTTTGGTGATAAATTATCGGGAAAGGAGAGAAGGGCGGTGATTGAATATTTGAAGACATTATAAAATGTTATTTCATTTTCATTTGGGCGAAGTAGGGATGGTCGGGATTAACAATTAATTCTTGCCTCAAAGGATGTATCAAAACGTCCATATCTTCAAGAGGAATCGCACCTAGCAGAGGCTCCGCGTCACCAGGTAAAACCATAGCGTTACACATTGTACGCCGGTTTTTAAATTTTAATTCAACATGACTTACAACATCACATTCTACAATATGTCCATCAGCCAATTGAGCTTTTCTCTTTTCCACTATTGGAAACTGCATTTGCTCCTGGATACTTTCGTTGATTGCCAGCATATAAGAACCGGTATCCACCAGGATAGTGATATGTATTCTTCTGATTTCTTCTACTCCAATAATATTCTTTCTTGCAAAAGAAAGGTCTTCTCCATTTATCAATTCAATATCTGCATAAACTAAACCCATAAATAAAGTTTTACCGAAGATAAAAAACTTACTCAACAAAAATTGTTATTTAATTAGCTTTAAACATTCATTTGAAACTCACTTCCACCATAGGTTACAAGATCATTTCACAATGGCTTTTATCCACTGGCCGCCAGCCGTTTTTGTTTCAGCAACAAACCTGGCAGCATATTAAGGATGGTAGAAGCGGTTTGG
>ENA-UOWO01006658-UOWO01006658.1-activated-sludge-metagenome-genome-assembly--contig:-NODE-6658-length-11737-cov-4.742852_pt1 | contig 11737 bp, 9 predicted proteins | sample MGYA00238148_ERZ761564 | MGnify/ENA primary metagenome ERZ761564 (study PRJEB28885, sample SAMN05720194) | activated sludge metagenome | isolation source: Anaerobic digester | place: USA...
AATCCGTCTCCGGAGGAAGTTCTATTGATCGAGTTAAAGAAATTGAACAGGGATCAGGATTCTCCAGAAGAACGATGTTATCAGGCGAAACAAGGTAGTAAGCGTATCCGCAATGAGACAAGAGCTGATCACCGAATTTATCCGTCACGGTAATTTTGACATCTTCACCAAAATGCAGAGCCATCGCTCTTGCCAGCCAGGGTGAACCTTCATGAAAACCTAGGGGCAAAGTTGATCCAGCTCCAACCTCAAGAATTTTTACCGGCTCAGGTGATTCTGCCACTCTCCTGTCTACCTCTTGCCAAATATCATTATCGCCATCACGTTCCAAACCAAAATTATTTTGACAACCAATCAATTGAGATAATAAATTCTCTGCCTCTTTCGCCGTCTTGATACTGTTTCTTTTTTCAGGGAGAATCGGTATGCCCAAACAGCGATAAATATTATCGACAAACAATACGCGGGCAGAAATCAAAGCATTTTCTCTGGCCTCGGGTGAGAACTCAGAAAATTCAGGCATTCTTTGCCGTACTAGTTGTTTCACTCGCTCCAAACGATTAACCGACTCTGGTAAGGATAATCTCTCAGACATTGATTATCTCCACTGCGATTATTACTGTTGCGATTGGCTCACTGCCTTCATGGAGAGGCTGATTCGTCCCTTCATCGGATCAACTTCGACCACTTTGGCGGTCACAGTCTGGCCTACTTTCAGCATGTCGGAGACTTTTTCTACTCTTTGATCTGAGATTTGGGAGATATGGATCATTCCATCAAGCTTAGATGTAATTTTCATGATCGCGCCAATTTCCTTTCCGGTCATTCGGTCTTTCTTGATCTCGATAATTTCACCCGAAAGAATCTCTCCAACTTGAATTTCTCTCGTCATTGACTTCACAATTGAAATTGCTTTAGCCCCCATTTCAGGATCAACCGAGGAGATCATAACCGTGCCGTCATCCTCAATATCAATGGAAGTTACTTCCTTGCCGCCGCATTCTTCGATGATCGACTTGATGTTTTTGCCGCCTGGACCAATCAGCTCGCCGATCTTATCTGGATTGATGTGAATAGCTTCGATACGAGGTGCATACTTGGAAAGTTCAGCTCTCGGAGTTGGAATCACACCAAGCATTGCCTCCATGATTTCCATCCGACCCTTTTTGGCTTGAACGAAAGTGTCACGAATAATCTCATAAGTAAGTCCCTCGATCTTTGTATCCATTTGAATTGCCGTCACACCGTCGACGGTACCGGCAACTTTGAAATCCATGTCCCCTGCAAAGTCCTCAAGTCCCTGAAGATCGGAAAGAACTTTGTATTCTGAAACATCTTTATTTGTCACCAATCCCATAGCAATTCCAGCTACCGGCTTTTTGATCGGGACGCCCGCATCCATAAGCGCAAGGGTGGACCCACAGGTAGCAGCCATGGAGCTAGAACCATTTGAGCTTAAAATCTCTGAAACAAGACGAATGGTGTAAGGAAATTCCTCATCGCTGGGGATCATGGGTTTCAGTGCCTTTTCAGCAAGATAACCATGCCCAATTTCACGTCTGCCTGTTCCTCGCAAGGGTTTAACCTCACCGGTAGAAAAAGGAGGGAAATTGTAGTGATGCATAAAACGCTTGGTTGACTCGCCTTCCATTGTATCAATCAGCTGCTCCATTCCCGGAGAAGCTAGAGTTGCAACGGTCAAAGCCTGGGTCTGGCCGCGAGTGAAAAGAGCTGAACCATGAGGACGAGGCAAAATACCAACCTCGACACCGATAGGGCGGATCTCTTCCATGCCTCGACCATCAGGGCGTATACCCTTCTCAAGGATCATGGTGCGAATTTCACCTTCTACGATCTTGGCAAAAGCAGCTTTGATTTCGATTTGTTTATATGTGCCCTCAAGAGAGGCAAGCACTTCCTCTTCGTAGGATTTGAGCTTGGATTCACGAGCAGCTTTATCCATATCAGCAAGCGCGGCCCTGACTTTATCATTAGCCAAGTTGAATACCTCAGCATGAACTCCCATGATTTTCTCGTCGATAGTTTCAGCAACCTGGCGTTCATGATCGGCAGCAATTTTGTGCTGAATCTCGATAACTTCGGCCATGACTTTGTGACCAAATTGAATTCCCTGGAAAACAATCTCCTCAGAAACTTCATTTGCTTCAGTCTCGATCATCATTATTCTCTCTCGAGTGGCTGCAAAATTTAGAAGCATCGAAGATTGCTCGGCCTCTCCCTCGGTAGGATTGATAACAAATTCATTGTTGATGAGACCGACGGAGATAGCTGCAATAGGACCTTTGAAAGGTGCGGAAGTCTGCATTAATGCCGCGGAGGCAGCAACAGTACCAACTACATCAACATCGATAGATCCATCATAAGACAAGACGGTGACAATCACCTGAACATCGTTGCGATAGTTCTTGGGAAAAAGCGGACGGATCGGTCGATCAATCTTTCTGGCAGACAAAACCGCGGCATCGGAGGGTCGACCCTCTCGTTTAATAAATCGGCTACCGGAGATCTTTCCAGCTGCATAGAAACGCTCCTCAAAATCCACCATCAACGGAAAAAAGTCTTGTCCTTCCTTCGCTTCAGATGCAACAACCGCAGTAGCCAATACCACTGTGTCTTTGTAACGAGCTGTGACTGAGCCATTGGCAAGTCCAGCCAACTTTCCCGTTTCAAGGTAAAGCTTCTCGCGACCAAAAGACACCTCGTAATTTCGGGTGTTAAAATCTAATTTCTTAACCATTTTACCTTTCTGGAGGTCCAATCAGAGAGCATGGATCATGGAACACAAAGCTTGCTCTGTGAGCACATTTATCATTTGTCATTTTCCAGTTACCATTTATTTTTTCAATTGATTATCTGCCAATTGATATTTAAATGAAAATTGATAATTGATAATTGATAAATTGTGCGCTCGCATCAGCTGCATGTTTCATGAATCATGCTTCGTAATCCCAGAACCTCCTCTTTTTATTAAACCTTTGCAAACCTGGCGCCAAGAGGCGCCCTGAGTCTGCCAACGTTTTTATTTCTTCAATCCAAGATCAACAACAAGTTTTTGGTATTTCTCTTCCTCTGTTTTGCGAAGATAATTGAGTAATCGGCGGCGCTTGCCAACCATCATTAGAAGACCGCGACGAGAATCAAAATCTTTCTTGTGATCTTTGAGATGCTTTGTCAGATCTGAAATTTTCTTTGTCAAAATTGCAATCTGAACCTCACTTGAACCTGTATCACCCTCGTGGGTTTGATACTTCTTGACGAGATCTTCTTTCTTTCCCTTTTGTACCACGTGACTCCTTCGGCCGGCAACACAAGAAGGTTCAAAGTCGAAAGTGCTAAGTTACAAAGCAGGAAAATCCTTTTGTAACTTTAAACTTAAAACTATCAACTACCTGTAACCGGTCTATAATTACTTGATAGAATTGATAATACAATATTTTTCTCAAAAAAACAAGGTTTGTATCCGTGATTCCGAAAACCTCCCATGATGTCATCCTGAATCGTTTCAGGATCTCAGAATACCTATGATTAAGGACAAGATGCTGAAATAAATTCAGCATGACAAATAGCTGAGATAGGTTTTCGGATTCACGGTTGTATTTGTGGAAGATATCATTTTGACTGACGAGAAGCCCCATCACCGTGCCTTTGTAGATACTCGTCCCACCGGCCGTGCATGTAGAAATTAAGCGCAACACCATTTTCATTCAACAAAGCCGCTTTGGGAATAACTCTCCGTTCACCCTTGAGTGACTTTACCTTATCCAAGCCACCAGGATAAGCTTGTTCATAAAAACGATTGAATTTGGCTAGCTGTGCCTCCGGCAGAACCATCCAGGGCAACGTTTGTGTTTCAATTTTTAGTTTATAGTGGGTCTGGCGGGAAGCATCCCTAATCTCTTCAACAACCCCAGTGATTAAACCGGCGTTGATTCGTTCATCCCATTCCATTGCCAGATTGCTATCTGTTGTTGCAATTTCGGATATTCCACTCAGATCCTCGACATCAGCCGGCAATTCAGGTAAGTTAATCAGCTTGCAACCGGCTACCCGGTGGCTGCCATCCTCCGTGAAGTAAAGCTCACCGGCCGGCCCAGCAATTTTTTTGAGCTTCACTCTCTCATTAGACTTGTTAAGGTGAAAAACTTCTTCAATTTGGGCTTGATCACCCGAAAGCAACTCTTTGGCCACCGCCACCGGCCGGCCCTCTCGATCAGCATATTCAGTCCCCCAATCATTAAACGCCGAAGACATGCTGCCAGCGATTGCTTTCGTCTTTACCATTCTGAGACCAAGATCTTTCCCTCTCTGACCGAGCAATATATCAGCATCACTACCAGAAAGATATGGTAATGCTCCCAACTCTTCCTTATGAGCGATAAGTTCATCTTCGCTAATTTCCCCTGCCTTTTCTAGACCAGCCAGGATTGTTGCCATCGCCTCTTCGGAGTCAATGATTTCTTCTTCTGTTCCCCAGTACTCTTCGTCAACTTCAGTATCAGTTTCTGTAAATCCAAGCTCTTCGCTACGTCCAGGTTCGCTAGCGCCTGGCCCTGCTACTTCAGTCGTCGATTGTCTTGTTACAGATTCCATTGGTGCACGCCGAGCCTCAGGCTCAGGCTTTGGCACTGTTGGTTCGGCTAAGCGGGCAATCTGACGATATTTATCTATACCCCAACCGCCGCTATTTTGATCACACCACTTAAACCATTGGTCATTACTCATCTTGGCAACTTCTGGATGTTCGGCGACAAATTGATCCCACCTCACCGCATAGCCAGCTGCTTTTTCGGGATAAGTTTTTACAAAATCTCGGAGCTGCTGAAATTCAACCCGATTGGAAACTCTCTGGCTTAAACCCGAATGCCTGCTTGGACTATTTGCTTCGGCTGCCGCCGCTTGACCCCAGTCGCCGCTTCGAGCTTGAGCAAGATCCTGGTTGGTAATTCGTGTAGTTTCCTCGCCAAGAGCCTGAAATGCCGGATCACCATTTATGCTGTCGTAGACTCGTGTTCTTTCTGCCGCTAAATATTGGCTGGCAGCATCTGGATAGCGCTCAGCAAAAAGCTGCTGAGCCCGCTGATCCAGATCGCGAGGTTTCTCACCGCGCTGAAAAGCAGTTGGGTCGCCAAAGAGTACATCTTGATGTTGAGGCGAAAGTACCCCGTTGGACTCAGCAGCTGCACTGCTTATTTCTGCTTTAATGGCCAAATATCGCTTGTCTTCTTCAAGATAATTAGGGCTCGGTGGATCAGCCACTCCCGCATCGCCGCTAAGTGTTGCCTCGGTGGTACCGCTAAGTGGTGAAGAATCAGCAGATTCAGATTGGGCCATCCCTGGCCTGACTGGAGCATCAGCTGCGACTCGAGGTGGCTCACCTGCAAAAGCTGTTTCAAAACTGCTATCTACCACAACCGGTTCTTCGCCTGGAACCGACACCCCATAGCCGCCCGATACCTCTGCTTCAATTCTGCACGAAGTCACGCGACTTAATTCGTCAACTTCCCGGGCAACTGCATTCAATCCTGCCTGGGCTGTTTCAATGTCGTCCCGTTCAGGCTTCTCACTTTTTACCAATGATCCGAATGTTTCGTTGCCAGCGCTAATCACAGCAGCAGCTGATTCATTTACCTGCACAACTCTCGTTTCCGCATACCCCAAAAGCTCCCCGGCTGTTTCCGGGGCCTTTGGGTTAGGCGCAACCTCAGCTGCCACCTCCTCTCTGGGTGAACTCTCAGGAATCTTTTTCATATAAGATTTTTCTTATCTTCTCAATCTTATTCGAATCTGTTTTTGCGGCTAATTGCCCAAGTATCTCCCGCCGTTTTCGTTTTAGCTGGTCAAGCTTGGCCCTGTACTCAGTCATTATTAAATCAATTTTTTTGACCTTCTCTGAAATCTGAGCAGCCGAAAGAGAACCCAAGACTGCATTCCTGGCAGGATCCAGAATTTGACGGTTTGGCTGACTGTCTTCCATAACCCCTCCAGAGTTATTTGCACTACATCACCAGAATATCACTATTTATTCTTCTAAAAAAGGTTGGGTTGTTGGCTGCTTATTCGAGCAGAAATGTTTTCCTGGCCAGTGATTACTATGAGGATAACCGATTCTTCTCCTGAAAAGCCTTAATCTTCTCAATTATCAAGGAGGAGCTTGCTTCGAGAGTTGTGTTTTTGAGCTCAAAGGCAGCTGCCACAGTGTGCCCACCCCCACCGAACACTTTTGCAATCGCCCCCACATCAAAATTTCCCGACGTTGATCTTAGGGAACCGTGTACGTCTTTGTTTTTTTCGGTTAGAAGCAAGGCGAAATCCACTCCGGAGGCAGTTTTTAGAAGCTCATCGATAACACCGGAGGATTCGTTCGGGGTCGCTTTAACCTCAAGAAAATCTTTTTCATATAGCTCTGTCCAAACAAACCGATACTCGCGCTCATCCCTCAAACTGGCCAAAGCCTTACCCCAAAGCCTAAGGGTTGAAAGCGGCTTTGTTTTATAAACATTCTTAATAATCTCCTGCTGCCGGCCTCCGAGTGCAACAAGCTGAGCTGCAACAGTAAGTGATTTAGGTGTGGTGTTGGTGTTTTGGAAAGAATTTGTGTCAGTAATGATACCGGTCAAAAAACAGGTGGCAATATCCTCATTCAAAAATTTCGGATCCCCTGTTAAGGCCTCGAGAATTGATACCAGAATTTCTGAAGTTGAAGTAGAAGTGAGGTCAACCAGGTTTATTTTTCCAAAAAAATCGTTCCCTGGATGATGATCAATGTTAACAACCGGAACATCGTAAAAAATCTCAGGGTTATTTTCGTATGGTGAGCCTATCCTTTCAAGATCAGGCGCATCGAGTACAACAATCGCATCGAAACGGAAACTGCCATCAGCAATGGAAAGCATGTCGGCGCTAAATTGACCATCTTTTGGCGAAATAATGACATTAAGCTTGTCCCCTTCCACCTTATACATTACTTTTTCTGCCTTGACCGAGGAAATATCGAGAGACAATACAAAATCGCGAGTTCCACTAAACTGTTGCTGTATTTTGTTGTGTGAGGGCAAGTAAGCCAAAGCTGGCGGAATAGGATCATAACTCACCGCCACTACATCCTTGCCCAACTTCTTCATCGACAAAAAAAGCCCGAGCAAACTTCCTAGAGCATCTCCGTCAGGGTTTTTGTGTGTGAGCAGGAGCAAGCGCTCCTTGTTTTTCAACACATCTACAACTTGTTGTTTGGGCGATAATTCCATTGGTCAGAAATAGACGACTAATTTTTCAAACGACTAGCAAATATCGAGTTGTTTTAGTTGTTTTAGTTGTTTTAGTTGTTTTATTGGTTATTCATTATTCTAACAATTCGTTATCGTATATGTGTTAGAAAGCACCAAAACGTACCAAAATTGCCCGACAAAGTCAAGGAGCACCGAGTATTTATTTACCTTCTTCACCGCTGTCATTCCCGCCACAGGGTAAACTCCGGCAAGAATCTACTGATAGCGATTATCAATTTGATCAATGTTATATTGATCAAACAATGCTTTGTGCTATTATAGTGGTAACAATTAGCGCAAGGAGACTAAATGGCATCAAGGCAACTTTACCGTTCGTGCAAAAATCGGATTTTAGGAGGAGTCTGTGGCGGCATGGGTGAGTATTTTGAAATCGATCCTGTATTGATAAGACTAATTTTTGTTCTCCTGGCTGTTCCAGGCGGAGTAGGCCTGCTCGTCTATATCCTATCCTGGATAATCATACCAGAAGACCCTGCCTGCACCACCGGAAAGAGTGCAACTGAGGAGATCAAGGAGAAAGCAGATGAGTTTGCAAAAGATGTGAAGAAAACCGCCGACCACTATAGTCGCAATCGAGAAGATGGACGTGCTATTGCCGGAATTATCATAATTGGAATCGGTATCATATTTCTGCTGCAAAACATTCTCGGCTGGGATGTCTGGGAAAATCTTTGGCCCCTTATTCTTGTAATTATCGGACTTGTTATAATCGCCAACGGACGCCGGAGCGAAAAAGGGGGAAAATGAGGTTTGGCCGCATCTTCTGGGGGTTACTCCTAGTTCTAATCGGCGTCTTGTTTCTGGGTTCTAACATGAATTGGTGGAGCCTAAATGTTTTTGCACTCCTAGCTGATTTCTGGCCAGTATTGCTTGTCATCATCGGCACTAGGATAGTTTTCGGAGAAGAAAGCCCAATTCCCTTGATCGTGCTTATTCTTGCTATGGCAGGAATAATTGCAGTCGCTGCAAGCCCGGGTTTGCTGAAGAATAGCGCGTTCAAACAATACTCTGCCGATATCAGGGAAAACGAAGAAGCAAATCAAAATACTAGCTTCGCGCTCAATAATGCATCAGAAGCAAATTATGATATTAATATCGGGGCAATAAATTTTTCAATTGTAAGCACTGATAATGCAGACAAGCTTTATGAAGCAACTTTCAATTCTCCGACAAGTCTTATCACTGATAATTCAGTAAAAAACGGCAAGGCAAACATATCTGTGAGAGAGGAAATAAATAGACGCTGGTATCGCCAAGTCGGCGAAAGAACGCTTGAAATGAAACTCAATCCCAATATTCCCTCTAAGCTTAAAATTGACAGCGGAGCAAGCAAATTTGATTTTGACCTAAGAGAGATCAAGGTAACAACTCTCGATTTCAATTCAGGCGCAACCTCAGGCAAAATTACCTTGGGCAGCAAAGAAAACAACGTTGAGACAACAATCAACGCCGGCGCTTCAAATTTTGCTATTGAATTACCAAAAGATTTTGGGATACAAATAATCTCAGAGTCAGCCCTAACATCGCTGGATTACCCTGGCATCACATTGGAAAAAGAAGGCAACACTTACAAGTCACCCGGGTATGATTCCTCCGCAAAAAAGTTGAAGCTGAACGTCAGAGCAGGCGCAACCAAAGTGACATTAAGGCAATATTAATTAGAGTTTGTAGTGAGTAGTGGGTAGTGAGTAGTGGGTAGTGAGTAGTTTGTAACAACCGCAAGCTCCTACCAACCACAACCTACCAACTACCAACTAAGGAAATAAATGTATGCAGTCATAATGGCAGGCGGACAAGGTACCAGACTTTGGCCACTCTCAAGAAAAAATGCTCCAAAGCAACTCCAGGCCCTATCAAGCGAGAAATCTCTTATACAAGAAACATATGAACGGTTGCTTGATGTAGTAGGATCACCAGAGAAAATTATTATTTCTACGACTCCTGTCTATGCCAAGCGGATCGAGGAGCAGCTTCCGAATGTCCCAAAGGAAAATTATATAGTCGAGCCATTTCCTATGAACACGGCGGCGGCTTGCATATTAAATACTGCAGTCTTAGCCAAACGAGAGAGTAATCCTATCGTGCTTTTTTCACCCTCCGACCATGCAATCAAGAACAAGGACAGATTCAAAGAAATCCTGTTAGGTGCTGAAAATGTAATTAAAAATAATTCTAATCAAATTCTTACCCTCGGTATTGAACCCAACAAGCCTGATACAGGGCTCGGCTATATTCAGTTTGGCAAAGAAATAACCGAAAATGGCAATGAGATTCGTGCATTCAAAGTCAAGCGTTTCGTCGAGAAACCAAATCTTAAAACTGCAGAAAAATATGTGGCTTCCTTTGATTATCTTTGGAACGCCGGCATGTTTATGTGGCACACGGATCACCTTCTTGGCTTGGCCAAGGAATTTATGCCGGAAACAGCTAAATCAATCGAAAAAATAGCCGAGACATGGGGCACACCTCATGCGAAAGAAGTCTTGGAGAAAGAATATGCCAAGGTCGAGAAAACCTCGATTGATTACGGCATAATGGAAAAAACCAAAGACATTCTTGTCGTGCCAGCGGATTTTGGCTGGAGCGATATCGGCTCCTGGGCCACTTTATATGAATTGCTTGCGGAGATCCAGGGAGATGGTGTTATTAGCCGGGGCCACCATGTCGGTCATGGAGACGAAAATACACTAGTCTTTGCCGGCGAAAAGTTGGTAGCAACTGTCGGACTTAAAGATGTTGTAGTAATTGATACGCCTGATGCAATCCTAGTCTGCAACCGGCATAAGTCACAAGAAGTTAAAAACCTACTTGGGAAATTAGAAGAGATGAAAAAAGAAGAATATCTTTAACTACTATATATAACTGTCGTTCTAACAATGTTGTCATCCCTGCGAAGGAGGGATCTACTGGATCTCTAAATAATAGATCCCGGATCAAGTCCGGGATGACACAATATGAATGACAAGAAACGGAGTCATCATGAACCAAACAACATCGACAATTAATTCTTCGATCTTCAAATCTTACGATATTCGAGGCGTCTATCCCTCAGACCTTAACGAAGAACTTGCTTATCGAATTGCACAGGCTTATGTCAAATACGTAAAGCCAGAGGGAAAAATCGCTGTCGGGATGGATGTAAGAACTTGTTCTCCTGCACTTAAAAAAGCTGTTGTTGCCGGATTGACAGATGCAGGTATTGATGTGGTTGACATCGGTTTAGTTTCGACAGATATGTACTATTTTACGGTTGGAAAATATAAATTGGCTGGCGGAATTATGGTTACCGCTTCGCACAACCCGGCTGAGTATGGCGGACTGAAGATGGTTCGCGAAGAGGCAAAGCCATTGTTTGGGGAGCAAGGTATTAACCAGATTCGCGACATGATTCTTGCGAATGAAGATAGAACTGAAGCAGCAACCAAAGGTATAATTGAAGAAAAAGACGTTTTGTCTGATTTTACTGAGTTTGTTTTGAATTTTGTAGACAAAACGAAGATCAAACCAATGAAGGTAGTAATCAACCCTAACTTTGGCTACCAGGGCGTGATTTTTAAACACATTGTCGAAACAGGCAGCTTGCCGATAGAAATTATTGGACTAAATGATGAGCCGGACGGCACTTTTCCCAAGGGTCGACCTGATCCATTTATTCCTGAAAACAGACCTGAATTTGTGGCCAAGGTAAAGGAATCTGGCGCTGATTTTGGCATCGCCTGGGATGCAGATGGCGATCGGGTTTTCTTCTGTACCGACAAAGGCAATTTCGTTGAATCATATTATGCCAATGCATTATTTATAGGATATATGCTCGATAAAAGCCCTGGAAGCAAAATAGTTTACGATATCCGATATGTCTGGGCCCTAATAGATGCTGCAAAAGAGAGAGGAAGTGAAGCAATCGAGTGCCGGGTTGGCCACTCTTATATTAAGCAAAAAATGAGAGCAGAAGATGCAATTTTTTGCGGGGAATCCTCCGGCCACACCTATTTTCGAGACTTCTGGTATGCCGATTGCGGCATGATCCCTGCCCTCATGATGGCCGCCCTTCTGGGAGAAAAAGGTGCCTCACTCGATTCCTTGATGCAACCCCTCTTTGCCAAATACCCAATGTCGGGAGAATTCAACACTACCGTTGAAAATCCACAAGGTAAGATGGATGAAATCAAGGCAAAATACAGCGACGCCAAAATCTCAACTCTTGACGGTGTTACCATCGAATACGATGACTGGCGAGCCAATATCAGACCCTCCAACACCGAGCCTCTATTGCGTCTTAACGTCGAAGCAAAATCGCAGGAACTCATGGAAGAAAAGCGAGACGAACTATTAGCGATGATCCGAGCATAATTTTCTTGTTTTTTAAACCTTTTTATCATCCCTGCGAAAGCAGGGATCTTGAACAACTTTGATCCAGTAAAACAGAGCGA
>ENA-UOWO01006659-UOWO01006659.1-activated-sludge-metagenome-genome-assembly--contig:-NODE-6659-length-11735-cov-5.253510_pt1 | contig 11735 bp, 11 predicted proteins | sample MGYA00238148_ERZ761564 | MGnify/ENA primary metagenome ERZ761564 (study PRJEB28885, sample SAMN05720194) | activated sludge metagenome | isolation source: Anaerobic digester | place: USA...
CTTCAGAAACTGTTCCTCCGAATGCCCTAAAATGCTGACGATTAAAGGCACCGGGATATTATTCAAATCCGGAAGATCTTTTTCAATAAAGACCTCCACGCCGGGATTCTCAATCCCGATCGCGTTGAGCATGCCGGCTGATGTTTCCGCGATACGGGGCGGAGGATTCCCTGCCTGAGCCAGGAGGGTCACTGTCTTGGGGATCAACGCCCCAAGCTGTTGGACTTCCTGCAGGTCATAATATTTCTTCGCGTGCCCGAACGTGCCGGAGGCCACCGTGACCGGATTAGGGAACACCGCGCTGCCGATTTTTACCGTAAGGTTCATGATATTCTCTCATTCTGCAAAAGAAATCCTGACAACTATGTATACAGGGTTTTCAGCCAAAATGTCACGTGGCTCACCCAGGGTACCGGGAGCCGGTTAAGTGAATTAGACGCCGGTTCATTTCTTCTAATTCAGGGAACCGGCGTCGCTTGAACGCAACCGGCTCCTGGCACTCTTACTTAACTAATAGCATCCTTAATCCCATGATCATCAATAAAATCCCAAACGCCCTTTTTAACGCCACATCGCCCACGCCCTGAACCAAGTGAGCGCCGGCATACGCCCCGGCAGAAAACGCCAACGCAATGATCAACGCCATCTTGACTTTGATATACCCGTGCTGGTAATATTCCATCACCGCAAAAATAAAAACCGGCGGAAGAAGCACGGCCAGCGTCGTGCCCTGGGCCTGGTGCTGGGACATCCCGAACATCAGGACAAAAATGGGGATCAAAATGGTCGCCCCGCCGATTCCGAAAAACCCGCTGAACGCGCCAGCCAGAAGTCCGATTAATACGTACAAAAAATATGTCATGCTCATGGCCCCCCTAAAAACACGGTTCGTGCACATCAAAAACCGGGCCGTCATGACACACGGTCTTGTACCCGGAAACCGTCGGGATAGAACACCCCAGGCACGCGCCCAGCCCGCAAGCCATCACTTCTTCGCACGACACCTGCCCGGGGAGACGATGTCCTTTTGCGAAATCCTGCACCGCGGCCAGCATCGGCTTGGGCCCGCAGGCATACAGCATGGTTGTTTGCGGGTCTTGCCGGATCTTACCAAACAGCCGCGTCACCCGTCCCTTCACGCCGACGCTGCCGTCTTCGGTGGAGGCAAAAACCTCCACCCCGTTCTTCCGGAACGCTTTAAAATCAAAAACCTGCGCCTGCGCCCGCGCCCCGTACAAGAGGATTTTTTCAACCCTTTTCTTTTTAAGAAAGTCTGAAAAAATCAAGAACGGCGCAACCCCGATGCCGCCGGCGATCATCACAACCTGCCTGACGGCCGGCGCCGGATCACAAAACGGCGTCCCCAAAGGGCCCAGGACGTCCAGCCGGTCGCCTCTTTTTCGGGAACTTAAAATTTCCGTCCCTTTCCCGACAACATCATACAAAATATCCATAGTCTTCGCTGCGCGGAACACGCTGAACGGCCGCCGGAAAAACGGCTCCACACCGTCCGTGACACGGATATGAATAAACTGGCCCGGACGGGCCTCGTTCACGGCGGAGCCGGCGTCCAAAGAAAGCCGGTAATATTGCGGGCAGACTTTACTATTAGAGACAACCGTGACTGTGCGTTGAATTTTATGCATGGCCCCGTTGGTCCCGGTAACGGATCCCCATCACCATAAAAAACACGGCCGCGGCCGACAGGAATATCAAGACCGTGCGGAAAATATTAACAGAACCGAACACCCTCCATTCCTGAAGGGATTCCATGGCCACAGCCAAAATCGGCCAGCATGCGAGGCCCCGGATTTCCTTGGTGCTCCAGGTCTCTTTCCACGGGAACAGCGTCGAAGCGTTTGTTATCCACAGTTTCTTTAAAGAAGGGAAAAGCCGCGGGACTTTACGGCAGTACGTTTCATATTCCTCCCCGAAATTTTTGGTCAGCCATTTTTCTTCGAACACAATCTGTTTATTAAAACGCAAATAAAAAAGCACCGCGAATACGGGCAGAATCCAGAAGGGCCACACGACCAGGACAAACCCCGACCCCAGCATAAAACTGCCAAGATACATCGGGTTCCGGACCACCGTGTACAACCCCTTTCTCACCAGCCCCGCCCCCTGCTGAGAGTGCGCTTTCTTGACACCGCGGGCGGACATGCGGATATACGCCCCGGACAGGAGGACGATGAAACCCAGCCAATCCAGGGCGTTATCCAACAGGCGGCTGGACGGATAGACATGGGGAAACTGATATAAAAACACCGTAAACAGGACAGCGATAGAGAGAAGGCTGGAGTCAATTCTGACGCGTTTTTTCATTATAATTCACCTCTGGCAAGCCGGGCGAAAAAAGGCTTCACCGCTTTGAATAGTTTTTTGAGCAAGTTAACCGGATAATGATCTGATAATCGCTGACCATTATAGTGCAAATACTTTCCATTGGAAAGGTCGAAAACAATTTTGGCATGCCGCCCTTGATCTGTCATCCGGACGAGGACAAAACAGCCGCGGCAGAAACGCCCTGAATATTTTTCTGCAAGCCCCGGCACTCATTCCGCTTTCAGGGATCCCGGATAACGCAAATATCACATGGCCGACAGATATTTCCTGATCTCCTCGGCCTTTTCCGGATTCCCGGAAGCGGAAAACATCCGCAACGCGTCCCCGAAATAGACCCGGGCCTGTTCCGCCTCTCCTAAAGCGTAATACGATAGCCCTAGATACAAGGAGGCGTACTCCGTGGGGCCCTGGATCCGGACCGACCGCTCCAATAAATCAATGGCCTTCCGGTGCTGTCCGTATTCGTAAAAAAGGATCGCCAGATTATGATAGGGGCTCGCATGATTGGGGTTGACCCGGATCGCCCTTTTAAAAAACACAACGGCTGATGCCGGGTTGTCCCTTTCCTGATACAACAGGCCCAGGTTGTTGTAAATCCTGGATAACTGAACCTTCGTCGTCGCGTCAAAGGGCTGCCTGCGCGCGTAATAAAGGGCCACGGCTTTTCGGTAATATTCTTCCGCGGGGAAAGACCGGCCCTGGCGCTGGCAAAGTTCCCCCAAGGCAAAATATCCGCCGGGATTAAGGGGGGCTTTCTTCAAAACATCTTGCCATACATACAATTCCTTTTCCCAAACCATGTTCCGGCGAAAAGTCAACACCCCTAAAATCAGGATGATACTCATCATAATGCGCCGGTAACGGGCCGGTGTTTTCACCCCGGCAAACACAATGTAAGACAAAAACCAGGAAAAGCCCGCCATAGGCATATAAAGCCAATGTTCATAAATCACGCCCCGGTTCCCGAAAATAACCGACAGCGCTTCAATGCCCGTGGTCGCGAAAAACCAGAAAACGCAGAAGCTGATTTCCCGAGCCCTGCGAAAAGACCGAAACGCCGCGATCACCAACGCCGTTAATAACAAGAATGAAAAGAAAGTCGCCGGCTCGAAGAACCCGCTGGCAACAGGATAATCATAATCAAAATTCTGGGCCACAGGAACGACAAAAAGCCTTAAATACGTCCGCAACACGTTGATTTCCGTCCAAACATACCGCGCATCAAAACGGGCCCAGCTCACCAATCCCTGATATTGATATGTGGAACCGGACGGTTCCAGGCGCACGAACACAAGGAGCAGCAACGAAACGCCCAGAGACAAACCCAACGCTTTAACCGCGCGGCTAGGCCGGATTGCGCGCCCGCCCAAAAAAAACAGGTCGTAAACAGCGAGGACCAGCGGGGCGGTGATCATGCCCTGCTTCGACAGAAGCCCCAGCCCCGCGGCGCCCGCCAGGGCGGGGAGGAACACCCAACGGTGAGTCAGCCTGTACCGGACATAAAAAATCAAGGTCAGGACATAAAACAGAGTGACTATGGCCGACGCCCTCTGAGTGATATACGACACAGCCTGCGTCTGAACCGGATGGCAAAGAAACACCATGGCCGCCCAGAACGCAATGTGTTGCCCGCTTCCCGGAGAGCGCGCCTCCCGCAAGACAGGCGTCGCATAACTGAAGAGTATGAAATAAAACACCGCTATGGCTGTCAGCAGATGGATGACCAGGTTCAGGACGTGGTACCCCTGCGCGTTCCGCCCTCCGAGCCGATAATTCAGGGCGTAACTCATGCCGACGATAAAACGCACATGAAACTCTTTCCACAACGCCCGGACATCCAGGGGCCCTTTCCGCACCGCGGCGCTGTCAAGGACAAAAGAGTGGTCGTCAAAACAAAATTCTCCGGTCAAAGAATTTGAATAAATTAAAATCCCGACCGCGCATATCGTGATAACCGCAAGCGCCCGGCTGTTCCGGGCCGCCTTTTTCAACCAGCTGTTTTCATTCGTCATGCTGTCCTGCCCCCTGCTCATCCCGGCCCGCCCCCATGCGATCCAAAAGAAGCCCCAAGTTCCGCTCCACGCCCCCCTCCAGTGAATCAAAACGAAACGCGTTCTCAAACGCGTTTCGGGCTTTCGGATAATCCCCCTGGGCCGTGTATATGATCCCGATATTATTATATAATTTTGCGGTTGTGACCCGGTCAAACCGGCTTCTGGAACGTTTGTCATCAAGCAACGCGACTGTCTTCAAATAAGACGCGAGGGCTTGCTTTTTAAACCCTTTGCGGTCATAAGCCACCCCGGCCTCATAATGCACCGACATTCTGTTCGGGGAGCGTGCCACCTCATATTCCCAGAAGCGGATCTCATCCCGCCAAATCTGATTTCTCAACACTGTCATGACACACAAACTGAAAATTAAAATAAAACCGACCCGCTTAAAGCTTGCCTCATCCCCAGCCATGTCATACAAAAGACAGGCGAAAAATATGGCGAACCCCGCCATCGGCAAATACAGCCAATGCTCAAACAACAGCGACCTGTGCACCAGGCTCACCACAACCACTTCGATAGCCGTCGTTAAAAAATACCAGCACACGCAAAAGCTAAGGATCCGGTTGCGGCGGAACAGGTATCCCGCATAGCCCATAAGGCTCAAGAGCAGGCCGGCGGAAAGCCATGTCCGGACTTCCCAAAAACTCATAACCACGGGATAATCATATTCAAACCTTTGGAAAGCCGGGAACACCAAAAGCCGCAAGTATGTCCGCAGGACATTAACCTCCGTCAAAAAAAAATAAGGGCTGAACCGCGACTGGAACACCTGATTTTTCAACGTCAGCCCGCCTTCGTCAACCCGCGTGAAAATAAACACGCCCAACAAAACCCCGCACAACACAAAAAACGGAAGCACGCCGCGCAAGAACCTTTTCCATCTCCCCTGTTGCGGCTCCAGGAAAAAAAGTTCACATAAAAAAATCGCGCCGGGCAGAGTCATGACCATTTCCTTGCAGAAGATCGCCCCCAAAAAGCTCACAACGGCCAACCCGTAAGCCAGGGGGCTGTCTTCTTGGCGGAATTTCAAATACAAAACAATGGTCAACATGTAAAAAAACGCCGCCATGGATGTCGCGCGCTGGAAAATATAAGCGACCCCCTGCGTCTGAATCGGATGGCACAAAAAAACCAGAGCCGCCCAAAACGCGATCAGGTCACCGGGATAAGCCCGTGTCCGCCGCGCAAGAGCGCTCCGGGAGAGATAGACGACAAAAAAATATATAAGAAAGCTGGTCAGGACATGGATGAGGATATTCACCAAATGAAAGCCCGGAACGCGGAACCCATGCAGGCCATAATTCACCGCGAAGGTGACAAAAACCAAGAACCGCGTCGGGAAAGAAGCCCAAATAGGCCTAAGGTCAGGGAAATGCCGGATCGACTGATTATAGGCAAGGAACACATAATCATCGCATATAAAATCCCCGTCGAGCACGGGGCTGTAAATGGCCAAACCGATGATTGTCAGGTAAAGGAGAACGCAGGCAGGACGGTATAACAAGGAGGTTTTCATCTGTGCATAAAGATACTGGCTCTGTTCAATATGGTTATCCTGCCCGGGATAAAAATTCCAAAGACGCCGCGGTTAAAATCAGTTACGCACGGCTTCGATAAGTTGCCGTAAACGATGTTTAAAATCCTCAAGCCCCTGGACAGGGATCATCCCGGGAATATTCCAGTTCCCGAGGTCAACCACCGGTCTTTTATAAACCAGGCCGTAACAAATTTCGGATTCGGTCCCATAACTGCCCGGCAAAGCCACAATAATATCAGCGGAACAAGCAACCATCGCATTCCGGGCAAACCCGATGGATGTTGGTAAAGCTATATCAATATATGGGTTTGCATCATTCTTGTCAATTCCAGGCAATAATCCGATTGTCTGCCCACCCGCTTCTTTCGCTCCTTTAGAAACAATCTCAATCACTCCACCAAGACCTCCGCAAACAAGAACACACTCCATTTCGGCTATAATCTTACCAACATTATACACAAAATCCTCCACAACACCATCCGAACTATGACTCCCCAAAACCGAAACAGTGATTTTCTGCTGACGCATATTGTCTTTCTCGAAAAAGTAAGCTGCCTTTTTCCACATTTGGGTAAAAGCTGTGCAAAACTACCATTTTTGATTTAAAAAAGAGGGCCCATCGGGAGTCGAACCCGAACCACAGGAACCGGAATCCTGGACTCTATCCATTAAGCTATGGGCCCCAAAATAGGCTTGAAAATCAGATGATATTCTTTGAGGAAAAGCCCGCACACCATGACCCCACCGGGAACACGCATTCACGGCAGCGACCTTCACTATCCAGCAGGATAAATAATGATTATAGATATAACCGGCTAAAAGTCAAAGGGTTTTATTCGAAGTTATCCCGGCGCGTTTCCCGCGCCAGACAAAGCATCATCAGCGCATTCCCCATCCATCCGATATCCGGGGCTAATCATCCTGATAAACAATTTTCCCGCCGTATAGCGTTGTTTTCACTTTCCCTTTCAGCGTGCGCCCGATAAACGGGGAGTTGACGGCCTTGGAGGCGAAGCCCTCCGCTTTCACCAGCCATTCTTCATCTATATCAACAACGGTTAAATCCGCGTCGTACCCTTCCCTGACCGCGCCTTTGCGTTCCAAACCAATGATCCGCGCCGGGGCCGCCGACATTCTATCAACAAGCTGATTTAACGTCAGCACCCCCCGGGAAACCAATTCGGTGATCCCCAACGCCAGGGCGGTCTCCAGCCCCGTGACACCGAACGGCGCGTGGTCAAACCCCACTTCCTTATCCTCAACCGTGTGCGGCGCATGATCAGAAGCGATGCAATCGATCGTCCCGTCTTTCAAGCCCTGCCGTACCGCTTCCACATCCACGGCGGTCCTTAACGGCGGGTTCACTTTTGTGTTGGGATGAAAGGATTTAACAGCTTCATCCGTCAAGGTGAAGTGATGCGGCGTCGCCTCTGCGGTCACTTGAATCCCCTGCGATTTAGCCCAGCGGACAAGTTCTACCGACCGGGCCGCACTCATATGCTGCAAGTGGATACGGGTTTTCAGGTAATGAACAATCTCAATATCACGGGCGACAATTACTGTCTCCGCCACGACAGGGTCCCCCTTCATCCCCAAAAGGGTGGAGGTGTAACTCTCATTCATGACCCCACCGCTGCTTAAAGAGAGGTCCTGGCAATGCTCCATAAACAAAAGCCCGGCCATGCGCGCGTAATCCAGGGCCAGGCGTAACGTTTGGCTATTGGCAACGCTGCGGCCGTCGTCCGTCAGAGCTAGGCACCCCGCTTCTTTCAGCTCGAACATGTCCGTCAATTCTTCGCCATTCTGCCCCCTAGTCATCGCCCCCGCCGGGATAATGTTTAACAACCCGACCCTCCGGGCCTCCTTGACCACCGCTTCAACAATCATCGCGTTGTCAATCACCGGCTTGGTGTTCGGCATGCAGACAATGGTGGTAAACCCTCCCTTAACAGCGGCCCGGGATCCGGTTTCAATGGTTTCCTTATCTTCCCGCCCCGGCTGACGCAGATGGACGTGCAGGTCAATAAGCCCTGGGAAGACATGTTTCCCTTTGACGTCCATCACCCGGGCTTGCCCATCGGGAAGGCCCGGCCCGACCCGGACGATCAGCCCTTTGTCGATGAGGATGTCTTGAAGATTGGGATCCATCTTGTCTGCGTTAACGATAAGGGCGTTCTTGATTAAAACTGCCATAAATTTTTTCTCCTATGATCAAAAAGCTTCGGGCCAACCACCGCCCGCTTGACTTATTCCGCCGTCTTCTTGCCGGACATCAAATACATCACGGCCATGCGCACCGCCACCCCGTTGGTAACCTGTTCCAGGATCACCGAATACTCCCCATCCGCGACATCCGCCGTCAGCTCAACCCCGCGGTTGGTGGGGCCGGGGTGCATGATCAGGACATCCTTCTTGGCTTTCTTAAGCTTCTCCTTATTAATTCCGAACACCCGGGCGTATTCCCGTATCGACGGCAAAAACTTGTCCTGCTGACGTTCTTTCTGCAGGCGCAACAGCATAAGGACATCGCTGGTCCCCAGGACGTCGTTAAGGTCATGCGTTACTTTGACCCCGAGGTTTCTTATGCCCACAGGGATCAGGGTGGTCGGGCCACAAAGGGTCACGTCCGCCCCCAATTTGGTCAGGCCCCAGATATTGGAACGGGCTACGCGGGAATGCAGGATGTCGCCGATGATGGCGACCTTCAGCCCTTGGACGCGCCCCTTCCTTTCTTTCATGGTAAAAATATCCAAAAGCGCCTGCGTGGGGTGCGCGTGACATCCGTCGCCGGCGTTGATAATCGAGGCCTGCACCCCCGCCCCCAGGATATACGGCACTCCGGCCGACTGGTGACGAACGATAATCATATCCACGTTCATGGCCTCAATATTACGCGCGGTGTCCAGGATGGATTCCCCTTTGGACAAGGCACTCCCGCTCGAAGAAAAATTTATGGTGTCGGCCGAAAGCCGTTTGGCCGCCAATTCAAAAGAAGTCCGCGTGCGGGTGGACGGCTCAAAAAAAAGCATGACCACGGTCTTACCCCGCAAGGCCGGGACCTTCTTGACGTCCCGGGTGGAAACCTCTTTAAAAGACCGGGCTGTTTCTAAAATCAATTCGATTTCCTCTTTGGAGAGGTCTTCCAGATCATACAAATGATGCCGAGTCCATTCGGTCATGTTTTCTTAATCTCCTCCAGAACGACTTCGTCCTCGGAATGGTCGCTCTCCTCCAAGACAACCCGCACGTTATGCTCAAGCGACGTTGGGATATTCTTTCCCACATAATCGGCGCGGATGGGAAGTTCCCGGTGCCCCCGATCCACCAAGACCGCGAGTTGAATCTGCGCGGGCCGGCCGAAGTCAATAAGGGCGTCCAGGGCGGCCCGGATCGTGCGCCCCGTAAACAGCACATCGTCCACCAGCACGATTTTCTTCCCGCTGATATTAAAATCAATCAGGGTTTCACGCACGATCGGCTGCGTGTCAACGCGCGTCAGGTCATCGCGGTACAACGTGATATCCAGAATGCCGACGGAGATCGCCCGCCCTTCTATCTCTTCGATACAACGCCTAATGCGCTCCGCCAAGACCACCCCGCGGGTGCGGATGCCAACGAGGCACAGATTTTCAATGCCCTTGTTCTTCTCAAGGATTTCATGCGCGATCCGCCTGATTGTGCGGCGGATATACTCGTGATCCATAATCTTGCCGATAGGCACCATCAAAACCCCCTCGTCTGGTTAAAAAAAAACTCGCCCTCAACGATTGAGGCGAGTTTATACAATCTCTATGAATTCGGCTTAAACATGTCCCGACCTTTGCCGGCCTCGCGGGACCGGATTAAAGGTTAAATTTAGTCAAATATACCACCTGCGTCCGCTCCTGTCAAGGGGAGCGGTGAATCCCCGGACGGGGCCATCCCGGGACAGCAGTAAGACAAATTCCCCTTTCGGGCTGTTCCGGGTGAAATGCCCGATAAGGTCCTGACAGGTTCCGGGCCGCACTTCTTCAAACTTCTTGGTCAGCTCGCGCACGCACACGACCCGCGGATTATCAAGGACCTCATAAATATCCTGCAGGGTCTTCAGCAGCCGGTGCGGGGACTCATACAAAATGACCGTCCTGGCCTCGGTTTTAAACTCGGCTAACTTCCTGCGCCGCGCCGCGGACTTGACCGGAAGGAACCCCGCAAAAACAAACGCGTGTGCCGGCAGTCCGGAAATAGAAAGCGCTCCGATGAGGGCACAGGGACCGGGAACGACCGTGACCGGAATGCTGTTCTCCCGGGCCAAACGGATCAGATGAAATCCCGGGTCACTGATCCCCGGCGTTCCAGCGTCCGTCACCAGGGCCACGCTCTGCCCATCCTTCATTGCCTTGAGGAGATACTCACCTTTTTTAAACTTGTTGTGTTCAAAATAACTCGTGACCGGGGCAACAATGTTGTAATGTTTCAAAAGAATCCGGCTATGGCGGGTATCCTCGGCCGCGATCAGGTCGACGGACTGCAAGACTTCCACCGCCCGGAAGGTTATGTCTTTCAGATTGCCGATCGGCGTCGATACGATATATAACACGACAGTGCCTCCTCCCTCCCAAAGAATCTAACGGCCTTGCCCCATTTTTAGGCCTGCCGCGCCCACAACCTACGGGTTAACGCAGAAATATCCCGGCGCTGAGCGCCTGTCAAAGGGCAAGACGGAGAATTATGAATATCCGTGTCCCTGTTTTCAACGATCAACACCATGGCGTCATCGCTCAAAGTGTGCGTATGCCACACGGCTTTTTTCACAGAGTATATTTTAAACGGCTCCAGGTCTTGGGCACGGATCACCGTCACGGCATCTTGGCCTTCCCCTAGAAAAAGAATGCAGCGTCCCCGCAATAAAACAAACACTTCGTCCGTTTCATTATGGCGCTGCATGGCGCGCAGGTTATCCGCCCGCAATTCTTCAATATAATTTAATACCGCAACCCGCCAGCCCCCGTAATCCACAACCGGACGATAGCCTTCCCCTTGATATTCCTTCACATCCAGCAATTCATCCAGCCCGGCCATTTTGGATCGATCCTCCCTTGCGATGACTTTTATTATACTCTATTCGACGGTTACGGATTTGGCGAGATTACGCGGCTGGTCCACATTGCAGCCCAGGTGCACGGCGATATAATAAGCAAGGAGCTGCAACGGCAACGCGACAAGAAGCGGGGTCAAATTTTCTTCCAGGGGAGGGACGGTGATCACGTCATGAGCGTGCTTCTTTATGGACAGGTCCCCCTCCGTGGCGATAGCGATGACCTTCCCTTTCCGGGCCCGGATTTCCTGGATATTGGAGATCATTTTTTCATAAAGGGATGTTTGGGGGGCGACACAGATCACAGCCCGGTACTCGTCAATCAGGGCGATCGGCCCATGCTTCATCTCCCCAGCCGGGTAGCCCTCAGCCGGGATATAAGAGATTTCTTTAAGTTTCAACGCCCCTTCCAAGGCCGAAGGAAAATTAATATTACGGCCCAAGAACAGAAAACAGCCGAAATGAGAATTCTTCCTGGCGATTCTATGAATAACCTTCTTCCGGTGCAGGATATCGCGGTAAAGCCCCGGGACTCTTTTCAGCTCTTTAATGTATTGTTGCCGCTGCTTCGTAGAAATTTTTTTAAACGACTGGCTTAATTTCAAACCCAAAAGATACAGCATGCATATCTGCGCAACATAGGCTTTTGTCGAGGCCACCCCGATCTCCGGCCCGGCGTGAGTGTAAAGAACGCCGTCGGATTCCCTGGCCAGAGAAG
>ENA-UOWO01006661-UOWO01006661.1-activated-sludge-metagenome-genome-assembly--contig:-NODE-6661-length-11731-cov-4.711459_pt1 | contig 11731 bp, 11 predicted proteins | sample MGYA00238148_ERZ761564 | MGnify/ENA primary metagenome ERZ761564 (study PRJEB28885, sample SAMN05720194) | activated sludge metagenome | isolation source: Anaerobic digester | place: USA...
ATATCTCTCTTTCTTGAAACTTGCATTTAAAATCTCGTTTTTTTGGTTGATACAAAAACTAACTCATTATGAAAACAAAAGTAACATTAGAGAATTTTTCTTTAATTTTAAAATGACAAAAAAAACAGAATTTTGCTAAATTAAGAATTGAATATTGGTTATAATATTAGCAACTTTAATTTTAAAAGGAAGGAGAGCGTTATGGAGAAGTGCCTGAGGAAATGTTTCATCGTTTTGACTTTAGTTGGGTTTATTATTTCCATGGCAGGAGTCGCAAGTGCAGACTTCTTGCAAGAGTTAGAAGAAAGGCTCGAAGTCAGCGGTGACATCATGACGATGGCAACTTATATGACGAATTACCGAGGGCAGGGGGGCGACGACGGGGCAATTATTACAAGGGCATTAGTGGCCTTGGATTCCAAGATAACCGATAACCTGCTTTTAAGGAGCGAGCTTGGCTACTGGCAGAATTGGCAACATTACCGTAAAACTTATCATGCCAGTGAGTTAGAAGATGCCCCTGAGTCTGCTGACCCGGTTGTGGCAAATCTTTATTTACAGCTTACAGATTTTTGGCAGGGCTTTAGCGCTACTCTTGGAAGGCAATATATGGGGGAAAGTGAAGACGCCTTTTTCTATTTTGGGCCTCACTCCGGACGCTTTTTGGAATTGACGGCCATTGATGCCATAAAGGTGGACAAGAACTGGGCTAAGATTAACTGGAGTACTTTTTTCGGGCAGCGGGCTAGAATGGGGACCGGGATCGCCATGGAAGGAAATTACGATGATCTCTTCTATGGTATCGAAGCCCAGACCGACGAGATTTTTGAAGGTCATAATTTTAGGATGGGAACCTATTACCGCAAGCGGGTGGATGACACCCTGGGCGAAAAGTCCAACCTTGTCCTTTGGACATTAAAAGGTGACGGCAAAACCTTTATCGACAACTTGGACTATGCTTTTCTCCTGGGAATTAATGCCGGGGAAGACGATATAGCCAATAAAGATTACACCGGCTGGCTTGCCAGGTTAAAGGGCGATTATTCAATTAAATTAGAGGAAGACAACACAATTGATTTGAACGCCGGTTATGTTTATGTTTCCGGAGACAAGCTCGCCAGCCCGGGTAAGGATGAGAATTTCCGGCGCATCAGCCGTGACTGTTTTTTCTCCATGGCGTATATTACCTACGAGATATTAAATGATTCGTATGCCGAAGATGTTATTAATGTAAAGATCCCTTTTGTCGGCGTGGAGTATGGCTTTGGCGGAAAAGGCGAACAGATGGAGAACAAGATTTATAAAGAGTATGGCATAAAGACTGAAGATAAAGTCACGGTCGGGACGCGGTATGCGCTTCTTGATTGTGTCAGGGCCATATCCGGGGAAAAAGGAAAAGCGACCGAGGTCAATGGATATATTAAATATGAATTGAATAAAAATGTTTCGTTTCAGCTGGTAGGGGCCCGATTTTGGCCGAGAGGTTATTTGGAGAAAGCTTTCAAATCAGGGAAACCCATGAACCAGGTTTCTCTTTATACAGAAGTGCGTTTCTAATTGCCGTTTTGTGTTTTCAAGGGGTTCAAACAGCCAAACAAAAGATAGATTAGGTTTTGGAAAATAGTTTTTAACGCATTTTCCGGTTAAGAAACTGTTTGTGCTTTATTATCTAAAAATCCTGCAGAGACCGCTTCGCTTAATAATTGATATTGTCTTTGGCCTCCAATCCGTCCAAGCTAACCCTGCTATCCGACTACTTCTTAATACCCGCATTAATGATGGATGGCAATTTATACAATTGTTTTGATTGACGTTCGGAATTAACGTATAATTTTTTAATTGAAAAGAGCCTTTATGAAACAGCGAAAAATAGCCGGCTCATGAGTTGAGGGGCCGCGGCATAAATTGTTTTGGGATTTACAAATTAAAAAAGGAGTAAAATATGAGGTGGAATGTTATAAAAATTATTAGTATTTGCGCCGTCTTTTGTTTTGTAAATACCGCAATTTGTAAAGCATCTGATAAAAAACAAACCGTTATTGGAATATTAAGGGTCGCTCCTCCGTTTGGAGTTGAGATCGAACAGGGATTTAAGGATACTTTAATATCTTTGAGCCAGGAAGCAGGGAACAAGATCCAATTTTTACCAACAAAAATAGCGCATAGCGAGTCAAAATATTTTGATGAAAACATCGCTATGGCGCAAGAATTACTTGAACAAGGAGCCGATATCCTTATTACGATCGGGACACAGGCGAGTGTGCCGGTATGGCCGGCAATAAAGAAAACTGGAATTCCGATGATTTTCTCGGGAGTAACCTTTCCCATTGAAGGAGGATTGATAAAAGAATTTAATAACCCTACAGGTGAAAATATAACGGGAATAAGTTATGGCGTGACGCCAGAGGCAAGATTAGAACTTTTCCGTAACATGTTTTCTGATGAAAGCAGATTTAATAAATTGGGATTTGTATACGATGGTAATGTGCTTCAAGAAACGATCTATGTAAAGCGTCTTAAAGCACTTGTTGATACGAAAGGATGGGAAATAGTATTTTTAGATTTTTATGACCCTGATCAAGGGAAGATTAGCTGTGAGCTTCTGTTGGAGAAATTGAAGCAAAGTACCCCGGACCTTATCTTTGGTTGGTTTAGCCTTGACCAGCTTAGTTCTGATGAAGAACAATTTAAGAAGTTGCAAGATTTATATAAAAAACCAATACTCGGGATTACCAGTAAATTTACCGATGAAGGCGCGATCGGCGGCGTTTTAACGAACCATTTTTCTTTGGGGGCCCTGCAGGCAAAGATTGTGGATAAGATAATCCAAGGGGAGAAAGCAGGCGCTATCCCTCCCATGGAGCCTGTTGAATATTTGATAGAACTCAACCTTAAAAAAGCTGCTGAGCTGGGAGTCGAGTTTGATTTGGATGTCATGGCTGCCGCGGACAGATTGATTTAATAAGCCGAAGGTGGATTCCAGGGAGCCGGAGAGCCCTCGCCGTCATCCCAGCAGCCTTCGCCCCAAGGAAAGCCTCTGTTTTCGCGACAGCGTGTTCTCCTCTACGACAGATGATTACGACTTCGGATTGTATCCTTAAAGGGATGATGCCCCGCTATGGGTTGAGGGGTTGGTAAGGTCAGGGTTGTTGATAAGAATTGTGAAATGTTAAATCAGTGCTTTTATAGAAAGGAACCAAAAAATGAGTGAAGAAAAAAACGTGATGAGCCCTCCAACTTTTGAGAATAAGTCATTGCCGGGACGCTGGTGCCGAGCGGCCATCCTCGCGCTGTCGGTCCTTGGATTCGCGGTGACCGCCTTTGCCGGCACGGTATACGTCACATACGTGACAGATAACAACGCGCAGGTTTTGAGCGAGCCGTCAAGCGCCGGGAGCGTCTTGTACACTCCACCCCTATTCGGCGTGCTTGAGGTGGTGGAGTATGAATCGCAGGCTGACTGGCTTCAGGTGGTTACTCCGGGAGGAGAAAAGGGCTGGATCCTCAGGTCTTCCGTCCTGTTTCAGGAGGGCGGAACGGGCGACCCCTCATCTGCGAAGAAGGGCGTGGTCGACCGCGCGTTCGCTAAGCAGGAAATACTGAAGTGGTGGCAGACAACAGGCAAGAATGCGACGCCGGTATGTGATATCTGCAACGCCCGGGTGCCCCAGGACACTGGCTACATGCTGACCACCCAGCAGGTGCTGGGATCCAGGGCGTATCATGAAATGTTGAAGAGCCGGGCGCCGGGCACGTATAGTCAGATGATCGAGCGGTTCGAGCACGACCCTACCCCATGGTGCATCTGCGAAAAGTGCATCGAGCAGTACTTTATGGATGTGCCGGGTTCGTCCAATCCGGACGAGTTATCGAAAGCTCTTCAGGCTAACAAAGATTTGCGTAAGCGTACCCTTGAGGCTGTCAGGAGTCAGTATACGATGGAACAGGTGCGGGAAAGAATGAGTAGCGGCCAAATATGGCTGGTTGAAGACGCTGCTCACCCGGGGACTGTTTATCCCATCACCCCCGGAATAGATGGATGGATTTTGGAGGAGCTTGAAGCCGAGCAACTTTCTGCGCCGGCAGGTTCCGGACAATAGTTGAGTGTCTCTGCTTCTGATGGAGCCTTTTTTAGCGTGAAGATAAGAGTGAAGATTGCTGAGTCCGTCGGGCAAATTCAGAGCTTATTCCCCGATGATTTTTACCAGGACTCGTTTCTTGCGGCGGCCGTCGAACTCGCCGTAAAAGATTTGTTCCCAGGGGCCGAGGTCCAATTTTCCTCGCGTGACGGCCAGGAGGGACTCCCTGCCCATCAACTGGCGTTTTAGATGGGCGTCCGCGTTGTCTTCCCCGGTGTCGTTGTGCCGGTACTGTTCAACAGGGGCGTGGGGGGCCAACGTTTCCAGCAGTTTGTCAAAATCATGGATGAGCCCCTGTTCGTCATCGTTCACGAAGACCGACGCGGTTATATGCATCGGGTTCACTAAACAAAGCCCCTCTTGGATGCCGCTTTTATCAATGACCTTTTGGACTTCCGGGGTAATGTTAATGTATTCCCTGCGAGTTTTGGTGTTAAACCAAAGTTCTTCTTTGTGTGACTTCATCGGAAGCCTCCTGCTCTGCCCTGAAGAGGCGCGCGTTTGTTGTGAGTGTTTGAAATCGGTTTTTATGGTTTTGAGCAGCGTCGCCGGCGGATTGCTGCCTGGCGAACGATGTTGACGCATGATATTATATCCCCGCCACGGGTGTTCTGCCAGCATTTTTGATTCATGTTCAGGTTGCCCTGGCGCGTGAATTTATGATATTCCCTGCTTTTCTTCGGGACAGAAGCAGGGTAGAATAGGAAATCAGGGGTTCTGCCCCGGGCATGCCTGGGGAAAGGCCGTTTTATTCCTGCTTGTTATAAGGCGCGGGCCGGTTATAATCCTGGAAAACGTGCGGTTTGGCATTGAAAGCTGATAAAAGGAGGCGCTTATGTTTCATCGCCGTATCCTGATCGTGGAAGACGATCTTCAGATTGGAGTGCTGGTGAGCGAGTTGTTCAAGGACCGCAATTTTGACGTGGATCTGGCCCGGACCGGGCAGGAGGCGATCGAACTGATTAAATTGCATCCGGATATTATTCTGCTGGACCGCAATCTCCCTGATATGGAAGGGCTGGATATCTGCCGGATGATCAGAGGGGACAAACGGTTCCGGGGCATCCCGATTATTATTGTCAGCGGCCGGGATACCAGCCAGGATAAAATTCAGGGGTTGTACGTCGGGGCCGATGATTATATCACCAAGCCTTTTCTCCCCGCCGAACTGGTGGCCCGGGTTGACGTGATCCTCCGGCGCGTGCGCTTCGCGGAGCAGCTTGAAGAAGAGCGGGAATCGTTGATCGCGGAGCTGGACAAAATTATGCGGGAAGACCTGGTCACGATCTTTTTCCAGCCTATTTTCCTTTTCCGGTCCCGGCAGCCTATCGGGTTCGAGGTCTTGAGCCGGCCCCCGCAGGATAGCCGGCTGAATAATCCGGAGTTTCTTTTTAAACTGGCTTTATCCTGCGGGAAGTATTTTGAGCTGGAAATGTACTGTTGGAAAAAAGCTTTTTCCCAATGGAAACAATCGGGGCGTCCTGAAAAACTTTTTTTAAACTGCAGCCCTTACTTGATTGAGTGCGGCGATTTTAACCGGGATATTTTAGAAAAGGCCGGGATTCATCCCCGGAACATCGTCATGGAACTGACGGAGCGGATCGCCATCAACGATTATGGCTATTTTTACAATAAACTGAGCGAGTTTAAGGACATGGATATCCAGATCGCGGTTGATGATGTCGGGTGCGGATATGCTAGTTTGAATATGGTCGCGGAAATTAAGCCTGACTTTTTGAAGATCGATGCCTCCCTTGTGCGCTCCATTGAAAAAGACCTCCTTAAACAGGACATTGTCGAGGCGGTCATCCAGTTTTCTTCTAAAAATGGAATGACGACCATCGCGGAAGGGATAGAGACAGCAACGGAAATGAGCCAGGTCCAGTTTCTTGGGGTTGATGCCGGCCAAGGGTATTTTCTAGCCAGGCCCAGCGGGTCTCTGGAAATCCTTGGCATGTCGGCAGGAGTCTGATGACGGTGGGGCGGGTGTGTGCTGGCCGTTGCGACCCCCTGCGATCCTTGGCGACCGCATTTTCGCGCCTCACGCCGCTTTCAGTCCGGCCCTGACATGGGATTGGTGTTTCCCCTTTTCTATCCGAAGGCCTTGTCTTGCAAAATTATTTTTGCCTGTTATAATACTTCGATTCCAAAGCAGGGGGGCTTTTAAACCTAAAATGAAACACTCTTCTTTATAAGGAGCCCGTTTATGAGTCTTCTGGTTTTAGGCACGGTGGCGCTGGATAATATTAAAACTCCGGCCGGGATTAAAAAAGATTTGTTGGGCGGGTCTGCTGCCCATTTCGCGATGAGCGCGCGGCTTTTTACCGACGTGCATCTGGTCGCCATTATCGGCAGGGATTTCCCCAAACGGCATATTCAGTTTTTGCGCGAGAAAGGCATTGATCTGACGTCGCTGCAAACGGGGGATGGAAAAAGTTTTCGCTGGGAAGGGGAGTATAAGAAGGAAGATTTGAACTCCGCCTTAACGCTGGCCACCGAGCTGGGGGTTCTGACGGGGTTCCAGCCGGCCGTGGCCGCGCATCAGCGTTCGATCCGGAATGTCTTTTTGGCTAATATTGATCCGGATATTCAAATGGGCCTGTTAAAAGCCATGCGCACCCCCGGACTGGTGGGCTTGGACAGCATGAATCTTTGGATCACGCATAAATTGGGATCTTTAAAAGTTTTGATGAAGGAGGTTGACCTTTTTGTCGCCAACGACGGGGAAGCCCGGGCGATCAGCGGGGAGACGAATCTGATACAGGCGGCCCGCTCTTTACGCAAGCTCGGGCCACGATGGATTGTCGTTAAGAAAGGGGAACACGGGGTCCTGTTTTATTGCGATCAATTTATGTTTTCTTTCCCGGCTTATCCTGTCGACCGCGTCGTTGATCCGACAGGCGCTGGGGACACGTTCGCCGGCGGCTTGATGGGATATTTGTGCAAGGCGAGGAAAGTCAACGAAAACACCCTTAAGAAGGCGGTTATTTACGCGACCACCATAGCGTCTTTTAATGTGGAAGGGTTCGGGATGGCCAAGACCGCTCCGTTGACCATGGCCGCTGTTCATCAGCGCATGCGGACTTTTTTGAAGTTTATGCATCCTGGGCGTGGTTAGGGGACGATTCTGTTCTATGCGGAAGAAAGGCGGGTTGAAGCGGATGGAATTGGGGCTTATTGAAAAAGTGGGGTTAGTCGCGGCGGTGGCGTTGCCGCTTTGGAATATCCCTCTGATATTAAAGATTATCCGCCGGCGGTCGTCAGGAGACATCAGCCTGGCTTGGGCGCTGGGGGTTTGGGTTTGCATCCTTTTTATGGCGCCCTCAGGATTCCGGTCGGAAGATATTGTCTGGAGGACGTTTAATATTATTAATTGCGCATTGTTCACCGGGGTGGTCATCGTAACGTTTAAATACAGACATGGCACGTAAATTAAAAAAAACACAGCCGCCGGAGGCCCCGGTGGCACTGGAGCCCTCTCAGCCGCTGTCCCGTTGCGGGACCGTGTCGATTGTGGGCCGCCCGAATGTGGGGAAGTCCACCTTGCTGAATCATGTCGTGGGGGAGAAGGTGTCCATTGTGTCCCAGGTCCCGCAGACGACCCGGAATCAGATCCGCGGCATTTATACGGAAGAACGGGGGCAAATTGTATTTATTGACACCCCCGGGATCCATAAAAATAAAGACAAGTTAGACCAATTCATGAACAAGGCCGCGACGATTGAGACGGATTGCGTCATTCATCTGGTGGATTGCGGCGATCCGGTCGGGCCCGAGGAGGAAACCGTTGTCCGGAAATTGGCCTCGCTGACGGTTCCGGTGGTGCTGGGGTTAAACAAGGTCGACATAACCGATAAATTTATCCCGGAGTATATCTCTTTATGGGAGAAGGTGACGGAGAAGCCGGTCACACAACTGGAACGTTTTGTGATTTTGCCGCTGTCTGGGAAAACGGGGATGAACACCGAGAAGCTGTTGGATGCCCTGTTTGAGCTCCTGCCTCCCGGGCCTGCGCTTTACCCCGCGGACGTGGTGTGCGATATCCCGCAGCGCATGGCCGTCGCGGATATCATCCGCGAAAAGTTTTTTCAGATCATGCGCCAGGAGGTCCCCCATGCTCTGGCAGTCTTGATTGAAGACATGCAGCCCAAGCGGAACAAGGTGGTCCATATCCGGGCGCTGGTTTTAGTGGAGAGGGAGTCCCAAAAAAATATCGTCATCGGGAAGAATGGAAATATCCTCAAGGAAGTGGGGACCTTGGCCCGTCAGGAATTAGAGGATTTGATGGATGGAAAGGTTTTTCTGGAGTTGTTTGTGAAAAGTAAACGCAACTGGCGTCAGGATTATTCCCTCCTGGTTGAAATGGGGTATTACGAAAATTTTTGAAATCCTCCTGTCCGGATCCTGAAATTTTTTGATTTTTTCCCCCAATCCCCCGTCTTTTGGCTTATACTGAACCTGTATTTGTCTTGATTGTCCTGCTCGTGTTGGCGTATCCTTTTAAATTTATAAGCGCGTGGTGATCCTGTCCGTTTCGCATGTGGGGCGCATGTTTTTGAGCCTATATGCGGTTTTATTTTAGGAGCATATTTTTGTGCGATGATGAAATCCGCGGAAATTGAAAAAGCGTTGAGTGTCCGTGAGATTCAGGCGTTGGACCGCAAGGCGATTGAGCGCTGTGGTATCCCGTCGCTGGCATTGATGGAGAACGCGGGCAAGGCGGTAGCCGTTGAATCGGTGCGCCTGCTTAAAACTGTTTCCCGCCCGCGCGTTGTGGCCGTCTGCGGGCTCGGGAATAACGCGGGGGACGGCTTTGTGGCCGCCCGCCATCTGCTGAATGCCGGGGTTCCGGTCAAAGTGTTTGTTGTCGGAAGCGTCAGCCAATTAAAAAACGACGCGGCTGTGTATGCCCGGGTTTTAAAGAACTGCAGATATCCGGTGGTGGAAATTCGGGGCGTGACGCCGGATTTTAGAAAGAATCTTCGGGGCGCGGACCTTGTTGTTGACGCGATTTTCGGAGTGGGGCTGAACCGGGCCATAACGGGATTGTTCGCGGATGTTATTTCCGCTTTGAATGAATCGCGGAAGAATATCCTTGCTGTCGATATCCCTTCCGGGCTCGACGGGACGACAGGGGATGTTTACGGCGCCTGTGTTAAAGCCCGTGAAACAGTGACTTTTGCCGTTATGAAAAAAGGTTTTTTAAATAAGGCGGCGGCCCGATGGACAGGGAGGGTGATTGTCGCAGATATCGGTATCCCCAGAAAATTGTGGGTGAACACTTAAAGCATGCCCGTTACAAACCGTAACATTCATCGGGTGATCGCTTTGATCCGGCGGGCCATGAAGGACATGCCCGACCCATCGGTCACTCTGGTCGGAAAAAAATGGCAGGACCCGTATTTGGTCCTGATCTCCTGTTTGTTGAGTCTGCGCACGAAAGACGAAACCACCTTGCCGGCGGCTGAGCGCCTGTTTAAGCTGGCCAGCACTCCCCGGGGAATGGCCGGATTGGAGGTCAAGGCCATTGAGGACGCCATTTATCCGGTGGGATTTTACCGGACCAAGGCCCGGACTGTCCGGGGGGTTAGCCGCGATATCCTGGAGAGGTTTCATGGGGAGGTCCCGCGCACTTTGGAGGACCTGATGTCTTTTAAAGGAGTCGGGCGCAAAACCGCTAATTTGGTCTTGATCGAAGGCTTTCATATCCCGGCGATGTGCGTGGATACCCACGTTCACCGGATCTCAAACCGGTTCGGATACGTGAAAACGCGGGACCCGCATCAGACCGAGTGGGCTTTGAGAAAAAAATTGCCCAAGCCTTATTGGACGGATTATAATGCGTTGCTCGTCACTTGGGGACAGAATATTTGCAAGCCGGTGTCTCCCTTGTGCTCGCAGTGTCCGGTTAATCATTTTTGCGCCCGGGAGGGCGTGACAAAAAGCCGTTAAGGATGTGTGCCGTGGAAAAAAGCAAGTCCCTTATCGCGCCGCAAATTCTGGAAATTTTGCAGGCGGAGAATAAAGACCAAAAGCTGCGGGATTTTTTTTCTGACATGCACCCTTATGATATTTTTGTGCTTTGCGAGGATCTGGGCGATGCCGAGATCACGGAATGCATCAAAGCCTTGGGCGTGCCGCATGGGATTGATGTCTTTGAATATTTTGATGACGACCGCCGGGAGGAAATCTTTAATTGTTTTTCCAGGGAATGGATGGCGGATATCCTTGAGGAGATGGACCCCGATGACCGCGCGGATTTCGTGAAGTTCCTCCCTAAGGCTAAGCGGGAGGAAATCCTGCCGCTCGTGGCCAGGGCGGAGCGCTTGGATATCAAGAAGCTGATCGAATATAAGGAAGGGACCGCCGGGTCGATTCTTACCACCGATTACGCGTTTTTGCCGCCGGATATCACGGTCAGGGACGCTATTGAAAAAATCAAGCAGCAGGCTTTTGACCGGGAAACGATCTATTACATTTATGTGATCGACAGCGAGAGGAAGCTCCTCGGCTTTGTGACTTTGAAGGATATGATTGTCGCCCCTTCTCATAAGATGGTGGCGGACATCATGCTTCGGAACCTTATCAGTGCCAACGTCAATGAAGACAAGGAGGAGGTGGCTAAAAAACTCAATGATTATGATTTCTTGGCTATCCCGATTGTCAATGACTTGAACCAACTGGTGGGGATCGTGACGGTTGACGACGTGGTGGACGTTGTGATTGAGGAGACGACCGAGGATATATATAAATACGGCGCGGCCGGGGAATATATCGATTATTTAAAAGCCAACTCATTTCATGTCGCGAAGCAGCGGGTCATCTGGCTGATGCTTTTGGTTTTCGTCGGGTTTGTTTCTGCGTGGGTCCTGGAGCGGAACGCCGATTTGATCGAGCGGGTGGTGGCCTTGAGTTTTTTCACCACGCTGTTGCTAGGCGCCGGGGGCAACGCGGGAACTCAGTCGTCGACGGTCGTGATCCGTGGGATGGCGACCGGGAGCATTAATTTAAGTGATTTGCAAGACGTGATCCGGAAAGAATTGAGCGTCGGAATCATGGTAGGGGCTTTTATGGCGGTTCTTGTTTCCCTGCGCGCATTGTTTATCACACACGGGGACCCGAGGCTAGGGATCACGGTGGGGATCGCCATGATCGCCAACGTGTGCCTCGCGACCACGCTCGGAGCCGTGTTGCCGATGATGTTTAAAAAAGTGAAACTGGACCCAGCGCTCATGTCCGGGCCGTTCATTACCAGTATCGTGGATGTTTTTTCGTTGTTAATTTATTTTAAGATCGCCATGTGGGTGTTTTAACGTTTTGAAACAGCTGTGAGCTTTTCTCGTCATGAAAATGCATTTTAAAGGGGCGCGGCGCGATTTTTTGCGGGAGGCCGCTGCGACGGCTTTAAAAATTTATGGCAAGAATACTTGACATGCCCATACAGGTATGATAACACCTAATTAGATTTGTATGAAAAAGGAATTAAATATGTTGAGCTGGCAACTTGAAAGGCGTGAGCAGGAAAATATCATTTGTGCTTTTCATTAGGGTTTGTCCCGGGAGGATTTCCCCTTGACTATAAAGACTTAAAG
>ENA-UOWO01006664-UOWO01006664.1-activated-sludge-metagenome-genome-assembly--contig:-NODE-6664-length-11725-cov-4.817052_pt1 | contig 11725 bp, 7 predicted proteins | sample MGYA00238148_ERZ761564 | MGnify/ENA primary metagenome ERZ761564 (study PRJEB28885, sample SAMN05720194) | activated sludge metagenome | isolation source: Anaerobic digester | place: USA...
TATACCAGTTTTGCATCAAGCGACAAAAGAGTTTTATTACCTATTTCAAATTCATAGCCTCCCAAAACATTTAAGACATAATTATTGTTAAATGTTGTGTTTCTCCAAATATCTTCAAGAGTCTTATATTTAGAATCAAATATTGATCCTGTCACTAGAAAATAGAAATTGTTACTAAAAAACTTTTCGATGGTTAATTCTACTCCATAATTTTTACCTAAACCCTTATTTGTCAAGTCGTTTACTCTTTCCTGATAAAATCCTGCTCCTGCATTTAATGCCGAATAGTATGATGTGTCCTGTCGTACCGGTACATCGAATAGGTATTGATAATAAGCTTCAATTTTTACTCTGAGATCATTAAAAGGAACCCAGTCATAAGCAAGAACAGCCTGATTTGATTTTGTAAAATCCAATCCTGTATTGTTTTGAATATATTGATTATAAATATTGTCAACAGGTGTTCTTGCATAATATAAAAACAGCGATTGCATCTGACTGTGCAGTCCGTAACCAAATGACAATGATTGATTTGAGGCAGTTTGCAATTTAAAACTTATCCTCGGTTCTGCTGACCATGTATTGTTAGAAGTCAGTTGCTGGAAATGTATTCCCGTAAACATGTCAAATTTGCCAGTAAATTTATGATTCCATTGAGCATAAGCCTGTAATAATACTATGCCTGCTGTATCAATTTCTGTTTGTTTCACATAAGTATTTCCCCATCCGACAGATTCACCAATATAAACGGAATCAACATAACTGATTGAATACATATCTGCTGAAATGCCCAAATCAATATAATTCTTAGAGCTAAGCTTTGACCTATATTTTGTTCCTGCACTTATTCTGGTTTCCTTATTATTTTCGTGATAAAACTGAGTCTTGTGTGCAATAAATACTGAATCTCCCGAATTAGCAAGTTCTGTTGAATCCAGTTCGTATTCAAAGTTATCAAGAGTAGTTTTCACTCCTGATGCTGAAAAATTTGCAAAAGATTCTATTCTGGATTTTTCGTTTAGAAAACACAAATGATGTATAGAATATGTCATCATATCACAACCATTTCGTGTATCGGAACCACTGTAATTGTAATAAGAGCCGTCATTATCATTACGATGGTCAAAGAAGATACTTGAGTTTCCGATTATGCCTGTTACACTGAATTTTCCGGCTTTGTTTGTCGGGATATTTACTTTAAATGTCAGATCCTGATATTTTGGTACTGCACCGCCGGCAACATCAAAGCCAATTTTGTCCATTACATCAAGAGTAGAATTACGATAATTAATAATATAAGAAGCAGGATTTGTCTTTACAAAAGGTCCTTCGGCACCTAATTCAAATCCATTAAATCCTATCTGAAACAAGTATTCGCGTTGCTGATTATTTCCGTTTCGCATATTAAGATCAAAAACTCCAGAAAGAGAATTCCCAAACTCAGCCGGCCATGCTCCGGTAAAAAAGTCAGAATTTGTTAGCAAATTATTATTAAGCATACTAACAGGTCCGCCTGTACTTCCTAATGCTCCAAAATGATTAGGATTTGGGATATTTACACCATCTAATCTCCATAGTAATCCGGCCGGAGAATTACCACGAATGATTATATCATTACGTTGGTCACCTGCTGTAAAAACACCTGCAAAATTTTGCACCATACGACTGGGATCTCCCAAACTACCTGCATATTTTTCTGTTTCTTCAATACTAAACGATCTTGCACTAACCACCGCCATTTTGTTCATCGGTTTATCCTTATCATATCCGCTTTTGATTATAACCTCTTCAAGAAGTTCAATATCTTCCTCCATTTTTACTTCCAGCACAAGTTCTTTTGAGACAGTCAGCAATAAGCTTTTCATGATTACAGGTTTGTAACCAATTGCAGTAAACTGTATATCAACTCTTCCGACCTGAATTGAAGTAATTTTAAAATTGCCGTCAAAATTTGCACATGTGCCAAGTGTGGGTTCGGCATTCAGTATAATAACATTTACTCCCGGGATAGGAGAGTTCGACTGTTGGTCAATAATAATTCCTCTAATGGTTTGAACAGGTTGTGCTAGAATAAAAGATGCAAAAATAAGGTTTGGAAGCAGCAGTAACAATCTTCTCATATATAACTTTTTGTGTCAGCCGCAGGCTTATCAAAAAATATACCAGATAAGTATGATTTTTTAATTTATTTTTTTTAAAAATACAAATCATTTTGTTTTATTTACAATTAGAAATTTAGCTAAAATTGTTTAAAATGCAAAGTGATAAATTATTAGTATTTATAATAATCATAGCAACTTGTTTTATTTTGAGTTGCGAAGGAGAAAATAATGAAAATCAAAATGAAATAACATCTGAAGTTACCGAACAGTCTGATTGTAAATCTTTTACAAAGTCTGATGATACCGAAACTTCATGCATAGAATATGTTTATTATCTATCTGATAAAAAGTTATTAGTCAGGCATATAAATGCAGGTTTTAATTGTTGTCCCGGAGATATTTATTGTGAGAGTGCTATCAGTAATGATACGATAATTATTAGCGAGTTTGAAGAAACTCAGGATTGTGATTGTAATTGTTTGTATGATATTAATATTGAAATTTCTAATCTGAATGCAACTAATTACATTATAAAAGTAGTTGAGCCATACCTAGGTTCTCAGGAAGAAATAATATTTTCAATTGATTTGGACTCTGATACCACAGGCTCATATTGTGTTTACAGAACACAGTATCCATGGGGATTGTGATATTTGAAAATATTTAGGTAAATTATAAAATAGATTTAACCACTCTCAAATTATGGGAATATCTTTTTAGAGTTTTGTTATAAATCCCTTGATGATCAAGATTGTCAATTTTTACTTTTCCCGATGCATGAATTATCTTTCCATTTTCATAGATAATGCCAACATGCGTAATTTGGGCTTCGTCGTTATCAAAAAATGCCAAATCTCCTGGTTGAGCTTCCGACACAAAGCTTAAAGTTTTTCCTAATGAGACTTGCTGTGAAGCATCACGAGGTAATTTTACATCAACAAGGCTATAGAGTAATTGTGAAAAACCTGAGCAGTCAATTCCCCAATTTGTTCTGCCTCCCCAAAGGTACGGAGTGTTTATCATAAAATCAGCAACTGCAATTATTGTCATACGAAAATCAATATTTTTATGATGTTTAAAATTCTCAGGCAGACTATATTTGTTATTCCGTATTTTAAACTCCTTAGTGGATCTTGAACTATATGGAATTTTTGACCCCACAGGTATATGAATTTTACTCTTTTCGTTCAATCTGATTAGAGTTGTTGGCTCCTGGCAAATTATATATTTGGAAAAATCTTCTACTGCTGCTTCCGAATCTTCAATAATTGTGATTGATGAAGTCTCTACCCATGCCTCATAATTATCATGAAATAACCTTATTTTTGTCCAGTCATTTCGCATAGTAATTATCTCAAACAATTCGCCAAACAACACCTGATTTGTCATCTCTGTTGTATGGGACAGGCCTGCCCGCATAGGAATATAACTCAATTCACAGATACCGACCTTCATAATCTTTCTTATTTATTTCTTTTCAAAAATATATATAAATTCTTTTAAAATAATATTATTTTACTAACAGAGTTTTCTTAATAAAATCTTTAATACTGATAATTTATTTTTTCTTTATGTTTTTCAAAACATATTTTATCTTTACCAATTAATAATTTCATTTTATGAAAATTAAAAGAAATACAGTAATAATATATACTCTAATACTGTTTTTAATAAGTGCTACAACAGTATTCTTCATCTTCCCCAAAGGAAAACAGTTCGTTTATGATTATAATGTAGGGACACCTTGGTTACATGATGACTTAATTGCCCCATGCGATTTTCCTGTATATAAAACAGATGATGAGATTAGATTGGAAAAAGATAGTATTAAAAAAAGCTTCATCCCATATTATAAAATTGACTCAAATGCTTATCATAACTATTCCAGTGCAATAAAACGTGATTTTAATAATGCTGAGTCTCAAATTTTTAATTCATTGAATCTGAACAACGAAATCGGGATTTTTGAATTAGAAAAAATAAAAAGAGATCTGAACAATTATTTTAACGAACTGGATGAATTGATTTTCACCTGTATAAAAACAGGAATAATAAGTATTCCAGATTCTGTAAAAAACCTTTCACAGTTCAGGTTTTACTTATATAAAAATGGCGTTTCTGAATTATCATACGGATATGAATATATTACAGTAAAACAATGTTCAGGAAAAATAGATATTTTATATTCAGATATTAAATCTGTTGACTCACTTTTTGGTTATAGCATAAGAAATATCATGAACAAGCATCAAATACCTGTCAATATTGTTTATGATTCAGGTATGAGCAGAAAAATTCTAAATAATAGAATTAAATCTGTATCTCCGGTTCTTGGAATGATTCAACAAGGGGAGTTAATCATTAAAAAAGGAAGTATTGTGGGAGATAATGAGAGTGTGATAATTGAATCATTAAAAAAACAACAGGAAGCAAAAAATCTAGGTATTAGTAAAATCAAGGTATCATTAGGCACAGCTATAATATTTCTGGTTTTCTTTATGATAATTTTCATTTTCATTTTAAGTTTCCATACTGAATATCTGCAAAAATTCAAAGATATGACCTACTTTTCGTTGCAGATAGTTTTAATGATTTTGTTAGTATATGTAATTTTTGTTGCAACCGATTTGAATATCAATATTATACCTTTTGCATTATTTCCTTTACTGATATATACATTTTACTCTTATCAGATTTCGTTCTCGATATATTTGTTTTCATTACTGATAGTGGGATTCTTTGCTCCAAACAGTTTCGAATTTATCTTTATCCAGTTTCTTGCCGGGTTAGTCGCCATGTATAGCATGAAAAACAAAATGAAAAGAAGACAGATATTTATAACAATGCTACTAGTCTTTTTGACCTACGTAATTGTTTCAACAGGTTTCTTACTTATCAAACAAAGAAGCTTTAATTATGAAATTCTTTCAGAGTATATTCCTTATGGTATAAGTTCTTTTTTAATACTATTATACTTACCTCTGATATATATATTTGAGAAAATATTTGGTTTTATTTCTGATTTTACGCTCATGGAGTTAAGTGATACAAATAATCCAGCATTACGATTGCTTGCGGAAAAAGCTCCCGGAACATTTCAACATTCGGTTCAGGTGGCAAATCTTGTTGAATCTGTTGTGAGAGAATTAGGAGGAGATTATCTTCTGGCACGAACAGGGGCTTTGTATCATGACATTGGGAAGTCGCATCATCCAGAATATTTTATTGAAAATCAAAGCGGCAAAAATGTACACGACCAGTTCGATTTTGAAGAAAGTGCCCAAAAAATAATATCTCACGTTGATGCCGGCGTAGAATTGGCAAAAAAATATAATTTACCTCAGCAAATAATAGATTATATCTCTATGCATCATGGCACTAGTGTTACACGCTATTTTTTTAATTCGTGGGTAAACCAAAACCCCGACAGTGCTCCTGTCCTTTCAAATTTTCAATACCCCGGTCCTAAACCTGCAAGCATCGAAACTGCCGTTATGATGATGGCAGATGCAGTCGAAGCTGCCTCAAGAACTCTACCTGAATATACTCCGGAATCAATAGAAAAAGCAGTCTCAAAAATTATTGACGCTCAATTGAACGATGAACAATTCGAAAATGTCGAAATAACACTAAAACAATTGAAAAATGCAAAAGAAATCTTTTCAGCAAAAATTCAGAACATTTATCATGCAAGAATCATATATCCCGAAATCAACAAAAAAAACTAACCTGAACAATAAATCTAAAATCTTTTGGTTTTAGAGAACGATAGATATTTTATGGATTATAAAAGAATTGCATTTTATGCTTGTTTTTTGTTGACAGCACTAGGTTTGTTTTCCCAAACTGCTGTTGTTACAGGATTTGTATTCGACAACAATTCTAAACCTTTCCATTTCGCAAATATTAGTGTTACAGGATTGAAAATAGGTACTGCAAGCGATGAAAACGGCTTTTTTGAATTATCAGTACCTTCTGATAAGAATATTCGACTGGAAATTTCATATCTTGGTTATGAAACTGAGATTATGGACCTGAATTTAAAATCTAAGGAAATTAAAGAAATCAGAGTTATTCTTAAAGAGTCAGTAAATTTTCTTCCTGAAACAAATATTGGATCTAATTCTGACAGATTAGGAAATATCAATAGAATTAATCCTGAAATATCATTAAAAATACCAACTATAGGAGGGTTTGAAGATATTCTTAAGTCCTTACCATCTGTTACTTCAAATAATGAACTAAGTTCTCAGTATAATGTAAGAGGTGGTAATTTTGATGAAAATCTTGTTTTTGTTAACGATGTTGAAATTTTTAGACCTATACTTATAAGAGCCGGCCAACAGGAAGGGATGAGTTTTATTAATTCTGACATGGTTTCATCAGTAATTTTTTCTGCTGGTGGATTTGAATCAAAATATGGTGATAAAATGTCTTCCGTACTCGATATAAAATATCGCAAACCAACTCAGTTTGGAGGTTCGGTAACAGCAAGTTTGCTCGGATCGAATATCCACCTTGAGGGAGTAAGTAAAAACCATCTTTTCAGATATAATACCGGTTTTCGATACAAAACTACCAAGTATGTGCTTAGTTCTATGGATATGAAAGGTCAGTATGATCCAACATACTTGGATTTTCAAACATATTTAAGTTATGATTTTTCCGAAAAATTTGAGCTGAGTTTTTTAGGTAATGTCAGTAATAATGTTTACAGTTTTATACCTAAAGACAGAGAAACATCATGGGGGACTCTTAATGAAGCTTTAAAAATAATGATGTACTTCGAAGGTCAGGAAAAGGATAAGTTTAATAATCTGACTGGAGCATTTACAGGAAATTACAAAGTATCTCAAGATTTGGAGTTGAAATTTATATTGTCAGGTTATTATACAAAGGAGGAAGAGACTTTTGATATTCTCGGACAGTACTATCTTAATGAGCTTGATAAGCAACTTGGTTCGGACAATATGGGAGATAGTGTTGCAAACATTGGCATCGGTTCTTATCTCGAGCACGCAAGAAACTATCTTGATGGTTATGTAATATCGTTTAAACATATTGGTGATTATAAAATCGGTAATCATACAATAGTATGGGGTGGACAATACAATCACGAAACCTTCGACTACATAGTTCACGAGTGGAACATGATTGATTCTGCAGGATATTCTCTTGGAAGCTACGGTTATTCTGACCAAAATCTAATCCCTGCAAACAGAGATATTGTTCCTCTTTTTATGACGGATATTGCAGAAATGAATATACTTAGCAACAGAATGAGTGCTTTTGTACAGGATTCATACATGATAGAACTAAAAAAATGCAATTTGATTTTCGGTGGAGGACTCAGGTTCAATTATTGGGATTTTAATAATGAATTCCTGATAAGCCCTCGTGTCAATGTTGGGATTAAACCTGAGTGGAAAAAAGATATTGTGTTCAGATTATCTTCAGGACTGTACCATCAGACTCCTTTCTTTAAAGAGATTAGAAAACTTGACGGAACATTAAATTACAATATTAAATCACAATCATCTTACCAGATTGTTGCTGGCAGTGATTATGTTTTTAGGGCGTGGAACAGGCCTTTCAAACTGGTTACTGAGATTTATTACAAGTATTTATATAATCTCATTCCTTATGATGTAGATAATGTTAGAATACGATATTATGGTGAAAATATGGCAACGGGTTATAGTACGGGTTTTGAAGCAAAAATAAACGGAGAATTTGTACCCGGAACAGAATCTTGGTTTAGTGTCGCCGTTATGCAAACAATGGAAGATATTGAAAATGATTCTTACATAAATAGATATGCTGACGGAACAACAGATACAGTATATCTGGGGATGATCCCCCGACCAACAGACCAAAGAGTAAACTTCGGCATTTTCTTTCAGGATTATATCCCAAAACATGAAACTTGGCAGGCGTATATCAGTATTCTTTTCGGCACAGGATTGCCCGTTGAGAAAACAGATAAACCTTATCCACGATTTAAACCATATCGTAGAGTTGACCTTGGCATCTCAAAACAATTAAAATCAGAAAATAAAGTATTGCCGGAAGGTAATTTTCTTGGTTATTTTAAAGATATATGGATCAGCCTTGAAGTATTCAACCTGCTTGATATTAACAACGAAATATCATATACTTACGTAACTGATATCAGAGGCTGGGAATACGGAGTTCCAAACTATCTGACCGGACGAAGAATAAACCTGAAACTTATTGCTAAATTCTGATAGTATTGTATTCAAATAACTACTCTTTCTGCCCTGCCCTTATTTCGGAACCTTCTATTTTGTTGTAGGCATACTCTATTACTCTTAAAGTATCGTTATGTTCCGATATATATATCCTCATCCAACCATAACGAAAATCATTTTCACCATTAAGACGAATGGCAAGATATTTTTCACCTTTGCCGTTGAACTGACCTCCGTGTGCTAAAGTCCCTAAAACAACAAATTGATTTGTCCAATTACCTTCCTGCGAAATTGTTGTTTCAATATCCAAGGCATCTGCATATTTATAAGTTGAATTATCCAATATCCCTGCTGAAAAAGGATATGCTCTCACAGCCAAAGTATCCAGATGTTCAGGCATTTCGTTATTATTATATGGCATAAGGTTTATAATTTCAAATGCTATATCTGTTAATGTATCCTCATCAAGATTGAAGCGTATATAACCTGTCGAGATAAGTTCAACCTCAAGCAACCCGCTTAGAATACTGTCAACATGTTGTGCTACAATTGTATCATGAAGATTCAGTGCTTCAATATCTGTGGTAAGAATATAATTTTTATTGATTGCTTTATATACTATTTCAACATCATTGTTTCTGTCACAACTACTTACTAAGTTTACAATAATGCCAAAAAATATTATTTTTAAAAGTATTCTTATATTTTTCATCTCTGTTAATTTAATATTTAACCTCATAAAACCAATACAAATATAAAAATTTTAAAATCTCTGAAAAAGATTTAAGATAAATATAGCAGACATCTATTTACATATCAAAACCTTAAAGAATCCAGCATTTCACTTTGCTCAAGTTTCCATAATATACCATCGGCAATTGCTTGATAACCAATTGCATTATTATGTCCATCAATTTCCCAGTACATATTTAAATAATTGTCTTTTCCTATTCCCTTTATCGTATGAAAATAATTTAAAAGATTAATATAATCAACTATCAGTTTTTTATCAATATCTATTATTACACTTTGCATACATGACTCACCCCTCTCAAATTCATATTTAAAAGGAATAATGACTAGTAAAAAACGGAACCCCTGTTCTTTAGATAATTCCTGAAAATTTCGGATGCATTCCACAATTTGTTTTTCAGCTATTTGAGGTTTATCACTATCGCCCCATTCCCCTATTAAAAAATCATCATAACCCAAAGCATTAAAAATTAGTCGTGAAATGTGACTCGTCGCATAAATTGGCTCAAACCATGGAGGCTCATTATACTTTATTGTTCCGTCAGGATTAAATCTGTTCATGTCCCCTCTGATAATAACTTCGAAAACATCTGAATGGTTTATCATTAAAATTACAAGATCAGGCTTATATTTAAGTAATTTCTCTTTTAATAGTACATACTCATAAAAAGGATCACTTCCACAAACGCCAGCATTAATAAAAACCAGCTCTTTATTCAGTTCTTGCTGCATCAACTCTCTTTCTAGGAATTTTAACCATGTTGAATCTGAATGAGCTCCGTCACCTTCAGTAAACGAATCTCCCAAACCAAGTATGCGAAACTCTTCTTTAGCTTTTTCGACTTTATGTTCTTCATCTGAAAGCCCTAAGGAGTTAACATGTCTAAAAAATGAATATTCACTTGTTTCGAGTTGATGATCCTTTTTCCAAACATGAAACCATGTATTGTCATCAGGAGTATAATGAGAAACAAAATAATACTTATCTCTTTTTTCCAGATAGGTGCTTTTATATCCATATAAAATGAAAACTATTTCTACTATTGACAGAATAATGACAACTGAACAAATTACAATCTTCAATTTATTTGTATTTATCTTTATTTTAAAAACTTTTATAATACTTTTTATAATTAAGAAAACTAAAATACCAACCAATATATAAAGACAAATCCCCGAAGTTATAAGATATTTTTTAGTCAATACAAAAAACGCGACATGTGTTATCAGTAATAAGGAAAATAAAATCCATAATATTAAATATCCAAAACCCTTATTTCTATTTTTGTCAGCTTTTTTAGTTATATAATTATTTTGCTGTAGTACCATTCTTTAAATATTTTTTGCTTTTTAAATATACGAAAGTTTTATTCATAAAAAACAAATTTAGTAATTCTCCCGGATGTGAATTTATCGGAGAAATCATTAGTCTCTCGTGTTCAAAATTTTTAAACTCAGAAATAAATGCAGGATATAGATCTAAATAATCAATTCCAGCATGATCAAGAATTGACTTTATCGCATTATTCCAAGCTATTCTTATACTATCAGCTGCTAAAGGAGTTAAGACAAATATCAGGTCAGCGTTTTGTTGTTTTACAAACAAATCAAAATCTTTAATAAGTTCAGAATACTTTTCCAGATTTTCTTCCGCATAAAGATCTTTTTGCCATTGCCATGAATCTGCCGGTTGGCACCTATTGCCCAAATATGGATCATTTTCAACAAATCCAACTATTATCAAATCAATTTGATATTTATATCCATATTTTTCATAAAAATTATATTGTTGTTTTGTTGACCATCCGCATAAACCCCATGATAACACTTCCACATGCGGATATCGTTCCATTATTTTATCTTCAAGTAAATGACTCCATGTTTTTTTATAATATATACCATCACCATATATCCACGAATCTCCCAATACTGCTATCCGATATACATTTTCAGGTTTGTTTTCCAAACGTATTCTATCAGTAAAATTATATGGATTTATATCCGAAACTGCTTTATTTAATGCGTTTATAGAATCTCTTTCTTTTTGCCATTTTTCAATCATTTCATCAGAATACGTATTATCTGAATAAATCAATTTAGATTGAATACAGCTATTGAAAAACAGAATATAGAAGGTCAATAGTATCCATAACTTATTTAATCTCTTACTTTTCAATTTTCATTTGGTTGATTAATACAAAGATATGTATTTTTTTTACAAAAAACTTCTTTTTATATGATAATTGAAATTTTTTATAATATCTTACAAATTGTATAATAGACAAGTTTCAGAATAAAATCAATATTTTACACTTACATTATTTTCATCTCAATAGCTACAATTAAGGTTTTTTTCTCATATTTGTATTTATTATATTATTCATACCAATGAGAAGATCAGAAACAGAAAAGCTTAGTGAAATTTTAAAAAAAGCCATACAGGACAACAAACTTTCTGATGGAATAGATAAGGTCAGATTCAAATCATTATGGCTTGAGTTTGCTGGATATCATATTAGTAAAGCAACAACTGAATTGTATGTTTCAAAATCTGTTTTATATGTAAGTTTGAACTCCTCAATTTTACGAAGCGAGTTACTACTAATTAGGTCTGAATTGGTTAAAAAAATAAACAAAGAACTTGGTCGTAAATTCATT
>ENA-UOWO01006667-UOWO01006667.1-activated-sludge-metagenome-genome-assembly--contig:-NODE-6667-length-11723-cov-5.968204_pt1 | contig 11723 bp, 5 predicted proteins | sample MGYA00238148_ERZ761564 | MGnify/ENA primary metagenome ERZ761564 (study PRJEB28885, sample SAMN05720194) | activated sludge metagenome | isolation source: Anaerobic digester | place: USA...
CTGACTGATAGCAACCGCTGCCTGTGCCGCAAAAACCCGCAGCATCTGGTCTGTGCGGGCTGTCATCATATTGCCGCTGTGCTTTGTGTCTATGTATAAAACACCGATATTAGTGGCCATCTCTTTGAGTGGAACCAGTGCAACCGAAACAATGCCGGCATCTTCGGGGTTGCGACCACGGCGACCCGGCTGTTTAAAGCGATGTGACGGGCCAATCATTGTTTCACCGGTTTCAAAGCAGCGGCTTACCAGACCAGCGGTTGCCTGCAGGTCATCGTTGATTTCGCCGGGTGCAAAATTCTGCATTGAAACTGTTTCGAGTCGGCTCAACTCTTCATTGTAGAGCATAAGAAGGGCGCGCTCACCGCCGGTTACCGCGATCGCCATTTCGAGAGTGAACTCCAGCAATCTCGGAAAACTGCCAATCGAGTTCAGAGCATAGGTAACTTCAAGAACTGCCGACAGTTCTTTTATTCTGGTCACCATTTCGCCTTCGGCGGCTGAAATGGCATTGTAGTATTGCCTGGGAATCTTGCTTTTTATCTGACTGAAGCATTTGCGTACAAAGGTTTCGTTGCTGTTGAGAAAAAAGGGAAACAGTTTTTCTTCTGCGTTGGCAATCGGAACATCGCCACCTTCAAGCTGCAGTCTGACAAAAACATCATCAGAAAGTTCGATAAAAGCACCAGGCTTAATAATTGCAATAAAACCCGGCTGCACCTTGCTGCCATTGACAATTGTGCCAAAGGGACTCTGAAGGTCTTGCAGGGTAAGAAGGCCGTCCGCATTGTAGCGCAGCTGAATCTGATTGTGGGCAATGCCCATCTTGTTGAGCTGAATATCACAATCATTGCCACTGCCGATTATTACACCGTTTCCGTTCAGGCTTGGGCTGCCTTCATAAAGAATCTGCCCGCTCCTGTCAGAGATTACAATTTTCATGGCGATTTCCTGAGGGTTGCTGAATAAACTCGGCTGCAGAAGCCCCTGAACTGTCTCTTCTGATTGAGCAAAGACATGCTTACCGGCAGCTATGATCTTTGAATCTCTTCTCGCCGGAGCCAGCCAGATAAAAACAATTCAGCCGTTTCATGCAGTGTGGTAAGTATACCGGATTTACCGCAATTTTGCAGCCCTCAGCCAAAAGATTATAAACAAAAACTGCAGGCGATAAAAAACCTGCTGTCAATTTACCTCTGTGGCAATCTGCATCAACTGTTCGGTTGCCTGCAGTTCATTCTGCAGACGGCGCAGGCGCGCGGCAGTCTGCGCCGCCCGTTCTATCACGGCCCGGTCGGCAATCCGACCACCACGACTGATCGTCTGAAGACATTCTTCGAGCTGCTGTTCACAGGGAAGCAACTCGTCTTCGAGCCTGCCGATCTGCCAGAGCAGAAGATGCCTGTTGAGCTCGGCCGCTTCGATCACCATCAGATTGAGGTTTTGTCTAATTGTGTCAATCAATGTTGCGATCTGCCTTAAACATGTATAGATTTTGCCCGGTATTTTCGACCCGTTGCACTCAGTTTTTATCAGTGTCTATCCGTGTTCGTCCGTGACCCGTGTTCATCAGCGCTAATCTTTATCAGAAGCGCCGGTATTTGCGCATGACGCCAATCACAATACCCTTGATCGTCACATCGCAGTTTTCGACAATGATCGGCGGCATAACCGGGTTCGATGGCTGCAGGCGCACCCGGCCGCCTTCTCGATAGATACGCTTCAGCGTCACTTCTTCATTCTCTATGCAGGCGATGACCATATCGCCATTGTTGGCGCTGCTGCGCTTTTCGACAATAACAAGATCGCCGTCTTTGATTGCTTCGTCGATCATCGATTCGCCACGAACTTCGAGCACAAAAGTCTCGCCGCGGCCAATCATCGATTCGGGCAGACTGATGGTCTCAGGCACCTCATTTATCTGGATCGGCTGCCCGGCTGTCACCCTGCCAAGAAGAGGCACGTCAACACTACGGGCTGCCACAACGGTATGCGGTTTAACAGACAGACCGCGGGAACGCCCCGGGAGCGAATCAATATGCCCCTTCTCGACGAGAGTTTTTAAGTGCTTGTGAACTGTGGCCGTCGAAGCCAGGCCAAGACCATCACATATCTCGGCTATTGTCGGGGCATAACCCCACTCTGCAAAAAAACGGCGAATGAAATCAAGCACAGTACGTTGCTTCGGGGTTAATGGATCAGGGGTCATGTTTCGCCTCCGTTCGAACTTTTCACACCTTAAATATAGGCGAATAAAAAGCGAACGTCAAGCGAAAATTTCACAAATACAACATAATGATAAAAGTCAGGTCGTCCTGGGCTTCCTGGCCACCGATGTGACTGGTATAACGGGCAAAAATATTCTGGTAATAGACTGCCGGATCGGTGTCGTAGCTTTCGACAAGAATCTGTTGCAGCCCTTCATAGCCGATCTCTTTACCACTGCGGTCCCGCGATTCAACGATACCGTCAGTATAAAAAATCATCGCGTCACCGGAGGCAAGCTGCAGCGGCATCTCATTGAAAACAGCCTTTTTGAATGCCCCAAGCGCACCGCCGGCCAGTTTAAGCTCTTCAACCGTGCCGGCAGAACGACGATAAAGCAGCGGCGAACAGGCGCCGGCATTTGCATACAGGCCGACACCTGTAACACTGTCCATATAAAGATACTGAAAAGTCATTACCTTCTTCTGCCGACTGCTCTTTGAAGCGAGCACCATCTGGTGCAGCCCGGTCAGAATTGTTTTTGGCGAGGCCAGCTGTTCACCGCTGCTGAGAATGCCGGCTTTAGCCATGGCCATTATCAGAGCCGCACCTACCCCATGCCCGGCAACATCGCCCATCAGAACAACAAAACCGCTTTCATCGATTTTGAAAAAATCGAGATAATCACCGCCCAGCTCACCCATCGAAACGCTTCGCCCAAAAAGGCGAAACCGGTTCATTTCAAAATCTGGCTTCGGAAAAAGGCTTTCCTGAACAATCTTGGCAACCTCAAGCTCTTCGAAACCGACCATGATGTGATTAAAAATGCCGGCAACTTCACCAAATTCATCACGACCGGCGTTTCTGATACGATGGCTGAAATTGCGGTTTTCAATCGCCAGGGCACCTTCACGCAGTATGCCAAGTGGTTCGACAAAAGCCCGGGCCAGTAACTGTGCCAGACCAGCCGCCAGAAGAATGCTGAACAATCCAAACAACAGCAGGTCGGTTTTCTGAACGCTGATAATACGATCGATACTGCGCATGGGGTAAAGCCCGATAAGCTGGTAAAATTCGAGATAACGACCGCCAAAACCGACAATCAGATAGTCTTCACCATTCAACCTGATAATTTCGATCTCATCAGTCGGCTTTTGACCAACCCGACGGGCGAATTCAGCCAGAGCGTCATCATAACCAGATGGCCTGTCGACAAATCTCGCCTTCAGCCGATCGAAAGCCAGCAGTTTAAAACCGTCTGAATTTCTGTTAGCAAGAGGCAGGGCCTTTCTGAGAAAGGCCCTCTGAATGATATGCGGTTTCCAGAAAACCATGGTCAGATAATCGGTAAACTCGCGCCCGTTAACCGAAAGAAATCTGAAATAGGTAAGATCTTTAAGGTAACCAAACCCCCACTGATTGATGCTTCCGATATTGTCGATAATCGAATGGGTAATCTCGATGAACGATCTCTGTAAAAGGGATTCAACCACCAGCTCGATTTTACTGAGAATCTGACCGGGTATTTCCACGCGGTTCAAATCACTCATAACCTTCTTTCCGACCAGATTTGCCGTCTGAATGTCAGAGACCGCATAACTGGAAAGGTTCGTTTTCTTTAATCTGGAAGCCGCATAATTGATTTTGATATCTTCCATGGAACCGGAATATGCGACAAAACCGTCGCGGGCCGCAAGAAAGCGGCTTTCGCTGGCAACCACAAAAAAATTCTCGGTCTCGAACTTCAGCAGATAGCTGGCAACCATTTGCGTTAACCGCTCATCGATATGCCTGCCGCGAGCCTCGAGGCTCCAGCCGGCAAAAAACCTGTCAAGGTCGAGCCCAACGTCTTTGAGAAACGACGAATAACGCCGGTCAAAACTCAGCAGCAGCTCTACCGAATTGTGATGCGCCGCAGCCATAAGCGTATGCCGTTTGTGTGAATAGTGTTCCTGCGAAATGATCGCCATCGCCAGCAACGGAATACCGGCCGCAAACAGAAATAGAAATGCCAGCTTGTTTCTGATCGAAGCACTGCCAGGCTGTTGCCTGATCATCGTCAACCAGGTATAACGAAAGAATGGCCAGAGAAACGCCAGAAAAGTCAAAGTCGCCAGCAGCGAACGCCAGATAATACCTGAGCCGGTATAAAGACGCGGCACAATGCCAAAAAGTCGCAGATTCGGGCTGAGATAACGATAGGCAAGATGCTGACCCGCAAGTTCGTAATAGTTGAGGCTGCGTTTTTCGCATTCTGAAAACGCCTGTCGCAGATAATCTGCTGTATTCAAGCCGTCGGTACGCCATATCAACTCGGTGTCATCAGAACTGTCGATAACCCCAAAAAGTATGCCGGTATCTGACGCAAGAGGCCGGATAGAATTCTTCAACCCCGAAAACTTCTTAAAATGCCGGTGGTCAAGCAGCACAATCGCCGCGCCGCACCCTATGTAATAAGCACCTACCGGTGGCCTGACCTGCGAACTGTCAACCCAGGCCAGAGAGTAGGCGCGCGCGTCAGTTATACTTGAAAACATTGACCCGAGCGTCTGTGGCCCAAGAACCCTTCGGGTAGTCTCAATATTGCCCCGTTCGCGATTGCGATACGGCACGTTCATCAGATACGGCCCGAAATCACTCAGAGTCCAGAATACTGTTCGCCAGTCAGCCTCTGAATACTCGCTCTCAAATGTTTTCGCAAGCTGATTCCCTTTGTCATCCCAGAAAATAAACTCAATTTCTCCCGGGAAAAGCCTCCTCTGACCATGCAACCATTCGATAACTTCTGTTGCAGATGCGTTTCGTTCCATAAAATCGACAAACTTCTGATGCAATTGCCGGCACCAGAATTCTTCCTGGCTGGTATTGCGCATTGCCTCGTTGGTCGCCCGCTGCATGTTCATTTTAAAACTGAACGCAAGCTCTTCTTCAGCGACCTGGTAGAAGCGCGAAACCGCCGTGAAAACAAGAACCGCCGGAATTCCGGCCAGACAGGCAACCAGCAGCAGCCATCCCATAAAACGGCCGAACGGCAGCGATGCTTGTTTTTGATTATTTTCAGGCATCATGATTCACCACGATTATCGTAAGATCGTCATCAGGCCGGGCTGACCACTGTTCATAGGCAGCAAAAATGCGACGATAATAGATTTCCGGGTCGCGGTCCCAGGCATCAAGGCTTAACTGCCTGAGGCGCTCGTATCCGAATTCTTCGCCCTCAGTGTTTTTGGCTTCGGCAATGCCGTCGGTATAGAGCAGCAGCGATTCGCCCGGCGCGATCGTAAATTCAAAGTTTTTATACCTGGCCCGTGGCCCGATTCCGAGCGGGGTAGCAATATGCTCGATCAGTTCAGCGCTTTTCTCTACTGGCTTGACCACCACCGGAAAACAATGCCCGGCATTGGCAAACGAAAAATGCCCGTCGGCAGGGCGCAGTACATAGTATTGAAAAGTCATCATACGCTTCAGGCGGTCATTTTTGATCGCAAAAAACATGCGATGCAGCCTGCTTGTAAGAACGGCAGCATCCATCTTCTCATTTTCAGGCGCCATAAGAACACTGGCCTTGGCCATGGCCATCATAAGACCCGCAGGAACACCATGACCAGCAACATCGCCGATAACCAGGCCCCAATGATCTTTATTAATCTGCAGACAGTCGTAATAATCACCACCAAGCGTGGTCATGACCACGCTTCGTCCATAGATAGAAAATCGTCCTGCCTTAAAGTTATTGCCGGGAAAAAGGCTCTCCTGAACGATTTTAGCGACTTCCAGTTCGCCAAGCCCTTCGATTACCCGGTTGAAAACCTGATTTAGATGCCCGAACTCATCTTCATCGACAACCGGAATACGATGGGCAAAGTTGTGAGCCCCAATAGCCAGCGTTGCCTGGGCAAGATTACGAATCGGGGTCAGAAACTGCCGTGAGAGCGCCTGACCAATAATCAGAGTCAAAAGAAGACTGAAAAAAGCTCCGGCCATGATACGGAAACGCAGAGCCGCAATTTTTGCATCGAGCCTGCTGTCGGCATAAAGGGCCGCCAACAGGTTAAAATTTAAGCTCCGACCCTTCAGGCCAACGAAAAGATGTGGCTGGTCATCGATCAGAACGCTGCCGATAAGGTTTTCTCGAAAACCTGTGGTTCTTTCCATCTGCCGCGCCAGCTCAACCGGAAATGTTCCGGCCGGCGACCAGGTTGTCTTGCCATCGATTTTGCGGGCATAAAATGGCGCACCGAACGAATTTTTCTGCAGACCTTCGTAATAACGATTGATGTAAAGCTCCTGAAAGCGGTCTTCATCCCAGAAAAGAATCAGGAAATAATTGTTCTGGTAATTGTGTCGATCGCCAAAGATATACCAGTAGCTGAGCTTTTTTATGTTCGCCATGTTCAGAGGAATTACCTGACGCTGATCTCGATAGATTTTTCTGACAAAATCAGAATCTTCGGGTGACATGATCGCACTGAACATGTCTTCTTTGCTTCGCTTCAGAATGGTGCCATTACAGAATTGAAGAATAGCCTGCCCCATCGGTTCGACAAAATTGAAACTGGCCTTGTCTTTCTCGCCCGCCGCATGGTCAGAAAACACCATACCGCTGCTGGCGATGAGGTAGGCGTCAGTTGTGGCAAATTCGCGCATGGCAGTTTTGATTGCCTCAATTTCGGCCGAGCTCAAGCTGCCATTTACACCTGCCGCTGTAATATTTTCGATCTTGCGGGTAATCTCGCGCGCAAAATCGTATTTGAGAGAAGCGTAACGCATGTCAAAATCACGCATCAGCTTGCTGAGGTCGCCGGCAATTTCGTCACGCAGCGCCAGTTTGCGGTTTATAAGATAGTCATGGGCAATAAAACCAAGAATGCTTAAAGGTGCCAGGTTGGCAAAAAGAAACAGGCCGGTAAGCTTCCAGCTGATTGAGAAAAACTGCTGTTTGAAGCGAAAATAAATGTAAAGAAACAGGTAGAAGCCACACAACAGAAGCGAAACCCTGACAAACACAATGTCGCGATTCAGCTCAACCGACCACTGAGCCGAATTCTTGGCATGCAGACAAAAAGTTCTCACGCCAGGCTCCGGCATGCTCATGCAGATAAGTGCCTGATCGTTTTCGAAAACCGGTTCAGATACATTTTCGAACTGCGAGAGAGCCAGGTTCATCGCCGGCATGAACTGCTCGTCAATCTGGTTGGCAGGCACCGAAAAGTCCGGGCTGATACTGAAGCCCGACGTGATTCCGTCCTGGCGGCGGTTAAGCGAACTGGAAATTTTCATCAGTCCTGAGCTGTTTTTTATCAGCCTCTCGCTGATGAAGCAGAAAAAGCTGATGCGACTGCCCATCCGGTACCATACCGAAGAAAATCTGCCGGCAAAGTCGGTCAGCAACGGGCCAGCATCATTGCCCTGCAGATAAGGCTTTTTAAGATATTCAGGGATAAAAATTTTGCCGAGAAACTGCCTGACCAGATTGAGATTCTTGCTCACCGACCTGATAGCGCCGATATCAACCTGACTGTCATTGCCGACAGCCTCAGAAACATCCCGCAGCACTTCATACAGGCGTGCAAGAATGTAACTGAAACCTTTCTGGTCGGTAAGTTCCCTGATTACCCGGCCTTTTTCATCCCAGACAACAAACTCGAAGTCACCGGGATAGCGTCGATGGAGATTGTCAATGGCGGCTTTGAGATAGTCTGCCGGAACAGCTGCTTTTTCTGCTTTTTCGGCCAGACGCAGCAGCAGAAAATGCAGGTATCTGCTGTTACTGCTGTATTTTTCGAGATATTCGAGACGCCCGTGCATCTGATCAAGCTTCTGCTGCCGCAGATTGCCAACCTTGACCTGATAGAGATTGTTCAATGCCGAAAAAATTATGAAAAGCGGAAAAGCGAGAAAACAGAAAACCAGAACCAGTATCGACACCGCATTTTTGAGAGAGCGTAAATTCGAAGCTTCAGCTGGCCGGTTTTCCGTTGTTTCAGCCATTTACGGCCTCCATGGCCGGGCTGGCAGCATCAGGCAGAGTATTTTTCGCAGCCCTCTGTGGATCGAATACCAGAATGACCATTGTCAGGTCATCCTGGGCCCCCTCGTCGCCAATATGCTGAAGGTAGGCATTGAAAACATTGTGATAGAAAGCTTCGGCGTCAATATTCCAGGCATCGAGCAGAAGCTTCTTCAACCTTTCGTAGCCTAATTCTTCGCCATTACGGTTGCGTGCCTCGACAATACCGTCGGTATAGAAAACAATTGCGTCACCGGGGCTAAAAACCACTTCTATTTCAGAATAATTTGCCTTTTTAAAGGCACCGAGAGCGGCACCAGTCAGAGTCAATTCTTCCACCTGACCGGTATTTTTTCTGATGATCATCGGTGAACAGGCCCCGGCATTCGAATAAACGCCGCGCCCGGCATTACCATCGAGGCACAGATACTGAAAAGTCATAACCTTCTTCTGCTTCTTCGTTTTGGAGGCAAAAATCAGGCCATGCAGCCTGGCAACCAGTGCCAGAGGCTGGTCAAGAAGATGCTCTGACTGAATAATGCCCGCTTTCGCCATGGCCATGATCAGGGCAGCGCCGACGCCATGCCCCGCCACGTCGCCGAGCAGTACCGAAAATTTCCCGTCAGTGAGCTCGATATGATCGAAATAGTCGCCACCGAGTTCGCCCATCGAAACACTTTTGCCGAACAGGCTGAAATTACCGGTTTCGATCTGCTGCTGCGGCAGCAGTTGTTCCTGAATGGCGCTCGCGACCGAAAGTTCTTCGAGATCAACCATAACCGAGTTGAACACCCGGCCCATGGCGCCAAATTCATCACGCCCAAGGTCAGGCAGGCGATGGCTGAAATGTTTGTTCTCAATCGCGTGGGCACCTGTGGTTATCTGCTGCAGAGGCAGAATAAAGCTTTGCGCCAGAACCTGTGAAAGTCCCCAGGTCATCAGCAGGCTGAGCATAGCGAATAGCAGCAGCTGCCGACGCTGCGATTCAATGAGGCCGTCGATTTTTTCGAGCGGGTAAAGCCCAATCAGCCGGAAATCTTTGATATGCCTGCCGGCAATGCCCATAACCAGGTGCTTTTCGCCAAGATAATCAACAATCTTGATTTCTTTGCCGGGGTAAGAAGTAAGAGTGTTGGCAAACTCGCGCAGAACCGAGCTTTTGTAGGCTTCAGGCGGAACTGTATATTCCTGCGTCATCAGAGCCACCAGTTTGATGCCGAGATTGTTTCGGTTAGCCTGAGGAACGGCCTTCAACAGATAATTATATTGAAAAAGATGGATGCCAAAAGATGATAGAAAAAAGAGGTCCTGTGAATCGCTGTTCTTGAGAGAAAAAGTATCGAAGATTGCCGGATTGACGTTTTGCCCAAAACCCCACTGAATGAATGACCCGCGTTTCTGAAACAGGTCAAAGAGAAAGTTGGCGAGCGGCTGCTGGGTGGTCGACTCAATAAACAGTTCAAGCTCCGTTTGCACCTTTTCCGAGACTTCGACGCCATTTATTTTATCAAGAAAGAACTGCCCAATCTTGCGTGTCAGCTCGTTCTGATTGCGGCTGCGTTCGGCCCGTTGCCCGTCTTCTTTCGGGCTGAGTTTACGATTTTCATCATAAACGCCCTTTTCGGTAACGATAGTATTGCTGCGACTTGCAACCATGACAATTTTCCATTTCTCAGTGCCATCTGAGCTGAGTGCGTCGATAAATTCCTGCAGCGCCATGTCGTCATTAATGTTAGCCGTAAGCTTGTCGATCATTTTTTCCTGGGCTTTCTTCTTGCCGACAAGACGACGGGCATACTCGACTTCGATTTTTTCATCGAAATCCTGAATAAAGCTGATACCACGACTGTGGGCATCGAGCATCAGGTTGCTGCGTTTCTGTGCCAGATAGTCGTTGCCGATAAAAAACAGCACCATCAGAGGCAAACCATTGGCAAAAAAGAAAAGAAAACGCAGTTTCCAGCGCAGTGAAAGGTCGTCAGGCCTGTCTCCGAAAAAAAGTCCCCATGCATAACCGGCCAGCAGATAAGCCACTGCAAAGAAAAGAAACACCACCGACCATGCATAGCCAGGCACCAGACTGCTGGAAAACCTGCTTTTTTCGATAAAACCGTAGATCTTTATGCCCGGCCTGAGAAAGAATGGGTAAACGATCAGGTTTTCTGTTTCGATTTTCTGGGTCTTATACTTACCATATTCAGCTGCAGCAGCCATGACCTGCCTGGCAATTCTGCGGTCTCCGGTCCCGTGCCTGAATCCATGCGCATCGTCCTGAAGCGAAAAGCGCCAAATATGATCACTGTTCTGGCTGAATTCATTCAACAGGTTTAAAATACCATCATTGCCCCTGAGATCTTTCAGGTCAATAAAAGCCAGCACCAGATGCTGGCGAATGACGCGACCCCATGCCAAAGGCTTTTTGAACTGGGCGTCTCCCCATATAAGGCAAAAATCACGGATTGAAACGTTGTTTTCAAAATGCCCCCAGTAAAGCTGCGGTCCGAAAATTTTTCCGCCAGCAACCTGTTCTTCATGAGTAACCTCTGATCTGCCTGAAAGAACAGCCTTCCAGGCAAAACTCAGACCAGGTTTCCATACTGAGAGGGGTTCGAGCGGCATCGACGAAGACAAAACCCCTCTTGTCGGTGTGTAAACAACATAGTTAAATTTCAGATTGCGACGCAGATCTTTCAACCGGGAAACCAGAACTCGGGAAAATGCGTCAGAGCCTTTCAGAATCGCCGCTTCGCTGGCCACCGAATCTGGAGCCAGTTTTTCCATTAGTGTAGAACACCAGTAATATTGCGGATCAGCAAACTTTCTTAATTCGACATAGAATTCGCGCAGTCTCTGATGCTGGCTTTCGAGACGATTTCCGGTGTCCTGATTCTGTAGATGCAACATTCCAAGGAACAGCATAAAACCGGGAATGCCGATAAAGCAGAGTATAAAAGCAAGCCAGCCTGTGATTTTCCAGGGTTTGCTCATGCCAGAGCCTCCCCGGTATTTGCTGAAAACTTGATCAGAATCATGGTTATATCATCGTCTGCGTCTGGAGACCACTGCTTATAAGCAGTAAAAATTTTCTGATAATAAGTTTCAAGATCCTGGTCATACTGCCGCTGCAGCATCTGAGCAAAACGATCAAAGCCCATTTCAATGCCTTCGGCATTATGCGATTCAATGATGCCATCGGTATAGAGAAGCACGATATCACCAGGCTCGAGCTGCCCCTGTGTATCTTCGTATTTCGGTTTTTTCGTGATACCCAGCGGGGTGCCGACAAGCTTGAGCAACTCGATGTCTTCACCATTACGTCTAATTAAAGCCGGAAAACAATGCCCGGCATTCGAAACCAGATAAGAACCGGTTTTTGAATTTATGGAAAAATACTGACAGGTCATCATACGCTTGATTTTGCTGCTTTTAACCCGATGAATAACCTTGTGCAGCGAGGAAAGCATTGCCGCCGGCCGACGCCTGTCTTCGTCGCTGAGCAGAACTGAGG
>ENA-UOWO01006678-UOWO01006678.1-activated-sludge-metagenome-genome-assembly--contig:-NODE-6678-length-11712-cov-4.461096_pt1 | contig 11712 bp, 10 predicted proteins | sample MGYA00238148_ERZ761564 | MGnify/ENA primary metagenome ERZ761564 (study PRJEB28885, sample SAMN05720194) | activated sludge metagenome | isolation source: Anaerobic digester | place: USA...
TCTTGTGGAACGACGGGGCACCCTTCACCGAGGAGGATGTCCTGTTCACAATCGGACTAGGGAAAGACAACAGAGCGTTAGATGTCGCAAGTCTATGGTCGACGGGAGTTACCGGGGTAAGATCGGACAAGCCTATGACTGTAACCTTCACGTTCTCAGATGTGAACACGACGATCATCCAGAGATTCTCCAGTGTCTTCATAGTTCCCGAGCATATCTGGTCTAAAGTCGATGACCCTCTGACCTGGATAGGAGAAGGAATCCCCGTGAGTACTGGACCGTTCATTCTGAAGGAAGGCTCCTTTAGCGAACAGTCATTCAGTGTGGTTAGAAATCCAAATTACTGGCAGATTGGCGAAGATGGCAAACCTCTTCCTTACATAGACGAAGTTCTGACACTAACCACTACCAACGAGCAGGTTCCTCTCAGACTTGCCAGAGGTGAATTCGACTGGGCAGGCTACTTCGTTGCCAATATCGATGAGGTATTCGTCAAGGCCGACCCCGAACACTTCAAATACTGGCTTCCTGAAGGAAACCTAGTCTTCTTGAACCTCAACAATCTCAAGTGGCCCTTCGACAGCTACAACTTGAGGGCAGCTATAGCCTCGGCGATAGACCCGTTCGAGATAACCAGGATAATGGCCAGTGGAGCAGTCCCCGCCTCTCCAGCCGGCGTAAAGGCTAGTTACCTTAGACTGGCCGAGAACGGTCTCAGTGAATATGGTATAGAATTCGATCCCGATTACGCAAGGTATCTAATTGAAAGGGAAGGTTACAAGCTTAGCAGGAGCGGGATCTATGAAAAGGACGGTAAGGCTCTCTCTCTGAATCTCTATGTGCCGACGGGGTGGACCGACTGGATAATGGGAGCTGAAGAAGTTGCAAGGCAACTGAAAGAGGTGGGAATCGAGGTTATCGTTACTCTCGCCGCCTGGCCTTCCCCTTACCAGGACATGATCTTCAACGGAAACTACGAGATGCTTTTTGGGATCTCCGTCACTGGAACAAGCCCCTATTACCAGTTCGACAACTGGGTGCATTCCAAGCACTGGGCACCTATAGGAGAGAGGACCAAGAATTACTATGGAATGCGCTACAAGAACGACAGGATAGATGAACTCCTCGACAGCTACAGGAAACTGACGGATCCTCAGGCCCAGGATGAGGTAATGGAAGAGGTTATAGCCATCTTCCTGAGAGATCTTCCTTCCGTACCCATGTTCTTCAATCCGGTATGGTTCGAGTACAGCACCAGGAATTTCGTTGGCTGGCCGAGCGCAGAAAATCCATACGCAGAGCCGAGACCTACCGGGATGGATAAGATGCCGGTATTGCTTTCTGTACACCTTAGGTAGTTTTTCGCGTGGCCTCGCGGGCAACTGAGCCCGCGAGGTTCATCCTCATTCACGAGAGGGGGGTAAGGAAGGCCTGCTTTCCGTATAAGGAAGACGCTTTCTGAACAGCATTGGCCTATTTCGCAAGAAAAATTGGATTGTTGTTATTCGCCCTTTTTGTTGCAGTTACTCTGAATTTCTTCATTCCGAGAATGATGCCCGGTGATCCTGCACAGGATTTGATTGACAAGATGCAGGGTATTCCGTTGGAATCGCTCGAAGCAATAAGGGCTGCCTTTGGCGTCGATTCTAACGATCCGTTGCTTGTCCAGTACGGAAAGTATCTTCTGAACCTCTTGAAGGGCGATCTGGGAATTTCTATCTCCAGATTCCCTACTCCAGTCTGGAGAGTCTTGCAGGTCGCCATTCCCTGGACTGTCGGACTTATGGGTACTGCAACGATCATCAGTTTCTTTCTGGGCACATTGATTGGAATAGGCGTTGCGTGGAAACGTAACACGAAGCTCGCTTCCTTCACTGTCGGGCTCTTCATTTTCGTGCGTTCCTTCCCGTATTTCTGGCTCGGGCTGCTGCTGATATACTTTCTGGCTTTCAGGCTTCCGATATTTCCCCTCGGAAATGCCTACACTCCCCAGCTTCAGAGAGGGACGATGGAATTCTTTTTCTCTGTTCTAAGACACGCGATACTTCCTGCCTTGACAATCGTTATCTCTTCTATGGGGGCGTGGATATTGACCATGAGGAACAACATGATCAACGTGCTGGCCGAGGACTACATCACCGTTGCCGAAGCCAAGGGCCTCCCGCTGAGAAGAATCAAGACTCTATACGCCGCAAAAAACGCCATTCTGCCATCTATAACTGGGTTTGCGATGTCTCTGGGATTTGTCGTTGGAGGCGGTTTGTTGACTGAAATGGTCTTCGCCTACCCGGGAGTAGGCTTGATGCTCTATCAGGCGGTTCAGAGCAAGGATTATCCGCTGATGCAGGCGATATTTCTTTTCATTTCAGCGGCCGTTCTCGTAGCGAATTTCATCGCGGATATCGCGATTCTGATTCTCGATCCCCGTGTTCGGGACGGTGGCAAGTGATGTTAAAGGACACTTTTTCTCTCTTCATAGAGAACCGAAAGGCTTTGTTCGGGCTGATGATACTTGTCTTTTTCTCCGGAGTTGCGATCTTTGCCCCATTGATCGCTCCTTATGATCCAAAGACGAACAAGGTCGATGTCCTGAGGATAGTGGAAGAGGAGATGGGTAGAACCACAACTGTTGAAAGGGAGCAGATCGATGAATTCACAGAACGAAGAGTCTACACTCAGTCGATCGCGACTACATATGAGAGAGTAACAACAAAACTCCCGCTAAATGCAAGGCCTTCCAGGCAACACTTGCTCGGTACGACGAAGGCCGGACAGGATCTTTTCTCTCAGATGGTCTACGGAACGAGAATCACGCTTGCCGTGGGTCTTGTAACCGGACTGTTTACTACGATTCTTGCTCTAACACTTGCGCTTTTGGCCGGGTATTTCGGAGGCGTTGTTGACGACATCATCTCTCTGTTTACGAACGTCTTCCTTGTTATCCCGAGCCTCCCGTTGATGATAGTCATTGCAGCGTATATAACGGTCAGGGGAGTTATTCCAATCGTCCTTATACTAGGACTTACCAGCTGGCCATGGCCTACGAGAATACTGCGTTCTCAGGTTGTGAGTCTTAGAAACAGAGATTTCGTAAGGGTGTCCAGAATTCTCGGCGAGAGGCCGCTATACATACTCTTCAGGGAGATACTGCCGAATATGATCTCGCTGGTAATGGCATCCTTCTTTACATCAACGATGGCGGCGATCATGGGAGAGGCTACCCTTGAGTTTTTGGGACTGGGCAATGTCTCGATAGTGAGTTGGGGAACAATCTTATACTGGGCACAGAACAGCGGAGCTCTTCTGTCGGGTGCATGGTGGTGGTTCCTTCCTCCGGGTATCTGCATAGCCTTGATCGGGACTTCGTTTGCGCTCATGAACTTTGCCATCGACGAGATCTCAAATCCCAAGCTTAGAAAGAGATGATTGAGTTGGACAGACTCGAGATGACTCCACTACTTCAATGCAAAAACCTTGTAGCAGGTTACAGGATCAAGAGCGGCTTCGTTCACGCAGTGGACGACGTCTCGTTTGACCTGGATAGAGGGGGCTTTTTGGGCATCGCAGGCGAATCGGGATGCGGCAAATCAACGCTGGCATACGCAATTATGAGGCTTCTCAAAGACAACGCCACAATCGAAAGCGGAAGCCTTTTATTCAAAGGCGCCGATCTTGCGAAACTTGACGAAGAACAGATGAAAAAGATACGGTGGGTGGATATTTCGATGGCTTTTCAATCAGCCATGAATGCACTAAACCCTGTTCTTTCGGTTGGTGAGCAGCTCACTGATGCCATACATGCTCACGAAGAGGCAACACAATCAGACGCTCGAAAGCGGGCTCTTGAAGTGCTGAAGCTGGTAGATATTCCCAAAGACAGATTCAACTCTTACCCTCATCAGCTTTCGGGAGGTATGAAGCAGAGGGTTATGATAGCGATGGCCTTGATTCTGAATCCCGAGCTAATCATAATGGATGAGCCGACAACGGCACTGGATGTTGTAGTACAGCGAACAATAATCGAGAAGATTCAGGAACTGAGGAAGACTCTAGGCTTCTCAGTTATATTCATCACTCACGATCTCTCTTTGCTAGTGGAGATCAGTGATACTCTGGCCATCATGTATGCTGGCAAGATCGTGGAGTATGGAGCCTCCGAATCTCTTTTCAATCGGCCCTTACACCCATACACTAAGGGGCTTATGAACTCCTTCCCATCCCTTACGGGAATGATAAAGCGGATGGGCGGAATCGAGGGAAAGCCTCCCGACCTTTTGAAACCACCTGAAGGCTGTAGATTTCACCCTCGTTGTCCGCAGGCAATACCTATTTGCAGAGAGTCCTGCCCCTCACTGGAGGAGATCGCCGATCGCCACAGCGTCGCTTGTTTTCTTCACAAAGGAGCTGAGATCCTGTGAACGAAAATATCCTGGTTCTTGAAGGAGTCAACAAACACTTCCCGGTAAACTCTTTCAGAATGCATGGAAAGGTTGTTCATGCCATGGATGACGTCTCTTTTTCTCTGCGAAGAGGAGAAGTGCTCGCGATAGTTGGCGAATCCGGCAGCGGAAAAACCACTACGGCAAACGTGATGGCCAGAATTTACAAACAAACTTCCGGTAGAGTCACCTTTGAGGGTAGAGAAATAAGTAAAAATATGTCGCGCGAAGATGAACTGAGATATCACAAAAAAGTCCAGATGATCTTTCAGGATCCCTTTGGAGCCCTAAACCCTACACGAACTGTCGGAAGGATAATGGAGCGGCCTTTCGTGATTCACAAAATCGCCGGGAGAAGAAAAGCCGTAGAAGAGAGTATTGATAAGATACTCATCCAGGTGGGGCTGGAACCGCCTGAGCAATTCACCAGAAAGTTTCCCCACGAACTATCTGGAGGACAGAGGCAAAGGGTAAATATAGCGAGAGCTTTCGCTGTCGAGCCAGAGCTGATTCTGGCCGACGAACCCACTTCGATGCTCGACGTTTCGAACAGAATGAGCATTATGAATATGATGCTTTACCTTAAAGAAAGTCACAGCGTATCCTTCATATACATAACCCACGATCTTTCCGGTGCGCGCTACATGAGCGACAGAATAATTGTCATGTATGCGGGCATGATCATGGAGATCGGCCCGGCAGAAAAGATTATAAACAACTCGTTCCATCCATACACAAGGCTGCTCAAATCGGCCGCTCCTTCCCCGGAGATGGGTTTGAAGCGTAAGCGGCTGATTACGGGTGGAGATATTCCGTCGCTGATCGATCCTCCTGGTGGTTGTCGTTTTCATCCGAGGTGTCCTTTCGTAAGCGATATTTGTTCTCTGGAGGTGCCGGCAATGAAGAAGATCGATGAAGGTCATTATGTGAGGTGTATTCTATGACAAATCTGCTGAGGTTCCAACTTAGTATTGTGTTTATCGTAAAGAAGGGGAGTGGTCGATTTTGAAGCTATTATTTTTTTATCAACCGCTTCCCCCAGTTAGGTGAAGCCTTATTTAAGAGAACTTCCTAGCAATCTTCCGTGTCCGGTGGCGTACGTTATCGATCTGGTGTGTCCGCTGCAATCGCCGATGAATTTGAGGTTCCTGTAGCGATCGTTGTCTATCTTGTTGGAATAGAACTTCACTTCTACCGCGTACATCAGGTTGTCCGGATATGCCACTCCTGGGATAACTTCGCTCAGCTTTTCTATGAACTCCGTTATAGAGACAGAAATTCTCCTCGGAAGTACAAGGTTTATATCTCCGAGTATGAAATCGCTTTCCGGGAGGGTCGGTTTGATTCTTCCTAGCCTTTTGGTCCGCTTGGTTTGCATGAAATCTTCGTAAGTCTGCAGAATCACCTTACGGCCGCCCGCTAGAATATTGCTAAGGCGGCTGATGTACGAGCCGTATCCGATAGGGTCGTGAAATGGCTCTGTGAATCTCGTAGTGCAAAGAATTGCGAAATTCGTGTTTATCGAACTTCCATCCGAATTAGAATGTCCGTTCACGGTGACAAAATCGTCGTAGTTCTCCAGTACCACTTTTCCAGAAGGGTTGTTGCAGAAAGTTCGAACTGTGTAACCTGTCTTTGTCTTCAGCCGGACTTTGAACTCGTACATTTCGTTGTTTATCTTTTCTACCAGATGGTCTGGCAGTTCAAATCTCACTCCTATATCCACGGTGTTGCTTGAGGCAACGATTTCCGGGTACTTCGAAGCTACTCCTTTGATCAGGCCATGGCCACTCCTGCCAACCGCCACGACTACGTAATCGAAATCCGCCTCGAAATCTTTTCCCCTTAGTATAACCCTGCTGTCGGAAAAGTCTATATCTTCAACTCTTGAGTTGAAATGGAAGTGTATGTTTCTCTTTTGTGAGAACTCCTCATATATTCTGGTAAGGACTGAGCCGAGCTTATCTGTCCCTATATGCCAGAACATGGAGTTTACGGGTTCGAAGCCCTTCGCATAGAAATTCTCGAAGAACTCGGACTTACTGTCGAAAGATACACCGGTCCTTACGCTCTTCTTATCTTCCTCGCTCAGCTTGCCTATATAAAAATCAACGACCTCTCTCTGTGTAGAGAGGGGGATCTCAAGCTCACCGCCCATTGTACTCGATACGAAGATCTTTCCATCCGAGCGAATCCCACTTATGCTGGAACTGTAAATGTCTTTCGATCTCTCCAGGATATGTATTTCATGATTGCTGTTCATTATCTCACTTACGAAGCCAATTGCAGCGGCACCGAAACCAACAACTCCGATCTTCATATATAAGAGTCCCTTTGAGAGACTCCATCACCTCCATTTCTATTCCCAGATAAACTTGTAATTGCCCAGCTTAAATTCGTTTCTGAGCTGGACCAGCTGCTTCCTCAGAACATCGTTGAGAGGAGCTCCGCGGTCCTTTCTTTCGAGCCAGGCAAGATACTCCTTCTCACCGGCCGTGTATATTCTCTCCTCTCCAGATGCCTTCCTGGAGGCTCTCAATTCTCTCAGTATGTCGCCCGTGGTCTTTTTGAATTCTTCGAGCGATGTAAAGGCTTCCACATTTATAGCCATGAAGAAGTGACCTATCCTTATCGGTTTCTTTTCGCCATTCTCGCCTATACCGGTCAGCATTTTGAGGAAACTCCCTCCCTGAAGGGCCGCCGACAGGATCTCGACCACAGTGGCGTAGCCATAGCCTTTGTACCCGGCCGTCTCTTCGCCTATGCCTCCCAGAGGGACCAGAGCCGCTCCGCCCGTGTTGAGATCGATCAGTATCTGCTGGGTATCCGTTCTCGTCTTTCCATCCGGACCTATCACCCAGCCTTCAGGGATCTCCTTGCTGGCCCTCCCGTAAACCTCTATCTTTCCCCTCTGGGCGACCGATGTGGCACAGTCAAGTACGAAGGGGAACTCTTCATCGGTTGGCATTCCAAACGTTAGCGGATTGGTACCGAGCATATTCTCCACTCCGAACGTCGGGGCGATCGAGGGCCGGGCGTTCGTTCCGGTAATACCGATCATACCCGCTTCGATCGCCATGAGTGGGTAGTAACCGGCTATACCATAGTGTGTCGAATTTCTGACTGCCACCATCCCCATACCGAATTTCCTGGCTTTTTCTATGGCTATTTTCATTGATTTATACGCGATCACATGGCCCATACCATCATGACCGTCCACAACGGCTGTTGTTGGACTTTCTTTGACTATCTCAAATTCCGTCACCGGTTTCTGTGTACCTTCGCGAATTCTGTCTATGTAGATCGGTTTTAGTCTTCCGATTCCATGAGAGTCTATCCCTCTTTTGTCGGAAGTTATTAAAACGTTAGCACAGATCTTCGCATCTTCCGCGGGAACACCAACACTTTTGAAGACATCTACCATGAAGCGTTCCAGCAGATCGAAGTCAACCCACACCACATCTTCGTAAACACTGGACAAATCATTTCCCTCCCTTTCGTTTCGTCACAGTGGAATTATACAATGGATCTGTCCGATAAGCCTGACCAGAACTTTGGCGGCCATGGTTGTCTTTATTAGAAGAAATCGTGTAGAATTGCTTATAAGGGGAAGTATCGTTTCATGGGGATGGGTGATTGCTTTGAAGGACAGAATAGGTGCTGGAATCTATATATATCCAATGCCGTTGGTAGTAGTGGGAAGTATGGCGGAAGACAGGCCTAACTATACGACGGTGGCTTTCTGTGGAGTTGTTGAAGTTCAGCCTCCAATGATCCAGATTACTCTTGCGAAGACACGTTTCAGCTGTAAAAATATAAGGGAATTCGAATCGTTCAGTGTAAACGTTCCTTCCATGGATATGCTCAGAGGGGTTGACTTCATGGGCATCTATTCGGGTAAGACAACCGATAAGTCGGAACTTTTCAAAACCTTTTACGGGGAGCTTCAGAACGCTCCCATGATCGAAGAGGCGCCTTTGAACATGGAGTGCAGGCTTGTCGATGTCTTCGATTTCGGAGGTACTCATGAGACTTTCATCGGGGAAGTTGTGCAGAGCTATTGCTCGGAGTTCTGCGTAGTCAATGGATTACCCGACATAAAGAAGATAAATCCCGCGACCTTCTCGGTGTACGATAATTCTTACTGGTCACTGGGAATTCACCTTGGAAAAGCCTGGAACATCGGGATGAAATACACACCCCCAAAAACGATCCACGACTGATCGGATAGCAGCGTCATCGGCACCTCGACGATTGCGACTTTTGTACCGACTCTGGGTACCTAATAGCCCAAAAAACTCTTCGCAGTTCACGAAATGATCCTTGCAAGCCTGGAACTTTCCTTCGCACCTGGTTCATCTATCTCGTGGGATCTGAGGACGGTTCTATCTTCAAACCCCGATACAATCTATTTCACCCGTTGATCCTGGATATCACTGTGAAGCAGAAAATGTTGTAAAAGAAACCCACCGTTACTTTTCTTTTCCTCTTATCGGTCTGTAAGTGTACCGGCTAACCATCAGTTCGGGTGCAATGTCTCTTATAAAGATCGCTCAATCTTACGTACTTTCCACAAGAATCGCATGCTAGACTTTAGTTATCAGCGATGGCAAGGGAGGGTTTGAATGTTCACGAACGATCAGGGAAGATACTTCATAAGCAACAAGATATGGGATGAGGAATTTAGCGATTCCTGGATATCAGACCAGAAGATGGGAAAATCTCAACCGCCTCTAGAAAAACCTTTCGTTGAAGAAGGTCTGTTACCCCTTCCAGACCCGCTTACGGTTACTCTCAAGAAAAAAGACATAACATCGATAATACACGATAGAAAAAGCCGTAGGGTCTTCACGGATGAAGAGATAACTTCCGGAGAGCTTTCGTACCTTTTGTGGGCCAGTCAGGGAATAAAGGAGATTATGGCTAACAATTACGCGACTCTGAGAACTGTACCTTCGGCCGGTGCACGGCACCCTTTCGAGACTTATCTGTATATCAACAGAGTTTCGGGAATAGAAAAAGGAATCTACCGCTATGTGGCATCGAGACACTCGCTCAGCCTCTTGAAAGCTGGGAATTTCTCCGATGAAATGACCGAGGCCAATCTCGGACAGCAATTCGTTGGCAACTCTGCCGTGACGTTCCTCTGGTCGGTGATTCCGTACAGAACTGAGTGGAGATACAACCTCCACTCCTACAAAGTGATCCTTATGGATGCGGGTCACGTGTGCCAGAATCTTTACATCGCTTGTGAGGCTCTTAGACTTGGTACGTGTGCAATCGGCGCTTACAGCCATGAGAAGATAAACAGGCTTTTGAACCTTGAGGGAGAGGACGAATTCGTGGTCTATTTGGCTCCTGTCGGCCGCTATAGGGAAAGGAGGAATCCGAAGTGATCTTGGATGACGTGGAAAGAAGATTGCTTAATCAGATATATGCGAGAGTTTTCGGGCGGGAAAAGAGGTATTTGCCCGTAGATGTCCTGGCCGGCGAAAGCGGCATATGCCCCGAAGAATTCAGCAGGGTTTTAGCCTTTCTAGATGAAGAGGACTACGTAGAGGTAAAACCCTTCAGAATGCTCAGAATAACCCACAAGGGAATACTGGCTTGTGAAGAGGGTAAGATCCCCGAAAAGAGAGAGATCAGGGATAGAGTTATGGAGAAAATCAAAGAGCTCTCACAGGGAGATACGGAGGTTTTTATCGTCATAGACGCACTTGCCGGTGAAATGAATTTAATGAGATACGAGTTGTTCGACATTCTGAATTACCTTCAGGGCGAGGGGCTGGTGAAGATTCATTCGAGGATTTCCGTCTCTCTCTGCGAAAAGACACCGGAATGACCGTTTGTTCGTTTATGGAGCTTTAGTCCCGCTCGCTATAAACAAGCCATAAACTGCCACTATCGCTACATAAACATAAACGATGGTTATTGAGGATATAAAGAAAATGAACAATTTACTGTATATTTTCATTGTCAAATTACAGTCAGGAAAACGCGTGCTATAATCAAGCGAAAGTAACCCAACGGAGGAGCACCCGTGAAGAGTAGACGCCCATCAGGGAATGGGGGCGGATCGAAAGGCTAGGGTGCCGAAGGAGACGGGAGACCCAGATCCCGTCATCCTGGGCATACGGAGAACATCCGTATGACTGTCACGGAGGAGTCCGTGGAGAGCCGGTGGGTTTGGAATAAGCGATTATTTCAAACCATTAGGTGTTCCCGGTCTCATTCGGGAACACTTTTTATTTTGGAGGTGATGTTATGAAACTTGCAGTTGTTGGAGCCACCGGTGAAGTTGGCCGAATGATGCTTAAAAAGCTCGAGGAAGAAGCGATTACACCCGAGGAAATAGACCTTTTCTCCTCGAGCCGGAGCGCGGGAAGTCTTATGAAATTCGCCGGAAAGAGTATAGAAGTGAGAGAACTCAGAGAGGATTCTCTCCGGAGGGATTACGATTATGTTCTCTTCTCGGCCGGGGCCTCCGTTTCAAAAACCTTTGCTCCGCTTGCAGCCTCCTGCGGAGCGGTTGTGATAGACAATTCTTCAGCTTTCAGACAGAGTGAAGAGATTCCCCTTGTGGTTCCGGAAATCAACGGCTGTCTTTTGAAAGGCTATAGAGGCATTGTGGCCAATCCCAACTGCTCGACCATACAGATGGTGCTGTCACTGCATAAAATACACAGGAGGTTCGGCCTAAAAACGATTGTCGTATCCACCTACCAGGCCGTATCGGGTGCGGGGAACAGGGGAATTGTCGAGCTGGAGAGGCAGGAGGCCGGATCACAGGATCAAGCGGTATTTGTAAGAAAAATCCACAGGAACGTGGTTCCTGTTATCGGCGATATACTCGAAAACTCCTTTTCGGCTGAGGAGATGAAGATGATAAACGAGACCAGAAAGATACTGGGCGACTCTAAAGTATCCATCTGGCCTACCACCGTCAGAGTTCCGGTCGCGCATGGCCATTCCGAAGCGGTTTTCTGCGAGACTGAGAAACCCTTTGAGCTTGAGGAACTCAAGGAAGAACTTCGGGCGAGCGAAGATGTTGTTTTGACCGACGAAAGGTTCACACCGGTCGAGATAGCCGGTTCGGATCTTGTTTATGTTTCAAGAGTCAGATCCTTTGACAGTCATCGTTTTCTCTTGTGGAACGTGGCCGACAACATCAGGGTGGGAGCTGCCACAAACGCCGTGAGAATATTGAAGATGCATGCGGGGGGCGCTTAGAATGAAGGGAATCAATTATTCGGCCACTGGTAATACCTTTCTG
>ENA-UOWO01006683-UOWO01006683.1-activated-sludge-metagenome-genome-assembly--contig:-NODE-6683-length-11708-cov-22.143997_pt1 | contig 11708 bp, 10 predicted proteins | sample MGYA00238148_ERZ761564 | MGnify/ENA primary metagenome ERZ761564 (study PRJEB28885, sample SAMN05720194) | activated sludge metagenome | isolation source: Anaerobic digester | place: USA...
TTGAAAACGCGGCCGTATAGGTTGCCCCGTTTTTGTCCACGAATAAACTTCCTAAATGAACATCCGGGCATACATGAGACCGTGTTGTGGCTGGGCTGACGACGTCCGCGTCGTTTTGAGGAAGTATTCCCTCATTTATGAGGAGATCGACATTGATGCGGACTCTGAGGCGCGGGCCGAGATGGAGCGGCTGACGGGGCAGGTGCATTCGCCGTGCGTTGAAGTCAATGGGGTTATGCTGGCAGACGTGTCGGGCGAGGAGTTGGAGGATTATCTCCTGAGTCAGCATTTGGTGAAGGGCGATGGCGTTTTTGCCGGGGCTCAAGTATCGCGAGGCGTTGGCACGCGAGTAGCTTCAAAACAGGTTTCGACTCAAACCATCCGCTTTTTTTAATCATGTAAAATTTGGCCTTCCGGCGCCCGGCTCCCAAATCGTCCAACCCTACTACATTTTTCCCTAAAATCAGTGAATACCGAATCGCAAACCGTTCATAACTCAAGTCATAGCGCATCGATAAGCTCCCGTATTACGCGCCCGGGCTTGCCGGCTAAACAGGGGTTGTACGATCCGTTTTTCGAACACGATGCCTGTGGCGTCGGTTTTGTGGTCGATATCAAAGGGCGGCCTTCGCACCAGATTTTGGAGAAGGCCATCGAGGTCCTGGAGAACCTTGACCACCGTGGTGCTTCGGGCAGCGAACCGAACACGGGTGACGGTGCCGGTGTGCTGATGCAGCTCCCGCATAAGTTCTTTAAGGAGGTCTGCGCAACGGCCCGCATCGTCCTCCCCGAGGCTGGCCAGTATGCCGCCGGTCTCGTTTATCTGCCGAAGAGCAACCCGACCAAGCGCCGCCGTCTTGAGGAAAAGTTCGAGCAGATCGTGCAGTCGGAGGGGCAGACCTTCCTCGGCTGGCGCACGGTTCCGACGGACAACTCCAGCCTGGGCGAGACCGCGAAGAGCTGTGAACCTTGCATCCGTCAGGCCTTTATCGGTCGCAACCCGGCCCTCCCCGACGAGCTCGCATTTGAGCGCAAGCTGTATGTGATCCGCAAACGCGCCTACAACGAGATCCGCGTGGCCGGTTTGGATGGTGGCGAGTATTGGTACCAGCCCAGCCTGTCGTGCCGCACCATTGTCTATAAAGGCATGCTGCTGACCACGCAGCTCCTTCCGTACTTCCCGGACCTCAAGCACCCGGCCATGGAGACCGCCCTTGCGATCGTCCATTCGCGCTTCAGCACCAACACCTTCCCGAGTTGGGATCGCGCGCACCCGTACCGCTACATCGCGCACAACGGCGAGATCAACACCCTGCGCGGCAACATCAACTGGATGCACGCCCGCTCGGCCAATTTCACCTCCGAGATCTTCGGCGAAGACATCGAGAAGATCCACCCGGTCATCGATCCCAACGGCTCCGATTCCGCGATGTTCGATAACACGCTGGAGCTGCTCTACCTCGCCGGTCGCCCCCTCTCGCACGCGGTCATGATGATGATCCCCGAGCCGTGGTCCAACCACGAGACGATGGACGACTCCCGCAAGGCCTTCTACCAATACCACTCCTGCCTCATGGAGCCGTGGGATGGCCCGGCCTCGATCGCGTTTACCGACGGTAAGAACATCGGTGCGATCCTCGACCGCAACGGCCTGCGCCCCTCGCGCTTCTACGTCACCAAGGACGGACTTGTCGTCATGGCGTCCGAAGCCGGCGTGCTTGAATTTCCCGCCGACCAGATCCAGCAGAAGGGCCGCCTGCAACCCGGCCGCATGTTCCTGATCGACACAGAGCAGGGCCGCATCGTGGACGACGCCGAGATGAAGGCCAAGTTCGCCACCGAGCGTCCCTATCGCCAGTGGCTCAACGAGCACATGATCAAGCTTGAGAGCCTCCCCGAGGCCCCCAAGGCCAGCGAGCCCGACCGCGACACTCTCCTGCAGCGCCAGATCGCCTTTGGCTACACCCATGAGGACGAGCGCATGATTCTCACCCCCATGGCCCGCGACGGCGTGGAAGCCATTGGCTCCATGGGCAACGACGCCGCGCTCGCGGTGCTCTCCAACAAGCCCCGCCTCCTCTACGATTATTTCAAGCAGCTCTTCGCCCAGGTCACCAACCCGCCGATCGACTGCATCCGCGAAGAAATCGTCACCTTCACCGAGACGCGTCTCGGCTCCGAAGGCGATCTTCTCAACCCGCAACCCTCCGCGTGCCGCCGTATCGACCTGAAATGGCCGGTCATCACGAATGAGGAGTTTGCGAAAATCCGTCGCCTCGACGTCCCCGGCATCAAGGTCGGCGTATTGCCCATCCTCTTCCGCGTGAGCCGCGGCGAGAAGGGCCTCGCCAAGTCCCTCGAAGAGCTCTCGATGATGGCCCGCCGCATGATCGAGGAAGACGAGGTCAGCGTGATCATCCTCAGCGACCGCGGCGTCACGAAGGACTTTGCGCCGATCCCCGCCCTGCTCGCGATCGCCGGTCTCCACCACTATCTCATCCGCGAAGGCCTGCGCACCCGCGCCAGCCTCGTACTCGAGACCGGTGAAGCCCGTGAAGTCCACCACTTCTCGCTCCTCATCGGCTACGGCGTCAGCGTGATCAACCCGTATGTCGCCTTCGAGACCATCGACGACATGATCAATCAGGGCCTCCTGCCCAACGTCGATCACAAGACCGCCTGCAAGAATTTCGTGAAGGCCGCCTCCAAGGGCGTCGTCAAGGTCATGTCCAAGATGGGCATCTCCGCGATTCAAAGCTACCGCGGCGCGCAGGTCTTCGAAGCCATCGGCCTCAGCCAGGCCGTCATCGACACCTACTTCACCTGGACGCCCTCGCGCGTCGGCGGCATCGGCCTCGATGTCATCGCCCAGGAAGTGCTGGCCCGCCATCACGCGGCGTTCCCCGAACGCCAGCTTCCGGTCTCCGTGCTGCCCACCGGCGGCGAGTACAAGTGGCGCTACGAGGGCGAGACTCACCTCTTTACGCCCGAGACCGTGCACTACCTCCAGAAGGCCTGTCGCACCAGCAGCTACGAGGTGTACAAACAGTACGCGGCGCTGATCAACGATCAGTCCAACCGCTACGCCACCCTCCGCAGCCTCCTGGATTTCAAGACCTCCGAATCCATACCGATCGAAGAGGTCGAATCCATCGAGAACATCCTCAAGCGCTTCAAGACCGGCGCCATGTCCTATGGCTCCATCTCCCAGGAAGCCCATGAGACGATGGCCATCGCGATGAACCGCATCGGCGGCAAGTCCAACACCGGCGAAGGTGGCGAAGATCCGATCCGCTTCCACCCGCTGCCCAACGGCGACTCGAAGTGCAGCGCCATCAAGCAGGTTGCCTCCGGCCGGCTTCGGCGTCACCAGCGAGTTCCTCGTCAACGCCCGCGAAATCCAGATCAAGATGGCGCAGGGCGCCAAGCCTGGCGAAGGTGGCCAGTTGCCCGGCTCCAAGGTGTACCCCTGGGTCGCCAAGACCCGCGGCACCACCGCCGGCGTCGGCCTCATCTCGCCTCCGCCGCACCACGACATCTACTCGATTGAGGACCTCGCGGAGCTCATCCACGACCTCAAGAACGCCAACCGCCACGCCCGCATCAGCGTGAAGCTCGTGTCGGAAGTCGGCGTCGGCACCATCGCTGCCGGTGTCGCCAAGGCGCACGCCGACGTCGTGCTCATCTCTGGCTTTGACGGTGGCACCGGCGCCTCGCCGCTCACCTCGCTCAAGCACGCGGGCCTCCCCTGGGAGCTCGGCCTCGCCGAGACGCACCAGACCCTCGTCCTTAACAATCTGCGCAGCCGCATCGTCGTCGAGACCGACGGCCAGTTGAAGACCGGCCGCGACGTCGTCATCGCCGCGCTGCTCGGCGCCGAGGAGTTCGGTTTCGCGACCGGGCCGCTCGTCAGCATGGGCTGCGACATGATGCGCGCCTGCCATCTCAACACTTGCCCAGTGGGTATCGCCACACAGGACCCGCGCCTGCGCGCCAAGTTCAGCGGCAAGCCCGAGCACGTCGTCAACTTCTTCCACTTCATTGCGCAGGAAGTCCGCGAGCTCATGGCGCAACTCGGCTTCCGCACCCTCGAAGAGATGGTCGGCCGCGTCGACCGCCTCGAAGCCCGCAAGGCTGTCGACCACTGGAAGGCCAAGGGCCTCGACTTCTCCCAGATCCTCTACTCGCCCGACGTCGGGCCCGAGGTTGGGCGTTTCTGCCAGACCACCCAGGATCATGGCCTCGACAAGTCGCTCGACCTCACCCAGCTCCTCCCGCTGTGCCGTTCGGCCATCGATAAGGGCGAGAAGGTCAAAGCCCAGCTCTCGATCCGCAACGTCAACCGCGTCGTCGGCACCATCACCGGCAGCGAGGTCACTCGCAAACACGGTCCGAAGGGGCTCCCCGAGGACACGATCTCGATCAACTTCAAGGGCTCCGCGGGCCAGAGCTTCGGCGCATTTGTGCCGAAGGGCATGACCTTCGACATTGAAGGCGACGTGAATGACTATCTCGGCAAGGGCCTCTCGGGCGGCAAACTCATCGTCCGCCCGCCCGCCGGTTCCACCTTTGTGCCCGAGGACAACATCATCGTCGGCAACGTCGCCCTCTACGGCGCGACCAGCGGCGAGGTTTACATCCGCGGCATGGCCGGCGAGCGCTTCGGCGTCCGCAACTCCGGCGTCAACGCCGTCGTCGAGGCCGTGGGCGACCACGGTTGCGAATACATGACCGGCGGCCGCGTCGTCATCCTCGGTGCCACCGGCCGTAATTTCGCCGCAGGCATGTCGGGCGGCATCGCCTACCTCCTCGACACGAAGGGCGACGCAGCCACCCGCGTGAACACGCAGATGGTCGGCATCGAAGCTCTCACCGATGCGAAGGAAATCGCCGAAGTCCGTGCGCTGATCGAGCGCCATCTCGCACTCACCCAGAGCGACCGCGCCCGCGAGGTGCTCGCCCACTGGGAACAGACCGTGCCGCGCTTCCTCAAGATCATTCCCAAGGATTACAAACGTATGCTCGCCTGCATCGAGCGTGCGCAAAATCAAGGCCTCAGTGGCGACGAGGCCATCATGGCCGCCTTTGAGGAAAATGCCCGCGACACCTCCCGTGTCGGCGGCAACTAAACCCTTACCGCAACCCCCTATCTGGATATACGACCATGGGCAAACCCACTGGATTTATCGAATACCTGCGCGAACTGCCCGTTGATCGCCCACCGCTTGAGCGTGTGCGCGACTGGCGGGAATTTCACCTCCACATGGAGGAGAAAAAGCTGAAAAGCCAGGGCGCGCGCTGCATGGATTGCGGCGTCCCATTCTGCCACACCGGCAAATTGATCGCAGGCATGGCTGCCGGCTGCCCGATCCACAACCTGATCCCTGAGTGGAACGACCTCGTCTTCCGCGGGCTCTGGCAGGAGGCGCTCCTGCGCCTGCAAAAGACCAATAACTTCCCTGAGTTCACCGGGCGCGTCTGCCCGGCTCCCTGCGAGGGCTCCTGCACACTCGGCAGCATCAACCCGCCGGTCACGATCAAGAACATCGAGTGCTCGATCATCGACCGCGCCTGGTCCGAAGGCTGGGTGCACCCGCAGCCGCCCGTCACCCGCACTGGCAAGAAGGTCGCCGTCATCGGCTCCGGCCCCTCGGGCCTCGCCGCGGCGGCCCAGCTCAACCAGGCCGGCCACAGCGTGACCGTCTTCGAGCGTGCCGATCGTCCGGGCGGGCTTCTCATGTACGGCATCCCGAACATGAAGCTCGACAAGCAGGAGGTCGTGCTCCGCCGCATCAAGCTCCTCGAGCAGGAGGGCGTGAAGTTCATCTGCAACGCCAATGTCGGCGACAATGTCGAGGCGGAGATCTTCCTGAAGGAATTCGACGCCACCGTGCTGTGCACCGGTGCCACGCAGCCGCGCGACCTCCCGGTCGAGGGCCGCAATCTCGCCGGCGTGCACTACGCCATCGAATATCTCACCGCCAACACCAAGGCCGTCCTCGCGCTCAACGCCGACTCCTCGGCCATCCATGCGCGCGACAAGGATGTCGTCGTCATCGGTGGCGGCGATACCGGCACCGACTGCGTGGGCTCCGCCATCCGTCAGGGGTGCAAGAGCGTCGTGCAGATCGAGATCATGCCCAAGCCTCCGACCGAGCGTCAGCCCAACAACCCGTGGCCGGAATGGCCGAAGGTGTTGAAGGTCGATTACGGCCAGGAGGAGGCGGCGGCGAAGTTTGGCGCCGATCCGCGCGTGTATCTCACCACCGTGAAGAAACTCATCGGCGACGCGCAGGGGCACGTGCAGTCGCTCGTGACCGTGCAGGTCAAGTGGGAGAAGAACGACAAGGGCGCCTTCATCCCCAAGGAGATTCCCGGCACCGAGAAGACGCTGCCCGCCGGGCTCGTCCTCATCGCCATGGGCTTCATCGGGCCCGAGCAGAGCATCCTGAAGGACCTCAAGATCGAGACCGATGCCCGCAGCAACATCAAGGCCGTCGAAGGCAAGTACACGACCAATGTCGCGGGCGTCTTCGCCGCCGGTGACTGCCGCCGCGGTCAGAGCCTTGTCGTCTGGGCCATCAATGAAGGCCGTGCCGCTGCGCGCGAGTGCGACCGTTATCTGATGGGCTCGACCGATCTGCCGTAACCCGGCTCCGTTTGCTTTATCGAGCGCCGCGTCCCGTTATCGGGCGCGGCGTTTTTCTTTGTGCGGCCGCTCCGCTCAACTCTGTCCAGCCTGGCGACGCAGCTGCCCGCAGGCGGCCGCGATATCCTGCCCGCGCGGACGCCGGTAGTGGGCAACGACACGATTGGCCCGCAGCGTTTCAAGAAACGCCTCCAGCACGGGCTCCGTCGAGGGCGCGTACGCGATGCCGCTCAGGCCGGGGCCGGTGGGATTGTAGCGCAGGAGATTCACGTGCATGCGGCGGCCTGCGAGAAGTGCGGCGAGCTGGTGCGCGTGCGCGATCGTGTCGTTTACGCCGTCGAGCAGGCAGTACTGGAGAATCACCGGCAGTCCGCTGACGGCTTGGAATCGGTCGGCAGCTGAGAGGACTTCGGCGATGGTGTAGCGGCGCGCGGTCGGCAGCAGGCGCGCGCGCGTGGCGTCGTCGGGCGCGTGCAGCGAGATGGCGAGATTGAGCCGAAGGTCGGCGGCGGCGAGGGCATCGATGCCCGGCACGATGCCGACGGTCGAGACGGTGAGCTGGCGCCAGCCGAGGGCGCCGAGCTCTTCGCCGCCGATTCGGTGGATGGCCGCGAGCACGGCGTCGAGGTTGAGCATCGGTTCGCCCATGCCCATGCAGACGAGGGTGCGCAGGGTGCGCTGTTGCACGAGGGCTTCGCGGCGCAGGTGGAGAAACTGTTCGACGAGCTCGCCGCTGGTGAGGTTGCGCACGAAGCCGCTCTGGGTGGTGGCGCAGAAGTCGCAGCCCATCGCGCAGCCGACCTGGGTGGAGATGCAGCCGGCGGCGCGGTCGGGTCGGTGGTCCGGCATGAGCACGGATTCGACGGTGTGCCCGTCGGCCAGCTGCACGAGGAGCTTGATGGTACCGTCGGCTGAGCGGTGTCGGCGCACGATCTGCGTGCTGCCCGGTGCGTAGTGATCCGTCAGTTTGTCCCTCAGGCCTGCCGGCAGGCGCAGCTCATCCCAAGCGATGTTGCCGGCGCGACTGTAGTAGCTGCGCAAGATCCGGCCTGCATGGGACGGCTTTTGTTGCCAGGCCTGCAACTGGTGTTGCAGATCGGCGATCGTGCATTCGGCAAAGGAAGTCATGCGGCGCGTGGCCCATGCACGGGCAAGCGCGCGCCAATGTCAGTCGCAAATTCTGCGGCGCGGCCGTCAGAAGTTCGCGTTAATGCGTTCGAGGACGCGGTAGGAAAGCGATTCGTCACCAAAGGCGCCGACGCGGATCTGCACCTTGCTGAGCGAGTCGGCCAGCTGGGTGACCTTGACCTCGACCTTTCGGTTGTCGGCGGTGCGGACGATGAAAATGGCGAGCAGCGCGTCTTCGTTGGTGCTGACTTTGGTGAACTTGAGCTCTTCCAGCGCGCCCTTGGTGGCCTTGACGGTGTCTTGGAAGCGGTGCGAGAGCGTCGTGTCGAGTTCGCCCCGGACGTAGGCGACGGTGTCGTCGCTGGCTTTGCGGATGGCGCGGCAGCCAGTCCCTGCGCCAAGCAGCGCCGCGAGCGTGGCGGCGAGGACGATACTCCGGAGGAAATGCGTGAGGAGGGAGCGTTTCATGGTGCGGTAAAGACCAAGAAATCCGGGGCGTGGTTCCAAGCCCGGATCGGTAACGTGTCCGTAAAACTCAGGCGCGTCGCAACCACCCCTGTGCCTTGGCCCAGACGATGAGGGCCACGCCTGCGAGGAATCCGCCCGCATGGGCCCACCAGGCGACCCCGCCGGCGGCCGCTGTGCCGCTGAGCAGCGAGCCGACGCCGTTGTAGGCCTGCAGGGCAAACCAGAGCACGAGGAAGAGAACCGCCGGCACCGGCAGGATCGGTACGATCCAGGGAACGAGCGACCAGACCCACGCGCGCGGAAACAGAATCAGGTACGCGCCGAGCACGCCGGAAATCGCGCCGCTGGCGCCGACCATCGGGATCGTCGAGCCTGGATCGACGAGGATTTGCAGCCCGGCGGCGGCAAAGCCGGCCAGCAGGTAGAAAAGCGGGTAGCGCCAGGGCCCGAGCCGGTCTTCCACGTTTCCCCCAAATATCCAGAGAAACCAGACGTTGCCCAGCACATGCCCCACGCTTCCGTGGAGAAACATGTGGGAGATCAGCGTGCCCCACTGCGCACCGTCCTCCGGGTGTGCGAGGAGGGATTGTGGCACGAGCGCATGGGTGGTGATGAAGCTCGTCAGCGCCCGCTCGCCACTCTCCGCGAGGAGCCAGATCTGCCATGCGAAAACGCCCAGATTGGCGGCGACGAGCAGCGCCGTGATGACCGGCGGACGTTGTTGTTTGGTGGTATCGGCGAGCGGGAGCATGTACGCCGGCACGAAAACAGCCGCGCGGACGTTCGCAAAATAATTGCGCTCGCCTTGGCTGCGCCTGCTGACACGCTAAGGCCTTCCCTCTAGTGATCATAGGCCATGCCCCGGGCTCGTTTCCGAGCAGGCCTGCATCGTAGTTTCCTCCAACCATACTCCCATCCTTATGAGCACCTGGCATTACATGAAAAACGGGGCCCAGACCGGCCCGATTTCCACCGACGAACTCAAAGCCCTGATCGCGTCCGGCGCGGTGAAAACCGACACGATGGTCTGGCGTGAGGGCATGGCCGCCTGGGCCGCTGCCAGCACGCAACCCGAGTTTACGGGCATCGCCCCCGCGACGCCGCCGACCCCGCCGCCGGCACCGGCCGCCGCCGGCGAAAAACCGGCCGAGTTCACCCCGGATACTGCCGATGTCGACCAGAACAAGGTCATGGGCATCCTGGCTTATCTGGGCCTCCTTTTCCTCGTGCCGCTCCTCGCGGCGCGCCAGTCGAAGTTCGCGATGTTCCACTGCAACCAGGGCCTGATCCTGTTCTTGGTCTGCTTGGTGATTTGGATTCCGATGGTGATCATCGGTCTGATCCCGTTTATCGGGTTCATCATCTGGTTTGTGGTCGCCCCCTTGGTCTGTCTGGGCCTCTTCGTGCTGATGATCCTCGGCATCATCAATGCCGCGAAGGGCGTCTGCAAACCGCTGCCGGTGATCGGCACGCTGTTCACGCTGGTCAAGTAACCGTTTAGCCAAGGCCAGCCATGTCGATGCCTCCCCCTCCGCCGCCTGCCTCGCCGGTGCCGCCCCCGCCTCCTCCGGCCACGCCGCCGCCTCCGCCGCCCGCCGCGCCCAAGAAGAGCAACAAAACCCTCGTGATCGTGCTGGTCATCTTGGGCATCCTGTTCCTCTTGATCGCCGGCTGCGCCGTGAGCTGCTTCGTCATCGGCAAGAAGGCCCAGAGCGCGCTTTCCAAGTACGAGTCGCACCCGGAGCTCGCCGGCATCGCGATGGCGGCCTCCATGCACCCGGATATCAAGGTGCTCTCGGAGGACTCCGCGGCGGGCACGATCACGCTGAAAAACACCAAGACCGGCGAGGTGCTCCATCTCAATATCGCCCAGATCAAGTCGGGAGAGTACGAGCAGTCTCTGCAGCAGCTCTTCGAGGGGCAAAAAGTTTCGGCACCGGCCGAGTCGCCCGCCGAACCGGTCGAGGCCCCCGCGCCCAAGCCGGAGGAGCCGAAGGTCAGCGCGGCCAAGGCCGCCACGATGGAGGCCGCGCTCGCGAAGTTCCCCGCATTCCTCCCCGCCTATTCACGGGCGCAGACTTTGACCGCCCGAGTCGCCACCAGCAACGGTCGGTTGGGCGGACAGTATGAGGCGGTTTCGAAGGACTCGCCGGCGGTGGTCGCTGAGTTTTATGCACAGGCCATTCGCGCGGCTGGTTTGGAAATCGCCGAGCAATCGGAGGACTCCAACGACTACGGGCCGGTTATTATGATCTCCTCCTATTTCGAGGGCGGCGCGGTGAATGTGCGCATCGAAAGTCAGGAAGGCGACCAGAGCTACATCACGGCGGATTTCGCCGGCGTCTCGAAGTAATCGCAAAGGTTTGTCTCGCGCACGGTGCCTTCGCGCCGTGCGCTTTTTTTTTCGATAGGCGCGCAAAAATGCAGGTTGGCCGGGCGCCGTCGGCGCATGTGCGCTATGTTGGCGTATGAAACTCTCTGCTCTTCTTGAATCCGCCGAACCTGGCATCCTCAATCTTCAGGAGGCGGCGCAATCCTCGGCCAGCGGCATCGTCAGCCGCACCGTGCTCGATGCCGACCAGTTGCGCGTCACCCTGTTCTCGTTTGCCGCGGGCCAGTCGTTGACCGAGCACGCCACGCCAGCGCGTGCGCTCGTGCAGATTCTGAGCGGCTCGTGCGAGTTCGTACTCGCGGGCAAAGCCTCCGTGTTGAAGGCGGGTGACTTCGTGCACATGCCTCCGGGCGCACTGCACGCCGTGCGCGCGACGGAGGCGTTTACGATGTTGCTGACGCTGCTGCGGCCTTCGTCCGATGCGTGACTTGCCGGGCGCCGCGTGCGCTCTCAGTGGTGGTGGTCGTGCCCGTCGCCGTGGCTACACATGCGGTCGGGCGCTGTCGTGAACCCTTCGCCGGCGGGCACAAATTTGCCCCGGGCGGCGAGGAAGGCGACGAGCTCTTCAGCGGTCATGTTCTCTGCTGAGCAGGTGTGGAATCGTGCGGTCGGGCCGAAGCGCGCCTCGATGGCCGCGCGCAGGGACGCCACCGTGTAGGAGGCGCCCGATTCCATCATCATGTGCATGACTTCGTGGCCGTGGATAGAGTCTGGCATAGTGCGGCTCAAGGAGGCGGGCCGTGCGCGTGCGTCAAGCGCCTCGGGCGGTTTCGTGGGGTGCCTGCGTGAGGCACGCGGCGTTGCCGGTTATGTTATCCGGCTGGCCATGGTTTATTTGCCGCTCGCGGGGCGGCTACCGCTCAGGCGTTGGAGCAACTCTACGTATTCCCACATGTTGGCGCGGATGCCGCGTCGCCGGAGTTTCACGAGTGTCTCCATAAACTCGGGAGGCGGGTCGCCGAGTGCCCAGTTGGGCATGGTTTGCTTCACCAACTCCAGACGATGGTAGAGGCTCTCCATGGTGAGCGGGCGCTCGATGTAGAATCGTGGTTTTTCGAGGTAGTCGGCCAG
>ENA-UOWO01006684-UOWO01006684.1-activated-sludge-metagenome-genome-assembly--contig:-NODE-6684-length-11708-cov-5.065563_pt1 | contig 11708 bp, 7 predicted proteins | sample MGYA00238148_ERZ761564 | MGnify/ENA primary metagenome ERZ761564 (study PRJEB28885, sample SAMN05720194) | activated sludge metagenome | isolation source: Anaerobic digester | place: USA...
TAAGCGATTTCTGCTTGACAAACATGGCGGCTCCCTGATTCAGAACAATAACGAAACACAGTAAAAGTAAATGAGAATGATTCTCAATCATATCACAAAACGACAAAATGGGATTGACCTGCGTCAAGGACTGCGCAGTCTGCTGAAAATTTGGCAAGGATTTGTTTGAAAAACTAACGCGAGCGCAAGGTGCGGCTGAGCAATATCACGGGTAAAAGTCCCACCAACACCAGGGCTAAAGCGGGCAAGGCGGCTTCACCCAAGCGCTCATCACGGGCCAATTGGTAGGCCACTACCGCCAAAGTGTCAGAGTTAAAAGGGCGCAACACCAAGGTGGCGGGTAGCTCTTTCATCACATCCACAAATACCAAAAGCGCAGCTGCTGCGACCGAACGCTTAAGCAGTGGTGCGTGTATGCGTTTCAATAAATGCAGGCCTGAAGTGCCCAGCATGCGGGCTGATTCGTCAAAGCTGGTAGGGATTTTGGCGTAGCCGCTTTGCACCGATTGCAGCGCCACACCACTGAAGCGCACCATATAAGCCCAAACAATGCCCACTGCAGTGGCGGTCACCCAATAGCCAACACCCATTGAGGGGAATAAGTTTTGCAGCCATCCCACAGCCAATAGCAAACCCACCACAATCACCGCCCCTGGTATGGCATAGCCCACGCTGGCCAATTGCGCCACTCCATGCAGCCATTTATTTTGGCGGGTTCGCACGGCGAAGGCCAAACCAATCGCCACCACAACGGTTATCACTGTGCTGATGCTGCCCAGCATCATGCTGTTGGCAATCCAATGTCCAAATTGCTGCCAGGGCAATTGCACATCGGGGTCAGACCAATTAGCGGCAAGCGGTCTTAACATGAAAATCAAAGGCAAAATAAACCCCATCATTATTGGTATGAGGCAAGCCAGCCAAGCCAGCAAAAGTGCACTGCCTTGGAGTTTCATGGGTTGCTGCGCTTGTTGTGAACCTGCTGCAATTTTGTTGCTAGAAAAACGCATTTTTTGCTGCGCGCGTCGCTCTAACTTCAAAAGCAGCATCACCAATACCAATAGCATGGTGGCCAATTGCGCTGCGGCGATACGGTTGTCCATCACCAGCCAAGCTTTGTAGACACCTGCGGTAAAGGTTTGAATGCCGAAGTAACTGGACACACCAAAATCAGCCAAGGTTTCCATCAATGCCAAGGCCACACCTGCAGCAACCGCTGGTCGTGCCAGTGGTAGCGCTATTTGCCTGATGCGGCGCGGTAAAGTTGCCCCCAACAAGCGGCCTGCGTCCATTAAATGTGCGGCACGTTCTGACAATGCCGTGCGGGTCAGCAAATAAACATAGGGGTACAAGCAAAAGGTGAATACCCAGGCGGCACCCGCTACATTGCGCACTTCTGGAAACACGCGACCTTCTAAACCAAAATTGTGGCGAATGGCGGTTTGCAGTGGTCCACTGAACTGTAAAAAATCTGTGTACGCATAAGCCACCACATAGGCAGGCATGGCCAGCGGCAAAAGTAAGGCCCATTCAAAAATTTTGCGGCCTTTAAAGTCAAACAAGGTCACGGCCAAAGCGGCACCTACACCAATCATGGCCACACCAATGGCCACACTGATACACAAAATGAGCGTGGTCCAAGCGTAATCGGGCAAAACCGTTTGGCTGATCTCTTTCAGTATCTGTGCCGACTCATTGTTCCATTGCAGCCACGATAGCAATAGCGCCGTCACTGGCAGCAGCAGCACAAGGGCAAAAATCGCCAACAAAGCCCACATGATCCATCGCCCCACGTGCAACAAAGGCGCAGGCGCAACACCATACACTGTCTGAGGTTTCAGCGTTTGGGTGAATTGGTTGGAAGAATGTGACGACATGAATTTACGGTACTGCTTCAAATGCGAATTGTACGCATGCGCATGGCGCATGCATGTACCCCTACAATAAGCGCTATGTTTTTACAAGTCTCTCAGCTCGAAGTTAAATACGCCAAAAGGTCAAAAGCCGCAGTGGATGCGGTCACTTTTGGTTTGCGCGCCGGTGACATTGGTGTGCTGATTGGGCCTTCGGGTTGCGGCAAAACCACTTTGCTGCGCGCAGTGGCGGGCCTGGAAAAAGCTAGTGCGGGGGACATCAAGTTGGCAGGCCATGTGGTCAGCAGCGCCACAGAATTTGTGCCCGCAGAGTCGCGCAAAATTGGCATGGTGTTTCAAGACTACGCGCTGTTTCCGCATTTGGATGTGGCGCAAAACATTGCATTTGGTCTGACACATATTCCCAAAAATGAACGCGCAAGCCGTGTGGCTGAGGTGCTGGATTTGGTTGAGCTTGCAGGCTCAGAGCACCGTTACCCGCATGAACTGTCAGGCGGGCAACAGCAACGGGTGGCCTTGGCACGCGCTTTGGCACCCAAGCCGCAATTGCTGCTGCTGGACGAACCCTTTTCAAATCTCGATGTCGACTTGCGCGAACATCTGGCGCATGAGTTGCGCGTGATTCTTAAAAATGCCAATGCCACCGCCTTGTTTGTCACGCACGATCAGCTCGAAGCGTTTGCCATTGGCGATGTGATTGGCGTCATGCACGAAGGGCATTTGCACCAATGGGACGATGCCTACACTTTGTACCATCGCCCAGCCACACGCTTTGTGGCGGGTTTTATCGGGCACGGTGTTTTCATGCCAGCAACCATTTGTGAAGGTTGTGCCAATGCTAAAAACCCATTGAAAAATCACATCTTGGTGCATACGCCCATGGGCGATTTGGTTGATGTGGACGAGTGCCCATTGCCCAGCGCCTACCCCAATGGTGAATGCGATGTGCTGCTGCGTGCGGACGATATTGTGCATGACGATTTATCGTCAGTAGAAGCCAAAATATTGCGCAAATCATTCCGTGGTTCTGAGTTTTTATACACCTTGCGCTTGAAAACGGGAGAGACCGTGATGGCACATGTGCCCAGCCACCATGACCACAAAGTGGGTGCATGGGTGGGTATTCGTGCCGAGGTGGACCATGTGGTGACATTTGCGCGCCAGCAAAATACACAAGCAATTTAAACGCTGGCTTTAACCTCATCTAAATAAGTCTTTCACTTTCGCTGGTAACATCCTTGTTCATACATTCAACTAACAAGCACCATGAAACCTGATCAAGCCCAAAACGATAACGCACATGACATCGGTCGCCCCATGTCGGCGGTGATTCGCGAACGCATTAAAAATGCCAATAAAGGCTACTTTGCAAACGACAACATTGGTGAATTTTTGCAAGTGGGTGATTTGGAAAAACTGCTGGACGAAGTTCAATCCAAAATGCAAGGTGTTTTGGAAAGCTTGGTAATCGATACCGAAAACGACCACAACACCCGCGATACCGCCAGGCGTGTGGCGAAGATGTACCTCAAAGAAGTTTTCAAAGGACGCTATGTGCCAGCGCCGGACATCACCGAATTTCCCAATGTCGGGCATTTGAACGAGCTCATGATTGTGGGTCCCATCACCGTGCGCAGTGCCTGTTCACACCATTTGTGCCCCGTGATTGGCAAAGTATGGGTGGGCATCTTGCCGAACAAAAACACCAACGTGATTGGTTTGTCCAAATATGCACGCTTGGCCGAATGGGTGATGGGTAGACCGCAAATTCAAGAAGAAGCGGTGTTGCAATTGGCCGATTTGATTGAAGAAAAAACACGCCCCGACGGCGTTGCTGTGGTCATGGAAGCTACCCACTTTTGCATGGGCTGGCGCGGCGTGAAAGATTTGGACAGCAAAATGATCAACTCCGTCATGCGCGGTGCATTCTTGAGCGACATGAACCTGCGTCGCGAATTTTTGGCGCTGATACCCAAATAGATAAACCTTGCCCTAAGCCTTGCCAGTCTCCGCGCTCATACTGGTTCTGATAGCTGCGGTCATCCACGCTACGTGGAATATCGCCGCTAAAAAAGCGCATGGCGATGCGCGTTTTTCATTCTTCTCTAGTTTCATCATGGCGGTCTTTTGGGGCCCATTTGTCATTTGGTACGGTTGGGATGCGGTGCCAAGATGGGGTACGCTCGAATGGACATTTTTGGCCATCAGCGGTTTGGTGCATTGGGCCTACTATATTATTTTGCTAAGAGGCTATCGCCTCAGTGACCTCACGGTGGTGTACCCATTGGCGCGTGGCAGTGGCCCTTTGATTTCATCCATGGTTGCCATCATCGTGTTTGGCGAGCGCATTTCGGCCATGGGTTTTCTGGGTATCTTGGGCGTGGTGTTGGGGGTTTTTCTCATTGCGGGCGGGCCAGGATTGTTTCGGGTGGCGCATGACCCTGCCAAGAAAGACCGCATTAAAGCGGGCGTTTTTTGGGGGTTGCTGACAGGTGTGTTCATTTCGGCTTACACAATTCTGGATGCCTATGCGGTGAAGATGCTAGCCATGTCGCCTATTTTGTTTGACTATTGGTCAAATATGTTGCGAATGCCTTTTGCGCTGGTACCCGTGTTACGTGATTTGCCTGAAGCCAAACGGCTGTGGCAATTGCAATGGAAGTACGCTGCCATCGTTGCCATCATCAGTCCTGTTGGTTATGTCATGGTGCTGTATGCCATGCAAATTGCGCCAGTGAGCCACGTAGCACCCGCGCGCGAGGTCAGTATGCTGTTTGCCGCATTTGTGGGTGGCCACCTTTTGGGCGAGACAGACCGCGGCCTGCGCATCATCGGCGCGGCCGCCATCGCCCTGGGCGTGGCAGCCTTGGCTTTGGGGTAATTTATATAAGAAATTGGCCTCTAGACGGCGTATTGATTGCCTAACTTGCTGTTTAATTTATAGCAAAACAGAAAAGCTAGGCAAACAACATCAGGCCGTGTGAGTATCTACAACTTGGGGCAAAGTACCCAATAAGCGTATCAATTCTTGCTGTCGCGCCGTGCCCGTTTTTGCAAAAATGTTTGAAAGCTGGCTTCTGACTGTGGGCATTTTCAAATTCAAAGTTTGACCCATTTCGATAGGCGTTTTGCCCTGCAAAATCAATGGCACCAATCGCGATTCGGCTTTCGACAGCGCAAACGCATTGCTCAAAAAGTCTGCCGCAGCATCTGGGCGTTTTTCTGGGTCAACCAACATCAACATGACCGAAGCACGCGTTTCACCTGATGTGTTTCGCACAGGCGCAGACAGCGGTAGTGCCATCATCATGATGCGCGTTTTTCCAAAAACGGTGGCGCCACCTTTGGTGTTGGCTGCAGCATCAATGAGCTGGGCTAATTTGCCCGAAACCGGAAGTCCGGCACTGAATATGTCAGGGATCAAATTTTTGGCAGCCCGATTGGCATGTTGCACACGGCGTGCCGGGTTGATGAGCATGACGCCAAAATCCATGCTGTCCAAACTGGCATGGTAGGTCGATAATTGTTCGCGCATGCTGCGCCATTCCCAGTGCAAACTAAAAGCTTTCTGTATGTGTGGATACAGCGCTTTAAGCGAATTCGTATCTGCCTGAGTGAATGCCTTTGCCCCTGGTGGACGAAAAAAATTCAATGCCATGGGTGGTGTGTCAAATGCATTGTTGCTTTCGAACAGTGTGGCAGTCAGCAGGTGCTCGGCGGGCATGGTGACTAAAAAGTCGCGGTAAAAGGCGGTGCGTTTCAATTGCGCAGTGCTGACGTGATCTGTGCCAATCACAACTGCGCCTTTTGTGAACAAACCTTGTTTAGAGCCCGTGCTCAGCCAAATATTGTGTTGCCACCAATGGTCCGCATAGGCCTTGCCACAGCTCTCAGAAAAATTGTGCGTGGCATAAACATCCTGCTCGTATTGGCCTTCGCCTATAAACACAAAAATGCCGATATTGGCATCCAAATAGCTACACAGCATTTTGACAATACCGCTCCAAGCATCTTCATGCCCAACTGCTTCGTACAGGCTAAAAATGATGTTTTGTGGCTCAGTTTTCATTCATTTGAATGTATCGGATTCGCTTCGTTGTGTAAACAATCGCAAGATTTTTGACAATTCTGTCTCTAATTAAAAACAACAAAGGTACTTATGAGGCAAAGCAATAAATCTAACCGTTCTCATATACGCCACGGCTTGTGCGTGTTGGTGGCGAGCTGTTCAATTTGCATGCCACAACAAGCTTTGGCGGCTGAGCCGATAGGTCAAGTCAAGCAATGCGTATCAGAGCTGTGGGACTGCGGAACTGGTTCATTGAAAACATTCGCAAAGGGTGTTGAAGCAGCCGGCAATGTCCTGTGGTTTATTGCGAGCAATCCAGATTGCGTCGCTGGCATGATAAGTGGTAACCCGGTGACCGTGGGTGCCACCGGTTTGATTGTTGGTTTGGGTGCTGCTGGCGTAGTTAACAAGAATCAGTGCGAGGGCGACATCTATGGTGTAGCCATGCAGCCTATCGCTGCTGCATTGGATGAAATCATCCCAAAGTCGTTACTTACTCCAAATCTTAAAAATGGCTTTGTCAATGTCCTGAAAACACAAGGTACTGAGGTTTTGAAAGGTTTCGCGCAACCGCTACCTGTACCAGCAGTGCCGCCGAGCCTGGGTGGCATCATTACCTGTGGCTGCAATGCTTTGGAGTCGGGAGCGGAAGCTCTAGAAGATATTAAAACCGTGGCTAGATTGGCTAAAGAAACTGCACAATCCTGCAAAAGTGCGGCTAACAGTTGCCCTGGCTTAAAGCAAGTTCTGCAGGTTGGTGGCTATGTCGTGCAGGCCGTTACCGATCCATCAAGTATTGTTCAAGATTGCGACAGCATGTCTCGCCAGCAATATGTAGCAGCTAGGCTTAGACCGCTGATTCCTGAGGTTGTCAATCAATTTAAGGAAAACCGACCTTGGGCTAATTCATACGGCGAAAGCCTTTTGTCCAGTGCTTTTGAGACCTGCCGTAGCTATTACGACAGCCACTGTTACAAAGAAAAAGCAGCGGCGGATTTCTGTCAGGGTCCTGTTAACGATCAAAACTTTGATCCTGAGTTATGGGCAGAGATTGGCAAACTGCTCAACGGCCCAGTGTTCGATGCTTACTTTAGCGAGAACTGGTCCAAGTTGTTGGCGCTTCCTGCATGCCCTGCGGCAGCGGGCATATCCATCGGTAAAAATACCGCAACTGGTGACACTGATGCGCTGGCTATGCGCAATCAGAACGCCGAACAGTGTAAACAAGAGCTTCCAAGCTTGGTTTTTGGCGGGAGTGGCAGTTACAATGCCGCCGTGCGCGACATGCTACCGCAAAGTCGTGAAGCTTGGGCTGCTGCAGGCGTACGTGGCGTGCAAGACAAGCCGCCACTTGACCAAGCCCGGCTGTACTTTCGCCGCATCATGACGTCAGCTGCGGTGGTCAGTCGAATCAAAATTAAACAACGCATCGATTACTACGTGCAGCGTGATTCTGAGATCAAGGTTTCAGGCGCAACGTTGGCGATGCCAACCACCGTGTTGAACCGGTCTTATGGGCTTTGGGCCAAAACCATCGTGGCTTTTAATGCGAATAAGTGTCCAAAAGATGCCAAAGGCTGGTCGGGCTTTGGCAGTAAAGATAAATTGGACTATATCTGCCTGAAAGATTTGGCCAACAGTTTGGGGCTTGATACAGAAGAGAAACTTGTGAGCCAAGAGTTTGGTGTCATCGTCGCGGAAAACCACATGGCGGATGGCAGCTTTAAAGGCGCGTCGCCGTATGTAAAAGCTTCGCAAAAATATTTCCAAGCTACCAAAGCATCTCCTCCCAAAGATGAGAGTGATGCGAATGAGCATTGGAAGACGGCCAAACCCATTGCCGATGCAGAGTTTGTGAACATTGCGTCCAACCTGTTTCCCAAACATGCAGCGCGCGTCACTGCCAATAATGATAGCCGTAAAAAACAAAAGGAAAATTTTGATGCCTTCATAACTGTGGCGGAGGTTGAAAGTAAGGATCAGATGACTCGTTGCCAAAAGACCAACAAAGTCGAGGCCTGCAAAAACGATATGACCAAGTTGCTGCAAGATGAGAAAGCGGACATGACCGCCATTATCAATGTCGCCTATGTGGGCTTAAAAACTACGACAGAGCCAGTAGATGAAAAGGTTTACGCTACCACCATCAGCAAATTGAGTGAGCGTTTGAAAAAAACGGAAAAACTGTATATCAGTTCGGCTTTGCTCTACCCGCTGGACATGGGGAAAGTCGATAGCAGGGGTTTAAAAGGTATGACACCTAATGCACCAGGTGTGATGCCAAATGTGACAGGTGCGATTGACAAAGGTGGTGCGGCGTCCATGCCACCTAAAGCAGGTGAGTCTTTAGCGCCTAAAACGTCGGTTGCCATCCCGCCGATAAGCACCAGCTCACCATTTGGCATGCGTGCTGCACCAACGATGGTTTCAAGCAGAAAAAGTGCGCCCACTGTCACTGCCGCGCCGCCGCAAGTAAATAATGGATTTGTCGACAAGAGTCCTAACCCCAATATTGGACAAAATGTAGGGGCTGAGTTAACTGCAGGCACACCTTCACAACCTAAACAGGAGAATGTCGCAGTGATTTCTCCTATGACCCCTATCGGTCCAATAGGGGTCAGTCAGCCAGCGATCCCCAAAACTGCTGCGCCCATTATCCCTACAACCACTATCAGCCCTATGGTTACCGGTCAGCCCGCGATGACCAAATCAACTGTGCCCAATGCACCCAGCACAATTGCACCGGCAGTTATTCCGTTCAACGAGAAGTTATACCGCGACAACCGAGCAAAAGAGTTTTTAGCGCAATGGCTCAACCGCTGTAAGGACAATGATTGCCGTCGTGATGTTGGCGCTTTGCTGGCCAAGCAGCTCGATGAAGAAGTTGCTCAAATCAAAGCTAATTTGGCTGCTTGGCAAGATAAAGCTGCGCAAGAGCGGATTCAAGGCATCGTTGAAAGTCGCTATGTTGCGCAGTTAAAGGCTGAGATAGCATCGCCTGCGACTGCAATCGCTTCGCCACCAGTACTTCCTACGAGTCCTGTTAAAGCAAGCGCACTCAATACGGATCGCATTACAAATACGCCTGCAAAAACACCTGTAAAGGCACCTACAAATGTACCCACAATTGCGCGTTGATTTAGCCAATCGCCTAACTTTTGGAGTTTATGTGACTGAGACTAAAACCAGCCTTAGCCGAAGGCAACTTTTCTCATGTCGGCCTATTCAAGCTTTAACATTGAGCAGTCTAGTGTTGACTTCACCATTGGTATTTGCACAAGCGCTTGTGCAAACACAAACTCAAGAAAATGCCAACGCCGCCAACCAACAGATTCTGCAAAAATGGCAAACGCAAACGGGCCAAGCAGGCACAGTCAATACGCAAGGCCAAGTTGAGTTTCATGGTGATGCAACACTTGATATTTATAACAGCAGTGTTACAAACCCAAGTGGGAAAGGTGATTTGACTCCACTCAAAACCGGCACATTCGAGAAAATCGTGTTGCAAGGTGATTGGCGAAGTACCTCCGCAGAAGATGATGTCCTATACGCGCAAGGCGTGGTCACAGGTTCGAACGATCGTTCTGTATTGGCGCGTTATGCCAACATTGCCAATAGCGTTCAAATTGGTCGAAGTGGCGTGGGCTATCAGTTTTCATTTGGCGACGTGGTGGCTGCTTTTTCTGGCTTGGGTTCCAATTTGGGTTTGCGTGGGACGCTGGGGACGAGAGAGTTAGGAGCATTAACCGTAACAGGCTTTGCGGGAGTTGTGGCAGAAAGTTGGGAAGCTTTAAATAATCGATCGGCTTTGGATGGCTTGGCACCTCGAACACGCTATATACGTGATGTGCTCGGTGCGAAAGCTGAATATAAAATTTCGGACACGCTCACTGGTTTTATGACACTGCAAAATTACCATGATCGCCTAGGTTCTGTAGAGTTGCCAGCTGGATCAGTTGCGTTAGATGGCCGTATAACAACGGTGGGATCAAAATATGTGAATGGGAATTTACAAGTCAGTGCTGAAATTGCACACAGTTCAAAAAACGACTTGGTTGCGCAAATTGACCGAAGCGGTAATGCGGGCATTATCGATGCGACTTACCGTTTAGATTCAGTATCATTGCGCACTGGCTATCACGATCTTGATGCTAATTTTGCATCTTTGGCTCAAACGACAACAGCAGGTTTACGAGAGTGGTATGTTGGTGCTGATTGGGCCATCTCGCCGCAGATAACATATGGCATAGATGTGCGAGATGCCGTGACGCGTACGGCAGCATTGGGCGACACACCCAGCAGTCAATCATCATTGCAATCTTTGACAAACAGATTTAATTACAACGTACAGACCGTTCCTGGTTTGGCTTTTTCTGTCTCAGATACTCGCAATAAAGGTAAAGACGCACTTCAAAACAGCACCCTGAATGACGCAACTCAACTGGTAACGTCATATACCACTGCCGAATGGACAGCGTATGCATTGATTGGCGTTGGTCGATCTAGAAATCCCTTGAATGATGCGGCAGATAGCAACAACCGAATGTGGCAAGTGACTGTAGGTAGAAATCTAAGCAACGCCACTGCTGAAACGCCAGCGGACTGGTCGATGAGCCTGCAAGCGACCGCGGGGCGACAATTGCAAACGCTTAGCACGACAGGGGCAGAAACACGAACCAGCAATGCAGGCATCAATGTGACGGGTACATCGAGAACTTACGGTAATTTGAGCTTGGGTTTACAACATCAACGCAGCACGCAGCCCATATCGGGCACAGCAAATTTAACAACAAACACCTTGCAGTTAGACTGGACAAAAGCATTTGGGCAACAATTAACAATAAAGGCATACGCAAGAATCAATCGTCGCAACCATGGTGATGTCTTGCTACAGGTGGACGAGCGCATCATTGGTGTGCAAGGAGCTTTCAAATGGTAAGCATATCAATTCGTTGGAAGAACAAAATGAAAAAAATGCCTGTATTGAGTTTTGTCATCGGGATCATGGGCTTTATATGTCAACCTATTTGGGCGCAAGACACTGTCAAGAGCACGGAAACTACCATGCCAGCAGCAGGGTCAACTGGGGGCTTGAGTTCGCTAGGGAATCCTAAAATTTCCACACAATGCGTACCGAATTCTCCTGCGCAGCAAGCATTAGATGCGCTACTGCGTGCTTATGAACAAGGAAATATTGGATTCTTTCAGCAACGGTTAGACCCAGCCATGATTGGGTTCAGCAACCTGATCAATGATCTGATGACCATGAGCAACGCACAGCGCCAAACGCGCCTGCAAGTGCTTGATCGTCAAATGCAATGTGGCCCAGATGTGGCCGTAATTGATTTTGCATGGGAGAAATACTATTTAGATACCGCTACATTTCGCCCTGTGGTCACACGCGGTCGCGGCTCTGTATTGATATCAGGGCTGGCTGGTGGTATTTCTGGGCAATGGCGGATCAGTGGGTTGGTTGGAGATACACCGTTTAAACCAAGTTTTTCTGATGGCACGGTTGTTGCAAATCCCAGTGTCGTAAGTCTCGCGGGCACACCTTCTGGATGTGTCTCTGGAATTGCCAGTGGTTTTGCAGTTGCTGCATTAGGCGCACCAGCTTCTGGTTCAGCCTTTGTGAATGCACCACCTGCCTGCATGTTTCCAATTGCGCCTGTACCCGTCAGCTGCACAGTCAGCGCGCCCGGATTCTTCCCGCCAACGGTTGGAACCGCTTCGCCCGCCAGCGTGAACCCGAGCTGCAGCGCGGT
>ENA-UOWO01006689-UOWO01006689.1-activated-sludge-metagenome-genome-assembly--contig:-NODE-6689-length-11702-cov-11.446639_pt1 | contig 11702 bp, 9 predicted proteins | sample MGYA00238148_ERZ761564 | MGnify/ENA primary metagenome ERZ761564 (study PRJEB28885, sample SAMN05720194) | activated sludge metagenome | isolation source: Anaerobic digester | place: USA...
AGTGCGAAGTCGTGATTAGTGCGAAGTGGATAAGTGGGTTTTATTTCAAAAAGTCTTGTATTTCCTGGTTGACGGCTTCCGCCGCCTCCCATTGCACGAAATGGCCGGCCTGGGGCATCATTTTCAGTTTGCTGTCTGGCAGTTGAGCCTGGCCTGAATCGGCTACTTGCCGGGTTGTCAAACCCTTGTGCAGCAACTGATTGGGTATGAGGTAGTCATTTTCTCCGTACACCACGAGCACCGGAACTTTGATCTCTTTCAACCGCTCGTACACTGGCTCCTGAAGCATGCCCATGACGCATTGGGGGATCATGCGGCAATACGGATCGTAGTCTTCGGACGCGCGCAGGGCCATACGATCGTCGATCATAAATTCCGCATCTTCGGGGAAGTGGAAAAAATTGATCGCGAAGTTTTTGCGGATCTGCTCCGGTGGTGTGGCTTTCAGCAGTTCCGGCGTGTACACCATACGGAACCAGGCACGTTCCTGTTCGGTAAATGTTTCGAAACCCGCCGGCGCCAGCAGCACCAGTTTTTCCCATCGGCCGCTGTCCTGCAACGCGCAGTGCAGGGCGATCTGGCTTCCCATGGAATGGCCCACCAACACCACTTTTTTCAAATGCAGAGCGTCGGCAAATTCCCGGATGGTGTGGGCGAAAAACGTCATATCGTAGGCATAACTGCCTTTTTGCGAGGCGCCGTAGCCCGGCAAATCGGGCGCCAGGCAGCGGAAGTGCTGCGATAATGCAGCGGTGTTTTTCCGCCAGGCCTTGTGGTTACTGCCCAGTCCGTGCAGGAAAATCAAAGCCGTTTCCCCGGCGCCTTCATCATTGTAAGCCAGCCTTATTCCGGAGGGTAGTTGGATAAAATGCAGGCTATCATTTTGCATAAACGATTGATTTTGAAGGTCTTTTCCAAAATTTGAAAAAGAGCATACCATAAAAAATGCCATCAGCAGCCAGCGGCCCGAAGACTTGTCCGTTTTCATACTTCCAGTTTTTTGAATGAAACATAGAGCAATAGTCCGACGCTTACGGATGCCAGTATGGCGTAGGTGGCTGCCACCGCCGGGTTGCGCACAGGCCCTTGCAGGTATTCTGTCACGCCGCCGTAGTAAGTGCCGAAATGAACGAGTATAGCCGTGATGGAAGCCCCGACGACAGCGATGGTGGGCGTTTTTTTCAGGAAAATGCCGAACAATACCGGCACAAAAGCGGCAGAGAAATAAGCATAAACCCCGTTTTGGGCAAAAATGCCGACGCTCAGGTTGGGATGACGCAACTGATTGATCGACAATAGAAATGCCACGCCTGCCAGGACGATAATCACCATCCGGTTGACCAAAACGTATTGCCGGTCGCTGCTGAAAAAACGCCCGAACAGCGGCCGGATCAGGTCGGATGTGATGTTCGTGGAAATGGACTGGATCAGCCCTTCCAGCGTAGCCAGTCCGGACGAAACCAGGCCGATTACCACAATGAGTCCGATACCCAGCGTAAAACGCCGCACCACATAGGCCGATACGATACCGTCGAGTCTGATCGGCTGCCCATTTGCCTGCAAATCAGGGAACATAAACCGCGCGTAAAAGCCGGTGATGACCACGAAAAAGAAAATGGTCACGGTGGTAAGTCCAACCACCAGGTACTTCCGCACGTCCTGGTCGCTGCGCAGCATCAGCGACTTCGTGATGATGTGCGGCTGGCAGACGATGGCGATGCCGACGATAAAATTGCACACGAAAATTTCAAAAAAATCGCGGGAAATCGGACTTGAAGGGTTGGTCACCATGGTCAGATTCGGATCGATCTGTGCCAGACTGTCCCAGAATCCGTCGATGCCCGCACTGAAATGCTCCAGTCCCGAACCCAGCAATATAAACGCGACCAGCAACTTGGTCAGCGCCTGGATGGTGTTCGTATATATCATGGAATTGGCGCCGCCGAACATCATGTACCCGAATACGAACACCACGATGCCCGACAAAACGATCCATTCTTCCGCGCCGAGCGCCTGCGACAACACCTTGGTCATGCCCACGCAGATCAGCACGATGAAAGTGATCAGCAGCAGGGAAAGTATGGCAAAAAAGAGCGCAAACTGTTTGCTCTGGTACCGTTGCCCGATCCACTGCGAAATGGTGAGCGCTTTTACCGACGTGCCGTAACGCCGGAAACTGCGCGTCAGCAGCACCAGCGATATGCCCAGCCCCAGCGGCAGCACCACGGCAAATGCCAGGAAAGCGCTCAACCCGTACATGGCGATAAATCCCGGATTGATAATAAACGTAGCGGCGCTGGTGATGGAAGCCGCCAGCGACAAACCGACAACCACCGGCGAGAACCCTTTGCTGCCCACAGCGTAGTCACTCAGAGACTTCGTGCGGCGTGCGCCCCGGACAACCAGGAACAATATCACTCCGGCGTACAAAGCCAGCAAACCGATCGTAGACCAAAACCATTGTTCCTTTTCCATAATTTATTCATTTTTTGGACAAGTCGCCCTTTTACCTAATTTTATTAGGCTATTGCAGCAATTTTCCAAAGACAAAGGAATGATAGCAACGGTCAGATGAAAACAGGTGTCGTTTCTTTCCTGCTATGGACTATTTCCCGAATCTGCGGTATTTATTTTTATAATCAATTGATTTTAAATCATTTAAATGTTTTTAAGAAAGGGTTGACCGGTGTTTTAAAAAAAAGTCAATTGCTTTGTGCGGGGTAATGCCGGCCTCTACTTTTGTTGCTGCAATTACACGTGCGTATTGCAGATAAAAACAAATTGAATAAACTATTGATTATGAAACGTTTAGAAGGCAAAATAGCCATCATTACCGGCGGTGCGAGCGGCATCGGGAAAGCCACGGCACAAAAATTTCTGGAAGAAGGCGCCCGCGTAGCCATTTGGGACATCGATGCCCGCCGCGGAGCGGATTTGCTGGCCGCATGGGCAGACCAGGGTGACAACGTCCGGTTTTACCCCGTGGACACGACCAGTCTGGCTGCCGTAGAAGCCGCCGCCGCTCAGGTGCAGTCCGATTTTGGCGCCATCCATATTCTAATCAACAATGCGGGCATTACACGCGACGCTTCTTTGAAAAAAATGACCCCGGAGCAGTGGGATCAGGTCATTGCCGTCAACCTGACCGGCGTATTCAACTGCACCAAAGCCGTATATCCTTTTCTTGAATCGGCCGGCTGGGGACGCATTATTTCCGCCGCATCCATTGTAGGTTTGTACGGCAATTTCGGACAGACGAATTACGTGGCCACCAAGGCCGCCGTGATCGGTATGACCAAGGTGTGGGCCCGCGAATTCGGTCGCCGCGGCATCACGGCCAACGCTGTAGCGCCCGGATTTATCCACACCGAAATGATGGATACCATCCCCGAAACCGTACTCGCCGGCATACGCGAAAAAACACCGCTGCAACGCCTCGGCCGCCCCGAAGAAATCGCCAGTGCCTACGCGTTCCTGGCTTCCGACGAAGCGGCGTTTATTAATGGGGCGACGATTTGTGTGGATGGGGGAGCCACTCTTTAGAGAAGTGAGAAGGTGAGAGAAGTGAGAGGGTGAGAGTCTGTAGAGTACACCGCTTCGCTATAGGCGGAAAACTGATTTATTTCCGGTATTTAATGCCATTAAAACAATGAAAATCAACCACTTGTAAAAAAAACATTATAGTTCAAAGCTCGAAGCGGTGTACTCTACGGACTCTCACTTTTCTCACTCTCTCACCCTCTCACTTCTAGTATGCGCCTACGTGCCTTCTCCGATTTCGCCGCCACTCTCCTACCCCAGGAGACCGCCTATCTGTTGTCGGTACAGAAATTTGCCGATCCGGTGAAGCGTACGATTCTGGAGCGGATGCACGAAAACTGTAAAAGTATCGACGCAGCGGTTCCGTACGATGAAAGCATTGACAAGCGGAAATATTCGAGCCTGAAAAACTGGATCAGGGAACGTCTGGAAGAGAACGATGTGGATATCCAGTTCGAGTGGATGAACGAAATGGAGCGGAAAATCATCACCGATTCCATAGAGCCGGAAGAAGAACGCCTGTTGTTTCGCGTGATCAAAAACTTTCAGCCGACGCATTTTTTCTTTATCAAATTTTACGAACTGGCGCAGGCATTCCGGCATTTTCTGCTCATCCGATTGCGCCGCGACGACCACCGGCTGGTCAACGATTTTTTGAACCGGCACAAGACCGCTTACGAACGCTCCAAACAGACCTACGACCAGTTGCACGAAGCCACACTGGATATCGTACAGCAATATGCCACCGGATCGGGCGAATCCATCCAATGGCAAAAGTGGCTGGCCGAGGTTTTTTACGATGAAACGCATGACGGTCTTAACCGCTATTATGCCCTGATCCGGCTGATATTCGTGCACCTCAATTACGGGCATTATGCGCCACTGCTGGAAAAATTCGAGTATTGGGATACGGTCCTCGAACGCGGGCAGTATTATTCCCGCCGTGTATTGCTCAATTATTACAGCCAGCGGTTGCTGTTGCATTCCAAATTCAAGGATTACGAAAAAGCGGCGTATTACGGTTACCTGTCCGTGCGCGGCAAAAATTCCGATTACATCTTTTATGTAAACAACCTGGCTGCCGTGCTGCTGCGCGCCAGGCGGTATCCGGCTGCGCTGGAAGTGATGAAAGCGGCGTATGCCGATGTGAAAAACACCCGGAATTTCCACAACAGGATTGGTTACGTGGCTTTTTACATCAAATGCCTGTACGCCAACCGGCAGTATAAAAATGCGGAAAGTTATGCCGCCACTTTTCTGAAGGCCTATGCGAAAGAGGTGTTCGAATATCGCTGGCACCTGTTCTTTTCCGCCTATTTCGAAGTGTTGTTCCGGCAGGGTAAATTCGGCAAACTCATGACCATCACCCAGCAATACCGGCTGCTGGAACGCGACGTGGAATACCGCAAAAAAACAACGTATCTGCCCGTCATTCCATGGTACTACGAACTGGCCAATTACAAGGAATCGGGCAAGGGCCTTCAAACCATTGCAAACGGCATCTTGCAATACCTGCTGGAATTGCCTGCCGAATCAGAAAAGTTACCTTTACTGGGTGATTTCCTGGAAGAAACGCGGGAAATGGTGCCCGATATTTACCGGTTCGTTACCGGAAGGCTGCATGAAAAAGGGCGGGGAATGCATTGAGGGGTTGAAGGTTGTTGAGGGTTTATGAGTTTATAAGGTTTATGAGTTTATAAGGTTTATAATCATCCGCTCGAAGAATGGGAAATATCTCTCTTCCCGAGCGGATGATTATAAACCTTATAAACTCATAAACCCTTTCAATTCAGCAAATGCTTCAACTTATCCACCTTCAGCACATGCACAACACCGTCTTTAATATCGATCAGGTTTTCGTTTTTGAAATCGGTGAGGGTACGGATCAGCGTTTCTTTCGCCGTGCCTGCCAGAGCGGCCAGGTCCTCGCGGAGGAGGTGTAATTCCGTGGTACCGGTTTGTTCGCACAAGTGTGCCAGCGAGGTGGCTACGCGTTTTCGTACCGAGTTATAAGCCAGTTCGATGAGTTGTTGTTCGCGTTCGGCGATATGGCCGGCCAGCATTTTAATAAACCGGGCGTTCACGTCGCGGTTGCCGAATACCAGGGCGATAAAATCCTGCCGTGGCACGAGCCGGATGATACAATCATCGAGGGCGGCGGCGCTTTCCGGGTAGGTATTTTCACTGAAAAGGGCCAGGAAGCCGAGAAAATCGCCGGCCTGCGCCATTTTTACGATCAGTTCCCGACCGTCGTCGCTGGTTTTATACACTTTGACTTTTCCACTTTCCACCCAATACAGCCAGCGCGGGTTTTCCCCTTCGCGGAAGATCATGTCTTTTTTGCGAAAATGCCTTACCTCGCGGTTTTCCGACAAATGTTTGATGGCTTCGAGTGCGCGCGCTTCATCTATAAACCGGTCGAGCGAGCCGGTTTGCTGTGCGGAAGCCACACGGAGACGTTCGCTTTTTTGCAAACGCGACTCTATGGTTTGTAGCAGCGCCATATCGTCGAACGGCTTCGTGATGTAGTCGTCGGCGCCGAGCGACATGCCTTTGCGGAAATCTTCTTTTTCAGCTTTGGCCGTCAGAAAAATAAAAGGAATGTCGGCTGTTTTAGCCTGTCTGCTGAGTATATGCAACACGCCGTAGCCGTCCAGTTCGGGCATCATAATATCGCACAGGATAAGGTCGGGTAAAAAAGATTGCGCTTTTTCCACCCCTATCTTACCATTTTCGGCGGTTAATGCTTCATAACCGCTCAGGGCAAGTATTTCCTGCAGGTTCTCCCGAACATCCGGATTGTCTTCAATAATGAGGATTTTCTTCATCGTACGCAAAAGTATAAACGCTGGTCAGATAAGCAAGTGATTTTTGTCATTAAATCTACTAACGACGGTCATTGAAAGAAGGGTGCGCCGGAGATGACCTTTGCAATGTATTCAAGAACAAACCTCTTTCATTATGAACGTTTTCGCACCGATTTCCAGCTTGATGACCGACCATAAACATTTGGTCACGGTCAGCCCCGAAGAATCCCTTTTGAAAGTCAAAGAGATTTTTGAGACGCACAAATTTCACCATATTCCGGTCGTTCGGTTCAGAGAAATAATTGGTATTGTGAGCCGCACCGATTTCGACCATTTCGTTGGCGGCGCTTCCAAGTTTGACGAAGACAAATTTGTGAGTGAATTGCGCCTGAAACGCACTCAGGTAGAAGAAATCATGACCACCCGGTTGGGAAAAGTGGCACCCGACGACAGAATCAATGTGGCCCTGGAAATATTTATCATCAATCGATTCCATGCACTGCCGGTGGTGGAAGACGGTGACTTGGTTGGAATCATTACTCCATTCGACATTATGAAAGCGTTGGCCGATGAAAAACCGGACGACCCAACCAGCGTGTACGACTACACCAAATCTCCGATTTCGTAGTGAAGACCCGGCGTTGAAGCACGTGATTTACTCTAAATACGGAAACCATGAAAGAAGCCTCCCTAACACCGTCTCAAACCTGCACAAGCAATTGTCGGGGATGTGATAAAGCGCACATCAAGGCGTATAGTTACCGTGACCAGCAGGGGCAGCAGTTGCACGATACGATCCTGGAGGCATTGACTATTTTTCCAATGGCCCACAAGGTGATAGATGTGTACGAGCCCGGCGCCATTTCGGCAGACGGTATTACTGCTTTGCCAGCCTTGGCACTGGACGGAACAGTTGTTTTCCAGGGAATGATTCCGACGGTGGACGAGCTGGTGGAAACGTTTCGGAACAGGTATTTGTACAAGAGCAAATTGCATCGTTTGCAGCACCTGATCGTTCCGGTAGACATGAGTGATGTTTCGGCGAATGCGCTTCGTTTCGCGTGGAAAATCGCGGAAAAAACGAATGCGCACCTGGAAGCAATCTATGCCATGGACAGCATTTTCGAAGGCGCCAAGCCTTCTGCTTCCGGCTTTCTGTCGGGGTATAACAAGACGATGCAGTCGGAGCTGGATATGTTCATCCAACAGACGCTTGCCACGGAAAATTATCATTACGAACCCGCAGGCAAGCAGGCGGGCGCACCGGGAGAAGCGGTCGCCAACAGACCTTATATTACGTCGAAGGTGATCTACGGATTCCCCGACACTGCAATACAAACCTACTCCGAGAAATGCGACCTGATCGTGATGGGCACGACCGGAGGAGGAACCCTGACACACAAATTGTTCGGCTCGGTGAGCATGGAAGTTTCAAAAAACGCCCTCGCCCCGGTTATGTTCGTCCCGCCGGGCATGACGTTCCAGGGTTTTCCTAACATGTTGTATGCCAGCAACTTCGAATCGCTCGATCCGCTGCGTATCCAACAAGCCGTTTCGTTCGCACGGAAGTTCGACAGTCAGATTCACTTTGTGCATATCGGGCCTGCCGGAGAAAAAGGGGTGTCGCTGGAAAGGAAAATATTCGAGATCAACTATCAGGAATCGCACCCCGACAAACCGTTTATTTTTACCAAAATGGTCAGCGAAGACGTCGTTGATCCGCTATATGAATACGCATTTTATCACCGCATCACGCTGCTGGTTTTTGTGACGCACCAGCGCAATTTGTGGGAAAGTTTTTTACATAAAAGTATCACCCGCGAGGTATTGTCGAGCAGTGCATTGCCCGTTCTCGTCATCCATTCGGACAGTGATATGATTTAAGATATAATGGTGCAGACACCTGTTTCCGTTTGCACTGTGTAAGTCCTATGCAAGAGGGTTTTGTTCACCCCGCTGAGAGTTATCTTTCTGGCGGGGTATTTTTTTGTTTATGAGTTTATGGGTTTATGAGTTTATGGGTTTATGGGTTTATTGGTTTATTGTTGATGAGGTTGATATTCAGACACTCGAAAGTTCGTTGTATGTTTTCGTTTTGTACCAGCAAAAGCCAAGAGCAGCGTGTCCTCCTGAGCGCAGCGAAGGATCTATTTTACTCCAAAGTTTCGGGTAAAGTTAGATCCTTCGCTGCGCTCAGGAGGACACGCTGCTCTTGGCTTTTGCTGGTACAAAACGAAAAAACAGCATGAAATGCAGCCTCTCCTGTAAAATCATCAATCCACTCCCGAGTAACCGGATATCAACCTCATCAACAATAAACTCATAAACCCATAAACCCATAAACTCATAAACCCATAAACCCATAATCTCATAAACCCATAAATCTCACAACGGAAATTTCACCCAGAACTCGCTGCCTTCTTCCACCGCACTGGTGAATCCGACTTCGCCGTTCATCATTTCGGCGTAGCGCTGCACGATATAAAGCCCCAGTCCGGTGCCCTGGATATTGGTCGCATTGGTAGCCCGGAAAAAGCGTTCAAACAGGTGTTTCTGTTCATGTTCCGGAATACCCAGCCCTTTATCGCGCACACTGATAAAAACCCCTTCCGAATCGATGCGGCTGTGCACGATGATAGGCATGTTTTCCAGCGAATACTTCATAGCATTCGAGATCAGGTTGATGAGAATGTTTTTCAGAAGGCCGCCGTCGAGCATGGCTTTGCGGGCGCCTTCATGGGTATATTCCAAGGTCTGGCCGTTTTTGAAGAGGTTTTTCATTTCGTTGTGCAGCTCCTCTATGTTGGCGGGAATATCAATTTCTTCCAGGCTGGCCTGAATACGACCTTCTTCGAGGCGGCCGAGCGAAAGAAATTCGGTCAGAATGGTATTCAGGCCATTGACGGCATTTTTGATGCGGTCGGCGTGCTTTTTTACGCTGGTAATATCCTGGCGGTCGGCATATTGATGTACCAGTCCGGCCGAAGAAAGCACGGAAGTAAGCGGCGTCCGGAATTCGTGGGAAGCCATACTGACGAATCGGCTTTTCAGTTCGCCGAGTTCGCGCTCTTTGTCCAGTGCTGCTGCCAGTTCGTCTTTGGCTTTTTCCAGTTGCCGGGTGCGTTCGGCCACCTTGTTTTCCAGTCCTTCGTTTGACTCCTGCAGCGCTTCCGACAGGGTGGCCAGTTCGAGTTTTTGATGTATAATGGAATCTTCGTAGTTTTTCCGGTAGGTATTATCTACTACGAAGGCGACGACAAATTCACCTTCCCTGTTTTTAAAAGGGCTGAGGCTTACTTCCACAGGGAATTCCGTTCCATCTTTGCGCAAACCGCTGAGATTCAGCCCCGTACCCATGTTTCGGGGATGGGGGTTCTGATGAAAGTTCGCCCGGTTTTCTTCGTGGTGTTCTGCAAAACGGCGCGGAATAAGTTTTTCAACCTGAAGATCGGTCAACTCTCCGGAACCGTAACCGAACAGTTTTTCAAGCGCCGGATTGGCCATGATGATATTTCCCCGGCGCGTGGTCATGAGGATGCCGTTGGTGGCGTATTCGAACAAGGCTTTGAAGCGGCCTTCCTGTTGTTGTTCCGTTTCCCGCAAGTTGATGTAACGCACCACAAAAAATGCAGCCGCCCAGAAACTGACGATCGGTGGAAACCGCTCAAAAAGGATTTCTTCCAGCGGCGCCTCCTGCGGTTTAAAAAAAACGGCAAGAATGGTAAGCGTGGTCGTTATGACTGCCAACAGGAAAACATCGCCTTTTTCTTTAAAAAAAATAGCCATGAAGTGTGCCAGCAGGTAGGCAAATACGATATTGAACTGCTTTGGCAATAGCAAATCGCCGATGAAAACGGCCACTACCAGTAACCAGACGAGTTTGGACCAACGAGTATCGCTTTGAAGTGTAAACATGGCGTGAAGATCAGAATAAATCGGAAATAGGGAAAACTTTCATTAGAAGCACTTGTTTCGTCCAGTCATGAACACACCTGTTTCTGTTTTCTGGTTTCGACGCGACCTCCGCCTGCACGACAACGCCGGCTTGTACCATGCCTTGAAAGGTCCGCATCCCGTTTTACCCCTGTTTATTTTCGATCGCAACATTCTCGACGATCTGAAAAACCCGCAGGATGCCCGGGTGACTTTTATTCAAAATACCCTCGAAAGCCTGAAAACCGAACTCGAATCCAGGGGTTGTTCGCTCCTGGTGTATGATGGCAAGCCGGAACAGGTATGGCAGGAACTGTTGCAAAAATACAAGCTTGCTGCCGTTTATACCAACCACGATTTCGAACCCTATGCCATCGACCGCGACGCTGCGGTACAAACATTACTGGCCGAGCGCGATATTCCTTTCAATACGTACAAGGACCACGTTATTTTTGAAAAAGACGAGGTGCTGAAAAGCGACCAGACACCCTATACCGTGTTTACTCCCTACAGCAAAAGATGGCTGGAAAAGTTGTCTTCGCGTTACACGGAAGAAGGGGCTATCGATAAAATCTCCTTTTACCTGAGTTCTTACCCTGTCGAAAAACATGAAGGGAACTATTTGAAAATCAACCCTTTACCAATGCCGTCGCTGGCAGACATCGGCTTCCAGCCCACTTCCATCGCGTTTCCGCCGACTTCGGTAGCGCGCGGCCTGATCCGGAGTTACGATAAAACGCGCGATTTTCCGGCCATCGACGGCACTTCCCGGCTGGGTATTCATTTTCGTTTCGGCACTATCAGTATCCGGGAAAAGGCCCGCGCTGCCCGCGAACTGAATGCCATTTTCCTCAACGAACTCATCTGGCGCGATTTTTACAGCCAGATCCTCGCCCATTTCCCGCACGTGGTGGGTCATCCTTTCCGGCCGCAATACGACAAAGTCCCCTGGAGGGATGCGCCCGGCGATTTTGCCCAGTGGTGTGAAGGCCGCACGGGCTACCCCATCGTAGATGCCGGTATGCGCCAACTGAACGAAACGGGTTATATGCACAACCGCGTACGCATGATCACGGCCAGTTTCCTGACCAAGCACCTGCTGCTCGACTGGCGGCTCGGGGAGGCCTATTTCGCCGAAAAACTGCTCGATTACGACCTGGCCAGCAACAACGGCGGCTGGCAATGGGCGGCAGGCTGCGGAACCGACGCCGCGCCGTATTTCCGCATTTTTAACCCGACCGAGCAAATGAAAAAGTTCGACCCCGAATTCAAATACATCCGCCGCTGGGTGCCGGAATTCGGTACGCCCAAATACCTGAAACCTATGGTGGAACACGTGTTCGCGCGGGAACGGTGCCTGGCTACATATAAGAGCGCTTTGGCAGGGTGATGGTTTATGAGTTCATGAAGTTTATGGTTTAT
>ENA-UOWO01006690-UOWO01006690.1-activated-sludge-metagenome-genome-assembly--contig:-NODE-6690-length-11701-cov-27.791602_pt1 | contig 11701 bp, 8 predicted proteins | sample MGYA00238148_ERZ761564 | MGnify/ENA primary metagenome ERZ761564 (study PRJEB28885, sample SAMN05720194) | activated sludge metagenome | isolation source: Anaerobic digester | place: USA...
TCACCCGAAAGTCGTTGTAAAACAACGGGTTACGCGATTTCGCCGGGCCGACTAAATGGAATTGCATGATGACTGCAACTGCGAAGTCAATACTCTACTTCGGCATCTACGTTATAGCGCTGGGCGTTATCCTGATCACAATCCCAAATGTCCTGCTCGGCACATTTGGATTTGAAGCAACCAAGGAGCCATGGATTCGAGTCCTGGGCGTTGTGGTATCCGCGCTCGGATACTATTATGTTGTTGCAGCCAAGAGCAACTCAATGGCATTTTTCAACGCAACCGTGTATGGCAGAGTTTGGGTCTTTCTAGCCTTTGCGGGTTTGGCCGCAGCTGCCATTGCAAAACCCGCCCTCGTTCTTTTCGGCGCCGCGGACCTTGTTGGTGCAATCTGGACATTCAGGGCCCAAAAATTCGACGCGCAGGCCTGACCGCTCGGTCGACCGCACCCTCCACGGCAATTGGCGCAAGCCTGCGTGCGCAACTGCCACGCCAGCCCTATATGTCCCGTCGGCGCGGGCCGGTTGCCTCGAACGTGTGACGTCGAAAATCAAAATAATTGTTGATTCCAAACGCGCAGATCCATAGGATGATTCCATCATGAGAGCAATCATGCCAAATATTATAAATATCCTGGCACTTGCTGCTTCAATATGCCCTTTTGCAGCAACTGCACAAGATTATTTTGTTCCCTCATCCGGGAAGGGTCTCGTGGTCGTTCTAATTTCTGGGGTCTCTGGTACCGCGCTGTATAAAGATTACGCTGAAGCCATCGCAGGTCTTGGTTATACCGCAGTTTTGGTCAGCGGTAAGGAAATAGGAATCAAAGATGAAAGATCTGGAATCAACCTGAAGAACTTGATACAAGCCACGCAATCAGACCCACGCGTTGTACCAGGAAAGGTAGGTGTCGTTGGCTTTTCACTTGGGGGAGGTGGGGCACTGTTACACGCCGCGTCGCAGCGCGATACTGTAGCGTTTGTGGTCGCGTACTACCCGTCGGTTACAAATATGCCAAGCATTGCTGCGGCAGGCCGAAGCGTGAGCGTTCCGACATTGATCCTTGCAGGCGCCAAAGATCGATACAATCATTGTTGCTTGGTTGAATCCATGCATGAGTTTCAATCTGCGTCAAAGAATGGCGCAAGTCCCGTCGAGCTTGTTGTCTATCCCAATGCAGACCATGGTTTCAATCTCAAAGTACCAGCATACCGATCGGACGACGCCGCTGATGCCTGGGCGCGAGTCAAGACGATGCTGGCCAGGTACGCACCAGTATGACGCATCTCAAGAAGCCGCAAGTCAGTGACTGACGCACCAGGGATTTTTCAAGCCGCTTTGCGCGCAGGCGGCGCTTCTTGACGGATCAAAGGCGCAGCAAGCCCGGATGGGGGTACTTGGTGCATCATCTCAGTCTTGGCACACTACCGCAGCGGTCCGGTTGACTCATTCGTCAGGCCGATCAAGGAAAACAATGTCACTGTTCAGCGTCTTGAAGTTCATTACCAATCATCCGGTCAATCGTGGGCAGAAGCTCGCATCCATCGCCAGATTCGCGAAATGGCAAATCAGCAGCAGGCTTGCTCCGGGTGCCATTCTGTACGATTGGATCAATGATTCCAAGTTTCTCGTGAGAAACGGCGAAACAGGACTGACCGGCAATATCTACACCGGGCTGCATGAATTTCCGGACATGGCTTATGTTCTGCATGTACTGCGACCCGAGGACACCTTCGTCGACGTTGGGGCCAATGTGGGTTCGTACACGATTCTCGCGGGCTCAGGCATTGGCGCAACGGGCTATGCGTTTGAGCCCGTTCCAGGCACCTACCGTCGGCTCGTGGACAACATCAGGCTCAATCGCATGGAGGGTCGCGTTCAGGCATTCAATGTCGGGCTTGCGCAATCTGAAGGGGTCATCCGCTTCACAAGTGACCTGGATACAGTGAATCACGCCCTCGCTGACAATGAGGCGGCGGCCAATGTCATCGAGGTCAAGGTCACAACGCTGGACCAGGCGCTGCACGGCGCGAATCCCGGCATGATGAAGATTGACGTAGAAGGGTACGAAACACCTGTGCTGCAGGGGGCCAACGTGACGCTCAGCAATCCTCAACTTCATTCGATCATCATGGAACTCAATGGCAGTGGAAGCCGATACGGGTTCGATGAGTCAAAAATTGTCCAACGCTTGCTGGAACACGACTTTCGGTCCTATTCCTACGACCCGCTGTCCCGACGGCTGACCAGCTTGAATGGGAAGAACCAGGGAGAAGGCAATACGATCTTCATCCGCAATGAGACGTTTGTTCGAGAGCGCATCGAGACTGCGCCCAAATTCAATGTGCTGGGGGTCAGCGTGTGAGTTGCCTCTCAAATCATGCCGCACGATGCGGCTTGAAACCGTGTTCAGTCTCTTCGGCCCGGGCGGGCTGATTGCGGTGCGCGCCATCCAAAGTGGACGGCTGTGTGCGTCCGTTCTGGTTTCCCTTCCTCTTTGCTTCACCACCAACCCTGCCATGGCCATCGACCTCGCACCGCTCTGGGACTTTGCACGGCCCGACGTCAGTGAGCAGCGGTTCCGGGCTGCCTTGCACACCGCGGCTGGTGACGACGCCTTGATCCTGCAGACCCAGATCGCCAGAACCTACGGGCTGCGCCAGGACTTCGACCGCGCCCGCACGCTGTTGCAGCAGATCGAGCCGTCTGTGGCCGCCGCGGGCGCAGAGGCGCAGGTGCGCTTCCATCTTGAACTCGGCAGAACCTTCGCGTCCGCCGCCCACCCCGCTGCGCTGCTGACCCCTGATGCCCAGGCGCAGGCCCGGCTGCAATACCAGCGCGCGCTCGACCTGGCACGCGCCGCCAGCCTCGACGCGCTGGCCATTGATGCCCTGCACATGTTCGCGGTGGTCGACCCCGCGCCCGCCGACCAGCTGAAGTGGGGTGACGCCGCGCTGCAGGTGTCCCTGTCGTCCCGGCAGCCCGATGCCCGGCGTTGGGAAGCGTCCATCCGCAACAACCTGGGCTATGCGCTGCACCAGCTGGGCCGCCACGAGCAGGCGTTGCAGCAGTTCCAGCTGGCGCTGGCGATTCGAGAACGGGACGTGAATGCCGAGGCCACCCGTGTCGCGCGCTGGATGGTGGCCTGGACGCTGCGCAGCCTGGGCCGGGCCGACGAGGCACTGCAGCTGCAGCTGGCGCTCGAGAAGGATGCCGATGCCGCGGGCCAGCCCGATCCGCACGTGTTTGCGGAACTGGAGGCGCTGTACCGGTCGGCTGGCAACCTGGCCAAGGCGCAGCACTACGCCCAGCGCAAGGCTGCCGCCAGCCAGCCGTAGTGCACCACCGCTGTCACCACGGCCCCTCCGATGCACATGCGCCCACATCCGCAATCGCTGCCGACCCTGACCACTGCGCTGCGCCTGCGGTGGCTGCATGCCGACGATGCCCCTCGCATGATGGAACCCAATGCCGAGCCGTCCACCCGGCGGTGGCTGCCGTCACATGTCAGCGATGATCCAGGCCATGTGCGAGACCCGTGAAGCGCCTGCGGCGCGATGGAACGAGCCGCCCCATGCGCGCCTGTGGCGGCGCCTGGCGGCGCTGTGCATGCTGTTCGTCTGTCTGGCCCTGCCCATGCAGCACGGGCGGGCGGCCTCCGGCACCACCGCCGCCGCAGGCGCGGCGCAGCAGTGCCCAGGTGGCAGTGCCACCGTGGAGGGTGGCACGCCCAAGGATCTGGAGACCATCTGCGCCGGTGTGGATGCCGCAATCGGGTTCTTCGCCCGGTTCGACATCCGCCCGACAGAACCACTGTCGATTGAAGTCGCGGCGAAGATCCCTGCCGAGGCGGGGCCGACGGCCTCTGGTTGCTTCATCGAGGCGAAGCGACGCATCTATGTGGTGCCGTATGACCAGTTCAGACGCAACGCAACCTGGTTCGGCGTGAAGATCGACCGCGAGATGTACCGCGCGCTGGCGGCGCACGAGTCAGCGCATGCCATCGCAGCCTGCAACTTCGCCATCCCGAACCCGACGATTCAGGCGAAGGAATATCTGGCCTACGTGGCCATGTTGTCGACCATGCCCGCCCCGTTGCGCGACAAGGCCATCCGGGGTGCCAGGGCCGTGGGCTTCCAGTCGTTCGAGCGCTTCACGCCGCTGCTCTACATGTTCGACCCGATGCGCTTTGGCGCGGAAGCCTACCAACACTTCAAGCGCCTCGACGATCCCGGCCAGGCGGTCCGATCCATTCTTGCCGGTGACGAGCTGCTTGACTGACCGATTCGGGCGTGGCGTGGGCCGGCGGGCGTGCCACCCGCCGCCACGCCTGGTCCGGGGGCCACGGTACAGTCCCGCCAGCCGGTGGCGCGGGCACGGGCCCGCGCCGGCGATGGCCGATCAGCTGGAACCTTGCCCATGAATGCACGCACCCTTGCCATCGTTGTATTGGCCATTGCAGGGTGGATGGCCGGGTACCTGGTCTTGCCCTTGTTCCCCGAGCGGGCGCTGGCCCTGCCATGGTTCGGCCCTGTGCTCGTGGTGATCGGTGGCGCCCTGGGTGTGCCCATGGTGCTGGGGTCCATCGGCAGCAGTGGCAACCACCGGCTCGTGGTTCGCCTCTGGCCGGCGATCGGCGCGGTGGCGATCGTGCTGGTTGCGGCCGGCGCCGCCGGGTCTGCGGTCTCTCTGGGCCGCAGCGCGGTCAGCGGCCCGGGCATCCTGGTGATCGCGTTGGGTGCCGGGCTGCTGCTGGGTCTGGCTGTCGTGAAGTGGGCCATCCGCCAGCAGCGCCAGCGCTGACCAGGCCGCCGTTGGCTGGGTAGGTGGGCAGGTCAGCAGCCCGCCTCACGCCCGCACGCGGGAACGCTTGCCCCGCTGCATCAACCGCCGCGCAGATCCTGCAGCCGTGCCAGCAGCCCGGCGTGGCGCTGGCTGCTGGCCTGTACCGCGGCGGCCAGCACGTCGGCCCCGGCGGCCACCTGCACCTGCTGCCGGGCACGGGTGATGGCGGTGTAGACCAGCTCACGGCTGAGCACCCGGCTGCGCTGGGCCGGCAGCAGCAGCAGCACGGCGTCGAACTCCGACCCCTGGGCCTTGTGCACCGTCATCGCCCAGGCGGTCTCGTGCGCCGGCAGGCGGGCCGGTGCCAGCGCACGCCAGCCGCCGCCGTCGCCCGCGGCCGGAAACACCACCCGCCATGCGCCATCGGGCCCGGGCAGGGTGATGCCGATGTCGCCGTTGAACAGTTTCAACGCCGGATCGTTGCGCAGCACCATCACCGGCCGGCCAGCAAACCAGGGCGTGCGCGCATCGCCCGCTGCGCCGGTGATGGCCTGGCGCAGCCGGCGGCTGGTGCCGTCGTTGAGGGCGGCCACGCCGCGCGGCCCGTCGCGCAGCGCGCACAGCACACGGAAGCGGTTGAAGGCGGCATGCAAGGCCGCGGCGGTGGTGTCGTCGGCCCCGGTGCCGGCGGCCAGCGCGCTGCGGCAGGCCTGCACGTAGGGGGCATAGCCGTCGGTGACGGCGGCCAGTGTGGCGGCGGCCGGCTGGGCGCCGGCGTCGTCCAGCCACTGCAGGGCGCTGCCGTCGCCGGCCTGGCCACCGCGCAGCGTGGCCAGCACCGCGGCCGGCTGGCCGGCCAGGGTGTCGGCGGCCAGGCGGCCGATGCCCGAATCGCGCCCGAAGCGGTAGTTGCGCTGGAACCAGACCACGCTGTCGGCCAGCACGCCGGGCCGGACGCCGGGTGCGGCGGTGGCGGTGGCGGTGGCGGTGGCGGCCGTGGGTGCCGCCGGCCGGATCAGCGTGGCCGGCAGGCCGCACAGCTGCGCCAGGTGGGCGGTGGCTTCGGCGCTCAGCCTGGGGTCGGCACTCAGCTCGGCAAACACGGCGCCGGATTCGACGGCGGCCAGCTGGTCCTTGTCGCCCAGCAGCACGATGCGGGCGTGCAGCGGCACCGCCTCCAGCAGGCGGGTGGCCAGGGCCAGGTCCAGCATCGACGCTTCGTCCAGCACCAGCAGGTCCAGCGCCAGCGGGTGGCCGGCATGGTGCTCGAACGCCTGCTCGCCCGCACCGGCCACGCCACCGCGGCCCGGGCGCACGCCCAGCAGCCGGTGCACCGTGGTGGCGCTGGTCGGCAGCCGGGCCTGCAGCGCGGGCGGCAGATGGCCGGCGCGCTGCCGCAGTGCCTCGGCCAGCCGCGCCGCGGCCTTGCCGGTGGGGGCAGCCAGCACCACGCGGGCATCGGGCGTGCGTGCCAGCAGGCAGGCCAGCAGGTTGACCACCGTGGTGGTCTTGCCGGTGCCCGGGCCGCCACTCACCACCGTGAGCCGGCCGCGCAGCGCCAGCGCGGCGGCCAGCATCTGCCAGTCGGGCTCGGCGGCTGGTGCGCCATCGGGGCGGAACAGCCGGGCCAGCTGGGCCGCGGTGGCGGCATCGGCGGCAGCATCGACCGGCAGCGGCGCGGCGCTTTGCAGCAGGCGCCGTGCGAGCCGGCGTTCCAGGTCGAAATGGCGGTGCAGGTACAGCCGGCCGTCGTCGTCCAGCACCAGCGGCTGGTTGTCAGGCGCAGCCGGGCTGCCGACCACGCGGCTGGCCTGCAGTTGCTGGCGCCAGGCGGTGGCGTCGGCGGGCAACGCGGGGTGGGCGGTCGTGTCGGCCGCCGGTGCCGTCAGCGCCGTCAGCGCCGCCAGGTCGGCCAGCCACACGCAGACATGGCCGTCCCCCGTGGCCAGGCTCAGGGCCTGGGCGGCGCTGGCGGCGGCGTGGGCGGCACCAGCCGGGGCGCCGCGCGTGGTGGCCCAGCGCTGCACATGGGCGGCCAGGCCGCGTGCCAGCGCGTCGGCGGCGTCGAAGCCGGGGCTCATGGGGTGCCTCCGTCCAGCAGGGCCGACAGGTCGGCAAGCAGCGCCGCGCTGGGGCGCAGCAGCTGCACGCCGGTGGGTGTGCCGTCGGCCTGCCGCCAGCCGGGCCGCAGGCCCCGCACGAACAGGTAGAGCGCCCCGCCGAAGTGCTGCGCATGGCTGTAGCCAGGCAGCCGGTGCTGCAGCCAGCGCTGCAGCGCCAGGCTGTACAGCAGGGCCTGCAGCGGGTAGTGGTGGGCGGCCATGGCGACCTGCAGCGCGGTGTCGGCGTAGTCGGCCGGGCGGTCGCCCAGGTGGTTGCTCTTCCAGTCGACCACGAACCAGCGGCCGTCGTGCTGCAGCACCAGGTCGATGAAGCCCTTGAGGTAGCCCTGCAGCTGGCCGAAGCCCAGGCGCGGCGCCGGCCAGCCGTGCGCGGCCAGGGTGCGGGCCAGCGCGGCGGCCGTGAGCTGCGGCGCGGGCAGGTGGAATTCCAGCTCCACCAGGCGCTGGCGCAGGCCGATGGCCTGCAGGTGCAGCGGGCGGGCCGTGCCCACCGGCAGCGGCGCGGCCAGCACATCCGCCAGCATGGTCTTCAGCATGGCGGACAGCGCGGCGGGCTCGGCCCGGCCGGGTGCGGCGCCGGCCGGCTGCGGCGGGTGGCGTTGCAGGGCCTGGGCTGCGGCGCCGGGCCAGGTGCGCGGGTCGCTGAAGTCGGCCAGTTCGAAGGCGGTGTGCACGCACACGCCGGCCTCGGTGCCGCGCGGGAAGCGCAGCACGTCGTGCGCGGGCAGGGCGGTGGCAGGTGCGTCCGGCTCGGCCGGGGCGACGGCGCCGTCGTGGTCGGCGCCGGCGCGGGGTTGCAGCGGGCTGTCGGGCTCGGCCGGCGCGGCGGCTTCGCCATCGGCGCTGGCGCTGAGCTGGCTGAAGCTGCCGATCCACCAGCCGCGCGGCAGCACGGCCGGCGGCGGCAGGGCCTGCAGCGGGGCGTCACCATCGCCTGCCGGCGGCAGCGGCTGCGTGGGCAGGGCGGGCAGCGGGCGCACGTCCACCACGCCGGGGCTGGCCAGCCGGGCCCAGGCGGCGTCCAGCTCCGACGGCGTGGCCGGCTTGCGCCTGGGGTTGAACCAGTCGGCCGCCTGCAGGCCGTCGCCCAGCAGCAGCCAGTTCAGCAGGCTGCGGGCACTCTCGGTGGTGCTGACATGGCGGCCCACCTGCACGCTGTAGCTGCCGGCCAGCAGATAGCAGCGGTGCACGGCGCGGGTCAGCGCCACATAGACCAGGCGCAGCATCTCGGCCGCCGCCTCGGCCTTGGCCTGCGCCTTGGCGGCGGCGGGGTCGAAGGCGGGGTCCAGCCCGGTGCGGAAGTCCAGCAACGCCTGGCCGTCGTTGTCATGGCCGGGCACGCCGTCCAGGCCGTCACCCCCCGGCGCCAGGCGGCCGTCCCACAGGAAGGGGCAGAACACGATCGGGTACTCCAGCCCCTTGCTCTTGTGGATGGTGACGATCTGCACCAGGTGCTGGTCGCTCTCCAGCCGCAGCTGGGTGGCGTCATCACCGCGGGTGGTGTCGCGCTGGGCCTGCAGCCAGCGCAGCAGGGCTTCGGGCGAGGGCAGGGTGGCGCTGGCCTGGTGCAGCAGCTCACCCAGGTGCAGCAGGTTGGTGAGCCGGCGCGCGCCGTCGGGCGTGGCCAGCAGGCGCTGGGCCACCTGCTCGGTCTGGCGCCATTGCTGCAGCACCACGCCCACGCCACGCTGGCGCCACAGGCTGCCGTGGCGGGCGTAGCGCTGCACCTGGTCCAGCCAGGCGGTTTCGTCACCGGCCAGGGCGTCGATGGCATGGGCTTCCAGGCCGTGCCAGCGGGTGGCCAGCGCCGCCTTCAGCAGGCCGCTGCGGCCGGGCTGCAGCATGGCGGCCAGCACCCGCTCCAGGTCGTCGGCATCGGGACCGTGGAACACGCTGGCCTGCGACAGCTCGACGCTGCCCACGCCCAGCGTGGCCAGCGCCTGGCGCATCCCGCTGCCCTGGGCATGGCTGCGCACCAGCACGGCGATGTGGCCGGCAGCCAGCGGCCGGCCGCCCAGGGTGATGTGGCCAGCACGGGCCTCTGCCAGCAGGCGGGCGATCTCGGCGGCGCAGGTGGCGGCGGCGCGCTGGCGGGCCTGCAGCTTGGGGGCCGGGCCGCTGCGGGTGCGCGGCAGCGTCCATACCTGCAGCGGGGCGCGGGGCTCGGTGGCATCCACCAGCGGCGCCTTGGGCTTGGCGCCTTCGGTCACCGGGTGGTAGCGCAGGCCGGGCTGCAGGAAGGCGTTGTCGTGCTGGGTGAAGAGGCTGTTCAGCGCGCTGATCAGCGGGCCGACGGCGCGCTGGTTCTCGCCCAGGGTGTACGTGGCCAGCGCCTCGCTGCGCGCCTGCAGGTAGGTGTGCAGGTCGGCATGGCGGAAGCTGTAGATCGCCTGCTTGGGGTCGCCCACCAGGAACAGCGGCGGCCCGTCTTGGCCTGGCGGCGGCGTGGCGTAGATGCGGCGGAACACGGCCCACTGCAGCGGGTCGGTGTCCTGGAACTCATCGATCAGCGCAGCCGGGAAGCGCTGGCGCAGCGCGGCGGCCAGGCCGGGCGCGCCGTCGTCATGGGCATCGGCTTCAAGGCGCTGGTGCAGGTTGGCCAGCATGTCGTCGAAGGCCACCACCCGCTGGGCGCGCTTGGCGGCGCGCTGCTGCGCGGCGCCATCGTGCAGCAGCCGGCGCAGCAGGCGCAGGCGGGCCAATTGCAGGGCCCGGGTGCTGGCGGTGGCGGCGTCCAGCAGCTGCTGGGCGGTGGTGAAGAACGGGTGCGCCGGCGGTGTCTGGCCTTTCTTGGCGCGCAGGTCCAGCATGGCTGTGCCCAGCAGGGCCAGGCTGTCCGGCAGGGTGGCCTGTGGGTGGTCTGCTGCCAGCACAGCATCCCAGTCGGCCACTGCGGCCTGCACCTGCGCGGGCTTGTAGTAGGAGCCATGCAGCCTGGGCAGGCTGTCGAGCAGCAGGGCCAGCACGGCATCACGCTGGCCGAGCCAGGTGGCGCGGGTCGCGGCCCAGGCAGTGGCCAGCGACGCCCGGCGCGCTGCGCGGTCATCGGGGGCGTCGATGCCGTCGGGCCACAGCTGGCGGGCCAGCGGCCGGGCCAGCTGGCGCTGCAGCAACTGCAGCCAGCGGGTGGGGCTGTCGCCGCACGCCAGCAGGTGGGCGGTCAGCACCGGGTCGGCGTCGGGGCCGGCCACATGGCGGCGCCAGAAGTCGTGCACCGCCTCGGCCAGCAGAGCGCTGTCGTCGGCCAGCAGGTCCTGCACCAGCGGCATCTGCGCGGCCAGCGGGGTGTCGGCCAGCGCGCGCTGGCAGAAGCCGTGGATGGTGAAGATGGCCGCTTCGTCGAAGCCCAGCAGCGCGGCGCGCAGGCGGGCGGCCAGGTCGGCCGGGTCGGCGCCCTGGGCCTGCAGGCGGGCCAGCAGCCGGGGCACGAAGGGGTCGGCGCCGGTGGCGGCGGGGGCCTCCAGCCCGGCCAGGGTGTCGACCAGGCGCTGGCGCAGCCGTTCACGCAGCTCGGCGGTGGCAGCATTGGTGAAGGTGACCACCAGGATCTGCTGCACCGTGAACCGCCGCTCCAGCAGCAGGCGCAGCACCAGGCCGCAGATCGCCCACGTCTTGCCGGTGCCGGCCGATGCCTCGATCAGCCGCACGCCGCCCAGCGGCACGCCGAAGACATCCAGTGCCTGCGGGTGGGTCATGCCGCTGTGCCGTCGTCCAGGTGGGCGAACAAGGGTTCCAGCACCTGAGCGCTGACCGCCTCGAAATCGGCCAGGCCGCCTTCCAGCGGATCAGGCCGGCCGCGCCAGACCAGCCGGTGCGCGGGGTCGGCCTGCTCGGCGAACGGGCGGCGGTCGCTGGCCACCCAGGCACCGCGGGCGGCGCCCAGGCCGCGGCCGGCGGCCATCCAGGCCCAGGCCGTCTTGGGCAGGAAAGGCAGCGGCTGCCGCTGCCCCTGCGCCCACAGGCCCATCAGCTGCTGCAGCAGCGGCAGCGGGTCGTCCACGGTGCGGAAGCCGAAGCGCGCACCACGCCCCAGCCAGCGGGTGCGGCCGGCCACGCCGGCCGGCGCGCAGGCGCACAGCGCCAGGTGGGCCAGCCAGGCCTGCAGGTGGTCGCCAGCGCGCGGCTCGTCGTAGCGGTGCAGCAGCAGGCCGTCGGCACGCAGGCCGGTCAGCGTGATGTCCAGCGGCCAGACCTGGCCCGCGCCGTCGACGTCGAGGGTGAACGGCAGGCTGGCGCTGTGCGGTGGCAGCAGCGGCGCGCGGCCGGCATCGGCCAGGGCCTGGGCGTGGGCGCGCAGCAGCGGCAGTTCGGCGTCGACCACCTGCCGGCCCACCGGCCCGCCGGGCAACTGGGTGCCAGCCAGCGCCAGTGCGGCCAACGTGCCGTCGTCCACCGGCGCGCCATCGTCGGCGGCTTGCAGCAGCGTGGGCAACAGGCGGTCGGCCAGGTCTTGCCGGGCCAGGAAGTCGGCCAGGAAGGGTTCGTCGTCCGACAGGGTCTCGTCGGGTTGCCGCAGTGTGACGCCCAGCCGCTGCAGCAGGGCCCGTGCCGGGTGGCGGAAGAAGCGCTGCAGCTGCACCAGCGACAGCGGCGCCGGCGCGGGCGCGGGCAGCGGCTGGGTGAAGAACGCGGTGGCAGGCAGGGCGTCGCCGTCGGGCTCGTCGTCGTCGCTGCCTTCTGCGGCAGAGGTTTCGGCCGGAGTGGACGGGGGTTCGTCGTCGGTACTGTCGGCGGTTTCGTCGGCGGTTTCTTCGGCGGTGTCCTCGGCAAGATCGCCCGGATCGCCAGCGCCC
>ENA-UOWO01006691-UOWO01006691.1-activated-sludge-metagenome-genome-assembly--contig:-NODE-6691-length-11701-cov-6.136098_pt1 | contig 11701 bp, 10 predicted proteins | sample MGYA00238148_ERZ761564 | MGnify/ENA primary metagenome ERZ761564 (study PRJEB28885, sample SAMN05720194) | activated sludge metagenome | isolation source: Anaerobic digester | place: USA...
ACGTTCGCGGAGCGGTGTTCACGTTCGCGGAGCGCCGTACATCTCCGCGGAGCGGTGTTCGCCTGTGGAGCGGTGTGGCTGGCGGGCACCTGTCCGCGCCGCCCGCCCGGTGCCTCACTGCCCGTCGAACGCCCGCAGGATCGCGTCGGCGGCGCTGGGGGCGGGCAGGGTGTCGGCCAGCACCTGCGGCCGCAGCTGGGCGGCGGCGTCGGCGACCGGGCCGGAGCGGCGCAGCCGCTGGTCGAGCTCGTCGCGCACCAGCGACCAGACCAGATCCCAGCGCTGCCCGGACCGCTTGTCGGCCAGGCCCTGTGGTCCCAGGCCGCTCCGGTGAGCCAGGACCGCGTCCCAGACCTGGTCGATGCCGTCGCCGGTCAGCCCGGAGCAGGTCAGCACCGGCACCGACCAGCCGGGACCGGGGGTTCCCGCGCCGCCCGCGGACCGGCCGCGCACCAGACGCAGCGCGCCGGCCAGATCCCGGGCCGCGGCCTTGGCCTCGACCACCCGGTCGCCGTCGGCCTTGTTCACCGCGATGACGTCGGCGATCTCCAGCACGCCCTTCTTGATGCCCTGCAGCTGATCGCCCGATCGGGCCAGCGCCAGCAGCAGGAACGTGTCGACCATGCCGGCCACGGTGGTCTCGGACTGGCCGACGCCGACCGTCTCGACCAGCACCACGTCGTAGCCGGCGCCCTCCAGCAGGGTGATTGTCTGGGCCGTGGCCCGGGCCACGCCGCCGAGGGTGCCGGCGCTGGGGGAGGGCCGGATGTAGGCGTTCGGGTTGGCCGACAGCAGCGGCATGCGGGTCTTGTCGCCCAGCACGGAGCCACCGGTGCGGATGCTGGACGGGTCGACGGCCAGCACGCCGACCCGCAGGCCGCGGCCGGTCAGCACCGAACCCAGGGCCTCGACGAAGGTGGACTTGCCGACGCCGGGGACCCCGGAGATCCCCAGCCGCACCGACCGGATCTCGGCCGAGCCGTCCGGTGGGCGCAGCGCGGTGAGCAGTGTGCGGGCCGCCTCGCGGTGGTCGTCGCGGGTCGATTCGACCAGCGTGATCGCGCGGGAGAGCGCGGTGCGGGAGCCGGCCGCGACCTGCCGGGCCAGCTCGGTCGGGTCGAGCGCGGGCGGGCGGGATTTCGCGGTGTTCAGCCCGGCACCTCCCAGGTGTGCACCGGCTCGTTGGAGTGCATGCCCTGCGAGTACAGCTTGAGCATCTCGGTGAGGGCGGCGTCCCGGCTCAGGCCGCGCCGCTCCAACGCGGCCACCGTCTCGGCCTGCCACCAGGCGCCGTTGCGTTGGGTGATGCACCGGTCGCGCACGATGCCCAGGTAGCGGTCCCGGACGTCCTTGTCCACGCCCCACCGGGCCAGGCCCTCGTCGGCCTTGGGCAGCAGGTCCCGCAGGATCAGCTCGTCCCAGGTGACCTGGCCGAAGCCCGGCCAGTAGAACACCGCGTCGGCGCCCAGCCGGGCGCCGGCGTCGAAGTTGGCCCGGGCCGCGTCGAACGACATCTTGGTCCAGATCGGCCGGTCCTCGGTGGCCAGCACGGTGACGGCGCCGTAGTAGAAGGCGGCGTTGGCCAGCACGTCGACCACGGTCGGCCCGGCCGGCAGCACCCGGTTCTCCACCCGTAGGTGCGGGCGGCCGTCGACGACGTCGTACACGGGCCGGTTCCACCGGTAGACGGTGCCGTTGTGCAGCCGCATCTCCTGCAACCGCGGGGCCTTGCCGGCGGCCAGAACGGCTTCGGGGTCCTCGTCGGTGCACTCGGGCAGCAGGGCCGGGAAGTACCGGACGTTCTCCTCGAACAGGTCGAAGATCGAGGTGATCCAGCGCTCGCCGAAGAACACCGGCGGCCGGACCCCCTGGTTGCGCAGCTCCAGCGAGCGGGTGTCGGTGGCCTGCAGGAACAACTCGGTGCGGGTCTCGGCCCACAGCCGTTTGCCGAACAGGAACGGCGAGTTCGCGCCCAGTGCGAGTTGGGGACCGGCCAGCACCTGGGCGGCGTTCCAGCAGGCGGCGAAGTCGGCCGGCGAGACCTGCAGGTGCAGCTGCACCGAGGTGCAGGCCGACTCGGGGGCGATGGTGTCGGCGTACATCTTCAGATGCTCGACGCCACGGATGTCCAGCTCCAGATCCTCCCGGCGCGCGGCGAACACCGCCTCGTCCAGCGCCTGGTACCGCGGATTGGCACTCATCCAGTCGGTCTCGAAGTGCTCGGTGCGCAGCGTCGGCAGGATGCCGATCATGATGATCTCGGAACCGGTGCGGTTGGCCCGCTCCTCGGCGTGGTCGAGCGAGGAGCGCAGCTGCTCCTCCAGCTCGGCCATCAGCTGCCCGCCGAGCTGGCGCGGGGCGACGTTGAACTCGATGTTGTACCGGCCCAGCTCGGTCTGGAAGTCCGGGTCGGCGATGGCCTCCAGCACCCGGGCGTTGGCCATGTCCGGCTCCCAGTTGCTGTTGACCAGGTTGAGCTCGATCTCCAGGCCGGTCATCGGCTGGCCGAAATCGAAGGCGTGCTCGACCAGCATTCGTTCGAACACGTCCAGGCAGCGCCGGACCTTGGCCCGGTAGGCCTGCCGCTGCTCGCGGGTGTACGTCGTGGCCGCGACCTCGTCGCCCATGGGTCCTCCTGCGCTCGCACCCGGCAGTGATTCAAAAGCCAACCACACCGGGCCGCGACTGGTGCGGGGAGCGGTCGCCGGCCTGTCGGCCGGATCGGACGGCCGGCGCAGCGGTCGGCCCGGCCCCGCGCGGGTCGCTACAGTACGTCGGGACTTGAATCCGGCGAGAGCGAGGCGACATCGACACCGACGACCTGTTGGTCCGCCCGCCGATCGTCCCCGCTCCCGAGCGGGTGGACGACCTGGGTGCCGGCCTCGGTCCGCAGTGGTTGGACGACTACCTCGAGCAGTGCCTGGCCGAGCTGATCCGGCTGCGGCGACGGGTGCACGCCCACCCCGAACTCGGGCATCGCGAGTCGGCGACCACCGCGCTGATCATGCGGGTGCTCGACGCCGACGGCATCAAGGCCTCCGTGCTGCCGTCGGGCACCGGGGTCATTGCCGAGATCGGTTCGGGGGAGCGGCTGGTCGGCCTGCGGGCGGACATCGACGCGTTGCCGATCCGGGAGTCGACCGGCCTGCCGTACTCCTCGACGCTGCCCGACGTCTCGCACGCCTGCGGGCATGACGTGCACCTGACCGTGCTGCTGGGTGTCGCCCAGGCGCTCAAGCGGGCCGGGGATCTGGGCGGCCGGGTGCGGCTGATCTTCCAGCCGGCCGAGGAGGTCTTCCCCGGCGGTTCGCACGACGTCATCGCCGCCGGCGGCCTGGACGGGCTGACCCGGCTGTACGCGCTGCACTGCGACCCGCGGCTGCGGGTCGGGCTGGTCGGTCTCAAGGTCGGGGCGATCACCTCGACCTCGGACCAGATCGAACTGCGCATCCTGGGGCCGGGCGGGCACACCTCGCGCCCGCACCTGACCACCGACCTGGTCTACGCGCTGGGCACCGTGATCACCCAGATGCCGGCGCTGCTGACCCGCAAGCTCGACCCGCGGGCGGCGGCCGTCATGGTCTGGGGTGCGGTGCAGTCCGGCGAGGCGGCCAACGCGATCCCGCGGGAGGGCGTGCTGCGCGGCACCCTGCGGCTGATGGATCGGCGGTCGTGGGACGCGGCCGAGGGCATGGTCCGCGACCTGATCACGCAGCTGCTGGCGCCGTTGGACGCCCGGTTCGAGCTGGACTACCGGCGCGGCGTGCCGCCGGTGATGAACGAGGCGGTCTCCACCGAGCTGATGCGCACCGCGGCGCAACGGGCGCTGGGCGCCAACGCCGTCCGCGACGCCGAACAGTCCACCGGGGCCGAGGATTTCGCCGTCTTCCTGGACCGGGTCCCGGGATCGCTGGCCCGGCTGGGGGTCTGGGACGGCATCATCCCCCGGGTGGACCTGCATTCCTCGCAGTTCGTGGCCGACGAGCGGGCGGTCGCGGCCGGGGTCCGGCTGATGACGCACACGGTGTTGGCCGCGCTGCACCATTGAGGAACTGCACCATTGAGAAACTGAGGAACTGCACCACTGAGGAACCCGCCGGCCCGGATCACAGGCGGGCTCGCCCCGGCCGTCAGCTGGCCGGACGGGTCGGCCGGTTGCGGATGTCGTTGACGTACTCGGCCGGCGCGTCGGCGGCCTCGGCGGCGTCGGCGATCACGCTCAGGTAGCGCGGGGAGGGCAGGCCGCCCTCGTAGGCCTGCAGCGCATAAAGCCAGGCCAGCACGTCGCCGTCCAGGGTGTGCACCCGCAGCCGGATCTTGGTGTACAGCCCCAGATCGCTGCCCTCCCAGGAATCGAGGGTCTTCTCGTCGGACTCGGCCATGTCGTAGAGCACGACGAACACCGAGGAGTCCGGATCCTCGACCACGGTGGCCAGCGCGCCGTCCCAGCCGATGTCCTCGCCGCCGAAGGTGAGTCGCCAGCCGGGCAGCCAGCCGGTCCCGGCCACCGGGGAGGACGGGCACCGCTGGAGCATGTGGCCGGGATCCATGTTCGACCCGTACGCCGCGTACAACGCCATGGGTGCAGAGCGTAGTGGTGTGGGCGACACGTCCCGCACCGGCGGAGGCGGCGACGGACCGGCCCGGCTACGGTCGAACTGCCGGGCAGTGACACCGACCGATGAGACCGAACCAGGGAGAAGGTGCAGCAGGTGACCCGAATCGTGATCATGGGCGGTGGGCCCGGGGGCTACGAGGCTGCCCTCGTGGCGATGCAGTACGGCGCCGACGTCACCCTGATCGAGCGGGACGGCCTGGGCGGGGCCTGCGTGCTGTCCGATTGCGTGCCGTCCAAGACGTTCATCGCCTCCGCCGGCGGCCGGACGGCGGTGCTGGCCGCCGGGAGCCTGGGGGTCACCGTCGACCCGGACCAGGTGGGCATGGACGTGGCCGTGGTGCACGGGCGCGTCGCCGGCCTGGCCCTGGCCCAGTCCGCGGACATCCGGGCCAAGCTGATCGCCGACGGGGTACGGATCGTCGACGGCACCGCCCGGCTGGCCGGCAACTCCTCGGGTCAGGCCACGCACACGGTGGTGGCCACCGCGCCGGGCGGCGCCGAGACCGACCACCCGGCCGACGTCGTCCTCGTCGCCACCGGAGCCAGCCCGCGGATCCTGCCCGACGCGGTGCCCGATGGGGAGCGGATCCTGACCTGGCGCCAGGTCTACTCGCTCGACGAGCTGCCCGAGCACCTGATCGTGATCGGCTCCGGCGTCACCGGCGCCGAGTTCGCCTCGGCCTACACCGAGATGGGGGTCAAGGTCACCCTGGTCTCCAGCCGGGACCGGGTGCTGCCGTCCGAGGACGCCGACGCGGCCGCCGTCATCGAGCGGGTGTTCTCCGCCCGGGGCAGCGTGCTGGCCCGCCGCGCCCGGGCGAAGTCGGTGCGCCGCACCGGCTCCGGCGTCGTGGTCACATTGGAGGACGGCCGGGAGATCGAGGGCTCGCACGCGCTGATGACCGTCGGTGCGGTGCCCAACACCCGGGGCATCGGTCTGGAGAAGGCCGGTATCCGGCTCGATCGGGGCGGGTCGATCGAGGTGGACCGGGTCTCGCGCACCTCCGTGCCCGGCATCTACGCAGCCGGCGACTGCACCGGGGTGTTCATGCTCGCCTCGGTGGCCGCCATGCAGGGGCGGATCGCGATGTGGCACGCGCTGGGCGAGGGTGTCGCCCCGCTGCGGCTGAAGACGGTGTGCTCCAACGTGTTCACCCATCCGGAGATCGCCACGGTCGGCTACTCCGAAGTCGAGGCCGAGACCGGTCCGGCGCTGGCGCAGACGCAGATGATCCCGCTGGCCACCAACGCCCGGGCCAAGATGCTGGGCTTGGAGGAGGGCTTCGTCAAGATCGTCTCGCGCCGCTTGACCGGGATCGTGATCGGCGGGGTGGTGTGCGCGCCGGAGGCCTCCGAGCTGATCCTGCCGATCGCCATTGCCGTGCAGAACCGTTTGACGGTCAAGGATCTCGCCTACACCTTCAGCGTCTACCCGTCCCTGTCCGGCTCGATCACCGAGCTGGGCCGGCGGCTCATGCACAGCGACACCGAGGGCATCTGAGGCCAGGCTCAACGGGCCGGGTCAGGCCCGCGCGAGTTCCGGGTAGAGCACGCTCAGCGGTTGGCTGAGCCGATCCTTGACGAACCGGCTGGTGTCGTCGGCCAGCACCTCGAACGCGCCGGTCTCCAGGCCGAGGTAGACCTCGCGGACGATGTCGGCGGGATCGGCCTTGGGCACGTCCAGGCCGGCGATCATCGGGGTGTCGGTGTAGCCCAGATGCACCCCGACCACCTGGGTGCCCTGGCCGGCCAGTTCGAGCCGCAACGAGTTGGTCAGCGACCAGAAGGCGGCCTTGCTCGCGCTGTAGGCCCCGCCGCGGGCCAGCCAGCTCAGCGCGGAGTGGATGTCCACCAGCGCGCCGCCGCCGTTGGCCGCGAGTACGGGGGCGAATGCCTGGGCGACGGCCAGCGGCCCGAACACGTTGGTCTCGAACAGGGATCGGATCGCCGCGGGGGAGGTGTCCAGCACCCGGCCCGCGCTGGTCGCGCCGGCGTTGTTGATCACGACGGCGACGTCCGCGGCGGTGCGGGCGGCCGCGGCGACCGACGTCGGGTCGGTGACGTCCAGGGCGAGCGGCACGATCCGCTCGTCGTCCCAGGAACGGGGGGTGCGGGCGGTCGCGTAGACCGTGCGCGCGCCGCGGGCCAGCGCCTGCCGCACGAACTCGCGGCCGAGGCCGCCGTTCGCTCCGGTGATCAGCACGACCGAGCCGTCGAGAGTCGTCATGTGGGTCTCCCATCTGAGTTGGTGATGCCAACTTAGCCACCTGAGTAGGAAATGGCAATCCAGCTGGCTAGACTGATCCGGTGGACGCGAAAACCGGAACGGCCGCCGCCTGCCCGATCGCCCGCTGCATCGCGGTGGTCGGGGAGAAGTGGGCGCTGCTGATCGTGCGCGACGCGCTGGCCGGGCTCACCCGGTTCGCCGACTTCCGGACCTCGCTGGGCATCGCCCCGGACGTGCTCACCGATCGCCTGGGCAAGCTGGTCGGGCACGGGATCCTGCAGCGGCGCAGCTATCGCGATCCCGGTGAACGGGCCCGGGACGAGTACGTGCTGACCCCGGCCGGACGCGATCTGGCCCCGGTGCTCGCCGCGCTCGCCGGGTGGGGGATGGAGCACGTGCCGATCGATGCCGGGCTGCCCTACCGCTTCGTCGACCGCGACACCGGCGCACCGGCCCGGCTGGGCTTCGTGGCCGCGGACGAACGGCCGATCCCGCCGGCCCAGGTGGTCCTGCAGCGCCGCTGACCAACCCTTTCCCCACGTGTCGCCCGCGTCCGTCCGCCCGCGCGACCGGTTGCGGCGCCGGCAACCTTCGGTAGCGTCGAGTCGGGTGCATTCGACCGGATCGACAAGGGAGTCGAGCTGACATGACTGGTGACGGCATCGCGTCCGGGGCCCGGCTCGGGCCGGCCGAACGGGCGGCCAACTTCGATCGGCTGGGCGCCGAGACCTTCGACGTGCTGATCATCGGCGGCGGCGTGGTCGGTGCCGGCGCCGCGCTGGACGCGGTGACCCGGGGCCTGTCGGTGGCCCTGGTGGAGGCGCGCGATCTGGCCTCCGGCACGTCCTCGCGCTCGTCCAAGCTGTTCCACGGCGGCCTGCGCTACCTGGAGATGTTCGAGTTCGGGCTGGTCCGGGAGGCGCTGGCCGAGCGCGAGCTGATGCTCACCAAGATCTGCCCGCACCTGGCCAAGCCGGTCTCGTTCCTCTACCCGCTGTCCAAGCCGGGGATCGAGCGGCCCTACGTGGCCAGCGGGCTGATCATGTACGACACGATGGGCGGCGCCCGATCGGTGCCGCGGCACAAGCACCTGACCCGGGCCGGCGCGCTGCGGCTGGTGCCCGCGCTGCGCCGGGACGCCCTGGTCGGCGGGATCCAGTACTACGACGGGCAGGTCGATGACGCCCGGCACACCCTGAGCGTGGCCCGCACGGCCGCCGCCTACGGCGCCGTCATCCGCACCTCCACCCAGGTGGTGGGCTTTCTCAAGGAGTCCGACCGGGTGGCCGGGGTCCGGGTGCGGGACGTGGAGACCGGCGCCGAGACCGAGGTCAAGGCCCGGGTGGTGATCAACGCGACCGGCGTGTGGACCGACGAACTGCAGCGCCTGTCCGGCGGTCGGGGCCGGTTCAAGGTGCGCGCGTCCAAGGGGGTGCACCTGGTGGTGCCGCGGGACCGGATCGCCTCCGAGAGCGGGATCATCCTCAAGACCGAGAAGTCGGTGCTGTTCGTCATCCCGTGGAAGTCGCACTGGATCATCGGCACCACCGACACCGACTGGCACCTGGATCTGGCCCACCCGGCGGCCACCAAGGCCGACATCGACTACATCCTCGACCACGTCAACAAGGTGCTGGCGGTGCCGATCACCCACGAGGACATCGAAGGGGTGTACGCCGGCCTGCGGCCACTGCTGGAAGGGGAGAGCGACCAGTCCTCCAAGCTGTCCCGGGAGCACGCGGTGGCCCGGGTGGCGCCCGGCCTGATCGCCATCGCCGGCGGCAAGTACACGACCTACCGGGTGATGGGGGCCGATGCGGTGGACGCGGCCGGCGAGGACCTGCCCGGCCGGATCAACCCCTCCTGCACCGCCGAGGTGCCGCTGGTCGGCGCCCTGGGCTACCAGGCCCTGGTCAACCAGGCCGACCGGCTGGCGGCCACCCACGGGGTGCATCCGTACCGGATCCGGCACCTGCTGGACCGCTACGGCTCGGAGATCCACGAGCTGCTGGCCCCGGCCAACGGTCCCGACGGCGACCGCTCCCTGCTCCAGCCGATTCCCGGGGCCCCGGACTACCTGCAGGTCGAGGCCAGGTACGCGGTCACCCACGAGGGCGCGCTGCACGTCGAGGACGTGCTGGCCCGCCGCACCCGGATCTCCATCGAGTACGCGCACCGTGGCACCGAGTCGGCCCGTCGGGTCGCCGAGATCATGGCCGCGGTGCTGGGCTGGTCGGCCGCACAGATCGACGACGAGGTCGCGGCCTACCAGGCGCGGGTCGACGCCGAGCGCCGCTCGCAGACCGAGCCGGACGACGACGCCGCCGACAAGGTGCGGCTGCAGGCCCCGGAGGTGCGCGGCCGGATCGCCTCACCGGTGGCCTGACCCGCGGCGGTTGTCCACATTCCCGGTGCCCGCCTTGACCCGGTGACCGGCCCGCCCGCAGGGTCGGCGGATGGGGGAGCGCGCCGGACCGGTCGAGCTGCTGGATGCGCTCGCCGATCTGGTGCTGCCCCGGCCCTGCCCGGGGTGCGGCCGCGCCGGGCCCTGGTGCGTGACCTGCGCGCGGACGGTGAGCCGGGCGCCGCGCCGGATCCGGCCGCCCGACGACCCGGCGGCGGCCGCCGGCCTGCCCCCGGCCTGGGCGCTGGCCCACTACACCGGGCCGGTCCGGGCGGCGGTGCTGGCCGGCAAGGAGAAGGGTCGCCGCGACCTGCCGCCGCGGTTGGGACAGTCCTTGGGAGCGGGTGTGCTGCACCTGCTGGCCTGGGGTGCGGTGAGCGAACCGGTCTGGTTGGTGCCGGCGCCGAGCCGCCCGTCCGCCGCCCGCCGGCGCGGGGGTGACCCGGTCCGGGCGATGGCCAGCGCCGCCGCCCGGACGGTCGCGGCCGCCGGCCGGGTCTGCGGGGTCGCCCCCTGCCTGGTGACCGCCGGCCGGGCCCGGGACTCGGTGGGCCTGGACGCGGATGCCCGTCGCCGCAACCTGTCCGGCCGGATCCGCTTGCGCCCGGGCGCCGCGCCGCCACCCGGCGCCGACGTGCTGCTGCTCGACGACGTGCTGACCACCGGGGCGACCGCCGTCGCGGCCGCCGCGGCCCTGACCGCGGCCGGCCACCGGCCGGTCGGCCTGCTGACCCTGGCCGCCGTGCCCCGGTCGGTGAGCGGGCGGTAATCGGCCTGCGCCCGACCGGCGGACCCGCCCGGGTCACGGGTGATACCCAGCGGAAACAGGGCCTTTGCGCCTTGCGAGAACTGGGGGGCCCTGTAGGTTCAAGGTGTCCCGGGTGACGCCCCGGTGAACGGTTGGCGTGGCTCAGGATGATCGTCAGTAGACCACCGTCGGGGTGTTGTGCGCCGGCAGGAAGCAGTCCGTCCTGCCAGATGAGGAGGAATCGTGGACATTGTCGTCAAGGGACGAAACGTGGAGGTTCCGGAGCACTTTCGGGTTCACGTGGCCGAGAAGCTAGCCCGGTCCGAGAGGTACGACCCCAAGATCATCCGAGTCGACGTCGAGCTTTCCCACGAGACCAACCGCCGCCAGCACAAGACGTGCCAGCGGGTTCAGATCACCGTCGCCAGTCGCGGTCCGGCCGTGCGCGCCGAGGCCAGCGCGGAGAACTTCTACGCGGCCCTGGACGCCGCGGTCACCAAGGTCGAGACCCGGTTGCACCGGCTGCATGACCGGCGCCGGGACCGCCTGCACGGGCGCACTCCGATCACCGCGGTCGCCGCCTCGCCGGAGGAGATCCTGGGGGCCGAGGCGTTCGCGCCCAACGGCGCCGTGGGCACCGCCGTGCTGGAGGACGAGCCCACCGCCGCCCCGGCCGTCGACGAGATCTCCGACGACGACCGCTGGGGCGCCGAGGACGGCGGCCCGGGCCAGATCGTCCGGATCAAGGACCACCCGGCCGAGCCGATCACGGTGGACGAGGCGCTGCTGCAGATGGAACTGGTCGGCCACGACTTCTACCTGTTCAACGATTCCGAGACCGGCCTGTCCTCGGTGGTCTACCGCCGGCGGGGTTTCGACTACGGCCTGATCCGGCTCAAGTAACCGCCTTCTCGGCCCCCCACCGCGGCCGGGACCGGGGCCGCGCTGCGCGCCCGAGCCCGCCCCGACCGCGGTGCGCCTACCATGGTCACGGCCGGGTTTTGCCCCGGTACGAGCGCCGGGTCATCGGCGCCGACGCGATCCGACCGAGGGTGAAACACGTGGTTCTTGGCAGACTGCTCCGGGTCGGCGAGGCAAAGACGCTCAAGCGTCTACGGGTCATCGCCGACCACGTCAACGCCATCGAGGACGACTACGTCGCGATGTCCGACGACGAGTTGCGTGGCCAGACCGCCGCGTTCAAAGAGCGCCTGGAAAAGGGCGAGACCACCGACGACCTGCTGGTCGAGGCGTTCGCGGTGGTCCGCGAGGCGGCCAAGCGCACCCTCGGGCAACGGCACTTCGACGTGCAGCTGATGGGCGGTGCCGCGCTGCACCTGGGCAACATCGCCGAGATGAAGACCGGTGAGGGCAAGACCCTGGTCTCGACCCTGCCGGTCTACCTCAACGCGCTGGACGGCAAGGGCGTGCACGTCGTCACGGTCAACGACTACCTGGCCAAGCGCGACTCGGAGTGGATGGGCCGGGTGCACCGCTTCCTGGGCCTGGAGGTCGGCGTCATCCTGGCCCAGCAGACGCCGGACGTGCGCCGCGCTGCCTACGCCGCGGACATCACCTACGGCACCAACAACGAATTCGGCTTCGACTACCTGCGCGACAACATGGCCTGGTCCAAGAACGACCTGGTGCAGCGCGGGCACTACTTCGCCTGCGTCGACGAGGTCGACTCGATCCTGATCGACG
>ENA-UOWO01006695-UOWO01006695.1-activated-sludge-metagenome-genome-assembly--contig:-NODE-6695-length-11695-cov-3.858076_pt1 | contig 11695 bp, 8 predicted proteins | sample MGYA00238148_ERZ761564 | MGnify/ENA primary metagenome ERZ761564 (study PRJEB28885, sample SAMN05720194) | activated sludge metagenome | isolation source: Anaerobic digester | place: USA...
TGGAAGGGTTCGGATTGAGCGCGTGGCGAGCACCAGCAGCCTCCAGACCACTCCCGATCCCAGCGTAGTCGCACTTGCCGCCGGGGCCACACCGCAAATCTGGCTCCCGGAAAATGGCCCGATGGTCAGGGTCGTCTCCATCGGAGGCCATCCTGCCCCAACGGACCCGCGCGCTGAATTTGGCGTCATCGGCTCGGACACAGTCCTGCCGAGCGTTTCTTCCACAACGGTGGTCATCGAGACGACAAACGTCGAGCAAGCGTCAGCGGTCACTGTCCGTGCCACTCCGCGTTCAAACGGCAACTACACGGAAACCGCCGCGTCAGTCAGCCAGGTGGTCAGCGAGAACCCGCTGGTGCTTCGTTGGACAGCCACCGTGCCTGTGAATCCCGGTTACTCGGCCTTCCAGGTGAGGGTCGTGCGGCCCTGATCCTGTCGCCGCTCCACAGCACACCTCACAGAGCCCACCTGTATGAATGCCCAACCATCATGTCGTCGGAGTGCTCTCCGCCGTAGCGGCGGCTCGGCGGAGCGCCGCGATTCGGGAGCCGGACCATCCGCGGTGCTTTGCCGTGCCGGCGCTGCGCTCCCTTGGCTAACGCTGCTCTTGTGGCTGCTCGCTCCCTTGGCCGCCCAAGCGCAAAACGAGGAGTACAAGGAGGCCATCTCGCGCGAAGTGTCGGTCTTCAGCGGCTACGACCCCGCAATGCCATTCCGGGAGGTCATTTCGCGCGAGGTGTCAGTCTTCGTTGGGGCCGAACCCGAACCGCCATACCGTGAGATCGTCTCCCGCGAGGTGTCAGTCTTTGTCGGAGCCGAACCCGATCCACCGTACCGCGAGATCGTCTCCCGCGAAGTCTCGGTCCTGCAACCCAACGGCGCGAGCTGGTTCGTGGACGGCGCCGAGGTGGTGAGCCTGCCGATGTTGCGCACCTACAAGGCGTTCGACCAGGCGGACACCACCGTCTGGCTGCGGGCGTCTGGCGCAGGCACCGTCTTGAGCCTGCCCAACGTAACGAACGTGATCGGCAACGCCCGCCGCAACGGCTACCTCCGCATTGAAGCGCTCGACGGCGGTCGGGTGGACCTCGCCTCCGTCCTGGCGATGACCCAGCCCTACGACGGGGGGGACCCCACCGCCCCACGCGGCATCCAGGTCCTGGCCGACGGCACCAACAGCGTCGTGGACCTCTCGAGCCTCGTGTCGTTTCAAGACCTCGCCGCCACCCCCGGTTCCCGCCTCGAAGCCCGCAACGGCGGCGCCATCCTCCTGGGCGGCGGCCGCGACCTCGCGTTGCGCCAGATCACGCTGGTCGCCAGCGGACAGGGCACCAAGCTCGACTTGTCAGAGTTAAGGACGTTTGAGGGTGGCCCGCCGGCTTCCCCCGCGCAGATCCAAGCCCTGAGCGGAGCCACCGTTGACCTGCGTCTGGTGCAGGAAATGGGCATCGGCGCGACGAGCATACTGGCGGACGGCGCCGCCAGCGTGATCGATCTGTCGAGCCTCGTGCGCCTGAACGCGGGCAGCCTCGAAGCGCGCGGCGGGGGCATGATCCTGACGCCCCGCTTGCGTTTCCTGGATCGCGTCACGCTCACGGTGCGCAACACCGGCGGAATCGGCCTCGCCGAGCTCCGCAAACTCACGAACTCCCGCGTGACGGTTGACGGAACCACCATCGAGTTCACTCAGCTCTTCAACTGGTCTGGCACTGTTTTCGAGTACCTGAACGATGGCACGATCCGGCTGCCGCAGATCGACTTCCAGCTCACCAATCTGACCCTCAGCACGAACCAACTCTGGTGCGGAGACCCTCTGACCGTTTCTTGGCAAGGCATCAACCGCACTGGCGCCGAAGTGCTCGGAAGCTGGACCGACACCATCTATCTCTCGGCCGACGATCGCTGGGACATCGGCGACATCCTCTTGGGAACCGTGGATCAAACCAACGGCCTCGCCAGCAACGCCCTGTATTCCGCCTCCGCCGAGGTCTTCGTCCCCGGGGTGTTCCCGGGCAATTATCACGTCCTCGCCCGCACCGTCGCGTTCAACATGGAAGGCACCAACGGACCGGACAACACCACCGCCATCCCAACACCGGTTTACATGCCCGAAATCGTCCTGGGTTCGCCCACGAACAGCGTCTTCCTCCAACCCGGCCACGCCCGCTACTGGCAACTCGTCACCACGGCTGACGAGGATCTCCGCGTGTCGCTGGACCTGCTCGCGACGAATGGCGCAACCGAGCTCTACCTTGGTTACGCAGGGATACCAACCCGATCCCAATTCGACGTGAAATACAGCAAGCCCTTCCAGCCTGACCAAGTGGTCCGCGTGCCGGGAACAAGAGCCGGAACGAACTACGTTCTGGCGTACGCGGATGCGCTGGGTGGCCAGCGGACGCCCTTCACGATACTGGCCGAATACTTGCCGCTGTCTCTGCTCGACTGCACGCCAAAGTTCGGCGGCAATGAGGGGGACGTTACCATCAAACTCATCGGTAGCGCCCTGGCGACCAACACCACCGCCAAGCTTCTGTGTCTCAGCAGCAATTCGGTGCCACGCGAGATTCTACCCATCCGCACGCGGCGCGCTGGCTGTGACCTACTCTTTGTCACGTTTGACCTGCGCGGCATCAATCCCTCCGTAGCGGATGTCGTGCTCGTTGCAGATCAGGGGCAGTCACGGGCTCTTCGTGCAGCATTCACAATCGAGCTTGGGAGAAACGGTCCTTTGGAACTCTCGTGGGAATCTCCTCGTGCAAGTCGCCGCCATTGGCTTCCGGTGAAATTCCCGGTGACTGTCCGCAACACCTCGAATCACGATGCGGACTTTGTCGCAGTGCAAGGCTGGGCCACAAACCACCCCACCGTGTCCCTGTCAGTCAGCGGCCCGGTTCTTCAGGCTGGGACGATGACTGCAAGCGGGGGATATGTTTCCTACATTCTTCCGCGGCTTGCGCCGATGGAAGCGGTCGAACTGCTATTCACTGCCCGTGTTGCGGATGACTACCCCGGCGACTACCTGAGTGTCGCGTGGCAGGCGGACGCACTTGGGAGGGAGGAGTTTATTGCGACTTGCGCGTTCCAGTTTGAGGCCATGCGCCAGGGGGTTCTTGAAGCCACCCATCTCCAGCCCAACTCACCGCAACTGTACGCGCTCGCAACAAACGAAACCGCCTGGTTGGCGGCCTCTGTTCAAAGCCTTGCGCAAGCAGGCTTCGACATCGAATTGTCTGAGTTCAGCCATCACACGCAAGCCCGGGTTCCTAATGGCGGCAGGATATCAGGCTGGTGCATAGCATGTGGGATTCTCTGTGTACTTCTTGGAGCTAGTACTGGAGGGCTTTGCGGCGTGCTGGGGGGGGGTTAGCGGGGGCAGGAGGTTGCTTCATTGTAGTGACTCTTGTGTGTGGCTATCTATGTATGACGGGTCCTTGTCTTCCTTCGCCAGGTGGAGGCGGAGGTACAGCCGTTGTGAAGCCTGTGGATCCCAACTCAAAAGCCGGCCTCAGCGGCTTGGGCCCACGAGCATTCGTTTCAACGGGCGATGCCCTGGAGTATTTGATAGAGTTTGAGAACCAACCAACAGCAACAGCAGCGGCACTGGAGGTGAAGATTGTCGACCAGTTAGCGCAAGACCTCGACTGGGCCACTGTGGAGCTTGGGGAGATTGAGTTTGGAGGCATTCGGATTCAGGTGCCGGGCGGTCTCGACCACTATGAAGGGCGACTGGCGATTGATGGTTGGACCTGGGATTCGAGTAATGGATGGCATCGCGGCGGAGAGCCTTTGGTGGTTGATGTGCGCGCGGGAGTGGACGTTTCCACTGGAGTGCTTTCGCTTTCCGTGGCGTGTGCCAGCGCCAACACTGGCACTTTTCCAGAAGATCCTTTTGCCGGTTTCCTTCCACCCAATCGGCCTGAGCTCCTCTATTACGCCACGAACCGAGCCGCTTGCTGCGGGGCGACTGGTACGGGCGAACGGGTCCAGCCTGGTCAGGGCTACCTCACATACACCGTAAGACCACGAGCCAATGTGGCGACTGGCACCATCATCACCAACGGAGCGAGCATTGTCTTTGACTGGAACGACCCCATTGACACTCCGACGGTGTTCAACACGATTGACGCTGGCGCGCCCGTCAGCAGCATCCGGGCGCTGGGGGCGGAGAGCGGGCGGACCTTCCTCGTCCAGTGGGCCGGTGCTGACGACCTCGACGGCTGTGGCGTAGCGAGTTACGACATCTACGTTTCCTCCGACGCCACCAACTATGTGCGCTGGCTGCAAGACACGGCCGACACGAGCGCCTGGTTCGCCGGGCAGCCTGGCGAGACGTACTACTTCTACAGCATTGCGCGGGACTGGGTTGGCAACGAGGAGGCCAGGCCGAATTCGCACCAGGCATTCACTGCGGTTTCGACGAATGCTCCGGTGCTGGTTTCCGCGACCGATCAGTCGGCCATGCCGAGGTCCGCGCTGGTCTTCACCAACACGCTGGCGAGCGGCACACCGGCGGGCGAATGGCGTTTCAGCCTGGGGGACGGGGCCCCCGCGGGTGCGAGCATCAACGCAACCAGCGGCATCTTCCAGTGGACCCCGACCTGTGAGCAGGCGAGCCGCAATTACCCGATTACCATCTGGGTCACGGATACGGGCAATCCCAACCTGCTCGACGCCACCTCATTTACGGTGGCGGTGAGCGAGTGCGTCGTGCCGAGCCTCGGTACCGTCGTCTTGCGGGCCGGGGAGAGCGGTCAGGTGCCGGTGCAGCTCCTTTCGACCGCGCCGCTCACGAATCTCACCATGACGGTCGATGCGCCGGCAGGTCGGCTGACGAACCTGTCGATCGAGCCGATCGTGTCGCCGATTTGCGCGGCGACCCTGGCGCCGACGGTGACGAATCTCGTCGCCGGGCAGGACGTATTCGACCTGAATCTGACGACGTGCGCCGGCCAATTCCTCATTGGCACGCAACAGGTTGCCTGGCTGCACTTCTCGGCGGTGTCGAATCTGCCGTCCGCCTTCGTGGACCTGAACCTGGACAACACGGTTGGCTACCAGCTTGACGGCACGCCGGTGCGGAACTTCGCGCCTCAGTCAGGCCGGCTGGTCATCATTGGCGAGGAGCCGCTGTTGCAGGCGGTGCTTGACACCAATGGTCAGCCGGCGCTGGTCCTGTTCGGCCCGCCGGATCGGGAGTACGTCATCGAGACGGCGCCATCGCTCGACCCGACACCGGGGTGGTCCGTCTGGCGCGACCTCGAATTGACGGACTTGTTTGACACCGTCGGCATTCCCGACGTTGAGCAGCAGCGCTTCTACCGCGCGCGACGGAAGTGACGCCAAGCGAGGCGGAGGCCATTCGTCACTGGCCTCCGGAGCGGGCCGGACGATGACGAAGGGCAGGGCCGAGACGGATGTTCGCATCCCTCGGCCCTTGCCGCGTGATCGGAGCGGCGGCTTGCTGCGGTCTGGCCAACCACTCGGAATCCGTGTTCCGCCCTGAATCGGTGTGGGGTTCCTCACTGACTCGGTCTCGTGAAATGTCGAATGTCGAGATGTGACCCCACTCTCATTTTGCATCAGCCGCCGGCTCGCTGAGACGTGTGCCTGGCCAGGCCCTTTTCGTCTTTGTCCAACGCCGGCCAAACCTGCAATCCTGCGGCGGCGGCGAGTGGTCGTTGCCGCGAGTTGCGGTCGAAAGACAGAAACCAAGTCGCCCCCATTGCCACGGCGGCAGCGACCAGGACGAGGTCGTGACCACCTGGCTTCAGCGTGCGGGAGAACCGCCGGGCAAGACTCTCGGCATTCTGGAAAGCGTCGGGCCAATCCACCGACTCCGTCCGGAGACGCAATCCCTCCGCCAGATCCTCTTCGAACTTCCTCGCGGCTCCAGTTTCAGGCTTGCGAAGGAGGACGTTCAGGACCTCCACACGGCACAACTCGGAGACTGTGACCACTTTTTGGTCATCAGCCAGATACGCGCTGATCGTCGCGAGTTCGGCGTGATTTGTCAGAGGGTCGTAAAGCCGGACGATGAAGCTGGCATCGGCGCAGAACCTCATGCCGATTCCTCCATGGTCGCTTCGCAAGCGCGCCGGCGCCGCCGGTCTTCGTTCAATTCCTCCACGAAACCGCCGCCCTTGCCTTTCTGTTTCCTGAGCCAGTCAAAATGCGCCCTCCAATCCGGCTTTCTTTCTGGCTCTGGAGCTGTGTGCGTCAGGTAGCCGATCGCCCGCCCGTTCCGGCGCAATTCAAAAGTCTCCCCCCGTTCCAGGGCGTCCAGCACAGTCGCCGTCTTCCGGTTCAAATCACGCATCGTCAGCGTTTTCATGTCAGACACTATGCGCCTGACGTCTGCGTCGTGCAAGCCAAGTCTCCATTGCCTCTCGAATTCCCGGCGCCGGTGTTGGATGCTTCCAGCCGTGGGGCGTCTACTGAGGTCTTCTCCAGCCCGCATAGCAGTCCTCTTGCGAAGTCTCAGTGCCCTGTGCACCAGAGGGGTGTGCCACCATATGTTCACTTCGTGCATCTTGGGCACGATTTTTCCCAGGACGCGCTGCGCAGCAGCGCCGGCGCAGCGCGGCGACCGGCGCGTTCGTCGGCACCAGAGGTGTACGAGGGTCTCATGGCTTTGGTTGCGGCTCTGCCGCGCTGCGAAATATGCGGGCTAAAGACCGCTGGCGGGTATGCTCGGGCCCCGCCGCCTTATCCCCAGTCACAATCCCTCGCCGCAGCGCCCCTCGGGGTTTTCAGACATGCTGCAAGGCTTTACGTTCTCTTCCGGGCCTAGATCGTTCGATGGTCTTGAAGTGCGTTGGACCGTCTGCTATTGACGCTTCGCATGAACTGTCTTGCGTCTCTCCTTTCTTCCTGTCCGCCCCGTTTCGGGTCGCGTGCGCCTGCGAGGTCCTGGCGGCTTCCGACCAAGGCGACGGCCTGGCTGGTCATCTCGCTTGCTTCAATCGCATGTGCGCCCGGAGTGGCGGCGGGCGACGCGCCCGCCGAGCGTTTGCGAATCGCTTTCCCGGATGCACGGCTGGCGGTGCATGGGCTGCCGTGGTTCGCCGAGGACACGCCCGCTTTGCGCCGTCTCCCCATGCGTCTCGAGAGCCGGTTGCGCCCGGCGGTATGGAACCTTGCCCAGCACCCGAGCGGCGGGCGCATTCGGTTTCAGACCGATTCGACCACCGTCGGACTGGTTGCCGAGAACCCGGGGTTCTCGAACATGCATCACATGGCCAGCGTGGGTGAGAACGGGTTCGACCTGTATGTCGAGGGCGATTACATCGGCAGCGCCTGGCCTGATGCCCAAGGCAAGATCACGAAGGAATGGCGGATCGGGACGGACCCGAAGCCGCGCGATGTGACCCTTTACCTGCCGCTTTACAAACCGGTGAAGGTGATCGAGGTCAGCTTGGACGCCAAGGCCTCGTGCACCGCGGCGACCCCTTATGCGATACGGCGCCCGGTGGTGTACTATGGTTCGAGCATCACGCAGGGCGGTTGCGCCTCGAATCCGGGAGGATCGTGTCAGGCCCTGCTCGAACGCTGGCTCGACGCGGATTTCGTCAATCTGGGTTTCAGCGGGAATGGATTGGGAGATCCGCCGGTGGCGGAGGCCATTGCCGAACTCGAACCGTCGTGCGTGGTTTTGGACTTCTGGGCCAACCCCGGCCCTGAACAATACGCCGCTGCGCTGCCGGTCTTTGTGGACATCCTCCGCCAGAAGTTGCCGCGCGTGCCCATCCTGGTGACCGGCCCGTTCTACTTCGCCGCGGAGACGGCGGGCGGCGGTGTCGCGTCCACACAAGCCGCCAAGCGGCGGACCGCCAAGGAGTTTGTCCGCGCGCGGCGGAAGGCGGGCGATCGGGCGATCGTGTTCGTGGATGGTCTCGAGATGCTCGATCGGAGCCAGGCGATCGGGCTTGTGGACGGGGTGCACTGCAACTCGCTCGGATTCTACTTCAACGCCCGGGGGCTCGATCCGTACCTGCGGAAGGCGCTGCGTTAATCCGTGTGAAAGACCTCCTCCATCGCTGACCACCATTCGCCGGGGGCGCGATCGGCAAGCGGTTTCTGGCATGGCTCGCAAAACGACCACCATCGCCGGGTCGTCGGGTCCGCAGCCATCTTCGCCATGTCCGCCGCGAAGTCGTCGCCCGTGTACTCGAAGTAGCTGAACAGATAGGGCTGTCCGTCGTCGAGTCGCCGCAGGTAGATCGAGTAGTTTCGGATGTGGCAATCCGCGATCATCCTGAGCACGTCGGGCCAGACGGCGGCGTGCAGCTTCTTGTATTCGTCCACTTTCTCGGGCTTGAGTCCCAGCACCATGCCATAGCGTTTCATAGGATTTTCCTTCGCGCGAAGCCCCGCGCCCCGCATCGCGGTTCGCGGCGATCCGGCCAAAGGTGAATTGGCCGCCCCGGTCGAGCGGGGTTCACGACGCGTTTGTAGCATCGAGCGGTCTGGATGCAAAGAGCGTGTCCACCTTGGCTTTGACCGCGGCGTCCATCGCGATGAGGGGCGGCCAGGGGCGTTTGAAGCCTTCGCCCGGCAGCTTGCGGGTGGCGTCGATTCCCATTTTCGTGCCGATCCCGATTTCGGGCGTGGCGTGGTCGAGGACGTCCGCCGGCCCCCGGGTGACGATGGTGTCCCGTTGCGGGTCGGTGTTGGCGCAGAGGCGGAAGAGGACGTCGCTGGTGTTATGCACGTCGACGTCGTGGTCCACGATGACGATGTACTTCGTGAACATCATCTGTCCCATGCCCCAGAGGCCGTGCATGATCTTGTAGGCCTGCATCGGGTAGGTCTTCCGGATGCTGACGAACACCAGGTTGTGGAAGACGCCCTCCGGCGGCAACGCGATGTCCACAATCTCGGGGAAGTTCATCCTGAAGACGGGCAGGAAAAGCTTCACCGACGCCGCGCCGATGTAGAAATCCTCCATGGGCGGGATGCCGACGATTGTGGCAGGGTAGACGGCGTTCTTTCGATGGGTGATGGCGGTGACATGGAAGACGGGATAGGGCTCGGGCAGTGTATAGAAGCCGGTGTGATCGCCGAAGGGGCCTTCCTCGCGCAGCGGCTCGAGCGGATCGACATAGCCCTCGATGACGAAGTCGGCGTGCGCAGGCACCTCGAGGTCGTTGGTCTCGCACTTGACCAACTCGACGGACTTCCTTCGCAAATAACCGGCCAGAAGATACTCGTCCAGACCGTCGGGCAGAGGCGCCGTCGCCGCAAAGGCCAGCATCGGATCGCCGCCGAGAAAGACGCTCACGGGCATGCGCGTCCCCGTTTCGAGATAATGGCGTCCGTGTCGGGCGCCGACCTTGTGGAGTTGCCAATGCAGACCGGTCGTGCGGTCGTCGTAAACCTGGATTCGGTACATCCCGACGTTTCGCTCGCCCGTGATGGGGTCCCGGGTGACGACGCAGGGCAGGGTGATGAAGCGTCCGCCGTCCAGAGGCCAGCATTTGAGGATCGGGAGGTCCAGGAGTGTGGGGGGATCCGAGATGGGAGATGGGAGATGGGAGATCGGGGATCGGGGATCGGAGATCGGGGATCGGAGATCGGGGATCGGAGATCGGAGATCGGGGATCGGAGTTCGGAGTTCGGAGATGGGAGATGGGGGGTGGCTTCGTTCGACTTCGGTGTTTGACGAGCCCGTGGCAGTAGGATTCGAGGTCTGCAGCTTGAGATCTGGGATCGTCGGCGCCGGTGGCCAGGGCTGGTTGCGTCGCGGAGGGGCTTCGAATCGGTGGATGACCTCCTTGCACGGGCCGTCCTTGACGAGTTTGGGTTTGGCGTGGCGCAGTTCGAGCGCGGTGCCGAGCAGTTTCAGGGCGTCGCGGAAACCGGCGGGTGGCTTGGCCTTCATGAGCGAGGCCAGTTCGGCTGCAACGTCGTCGACGGACCGGGCGCCCATGCTCAGAGCAAGGCGGTTCCAGGAGCCCAGGGTGTTGATGGCGACGGGGAATGGACTGGTCTGGCCGTTGATGGTCGGGTGTTCGATGAGCAGGGCCTTGCCGCCGCCCGGCGCTTTCATCTGGCGATTGGCCAACTCGGTAATTTCGAGTTCGGTGGCGAGGGGCGCGGAAACCCGAGTCAACTCGCCTGCCCGGTCGAGGGCGGCCACCCAGTCACCAAAGGAATCGAATGCCATAGCGCCGTGAGCGTAGAGGGATAGAGGGAGAATGGAAAAGCGAGAATGAGCATCGCGCCAGCTCAGGCAGTGGCGGGCTTCGCCATGAGTCGACCCTTGGAGGGGGGACGGCTCGTCCCCCGCCGAAGGGTGTTTTTAAAGGGGTTTGCGGCGACGAGGCCGTCGCCGCTCCGCGCTGGTTCATGGTCCCCGTGCGCATTAAACTGTTGAATGTCAATGCTCCCCATGAACCTCGACATGGAAAGCGGCGCTGAAGCGCCGCAGTCCAAGCGCTTGCGCGGCGTGGTGTGCGGCTTCGAACCCCGCGAAGCGTTTGGAGTGCGGCGGTTTACCGCCGCTTTGAATTCGTGTTCCCCGAGCGGTTCAGAGAGGAACAGGCCATGACTCACATTGGGTTCCCGTTGGATTCTCCTTGCGGCGGGGGCGGCGAGTTCGCATAAACACCGGCCACGAATATGCATGCGAATTCCACTGTCGGATTGCGCCAGACGCTCGTGCTGGCGCTCACTGCGTTCACTTTGCAGGCCGTGTCGGCGGCCGAGAATCCCTATCTGGGCCGCTGGGCATTGACCATACCGGGAGGCGGCGCGGGGTGGCTCGAAATCACGAAGGAGAAGGGCTACTACGACGGCAGCATCCTGTGGGGCGGGGGAAGCGTGGTGCCTGTGTCGGGGGTGTTCTTCCATGACGACATGCTGTTCGTGATGCGGACGCGGGAGGTGAAACGCAAGAACGACGCCGGTCAGACGGTGCGGACGCATCAGTTCACGGAGTTAATCACGGGGCGGGTGGACGGGGATGTTCTGCGTCTGGATCAGACAAACCCGAGCGACAACGGGGAGGGGATGAGCCGGGCTGCCTTTACGGGCAAGCGCATCCCGCCGCTGCCGCCTCGGCCCGACTTGGCCAAGGTGAAGTACGGCGAGCCGGTCGCTCTGTTCAACGGGCGCGACCTGACGGGCTGGCGGTTGCTCGATCCGGGGTCGGCGAACGGGTGGAGTGTGAAGGATGGGCTGCTCATCAACCGACCGGTGCAAGAGGAGGGCAAGCCGCACAAGAACTACGGCAACCTGCGGACCGATCGTGAGTTCGAGGACTTCAACCTCACGCTCGAAGTCAATGTGCCCAAGCGCGGCAACAGCGGCATTTACCTGCGTGGGATTTACGAGGTGCAGGTCGCCGACTCGCACGGACATCCGACCGATTCGCACAACATGGGCGGTCTCTACAGCCGCATCACTCCCACCGTGAACGTCTGCAAGCCGGCGGGCGAGTGGCAGACGTTCGATATCACTCTGGTCGATCGCCATTTGACGGTGATTCTCAACGGCACGAAGGTCATCGACAACCAACCGGTCCTCGGTTGCACTGGAGGGGCGATGTGGTCCGATGAGTTCCGCCCGGGCCCCATCTATTTGCAGGGCGATCACGAGGCTGTGGACTACCGCAACATCGTGCTTCGCCCCGTGGTGAAGTAGCGACCGGATGCGAGAGCCATTTCCGGCGTGTCGGCAGTCGCAGACTCGC
>ENA-UOWO01006700-UOWO01006700.1-activated-sludge-metagenome-genome-assembly--contig:-NODE-6700-length-11690-cov-4.854319_pt1 | contig 11690 bp, 8 predicted proteins | sample MGYA00238148_ERZ761564 | MGnify/ENA primary metagenome ERZ761564 (study PRJEB28885, sample SAMN05720194) | activated sludge metagenome | isolation source: Anaerobic digester | place: USA...
TGGCACCCCAATCATAACACCGACAATAACTATTACTGCAACGCCGACTGCTACTATCACACCTTCTCCCACTCCAATTCTATACAAGCCCCAATGTACCCTTACTGGCGAGAACCTTTTTATCTTCCCCAATGACAGTGATGAAAGTTTGCTTTGGATCAGAGGAAATGATCAAGTTCCCGCTCACCCAATCACAGGTCCTTGGTCTCCGTTCAACTTGAGTCCTGGCAAATATAAAGTAACCTTGCAATCATTTGATAATCACTTGACTCAACCAGATCAAGCTCAGCAAAATGAGCAGTATCATGTTTGTATTAGCAATGGAACTGATTATTCTGTATGCAGCAATAATATTGCAGATTTACCTAGCAATCAAAACACATTGACTCAGGTAGTAAACTCTGAGCTAGTAGTTGGTCAGAATACTACAGATATTTTGGGAAGACATAAACTATATAGTGTTACCACTGATGGATCATGGGAAAGTATTTACGCAGTTTGTGCCACCTTTGAACCGATTGCGACTCCTACTGCTACACCGACCGCTACTCCGACATTAACGCCTACAGCTACACCGACCGTAACGCCAACCACCACACCAACAATTACCCCGACAGCTACGCCTACTGCTACTCCAACTGCTACACCCACACCTACTGCAACACCGACCGCTACTCCGACAGTAACCCCAACAGCTACACCCACAATTACCCCGACAGCTACGCCTACTGCTACTCCAACTGCTACACCCACAGCTACCCCCACCATCACTCCTACTCCGATTCCGGGCACATACTGTCTAGGAGATCTCTTCTGGTTGGATGCCGATTTTGATGGTATTCAAGATACAGATGAGGAAAAAATTAGTAACGCAAGAGTATCAATCTATCAAATTTTAAATAATGGTTCTGCGATCTGGCTTGCTGACAGACAAACTGATGAAAACGGAATATATATTTACTGTGGTTATTTAGATGGCAATACGTACTTTGTAAAATTCTATATTCCTGAAGAACTGAGTGAGTGTTCCTTTACTAAACAGAACATTGGTACAAATGATTTACTGGATTCAGATGTTAATGCCTCAGGAGTGACTCACTCGACAACAATAAACAATGCAGATGATCTCTCTCTTGATGCTGGGGTTTACTGTCCAGTTCCTCCTACGCCTACTCCAACTGCTACACCAACTACTACACCAACAATTACCCCGACAACAACACCAACTGCTACTCCAACAGCTACACCTACGGCTTCACCCACTGCTACTCCAACTGTTACGCCTACCGCAACTCTGACTCCTACAGCAACCCCAACTTCAACCCCAGAGCCAACTCCTACCCCTCAAATAATCATTAAGAAGATTACAATATACCGAGATGGCAGACCTGTGGTACCTCACGTTCCTTTAGATACTGGGTTGAACGCAGGTGGCGTGACAGCCGGATTAAGTGCAATTATCTCCGGAATCGCGTGGCTAATCCGAATTAAGTAAGGCACTTTTTCACTCTAGTTTTCAGAAAATATCACTTAACCGTGTTTGCCTGAATTTATAAAAGGACTGAAGTTTTAGTTTGATTGCAAAATCTACCTATCTGCCGTTGCGGAGAAAAGCAGGAATTTCGAAATCTTCGTTTGCTGAATCTTCATTTCGGTCTTGCGCATTTGGTTTTTGATTGGGGTTAGGTGTGTCTTTTGTTAAATCAGGTTGGCTAATTGAAGATTCAGCTCGTTGATTGAGCTGCCCCGTCGTGAGTGGTTGAGTGAAACTATCTGGCGCTCGATCAATCCGAGTGGTACTTTCTTCATTGGCTTGATCCAGATTTCTTTTTTGAGAATCTTGTGAATATGCGCCAAAAAAGGGTCGCTTGTTGACGCCGAACTTAATATGTTGATCATTAAAACCAGTGGCAATTACGCTAATTTTAATTTTTGAGCCCATTTCTTCGAAGATTGTCGCGCCAAATATGATGTTTGCATCTGGATCTGCGGCATTGGCAATGATATTGGAGGCGTCAGATACTTCTGTCATGGTTAAATCTGGACCGCCAATCACGTTGTAAAGAATACCCTTGGCACCATCGATCGATACTTCTAAAAGTGGAGAGGCTATGGCCATGCGCGCCGCGGTAGCGGCGCGATTTTCTCCGCTCGCTTCACCAATGCCCATTAAGGCCGAACCAGACTCAGCCATAATCGTTTTGACATCGGCAAAATCGACATTGATCAATCCGGGTGAGGTAATTAGATCTGAAATTCCTTGTACACCCTGACCTAAGACATTATCTGCCAGGAGAAATGCGTCAAGGAGGGTCATTTTTTTGTCCACCACATCCATTAATCTTTGATTAGGAATGACGATTAATGTATCAACGTGCTCCCTTAAGGCCTCAATTCCTTCCTCGGCAGTTTGCATTCTTCTCACGCCTTCAAATAAAAAGGGCTTGGTCACGACTGCGACTGTCAAGGCGCCACTTTCTTTGGCAATTTCAGCAATTGTGGGTGAGGCTCCAGTACCTGTGCCACCTCCCATACCTGCTGTAATAAAAACCATATCGGTGTCAAACAGCAGCTCTTTAATTTTGTCGTAAGATTCTTCTGCTGCGGTTTTGCCCACGTCGGGATCGGCACCACTTCCCAAACCTTTGGTAAAATTGTTACCGATCTGCAGTTTTGTTTCGGCTTTTGATGTCAAGAGAGCCTGGGCATCGGTATTAACCGTGATAAACTCAACGCCTTTAATTAAACCAGAAGAAATCATGGAGTTAACGGCGTTACCGCCTCCTCCACCCACGCCAATTACTTTAATTTTGGCGAAAGTAGTGTTGTTTGGTTTGACTAGAGCCATATATTCTGAGCTATTTTATCATACTTAATTAGGTCAGGTTTAGGGTAAGATTGATTTAAATATTTCCAGAAATTTTTTGGGTAGAGCAGTCAGCTTTAGTTTACCCAAAATTGAACCAAAAGAAGAAGTGCTGATTTGTTGGCCGTCGGCTTGTTTGAGTCCGTACTCAATCAAGCCGACGGCCGTTGAGTAAGAGGGATGATTAATGTCGCTAGTCAGGCCCTGAATTTGTTTTGGTAAGCCCACTCGTGCAGGTAGTTGTAGGGTATGTTTGGCAATATCTGCCATCATCACTGTATTTGCTCCACCACCTGTGATCACTATTCCAGCAGGCACTAATGGAAACAGTTGCTTTTTTTCCAGTTGTTCGCCAAGGAGAAGCATAATTTCTTTAATTCGGGGCACCATGATTCGCTCGATAGTGGCCTTTCTTGAAATTACTTCTTGGGTGTCTAATATTCCCAACTCAGATAAAGAAACCTGATCATGTTGTCTTTTTCTTTTGGCAAACTCAGCTTTTGACTCTCCCGGATTAGGACTCAAATCTTCTTCGGTATGTGAAGAAAGGAACAGTTTGATCTTTTCAGCCGAATCAAGACTGACTTTACAGCCAAGGGCGATATCCTGGGTAATGTGACGTGCTCCAACTGGAATCGTGGTGGAGAAACTTAAGGCGCCGTCCACAAAGACACAGACTGCGCTTGTACCTGCCCCAATATCAATACAGACCACACCAAGTTCTTTTTCAGTTTCTGTCAAAACCACTTCACTACTTGCCAAGCCAGCGAAGACAAAGCCGTTAATTTGGACTCCAAGATCCAAAACGCATTTTTCGATATTTCGCAGTGTAGTTGAAAGACCGGTAATAATATGTGCTTCTGTTTCAAGCCTAACGCCAGTCATGCCGATCGGATCTTTAATTCCCTCTTGTGAGTCAACAGTGAAGTGTTTGGGAATAATGTGTATCAACTCTCTATCTGAAGGTAAAGAAATTGCACGAGCCGCCTCGATCACTCGCGTCACATCACTTTCAGCAATTTCTTGATCGGGTGCAGAGACCGCAACGACGCCTTTGGAGTTCATTGAGTTGATGTGGGCACCGGAAACGGAAACATAGGCGCTTTTCACCTCTATTCCAGCCATACGTTCTGCCGCGTCGAGACTGTCCGTTAAAGCTCCCAGCACTTGTTCAAGATCAATAATTTGACTTTTCTTGACTCCTCGAGATGGGACAGCTGACACACCCAAAACTCGCAACTTGTGAAGTTGGGGGTCGAAACCAGCTATCAGAGTTGTGCAGGTATCTGTACCAATATCGATGCCAGTGATTACTTGGGTTGAATTCATCTCTTCCAATATAGCATAACAAAAATTAAAGTCCTTGCGTAGACCGATCATTAACAATCGGCATTGCGAAACGCAAATCAATCGTAGAATTAGAGTTTAACTGTTCTTGTAACTCTTTGCTTTTCAAGATTAACTCAAGTCTTTGGAAATCTTGATTCAATGTGTCTGAATTTACAACCAACTGTAATTGGTTTTCAAGAGTCAGCTCAATCCGATTGGGCGAAAAATACTCAACCAAATCAATCATAACGTGATACTTTTCTGCCTGTTTGACAATTGCATGTATATGCTGATGAAGCTCTGGGTTAACTTGAGTAGGATGAGGTTCACCAGGATTAATGAGCAGTTGCTCTGCTGCCCCAATCAATTGGGGCAGCTTGATACCTTCATCCCCATTTGGAATAATTTTACCCTCGTCAGTTACAACATATCTAGAACCGTTCTTTTCCAGAAAATACACCGACTCCACCGTACTGAAAGTTACATTTAAGGAATTAGGAAATTTTTTATTAACCCCAACTAACTGGTAACGTGCTTGGAGTTTGGTGTTGTTAGGCAGGACCTCATCTAGTTTCATGTCTACAAGTGAGTTACCGACCAGCTGATTTAATTCCTGACTAAGTTCTTCATTGCAATTTTGGGATGAGGAGAGTTGGCACTCGATGGCTGTTACTTGCATCCATTGAGAATTTTTCATCAATAGGATGCTTGCCATCCAGCAAGCAAAAGTGAGCAGCAACTTAAGTTGAAGTTTAAGAATGGGCAGCATTTTGGATCAATTGATAAAAAGGTTCTAGACCATTGGTGAGCTGATTATTTTTTAAAGAGTAACTCATTTTAGTTAATTTAGGAGTTAGTTGCTCGATCTTAGTAAGTAGAGTTTTACAACTCAATTTTTTTTGTTCAAGGATGATTGCTCCTCCCAAACTTACTAGTTGTTGAGCATTGCGTAGTTGCTCTTGGTTGTAGGCAAATGGTAAAGGAATTAAGATACTTGGCAAAGCATGAAATCGCAACTCCGTGATGGTGTTAGCTCCAGCTCGGGAAATCACTAGCTCTGCATGATTGAATACCCAAGCTAGCTCGCTTTCGCATAGCCACTCAACCGCAACGTAGCGTTGTCGTTGATTTTTGGGGAGTTTTTGAGCATGACCGTGGAGTTCTTCAAGATAATTTCTTTTGTCTGATTTGCTGCCGCACTGATGAATAACAAACCACTTTTTGGTCAATTGCGATAAAGCTTGAGTAACTGTGTGATTAATCACCTCTGAGCCTTGTGAGCCGCCAGTAATATATATGATTGGTTTGTTAGGTTTTTCAATAATCCAGTTTGGTTGTTGTGGAGTTTGATCAAACAATTGGGTTCTGAGCAAGGGACCAGTTAAGCGGATTTTTCGAGTTGGAAAGTGAGCTGCAGACTCGTTATAGGCAATAGCAACGGTGTGGGCAAAGAGACCGATGAGTTTATTTGCTAAACCGGTTGTCTGTGTCTGTTCATGAGTCACGACCGGAATTTTAAGAATCCAGCTAACGATGACCATTGGTACAGCCAGATAGCTACCGAAGCTTACCAGCACATCGGGTTTATGCTTGATCAGCAATGAGCTTGCATTTACAAATGCAGAGAGAGTTAGTCCGAAACTTTTAATAATTGAAAAAATTCCCTGATTGTTGAACTTGCCTGAGTTAAAAGCATAAAAATCAATATTGCGTTTACGGACTTCATTGTACTCGTGGGCAGGCTGATTATCGCTTGAGCGGACGCTCAAGCGACCAAAAAAAATCAAGTAATGTTCTGGATGAGTTTGACGAATGTAATCAGCGATCGCTAGAGCAGGAGTAAGGTGACCGCCAATCAATGCAATTTTCATTGTTTTTTTCTTCCCAAATGTAGAAGGCAGCCTGCAGCCAACATCAGCATCACCTGCGAAGACCTGCCGTAAGAGAAAAAGGGCAAGGGCACTCCGGTAAGTGGTACCAAACTTACTACTGCGGATAAGTTTAACACAGTTTGAGTGGTTATCCAGGTAGTAATTCCTAGTCCAAACAGTTGTCCGCTGGGAGAAAGTCTGGGATTAGAAGCCAAACGAAAACCACTAACAATCAAGCCTAAATACAGCAAAATTATAATCAAGCAACCGACGAAACCTGTTTCTTCGCCGATAATGGCAAAGATTGAGTCGGTGCTGGCCTCGGGAATATAACTATATTTTTGTTGCGAGTTACCCAATCCTTGACCGAACCACCCTCCCCTACCCAACGCAACCACAATTTGACGGATATGAAACGACGAACCCAACGGATCTGATTCTGGATTGAAAAAAGTCATAACTCGTTGCCAGCGATAAGGTGAGATCAAGATTATTAGAAAAAGTATCGGTAAACCAGAAAGAAACAGGAGTAGTACATGCTTCAACTTGCCGCCGGCCAAAAAAAAGAGGGAAAATCCTAAGGTTAGCACTAATAATAGTGAACCTAGATCTGGTTGTAATAGTAACAGCATGCTTGGCAAACTGAGGCAGAGTAAAAAACTCGCCAACTTTTGATGTTTTGGTAACCAAGTGGAAAAGAATAAGATCAAGGCGAACTTAAAAAACTCTACTGGTTGAAAGGTAAATCCTGGTAAATCTAGCCATCTTCTGGCCCCATTTAGTTCTAGGCCTAAGCCTGGAATAAAAACAGCAATCAACAGAAGTAAACCAATGATAAAGCCATATGGTGCAAAATTTTGCCACCAGGGAAACGGGGTGATCGCGCCAATAATTAATGCGATCAAACCAATGCCCGCGCCGATCAAGTGTTGTTGAAATAACTGGTAAGGATTATCAAAGGTTTGTGAGCTCTCCACCAGTGATGCTTCGAAAACAAACAAAAAACCAAGGAAAATAAGCGAAAGTAAACTTAGCGAATAAGTAACCAACCACTTTTTTTGGTTAAAGGGTTCCAATTTGTGCATTGACTCAAATTAAAGTTAACCATACTCCAAATAACGTCAGAAGAATTTGCACCAGCCATGCCCTCTGTACAATTTTTGGTTCTGGCCAGCCGTACTTCTGCAAAGTGAGGTGAAGTGGTGCAGCTGGTAGAATTTTTCGGCGCAACCACTTTTTGCTTAATAATTGAGCTAAAACGCTGGTAATTTCTAAGACAAAAATGAATCCAATAATAATTAGGGCAATTACTTTACCCAGAAGGATGCCAACAACAGCCAAGGTTGCGCCGAAAGAAAGTGAGCCAACGTCACCCATAAAAATTCTAGCTGGAAAAACGTTGAAGTAGAGAAACGAGATCAACGATCCTAGCCAGAGAGCCAAGAAAAGCGTGATCGGTACGTCAAGAATAGATGCAGAAACAAACCACAAGCCGAACAACGAGATCATTAACGAACCTGAAGCCAATCCATCAAGACCATCAGTGATGTTCACGGCATTAGCGAAAGCCACAATCGTAAATGTGGCAAAGGGAATAAATAGCCAGCCAAGATTAATAATTCCAAAGAAAGGAATGTGCACAAAACTAATTCCTAACTGGGTGTAAATCATAATGGAGATAAATGAGGCCAGGATTAACTCCAAAAAGAACTTGTGCTTCATGGTCAGACCAAAGATTCCTGAGCTTTGCAACTGAAACGTTTTTTTGATGTCATCGTACAAACCCAATGCTGCAAACGAGATAAATGTAAAAAATAGAATAGTAATTTCGGCCTTGTAATTGGCATAGTTGCTGGTGATCTCGATCCCACTGGAGCGAATAATTGGTAGAAGCAGAGAAAAAAGAACTGAAACAACTATGATAATCAGCAATCCACCACCGACCGGTGTACCAATTTTGTGTTGATGAAAGAAGTTAAAAATTGGGGTAAGCCTACCAAAAATATCTTTAGTAGTTTGAGCGGAGCGCTTCAATCTGAGCGAGTACAAGAGATTGATAAAGGGGATTACCAACAAGCTGGTGACCACAAATGAAAAAAACAACAGACTTAGTGCAATCGATAAACCACCCATATGTTCTATATTAATCTATTTTAATCTGAATTTACTAATTGAATTTTGGCACCCATAGAGTTGAGTCGCTTGTCAAGCTTTTCGTAGCCTCGCTCGATCTGCTCGACGTTGGTAATTTGGCTGGTGCCAGTCGCAATCATTGCCGCTAAGACGAGCGAGGCGCCATGACGCAAATCTTTGACGGCGTATTGGCCAGCTGTTAAAGGAGTGGGACCAGAAATTTTGATGGCATGACGAAATTCCGGTCGATCGTCTTCAAGATTGAAATTGTAGACTGTCTCAGGATTTTCTAGCTCAGGGTTAAATGCTTCAATTTTGGCCCCCATTTGGGTTAACTCGTCAAGATATTGAAAGCGATTGGCCATAACTGTTTCATGAATACTGCTTTGCCCTTGAGCCTGAGTCATTAGGGTTGCCCAAAGGGGTTGCCAGTCAGTCATAAACCCAGGTTCGATCTGGGTGGTGAGATGAGTGGCAATAAGTGGTTTTTGGAAAAAAAAGCGGACACCATAATCTGCAGCCTCATAACCTCCGCCCGCTTCTTCGACTTTTTCTAAGAAGGCTTTAAGGTGACGAGCGTTAGCATTTTCAAGAATTACATCTCCCTGTGTCGCTAGAGCAGCACAAGCATACGAAACTGCTTCATTGCGGTCAGGAATAATTCTGTGGATGGCGCCACCCAGCCGGGTGGCGCCCAGTATCTCAATCGTTCTAGGCTTAATCCTCTCAATTTTTGCTCCCATTTTGTTGAGAAAAGCGATTAAATCATCAATTTCTGGTTCTTCAGCCGCATTCTCGAGAACTGTTTTGCCCTGAGCTAAAACTGCAGCCATAATTAATGTCTCTGTACCCGTATGAGTGTTTTTGGCAAAGCGGTAGCGAGTTCCTTTGAGCCCAGTTGTGTGAGCCACAAACATATTGTTTTCAAGTGTAATGTTCGCACCGAGTGCTTCTAAACCTTGAAAATGTCTATCTAAATTACGAATACCAATTTTATCTCCACCCGGAGCGGGTACAACAGCGTGACCAAAACGATGAAGCAAAATCGGGATGAACATGGTGGAAAACCTGCCCTGTGCACCATGCTCGGCTTGAATTTGATATTGGTTTAGAGAACTGGGATCAATGAATAAAGCCCGTTCTCCTGCTTGGGTGACTTTTGCTCCAAGATAGCGAATAATTTTAGAAACTAGCTGCACATCACTTATGTGGGAAAAATTAAGCAATCTAGATTCTTCCTCTCCAAGTAACGAGGCGATCATTAGTTTGTATGAAGCGTTTTTGGCTCCACCCAATCTCACCGAGCCATGCAACTTTGTCCCGCCAGTGATGCGAAAGTACTTATTATTCATTGTTGAACTTATTTATTATGACCTGAAAGACCAGCTGCAGCAAGCTCTGAACTGGAAAAACCTTTGAAAAATATCTCAGTTTTTAATTCAATATCGAGTTGTTCTCTGGCTTTGGTTAATATTACTCCGATGACATTTAAATAATCTTGAGCCGTAGCGGCGCCAATATTCTCAATAAAGGCCGCATGTTTGGTCGAAATTTGGGCATCACCAATCTGAAAACCACTTAGATTCAAGAGTTTATCGATGACGTAGCCCGTACTTGTGGTGTTGATTTGAAGTTGTTGTTGCTGATCGGGTGTCAGATTTTGGAAGACACAGCCTAAAGATACTGGTGGATGATGACTTTTGGCAGTGGCAATCTGTTTTAGCAACTCTTTTGCTTGACTGGGATCAGCTTGATTTAAAACAAACTGAGCGGAAAGAATTGTTTCACTGGTGTGGTGGAAGCGTGAGTAGTCATAAGCGAACTCTAATTCTTCTGGTTGCAGCGTTAGTACTTCGCCAGAGTTGCTTAGCACTTCAACCTGGCTAACAATACTGGAAAGAAGTTTACCTTGAAATCCATGAATATTGTTATAAATGGCTCCACCGACAGTGGCGGGAATTCTTGCCCAGAATTCCAAACCCACAATGTTTTGATTGAGCAATTGATTGATCAAAACTGGCAGGGGGAAGCCTGAAGTGGCGTTGAGTAGTTGGGCGTTGTCGTGTCGGTCTGTTTGAGGCGGTTGGGGTAACAAGACAAGTTGAGTCACTGAGTTTTTGATGACAAGTCCAGTTAGTCCTTGATCTGAGAACAAAGTGTTTGCGCCCCAACCGATTAGCTGAAAGGGAATGTTGTGGTTGAGGCAAAATTTACAGACGTCAATTAAATTTTTTTGGTCGTGTGCTTGCCAAAAAACTTCAGCTGGACCACCAATCTTTACCGGAGTGTGATTTTTAAGTGGCTCTTGCGCCATGAACTTCAAATCCGGAAACTGTTGGCTTAGTTGGTGAATCAATGTTGACATGATTTAGATATTACTACTTTATAAATCATAAAAGCTCAAACTAGGTTGTGGAGTAAGTAAACATCACCTGCTCCTAGAGTTACGACTACTGATGGGGAGCTTAGTTTTTTTATCTGGGTAGCAGCCGCAGCGATGTCTGGCTCTAGGGTAACAGAAAAAGCAGGATGATGCTGTTTAATTTTTTCGATTAGGTTGCGGGTAGAAAAACTAGCATCCATTTTTTCTCGAGCAGAAGTGAAAATTGGCAGCAAAATTACTTGATCAGCTGCAGCAAAGCTTTCAGCAAAACTGTCAAGTAAGGATTTAGTTCGTGAAGTAGTGTGGGGCTGAAAAACCACCACTAGTGGCAGGTTGGGGTGATGCTGTTTGAGAGCCTGAAGGGAGCGAACAATCTCAGTAGGATGGTGAGCGTAATCATCATAAAAAATATGCTCAGCGGTTTGTTTGACCAACTGCAACCGTCTGCCAACACCTGGAAATTTGGCGAGCTCGTTAATAATCTGCTCCATGTCGAAACCTAAGGCATGTAAGGCGGTAACCACTGCAGCGGCGTTCATTAAGTTGTGTTCTCCAGGAATGAGTAGTTTGAGTGGATATGTTTGGTTTTCAAACTTTAGTGATGCTTGGGAAAGATCAGTTTGGCCCAAGCTGTGAGTTAACTGATACTGGGCTTTGGCGGTGTGGCCAAAGCCCAGTAAGCTCACATCTTTTCTGTGCTTGATAAACCTTTTTGCCAAAGAAAATAATTGTTTGTCATCAAAATTACAGATAAAAAAGCCATTGGGTTTGAGATTGTGAAAGAATTCCATAAAAACCTGCTTGGTATGAGTAAAATCCTGATATACATCTGGGTGATCAAACTGCAGGTTCGAACAGATGATTAGGTACGGTTGGAGAAAACTAAGTCTCGGCACAAGTTTTTCGCCTTGGATTGCTTCACTGGGATTATCTGCGTACTCGTCTGCTTCAGCAACAAAGTATTTTGATTTTGCTTGAAAAGCTCCGGTGCGAGTTAATTCAGTGATCTTGCCAACCCCAACGCTAAAAGATGGTTTTTGCTTGAGTTTCAGCAGCGTCCAGGCAAGCATTGCTGAAATCGTTGATTTGCCGCCCACGCCGCAGACAG
>ENA-UOWO01006704-UOWO01006704.1-activated-sludge-metagenome-genome-assembly--contig:-NODE-6704-length-11683-cov-6.260492_pt1 | contig 11683 bp, 11 predicted proteins | sample MGYA00238148_ERZ761564 | MGnify/ENA primary metagenome ERZ761564 (study PRJEB28885, sample SAMN05720194) | activated sludge metagenome | isolation source: Anaerobic digester | place: USA...
TTGCATTGTTATTGATATTAGCAAAACGGAAGGGAAATGCTAGAGGAAAATGTGAAAGATAAAACTCCATTTTCACAATCTAGCAGAGATGTTATACAATGAGACGATGTTAGCAATTGTTAAAGAGATTAGAGATATCATTAAGTGGCGTGAGTTGCTTGGTCAGATGGTTAGTCGCGAGGTTAAGGCACGCTACAAGCAATCGATTCTTGGTTATTTTTGGATTATCTTAAATCCACTGGCTCAAATGCTGGTGATGAGTTTTGCTTTTTCTATTATTTTGCGCATTCCAACTAATGCTACCGGCAACATTCCTTACTCAGTGTTTCTTTTTGTAGCTTTGTTACCTTGGAATCTATTTTCTAATTCCCTTAGTTCTGCTTGCGGATCTTTGGTGGGTTCAGCTTCGTTAATCACTAAAGTCTATTTTCCACGTACTATCTTAGTTCTATCTACGGTTGTGGCCAAAATTATTGATTTTGCCTTAGCTCTAACCGTCTTAGTTGTTTATATGGTTGCCTATCAACTACCTATTAATCTCAATATCTTGTGGGTAATTCCGATTTTCTTTATTCAACAAATTTTTACACTTGGTTTATCGCTTTTTTTTGCAGCAGCAAATTTGCTTTATCGCGACATTCAATATTTATTATCTTTGCTTTTGCTTTTATGGATGTACTTAACACCAGTGATTTATCCTGCTGATTTGGTACCAGAAAAATACCAATTCGTTTTTCAACTCAATCCAATGTCCGTGATTATTAATGCCTATCGCCAAACCATTTTAGGCGGGGGTATGCCCAATTTAGTAAGCCTGAGTATTGCCCTGGCAGTTTCTGTTGCCATTTTGTTATTTGGTTTTTCTTACTTTAAATCTAGAGAAAAAATCTTTTCGGATAATATCTAAATATGTCAAACACCGTTATTAAATTTCAAAATGTCACCAAGAAGTTCGCTTTTCAAAGTCAAAAGACTTTTAAAGAATTTTTGCCAGCTTTAATTAAGGGTGAAGAAACTAGTAAAGGTTTTACTGCACTTGATAATATCAGCTTCGAAATTGAGAAAGGTGAGAGCATCGGCATTATTGGTCCAAATGGTTCTGGAAAATCCACCATCTTGAAGTTGATCGCTGGAGTGATGTCGCCGACCATGGGCAAAGTCGAAGTCAAAGGGCAAATTTCACCTTTAATTGAGCTGGGAGCTGGTATGCACCCAGAATTAACTGGCAGAGAGAATATTTACTTAAATGGCGCCATTCTGGGTCTTAAAAAGAAACAAATCGAGGCTAATTTACAAAGTATTATCGATTTCTCAGAAATTGAAGAATTCATCGATCAACCAGTCAAACACTATTCATCTGGTATGTACATGCGTTTGGCTTTTGCCATTGCTGTCCACGTTAACCCGGAAATTCTAATCGTCGATGAAATATTAGCAGTGGGCGACGATGCTTTTCAAAAAAAATGTTTTAGAAAAATGGAGGAATTTAAACAAAATGGAGTAACCATCATCTTTGTATCACATTCATTGGAACAAGTACGAGAATTTTGTAACAAAGCAATTTATATTAATCACAGCAAGCTGATTGCTCAAGGAGAAGTAAATAAAACATTGGAAAGATATAAAGAAATTATTTAGTTTTTTAAAAATATCTATAGAATGAGTAGGAAATATGATTAGCGATTATAATTATGTGATTGTCGGCTCTGGTTTATTTGGAGCAGTAGTAGCCGAAAGAATAGCAACTCAATTAAAACAAAAGGTTTTAGTTATAGATAGAAGAGAACATATTGGTGGTAATGCATATGCATATATAGACAAAGAAACAGGTATCGAAGTTCATAAATATGGATCTCACATATTTCACACTTCAAGTGAAAATGTCTGGAATTATATTAAAAAATTTACTGAATTCAATGAATATAGACACACCGTTTATTCAAATTATAAAAATCAAATCTATAGCCTACCAATAAATTTGCATACAATTAATCATTTCTTTAAAAAAGATTTCTCTCCGAATGAAGCTAGAGATATTATTGATAAAGAAATAGAAAAATCAGGAATTAAAAATCCAAAAAATTTTGAAGAAAAGGCTATTTCTCTAATTGGGAAATCTTTATATGAAGCTTTTATAAAAGGATATACAAAAAAACAATGGTCAATAGATCCAAAAGATTTGGATCCAGAGATTATTGTTAGGTTGCCAGTTAGATTTAATTACAATAATAATTATTTTTTTGATAAACATCAGGGAATACCAAAAGATGGATATGAAAAAATGTTCCAAAATATATTAAATAATGAAAACATAGATGTTTTATTAAACACTGACTTTAAAAAAATAAAAGATGAAATTAATGAAAATTGCAAAGTAATATATACAGGTCCAATAGACGAGCTATGCGATTATGAAATTGGACCATTGCCGTGGAAATCTCTTAGGTTCGAACTAGAAAAAAAAGAAGTTGAGGATCTTCAAGGAACAAGCGTCATAAATTATGCTGAAGAAAATATTCCATATACGAGAATACATGAGTTTAAACATTATCATCCAGAATGGAAAGGGAATAATTCTACAATTATCTGCAAAGAATATTCAGTAGGCTATCAGGTTGGAGAGAATCCTTACTACCCAATTAATAATGATGAAAATGAAGCTAAATATAAAAAGTATTTAGAAATAGCGAGACAAAAGTATCCAAATTTTACATTTGGTGGAAGATTAGGATGCTATAGATATTGGGATATGGATAAGGCAATTTTGAATGCTTTAAGTTTGTTTAAATCTTGCTTAAAATTTTGAAGTATTCTTTTTGAGATTTATTTTTTATCAAGTCACACTTTTTGATTAATCTATTTTTAATGTTTTTTTCCTTATTAAGCAAGATTAATAAATTTTTAATTTTTAATTTATTTAATTCAGAATAATTTATAAAGAATTTTTGCAAATCAAATATTTTAGCTAAATAATTCATTTTATTTGAATAATGTGGATGGATGTCATAAATAATGTTTATTGATGGAATCCCATAAACCACCGACAGTAAAGATCCGTGGTATCTCATATTCACTGCAATATCTAAATCAGAAATTTCATCCAAAAAATTATCAACATTTTCGAAATCTGTTTTTATCTCATACTTTATATTTTGTGTTTTTATTTTATCCAAGATATTTTTAAAATAATCGTAATTATTAGAAAAATCTTTACAGAATGAAAGTACTTTTATTTTATATGTACATTGACTTTGATTTATATACTCAACAATACCACTCAATATTTCAGCTGTTTTTTTTTGGCTGATTATAATAATCTATCAAATTTACGCCAATTATTTTAGTTTTTGCTTTCATTATTTAGCCAAATCTTTTATTAAAAAAACAGGATCATTTAATAATTTTATTTTTTGTTTGTTTGCACCGTTCTTAATCAGCTCCAGCATACTCAATTCATCTCTTACTGAAAAATATGTAGAGTTTTCTATTATAAAATTAATATTTTTAATATATTCTTTGTTAATAAGATGATCGTTAGTTGAAAGACTAAGAAAATAAGTTTTTTTTCTTTTATTTATGAATGATTTTGAAAGAAAAACAATAACTTCTGGGACATGCCATTTATAAGCGCTTATATCCCTAAAATATTGATCATCTATATGCGCCCCACCACCAACAATCATAGCATCAAAATATTCTGTAATTTTAATTATATCAATTTGAGACTTTGGGAAATTAATAAATTTTATATTGTTCCATTGTAAAAAATTATATTCTGAATTATCAGGAAACATAACAGATACTTCATAATTTTTCTTTTGTTTTTCTATTTGATCTAAAATAGCTTTTAACATTACTTCGTCGCCCATATTAGGAGCTCCATAATATCCAACTATTAAAACTTTTTTATTTATATTGTCCTTGTTTAAATAAGAGAAATTTTGTTCAATTGAAATGAGACGATCGTTTATTTGTGAAAAATTATTTTTTATCTTATCATTAATAGTATTATTGTTTTCTATTGTAGAATTGATTAAAAATTTTAAACTATCCAGTATTTCTTTTGCATTTCTGTTCGAATCAATGTTCTTTTGACTTAATTTGTTTTTTATTAAAAGATTAATTCTTGAAATTTGTTCAATCTCATTGTGAGTTTCTTTATTTGAATCATTTATCCTGTTCATTATTCTATATGAGGGATTTATTTTACACAAAAACCTTTTAAGAAGGTTTTTTAAATAAGACTTTTTTATTCTGGACATATTCTCCTCCACATCAAATCGTTTATTTTAGATTTAACATTTTTTATTGGAATTAATTTAGAAATTATTTTTAAAATATAATTAGTTGATTTAATATATATTAGCTTAATTGGAAATTTTATCTTCGTATTGAATACAACAATTGATTTCCAAGGAGAAGAGTTAAAATATTTGCTCATCATCCGATAGTAAGGGAAATATGGAAGATGGGGGATTACTTCTTGAATCCAAGGTTTATTGCCAGCAAAGTGATAAATATAAACAAGATCGTTTTTATAAGATTCTCTATTATCCCAAAGAATTTGAAGATTCCATTTTGGTTCCAATATTTTTATTTTATTAAAAAAAACACTATTAATAGCATCCTGATCATTTAAATAACAAATTTCATATTTTGAAAAAAAATCTAATAATTTTTTCTCATATTCAGTGTGTTTTGAAAATTCTTCCAAATTCCAAATCATCACTCCAGCATTCACATATTTAAAAATAGAATAATCATCAAATCCAATATTTTTATAATATCTGATTTTTTCATCACTTGTATTATAAAAATACCTAACACCAATATCTGATACACCTGCAAAAACCATATTTTCTAAATCTATGTTATATAACTTTGACAAATCTGTATCTATTATTAAGTCACAATCTAAGAAGATTACCTTGTTATATTTGTCCTTAAATAGACGTGGAATAAGAAGTCTAGAATAAACAGACCTTGAGAATCTTTTGTTGTTTATTTTTAATTTACTGAATTTTTCAGCATCATTATTTATATTTATAAAACACAAAGAAAATTTATTGTTTATTTTTTTTAATTTAATGAGCTTCTTTTTATTTTTAGTTGAAATTCCACCATCCAAAACATAGATGTCATAGAATGTTCCCTCATCCATATTTGAGAGCATTGATTGCATAGAAAAACCCAAACCTATTGCAAACTTATTATCACAGGCAAAGACTACTGGAATTTTATTCATGATTGTTTTATTGTTATTTTGCAAAAAGTATATTTTTTTTGATAAGTTTCTTTATTGGACGAAATACTTTGTTCTCACCATTAACAAATCTTCTTAATGGCAATATTTTTTTTATCAACTTTCCGCTTCTTGTTAAACTTCCATTAAGCCAAATCAAATTCTTTGGATATTTTCCAGTAAAAACATATTTAATTGCTTGATTAATATTAATTTTTGGTGCAAATTCATTTCCAAGTGTTTCTCCAACTCTGATATCAAACGGAATCGATCCTATCATTTCTACAATAAAACCATCACTCCATATTGATTCATAATGGGTAAGGAATATATCTATAAAATTAATTTTTACATCAATTTTTTTTCTGATTTCTTCGTACTCTTTAACAAAATCTGTCATACCTTTAGCATATTCTTCTAGCCCCCATTTTATGATTCCATCAGATTCACTTTTTTCTAGAATTGGCTCAATTATTCCACTGTTTTCTTCATATCCTAAAGTTTGACCATGAGGTGCCCTTAGTAACGGTTCTAGTATCCAAAAACAATGTCCAAAAGCTTGATATTGCCTTGTATGTTCATTATTAAACAGCGACGATTCATTCTTAAAAGTAAAATATAAATATTTTGCATCAAAATTCATATCTTTTATTATTTTATTAAAACAATTTTGAGTTAATCCTAAACCATAAAAGTCTATGATTCCAAATTTTTCATTGAAATTTATTTCTTGTTTGAAATATTTTTTAACCATCAATCTTTTCTTCTTGTTATTTTTAAGAAAGAAAAGCTTAAAATCTTCATTATTTTTTAAATATTTAGATAAAGTATCAATGTTTTTATCATTGATTAAAAAATCTTTACTTTTGTATTTATCTGGAAGAAATTGTTTTAATAAATTCCAACTAATACCAAAAAACTTAGACAAATCATGAGAACATCTTATGTTTTCTGTATCAAAAAGCCATTGGTTTGTAAAAAAACTTTTTGGAAAATCGTCAATTATTGATGGATTTCTCCAAGCTTTTCTAGAACTATAAAGATAAAAAGTTTTAATAGGTATTTTTCTTTCTTTTATAATAACGTCAGTCATCTTCTTCAAAATATATCCGTCTCTCGCCAAGAAAAAAAGAGATTTTAGATTATTCTTCTTTGCCTCTTCTAAAATAAATTCTATATAACCAATAAAAAGAGGAGCAACAAAGGATCCTCCAAAAGTACTTTTTTCACTTTTAGAAAAAAATAATCTATGATTTTTTTCTAAACCAGTAATTATTTGGGCAGAAAAATCATGATGAGTTCTAAAATTTAAAAGTCTTTTTTCCCAGTCTAACAATTTAGGATAATCAAAATGAATGGCTTCAATTCCATATTTTTTAGCCATAGTTACATCAGAATGAGTATTGTCGCCAGTATGAATCCAGTTACTGAAATTTATATTTTCTTTATCCCTAATATATTTATATAAGTCTCCAGTGTATTTAGTTCTTTTTACTTCAGATGAGGTATATATGGTAATTTTCTTAAAAATAGGATTTATATCTTCAAGAATTTTTTTAATTTGTTTTGATAAAAGATATGTATCAGAAATTAAAATAACCCTTTTTGTTTCATCTTCACATAAATTCTCTATCTTTTTAATATTTTTGTTTATTGGAATAATGATTTTTTGTTCGCATTCTAATTCCAATTTCTTAAGAAATTGTGTTTGTTTATTAGACAATCTATAAAAGTCCTGAATTCTGTCATAAATATCATCAATGGTTATGTCTTGCTCGTCCCTTTTAGAAGGATTATCTGAATAGCATTGTCTCCAACTATTACGTACAAGAGTTTCAGATTCTTGTCTTAAAAATGAAAAATTTTCGACAAGTACATCTGGAATATTTAAATTATTTTCTTTTTTTAAAAGATTTTCCATATATGAGAATGCTCCAACAGAATCACCAGTAACTCTAGTTATCAAGGTATCAAAGACATCAAAAGAAAATATTTGCTTCACATTTGAAATATTTTTCTTGCAACCATTATCTAAAAAATATTCATCAACGTTAAAAACCGGCAATTCTAAAATTTTTATACTTAAATCTTTATCTCTCAAATATTGAATATAAACATTTAGAAGTCTTTCAGATAAAAAACCTAAAACTCTTGATTGATATTTGTCATATTTTTTATCTTTAAAATTAATCTTATCTTTTACCTCCTTGAGTATAGGAAATAAAAAATTACAATATTCTAAGTACTTTTTCTTAGAAAGAATAAACATATTGCACCAATAAACAAAATCATTTTCGTATATTGTCTTTTTATAAGATGAATATATTTTTGTAAATTTTCTTTTAATTATAGTTTCAACTAAATCTAAATCTTCTATAAAGTGGTCACTTTTATATTGTTCATATAAATTCTTCATTGGTTCAAATTTAGAATTTTGTATAGGATTTTTGTTTGGAATAATTAATTCATAGCTTCTACAAGAGTTCACTATTTTCTGATCATCCATTAACATTTGATAATCTTCGATTCTATTTTTGTTGTGTAAAAGAACATCTTCAAATTTTAAGAACCTTCTATAATGAGCTAAACCAATGTAATCAGGATTACCTAACTCTTCGTAATTTTTCCATGCCCAATACATTGCTGTTAGTTCACAATAGTGTGGATTTTCAATAGAAATATTATCTCCAGTATCATCTCCAATTATTTCTGACAGATCATTTTTTATTTTTTCATCAGATATACTTCTGCCAACATGAATAGGAGTTAAAACTTTAGACTTAAATATGTGTGTATTTTTATGATAAGCGATAAGTATTTTTACCACTGGAGCCTGTCTTTTCATTACCATCTCCGATCTTTATTTAATAAAAACATTTTAACATCATAGAGCAAACTATTTTTGTTCTCTTTTTTTAAATTGCTTTCTACTATGTTAATTACTTCCTTTATTTTGTAGTTTTTTTCTTTTTTTAATTGATTGATGTATATATTTAATAGTCTCTCACCTATAAAACCAAATACTCTTGCTTGATAAGCATTGCTGGAAACAGGGATTTGTCTCTCTAGTTCGAATAAAATAGAAAACAGCCACTCACAATAGTCACTAAAGACTTCTTTTTTCATAATCATCATATTGAAATAGCTGGATTTATTTTGATTTAGATATTCTTCAGTTGAGTCTAAAAAAGTTGGGTATTTGTCTTTAATAATTTCAATCGTTTTGTTCAAGTCTAATACGTTGTGAGAGATTTCATACAATTCGTAAGCAGAAATTATTTTGTTTGGTTCTCCTGGTGGATGGATATCTGAGATTGGAGCTGAAACAACATCGTAATTTTCACAATATTCCCTTATTTCCTTATCGTTCCAGCCAAATTTATTACATGTTTTTCTAGAAAAATTTGAGAAGAATAGTTTGCCACTGTTCTTGAAATCAAATAAACGCCTGTAGTGAAATAATCCATAGTAATCAGCTTCTACATTTTTCCACATCCAATAAAGAGCTGTTAACTCGCAATAATTTGAATTCTTAATAGAAATATTGTCTCCAGTATCGTCACCAATCATATCTAGTTTTTCTTTGGACAGTGCACGACCTACCTGGATAGGAATTAAGCACTCAGTTTTAATTATCGGAGATTTTTTATGATAAGCAACAAAAATTTTTATATTAGATTTAGATGGCATTGATTGTGATTTTTATATTATATAATGAAAAAGTGATAAAACAAAAAATTTGGCGATTAATATACATAGTGAAATCAATTTATCAATCATATTTTCCAATAAAAAAACAGGTATTCTTCCAAAGCAATCAGGCAAGCTCAAAAAAAACCAAAAAAAGAGTATTAATAATAATACACGAAAACTTTCTAACTAATAAAGGTGGTGTAGAAAACTATGCGCTCAATTTATATGAAGCATTTAGAAAAAAAGACGATTTTGATTTTTTCTATCTATGTAGAGTCAACACTAAAAACAGGGGGGTTGGAGAAATCTGGCAAGATAATAGCAAAAAAAATCTTTATTACATAAATCTACGTGACGGAAATGTTTACTCTCTAGTTGATTTCAGATTTGACAAATCTTTTGAAAATTTCCTGCTTAGCTTAATTCCAGATGTGGTTCATTTCCAACACTATTTACATTTTTCTTTATCTTGGTTTAGTATTATTAAAAAAAGCTTACCAAAAACAAAAATAATTCTAACTATTCATGAATTTTTAGCAATTTGTCCAAATTCAGGACAAATGATAAAAACTAAATGGCAAAAAAATAAACTTTGCTACAAGTCTAATGTTTCAGATTGCAGTAAATGTTTTCCATATATGCCAAAAAAAGTTTTAGAAAAAAGAAAAAAATACGTAGATGAATATTTTGATTTTGTAGACTTGTTTATTTCTCCTTCAAAATTTGTCTTAGAAAGACACGTAAATTATGGAATTGATAAAAATAAGATCATCTACAGCGAAAATGGACAAAATGTTTTCGAAGCCAAAAATAAAACCAGTACACTAAAATTGAAACTTTTATACGTTGGTCAAATAAATGAGTTCAAAGGATTGCACCTACTACTGGATTCTATGAAAAAATTAGTGGACAAAGACATAGCTTTATCTATTTATGGAAAATTTCAAGATAATGACTACAAGAAAAAAATAGAAAAAATAATATCTTCATTATCTAACGTAAAATACTACGGACCATATCAAAGAAATGAGCTTAGTGACATTTTTGCTTCAAATGATTTATTAATAGTTCCATCAGTTTGGTGGGAAAATTCACCTTTAGTGATTCAGGAAAGTTTTATTGCTAAAACACCGGTACTTTGTTCAAATATCGGTGGAATGAGAGAAAAAGTTACCAATGGATTCAATGGAATGCATTTCAAAACCGGAGATACTGAAGATTTAACTAAAAAAATTATGAGTGTTTACTTAAATAGAGATATATTAAAAAAACTAACAAAAAACATTAAACCAGTGAAAAGCATTGAGTCTAACTGTGATGAATTAATATCTATTTATAAAACTATTTGATCGACTTAATATATCCGCTCAAATTTCTCGCTCTTTCTATTAAAATTAAGAGCCAAAACTTTGCCCAAACTTTTACATTGAATCTTCTCGTTACAATTTTCCACCAATTAATTAAGTCTTGTCTAGATTTGAAGCTACTAAATTTAGATGAAGTGGCGTGTTTATAATGATAAATCACTGCCTTGCCTGCAAAAGCACAGAACATGCCGTGTTGTCTGGCTCTAAGGGCTAAATTGACGTCTTCTAGATAGGCAAAAAAGTCTTTTTCTAATAAACCAACCTCATTAAACAGCTTTTTGGTATAAAGAGCTGCCGCACCGTCAGGTCCGAATGGTTCATTCATTTTTGTTTTAGGTAGAAAGTTTGAGTGATTTAACCAATAATCTTGATCGTTACTTAGACTGCATTTGAGATCTTTATTTAAAGCTTCTGCCTTACCTCTCCAAGCGAAACCAAAACCTTGCGAATCTAAAGTTTTGTGATCACCTAAATAGACTTTACTGGCCACCATATCAGCCTTAGTTTTACGTTGAGTGAGAACTAATTCAGATAACCAAAGTGGAGTGACTTGCGTATCGTCATTAAGGAAAACCACATATTCACCTTGTGCAGCTTCAATACCAGCATTCGTCGCACCCACAAAACCAGTGTTAAAACCCATACACATCCATTTGATGTCCATATCTGGTTTAGATGATAAACTGAGCACGGATTTTAAGTTAATTTTAACTTCGTCCATTTTTTCTTGAGAAGTATTGCAAACGATTAAAACCTCCACCTTGGTGTTGGAGATACCTTGATCAAACTTAAGTTTTTTGAGGGTCTCTAGACAATCTCGTAAATAATCGAGATTGCTGAACATGGTTGGAATAACGATCGATGCAAGATATTTCACAATAACTTGTTTAGTCTACCAATACTTGAGAAGGAAGTAAAATGGGGAAATTATATTTTTTCAAGATTCATTGCTATAATCCATCCCATGTCAATCTTCGAGAAACTAGGCCTCAGTTCAAAATCAAAAGAACATACTTCAGAAAAAATGAATCATTTGAAAATGTTTGCTAATATTTCTTCTTTATTTGCTGAACAAATTTGGCTAGAGCAAAATGATGCGGAAATTCAAAGACTAACAATTGAGATTTTTGAAACTCTAAATAAATACAGTAGAGAAATAGACAAAAATAACCAATTTCAATTTGGGAACTTCATTATTCACATTGATCCTAAAGGCAAAATGCATACCATTGAAAATCCTAGTACACGAGAAAGAGTTTCTGTTGATTTAAGCAATAAAAACCATTTAGTCATTGTTGAAAAAAGTAGGTTTTAATTGAGCATAACAAACAAAAAAGCCACCTTTTAAGTGGCTTCATTTGCTTTGTCTTCCCGGTTGCCC